>Ga0187766_10001477_pt1 | contig 13774 bp, 15 predicted proteins | sample 0216_QUI02_MP05__4_FD_132971 | JGI IMG/M metagenome (GOLD analysis project Ga0187766, IMG submission 132971) | Tropical peat soil microbial communities from peatlands in Department of Meta, Colombia - 0216_QUI02_MP05_20_MG | ecosystem: Environmental > Terrestrial > Soil > Wetlands > Peat ... | reverse complement strand
CTCGAGCGCGGCGACGATGCGCGCCGCGCAGCGGCGTGAGGAGGGGTACCGCCGCTTGGGGGAGAGCCGGGCCAGCAAAACCCCGGTCCCTGCTGAGCGCGGCCGGGCGGTTGCTGATGACGGTAAGTCCGCTGCTGATACCCGTAAAATGGACGCGGTCAGGGAGGTGGATGTCGATGGGAAGCGCCGACGACCGTCGCTTTGAAGTGCTGCGCGCCATCGTCGCCGACTTCGTCGCCACCAAGGAACCGATCGGCTCGAAGGCGCTGGTGGACCGTCATAACCTCGGCGTCTCCAGCGCCACCGTTCGCAACGACATGGCTGTGCTGGAGGCCGAGGGCTACATCACTCAACCGCACACCAGTTCCGGGCGGGTGCCCACCGAGAAGGGCTACCGCGAATTCGTCGACCGGCTCGAGGCCGTCAAGCCGCTGTCGGCGGCCGAGCGGCGCGCCATCCAGAGCTTCCTGGAGTCCGGGGTCGACCTCGACGACGTGCTGCGCAGGGCGGTGCGGCTGCTGGCCCAGCTCACCCGCCAGGTAGCCGTTGTGCAGTACCCGACGCTGTCGAAGTCGACGGTTCGCCACGTGGAAGTGATCGCACTGACACCAGCCCGTCTGCTGATGATCGTCATCACCGACGCCGGTCGGGTGGACCAGCGCATCGTCGAACTCGGCGATGTCATCGAGGATCACCAGCTCTCCCAGCTGCGCGAGCTGCTCGGTCAGGCGCTGGAAGGCAAGAAGCTCCCGGCGGCGTCGGTGGCGGTTGCCGAACTGGCCGGACAGCTCCACGGCAGCGACGGGCTGGGCGAGGCCGTCGGCCGCGCGGCGGCGGTGTTGCTGGAGTCGCTGGTGGAGCACAACGAGGAGCGGCTGCTGCTGGGCGGCACCGCCAACCTGACCCGCAATGCCGCCGACTTCGGCGGCTCGCTGCGATCCATTCTGGAAGCACTGGAGGAGCAGGTCGTGGTGCTGCGGCTGCTGGCTGCTCAGCAGGAAGCCGGCAAGGTGACCGTGCGCATCGGCCACGAGACGCAGGCCGAGCAGATGGCGGGCACGTCGATGGTGTCCACCGCGTACGGCACCCCGGATACTGTTTACGGCGGTATGGGTGTGCTGGGGCCCACCCGAATGGACTATCCGGGAACTATCGCTAGCGTCGCTGCGGTTGCTATGTACATCGGTGAAGTGCTGGGTGCTCGATGATCGCGCACTCGCTGCAGGATTTGGGATAGCCGCGTAATGCGGCATAAGACGTAATGCGGCATAAGAAAGGTGAGGCGTGGCACGCGACTACTACGGTCTGCTCGGCGTGAGCCGAAGCGCCAGCGATGCGGAGATCAAACGCGCCTATCGCAAACTGGCGCGCGAGTTGCATCCCGACGTCAACCCCGATGAGGCCGCCCAGGCGAAATTCAAGGAAATCAGCGTCGCCTACGAGGTGCTGTCCGACCCGGAGAAACGTCGCATCGTTGATATGGGCGGGGACCCGCTGCAGAGCGCAGCCGCGTCAGCCAACGGATTCCCCGGTTTCGGCGGGCTCGGCGACGTGTTCGAGGCCTTCTTCGGCGGCGGTCTTGGCGGCTTCGGTGGTGCTACGGCGTCACGTGGTCCCACCGGGCGGGTGCGGCCGGGTTCGGACGCGCTCCTGCGGATGCGGCTGGACCTCGAGGAATGCGCAACCGGGGTCACCAAGCAGGTCACCGTCGACACCGCGGTGCTATGCGACCGGTGTCAGGGCCGGGGCACCAACGGCAGCTCGTCACCGGTGCGCTGTGACACCTGCGGTGGTAGCGGCGAGGTGCAAACCGTGCAGCGCTCACTGCTGGGTCAGGTGATGACGTCACGGCCATGCCCGACCTGTCGCGGTGTCGGTGAGGTGATCCTCGACCCGTGCTACCAGTGCGGTGGCGACGGCCGTATGCGAGCCCGTCGGGAGATCAGCGTGAAGATTCCCGCCGGTGTTGGCGACGGGATGCGGGTCCGGCTGGCGGCCCAAGGCGAGGTGGGGCCCGGGGGAGGGCCCGCGGGTGACCTGTACGTCGAGGTTCACGAGCAGGCCCATGACGTGTTTGTCCGCGATGGCGATGACCTGCACTGCACGATCTCGCTGCCGATGGTCGACGCCGCGCTGGGCACCACCGTCACACTGGACGCGATTCTCGACGGCCTGACCGAGATCACCATTCCGCCTGGGACGCAGCCGGGTTCGACCATCACGCTGCGTGGGCACGGAATGCCACATCTGCGGTCCGGCGTGCGCGGCGACCTGCACATCCACGTCGAGGTCGTTGTGCCCGAGCGACTCGACCACCGCGACACCGAACTGCTGCGCGAGCTGAAGAGCCGCCGCAGCCGCGACGTAGCCGAGGTCCGGTCGACGCACGGCGCCAGCAGCGGACTGTTCAGCCGGCTGCGCGAGACCTTCACGGGACGCTAGTTCTCGGGCCGCCATGGTGGCGCCGCTGTTCTACGTTGACGCGCTGCCCGAAACCGGTGCGCTGGCCGTCGTCGGCGGCGACGAAGGCTTCCACGTCGCCACCGTGCGGCGGATCCGTGCCGGCGAGCAACTGTTGCTCGGCGACGGCGCCGGTGTGCTGGCCCGCTGCGTGGTGGAGCAAGCCGGGCGCGACGGGCTGCGTGCCCGGGTGCTGAGTCGCTGGAGTGTGGCGCCCGGGCAGCCGCCGGTGACGGTGGTGCAGGCGCTGCCCAAGTCGGAGCGTTCCGAACTGGCGATCGAACTGGCCACCGAGGCCGGTGCCGACGCGTTCGTGGCTTGGCAGGCGGCGCGTTGTGTGTCCCGCTGGGACGGCGCCCGCGTCGACAAGGGTCTGCGTCGGTGGCGTGCGGTGGTCCGCGCGGCGGCCCGACAATCCCGCCGGGCGCACATCCCGTCGGTCGCCGGTGTGCTGTCCACCGGGGCGCTGACCCAGCGGGTACGCGACGAGGTTGCCTCCGGGACGGCGGTGCTGGCCTTGCACGAGTCGGGGACCGATCGGCTTGCGGATCTCGCTTTGGCGCAAGCGAGCTCGCTGGTGCTTGTGGTTGGCCCCGAGGGTGGTATCGCCCCCGACGAGATCGCCGCGTTGACCGACGCGGGTGCTGTCGCGGTGCGCCTGGGCCCGACCGTGCTGCGGACGTCGACAGCGGCCGCGGTCGCGTTGGGTGCGTTGGGTGTGCTGACACCGCGCTGGGACGAACCTCCGAGCGGGTGAGCCCTACCCAGGCCGCATCGAGATCGACAGTAGCGCAACTTTTTCGCCGTTTTTTCGCACTCGTGTCGATCTCGGCGACCCGGAAACGACCGGTCAAACGGCGGGTGACAATTCACCTCTGATGATTGCCGGCCAGCGTGTGCCGGTCTTGGCAATCCGGCTCGGGATTCCCCAGCGTCTCAGGAAGTTCGCGCTCGTTTCCCGGAGCTGTCGCGATTGTTCATCGCCAGTCCGTCGTATGCCGGTGTGACATCGAGGGGTTGGTCGCTGTGAGGCGGGCACAAGGCCTACCGGAGCCACGCAGTGACCTGTGTGACAGACGTGGCCTAGGTCCCGCGAGTCAATAGCGCGCTAACCAGATCGCGTGCGCTGACCTGGTAATTCTCGCCCGGGAAGAGCTGCCGGCATGCGACCCTCGAAGTCTGGCGCGAAAGGAACGTGCCGTATGAGCGAGATTGCCTACGATCTGAGCGCGCTCTTCGACGAGCATGTCGCCGACGAGTTCGTGGCCAAGGATGTAGCCGCGACGATGGCGACGATGACCGCCGAGGCGTTCGTCACCCATGTGCCCACGATGATGCGCGGGGTGGGCGCCGATGCGCTGACGAATTTCTACGAGAAGTACTTCATCGGGCACTGGCCCGACGACACCACCTTCATCCCGGTCTGCCGCATCGTCGGGCAGACCGCGTCGTCGATGAGATGATCATGTCGTTCACCCACGACATCTCGATACCCGCCTTCCTGCCGAACGTGGCGCCCACCGGGCGTGCGGTGACACTGCCGGTGGTGGTGGTTATGGGATTCGAAGCGGACAAGATCGCCTACGAGCGGATCTACTGGGATCAGGCCTCGCTGCTGGCACAGGTCGGATTACTCGACGAGAAACTGCTGCCTATCACCGGCGTTGCCCAGGCCCGCAAGGTGCTCGACGAGGACCTGCCGGCGAACACGTTGCTACGACGCTGACCAACCTGGCGGCCCGGCGGTAGACTGAGGCACCAGGCAACCCGCTGACAAACCGTAGAAAGCAGGCATCAGAAACCACGTGACGCCCCGCGAGACCAACGCTGCTGACTCGTCATCGTCCTCTTCTCAGGTTCGCAGCAGCACCGAAGTTCCGCCCGACCTCGTCGTGGGCCTGCTGGGTTCCGCCGACGAGAATCTGCGTGTTCTCGAACGCACCCTGGCCGCCGATTTGCATGTGCGCGGCAACGCCGTCACCCTCTCGGGTGAGCCGGCCGATGTGGCGCTCGCCGAGCGGGTGATCTCCGAACTAGTCGCGATCGTGGCGAGCGGCCAGCCGTTGACGCCCGAGGTGGTGCGCCACAGCGTCGCGATGCTTGTTGGTACCGGTAATGAATCGCCGGCCGAGGTGCTCACCCTCGACATCCTGTCGCGCCGCGGCAAGACAATCCGGCCTAAGACGCTCAACCAGAAGCGCTATGTCGACGCGATCGACGCCAACACCATCGTCTTCGGGATCGGGCCCGCCGGCACCGGCAAGACGTATCTGGCGATGGCCAAGGCGGTCAACGCGCTGCAGACCAAGCAGTTCACCCGCATCATCCTCACCCGGCCCGCGGTGGAAGCCGGTGAGCGCCTTGGCTTTTTGCCGGGCACACTGAGCGAGAAGATCGACCCGTACCTGCGCCCACTCTACGACGCGCTCTACGACATGATGGACCCCGAGTTGATTCCGAAGCTGATGGCCGCCGGGGTCATCGAGGTGGCACCGCTGGGGTACATGCGTGGGCGGGCGCAACCAGTGTTCACCAAAGTGTTGACGCCCCACGGTTTCCGGCCGATCGGTGAACTTCAGGTCGGGGATTTCGTGATCGGTTCGGATGGGCATCCGACGGAAGTTCTGGGTGTCTATCCGCAAGGCTTCAAGGAGATTTATCGGGTCCACGCACAGGACGGTTCGTCGACGCTCGCGTCCTGTGACCACCTCTGGTCGGTATACACTCGCAAGGACCGAAGTTCTGGGAAGCCGCCGCGTGTGCTTCAGACCAAGGAGCTGATCGGCAACCTTCGCGCGGCGCACTACCACCGCTACGAGTTACCGCTGTTGAGTGCGCCAGTGAGTTTCGAGTCACGGCCGGTGCCGCTGGATCCGTACGCTCTCGGCCTGCTCCTGGGCGACGGGTGTCTGAGATGTACGACAACGCCCAGTTACGCGACGAACGATCCCGAGCTGGCGGAATCCCTGGGCTATCTCATTCCTGGAATCCAAGTGCGGCGGAAGTCCGATGTCGACTACGTGCTGAACCGGGTTACTCGGCCGGGTGAGGTCATCACGATCGAGAACCCGGTCACAGGCGCCATGCGTCGACTGGGTCTCGCGGGTACGGGGTCGGATACCAAGTTCATCCCCGAGGACTACCTCTTCAATTCGTCCGATGTGCGGCTGGCGGTTCTTCAGGGTCTCCTCGACTCCGACGGTGGTCCGGTAACTCAGCAGGGGCGCACGTGCCGCATCCACTTCACGACGGCCTCCGATCGGCTGCGCGATGACGTGATGTTCCTGGTCCAGTCGCTCGGCGGTGTCGTCTACCAGCGCACCAGGAGGGCAGCGGGGCGCAAACCGGGGTTGGTCCGCGGTCGAGATGTACACCACCGGTCAGACGCACACATCCTCGACATCCGCCTGCCCAAGGGCGTTATCCCGTTCCGGCTCGCCCGCAAGGCTGCGAGGTACGACGCGACCGGCGGCGGTCGGCCGATGCGTTTCATCGACCGTATCGAGTCCGTGGGCACCGAGGAGGCGGTGTGCATCCAGGTCGCGGCCGCGGACTCGCTGTATGTCACCGAGGATTTCCTGCTTACGCACAACACCCTCAACGACGCGTTCATCGTCCTCGACGAGGCCCAGAACACCACCGCCGAGCAGATGAAGATGTTCCTCACCCGGCTGGGATTCGGGTCCAAAGTCGTCGTCACCGGCGATCTCACCCAGATCGATCTGCCCGGCGGCGCCCGCTCTGGTCTGCGGGCCGCGGTCGACATCCTGGAGAGCGTCGACGATATCCACATCGCGGAGCTGACCAGCGTGGACGTGGTACGCCATCGGCTGGTCTCGGAGATCGTCGACGCCTACGCCAAGTACGAAGAGCCCGGCCTGACGATGAACCGGGCCGCGCGGCGGGCGGCGGGCCTCCGCCATCGCCGGTGACGGCGATTTGAGGCGCGAAAGGCAGGCCAGCTGGTGAGCATCGAGGTGTCCAATGAATCCGGCCTCGACGTCTCCGAAACGGAGCTGATCAGCGTCGCGCGGTTCGTCCTCGCCAAGATGGGCGTCAACCCGGCCGCCGAGCTCTCGCTGCTGCTACTGGACACCGCGGCCATGGCCGACCTGCACATGCGCTGGATGGACCTGCCCGGACCAACCGATGTGATGAGCTTCCCGATGGACGAGCTCGAGCCGGGCGGTCGCCCCGATGCCCCGGAGCCGGGGCCGTCCATGCTGGGCGATGTTGTGCTGTGCCCGGAATTCGCCGCCGAGCAGGCTGCCGCCGCGGGTCACAGCCTCGGCCAGGAGTTGGCCCTGCTGACTATCCACGGTGTGCTCCATCTGCTCGGCTACGACCACGCCGAGCCGGACGAAGAAAAAGAGATGTTCGGCTTGCAAAACCGGCTGCTCGAGGAGTGGGTCGCCGATCAGGTCGAGGCCTATGAGCAGGACCGGCAGACCGAGAAGGATCGCCGGTTGCTGGACAAGTCAAGGTATTTCGACAATTGACCGGATTGGCTCCGCTGCTCGGCACGATCGTATTGATCGGTGTGGGCGGGCTGTTCGCCGCGATCGATGCCGCGATCAGCACCGTGTCGGTGGCCCGGGTGCACGAACTGGTACGTGACGAGCGGCCCGGCGCGATGCGGCTGGCCAAAGTGATGGCCGAGCGGCCGAGCTACATCAACCTGGTGGTGCTGCTGCGGACCATCTGCGAGATCACCGCGACCGCACTGCTGGTGGTGTTCCTCTACGGCAACCTCGGCGTGGATTGGGGGTTGTTCGCCGCCGCAGCCATCATGGTGGTGACCAGCTTCATCGTCATCGGTGTCGGTCCGCGCACCCTCGGGCGCCAGCACGCGTATTCCATCGCGTTGGTGGCGGCCTTTCCGTTGCAGGCGATTTCGTGGCTGCTGATGCCGATCAGCCGGCTGCTGGTGGTATTGGGCAACGCGCTGACCCCGGGTCGTGGATTTCGCAACGGCCCGTTCGCATCCGAGATCGAGCTGCGCGAAGTCGTCGACCTGGCACAGCAGCGCGGAGTGGTCGCCGCCGACGAGCGCCGGATGATCCAGTCGGTGTTTGAGCTCGGTGACACGCCGGCCCGCGAAGTGATGGTGCCGCGCACCGAAATGATCTGGATCGAAAGCGACAAGTCGGCCGGTCAAGCGACATCCCTGGCGGTACGCAGCGGGCATTCCCGCATTCCGGTGATCGGAGAGAACGTCGACGACATCGTCGGGGTTGTGTATCTGAAAGACCTTGTGCAGCAGACGTACTACTCGACCAACGGCGGCCGGGACACTACCGTGGCGCAGGTGATGCGCCCTGCGGTGTTCGTGCCGGATTCCAAACCGTTAGATGCGCTGCTGCGTGAAATGCAGCGTGACCGCAACCACATGGTGTTGCTGGTCGACGAGTACGGAGCGATAGCCGGGCTGGTGACCATCGAGGACGTGCTGGAGGAAATCGTCGGTGAAATCGCCGACGAGTACGACCAAGCCGAGACCGCGCCGATAGAGGACCTGGGCGGCAACCGGTATCGGGTATCGGCACGGCTGCCGATCGAAGATGTCGGCGAGCTCTATGGCGTGGAATTCGACGACGATCTCGACGTCGACACCGTGGGCGGTTTGTTGGCGCTGGAACTGGGCCGGGTCCCGCTGCCCGGCGCCGAGGTGATATCGCATGGTCTGCGGCTGCATGCCGAGGGCGGCTCGGATCATCGCGGGCGAGTACGAATCGGCACCGTCTTGTTGAGCCCGGTTGAGTCCAACGGCCAGCACGGTCAGGAGCCTGATCGCGATGGCTGAGTCGCTCGACGCTGAGGACGCCAAGCTGGTGACGCTGGCGCGCGCGGCCATGGCCCGCGCGGAAGCCGGCAGCGGCGCGGCGGTGGGCGACGGCGACGGCCGTACGTATGCCGCTGCGCCGGTGAGGTTGTCGACGCTTAAGCTGACTGCACTGCAGGCGGCGGTGGCAGTGGCGGTGTCCAGCGGGGCGACCAGGCTGGAGGCCGCCGTATTGGTGGCCGGGTCCGCCGACGACACCGGTATCGCCGCCGTCCGAGAACTGTCGTCCACGGCGGTGGTTATCGTCACCGACCGCGACGGCATGGTGCTGTGATCGAATTCCATTCGGGCTTCGTGTGTTTCGTCGGCCGGCCGAACACCGGCAAGTCGACGCTGACCAACGCGCTGGTCGGTTCCAAAGTTGCGATCACGTCGACCCGCCCGCAGACCACCCGGCACACCATTCGCGGGATCGTGCACCGGGAGAACTTCCAGATCGTCCTGGTCGACACCCCGGGCCTGCACCGGCCGCGCACACTTTTGGGCAAGCGGCTCAACGACCTGGTCCGCGACACCTATGCGCAGGTCGACGTCATCGGGTTGTGCATTCCCGCCGACGAGACGATCGGTCCCGGGGACCGATGGATCGTCGGCCAGATCCGTGCGATCGCGCCCAAGACGACACTCGTTGTCGTCGTCACCAAGATCGACAAGGTGCCCAGGGAGCGGGTGGCCGCGCAACTCGTCGCGGTAAGCGAGCTCACCAGGGACACCGATGGATACGAAACCACCGAGGTTGTCCCGGTGTCGGCGGTCACCGGTGAGCAGATCGACGTGCTGATCGACGTGCTGGCCGCCGCGCTGCCGCCCGGCCCGGCGTACTACCCCGACGGTGAGCTGACCGACGAACCCGAAGAGGTTCTGATGGCCGAGTTCATCCGCGAAGCCGCCCTGGAGGGAGTGCGCGACGAGTTGCCGCATTCGTTGGCGGTGGTGATCGACGAGGTCCGCCCGCGGGAGGGGCGGGACGATCTGATCGATGTGCACGCCGTCATCTACGTCGAACGGCCAAGCCAGAAGGGCATCGTCATCGGCAAGGGCGGCGCCCGGCTACGCGAGGTGGGGACCGCCGCACGCAGCCAGATCGAAAAGCTGCTGGGCACTAAGGTCTACCTCGACCTGCACGTCAAGGTCGCCAAGAACTGGCAGCGCGACCCCAAACAGCTTGGCCGACTGGGCTTTTGAGCTCACAGGTGCTGGCCGTCATCGCATGGGCCGCGGCCCGCTGGATACCGGCGGGGTGTCAGTCCCGGTGTTCCACCACACGTCCGGCTGCTTAGCCGCCCAGCCGCAGACGGCCTCCAGTTCGGCGGCCAGCGACACCAGTATGTCCTCGCTGTTCGCCGGACCCATCAGCTGCACACCGATCGGCAGGCCCTCGGAAGTGAATCCCGCCGGAACGTTGATCGACGGCCAGCCCAGCAGATTCCACGGCCACGTCACCGGGCACGACGTGATCGTGAGGCGGTCGGTGGCCAATCCTCCCAACCGGTCGAAGGTGTGCAGCAATGGCGGTGGCTGCGCGGTCGTTGGCGCCAGCACCACGTCGACTACGCCGAAGATCGAGCCCACCCGCTGCTGGTCGCGGGCTTCGCTGGATCGCGCGGTGCGCAGCGCCGACTGCGACAGCAGCATGCCCATGCGCATATTGGCCACCGTGCGGGGATCCAGCGTGACGCCGTCACCGAGCCGCTCCGTCCAGGCCAGCAGACCCGCGGTGGACCGGCACAGAAAGTTCCACGACAGCCGCAGCCCGTAATCCGGGTTGCCCGGCACCACGGTGTGGCCCAGCAGCTCGAGCTGTTCGGCCACGGTGTACAGCGCGGCCCGGATCTCCGGGTGCAGCTGCGGCCGGAATCCGGTGAACGGGAACCGGGTGGACAGCGCGATCCGCAACGGGCCGGGGGCGGTGCCGACGTAGTCGGAGGCCGTCAGCGGCGGTGGTTTGTGCAGATCGCCCTCGACGTTGCCGGCTGCGGCATCGAGCACCAACGCCGCGTCGGCCACCGTACGGGCCAGCACGCCGTTGACGGTGATGCCGTTGAACGCCTCCGGCAACGGCCAGGTGGAGATGCGCCCGCGTTGCGGCTTGATGCCCACCAGGTGCGTCCACGCCGCGGGGATGCGAACACTGCCGGCCCCGTCGGAGCCGATCGCGGCGGTGACCAGGCCCGCGGCCACCGCGGCCGCGCTGCCGCCCGAGGATCCGCCCGGCGTGTGCTTGCGCGACCACGGGTTGCGGGTGTGCCCGAACCCGGGTCCGCTGGTGAACGGCCATTGGCCGAGCTCGCAGGTGTTGGTCTTGCCGACGATCACCGCGCCCGCCGCCTTCAGCCGCCGAACAACCTCGGCGTCAGCTTTGGCGGCCGGTACGTACCCTGAGGTGCCGAACGTCGTTGGTAATCCGGCGATATCGACATCGTCTTTGACCGCGATCGGGATGCCCAGCAGCGGCGCTTGGTCGCCGGCGGCCCGTCGCCGGTCGGCTTCGACGGCGTCGGCCAGCGCCGACTCGGTGAGCACCACACGGAAGGCGTTCAGCGTGGACTGGCTGACGTCGATGGCGTGCAGCGAACGGCGGACCAGCTGGTCGGAGGTCACCTCGCCGTTGGCCAGCTGGTAGAGCTGATCGGTCAGGGTGGGGAAGAGCGAATTGGTGGATGCAGAAGGGCGCGTCATCGATGTCGAGAGTATCGGCGCGCATCTCGGTGATGTCGCAGCGCAGTGCCAAACTGGTGTGATGCGGCTGTACCGGGATCGGGCGGTGGTGCTGCGCCAGCACAAGCTCGGCGAAGCCGACCGGATCGTCACCCTGCTTACCCGCGATCACGGGCTGGTCCGAGCGGTGGCCAAGGGTGTGCGCCGCACCCGCAGCAAGTTCGGCGCACGGTTGGAGCCGTTCGCGCATATCGACGTGCAGCTGTACCCGGGCCGCAACCTGGACATCGTCACTCAGGTCGTCTCGGTCGACGCGTTCGCCACCGACATCGTCAGTGACTACGGCCGGTACACCTGCGCGTGCGCGATGCTCGAGACCGCAGAACGCCTCGCCGGTGAGGAGCGGGCACCGGCCCCCGCGCTGCACCGGCTCACCGTGGGCGCCCTGCGGGCGGTGGCCGACGGGCGACCGCCCCGCGAGCTGGTGCTGGACGCCTATCTGCTGCGCGCCATGGGCATCGCCGGATGGGCACCGGCACTGACCGAGTGTGCCCGCTGCGCCACTCCCGGTCCGCACCGAGCGTTTCACATCGCCGCCGGCGGCAGCGTCTGCGCGCACTGCCGCCCAGCCGGTTCCACCACGCCGCCGCCGGGTGTGCTGGATCTGATGTCCGCGCTGCGCGACGGCGACTGGGAGGCCGCGCAGGCCGCACCGCAATCCCACCGCAGCCACGTCAGCGGATTGGTGGCCGCCCACCTGCAATGGCATCTGGAGCGGCAGCTGCGGACGTTGCCACTGGTGGAGCGGACGTATCGGGTTGATCGCAGCCTCGCCGACCGTCGGGTATCGCTGGTCAGGCAGGATGTGGCCCATGGTGATGAACCGGGTGCGCGGCTCCAGGCGAGAGGCTGAGCTCTGGAAGGCGACCGGCTACCCGCAGCTGGACCCGGCACCCGACGATTACCCCACCTTTCCCGACAAGTCGACGTGGCCGGTCGTCTTCCCCGAGCTACCGCCGTCCGCCGACGGTGGCCCGCGCCGGCCCCCGCAGCACACGTCGAAGGCGGCCGCCCCGCGAATTCCGGCCGACCAGCTGCCGACTCATGTCGCCATCGTCATGGACGGCAATGGCCGCTGGGCCACCCAACGCGGACTTCCTCGCACCGAGGGTCACAAGATGGGCGAGGCGGTGGTGATCGACATCGCTTGTGGCGCCATCGAGCTGGGAATCAAGTGGCTCAGCCTATACGCGTTTTCCACCGAGAACTGGAAGCGTTCCGCCGAGGAAGTCCGCTTCCTGATGGGATTTAACCGCGATGTGGTGCGGCGCCGGCGCGAGAATCTCAACGCAATGGGCGTCCGGATACGATGGGTGGGTTCGCGGCCACGCTTGTGGCGCAGCGTCATCAAGGAACTCGAGATCGCCGAGAACATGACGGTGCACAACGACGTCATTACCGTGAATTACTGTATCAACTACGGTGGACGGACCGAAATCGCCGAAGCCACAAGGGAAATCGCGCGCGAGGCCGCCGCAGGCATGTTGGACCCCGACCGGATCACCGAGGCGACGATCGCCCGTCACCTGTACCGGCCCGACATACCCGACGTGGACCTGTTTCTGCGGACCTCAGGCGAAAAGCGGACCAGCAATTTCATGTTGTGGCAGGCGGCGTATGCCGAGTACATCTTCTCCGACAAGTTGTGGCCCGACTATGACCGCCGCGACTTGTGGGCGGCCTGCGAGGAATACGCGTCCCGCCATCGCCGATTCGGGAGCGCCTAGTGCCGTCCCTGCAAGAGCGACTGGCATTGGTACTCGGCGAGGTCCTGCTTGTCGACGAGGAACCCGACGGCGCGTTGACGGTCCGCCATGAGGGCACGTTTGCGTCGTTGCGGGTGGTGACCATCATCGAGGATCTCGACCTGGTGTCGCTCACCCAGATGTTGGCGTGGGATCTGCCGCTGACCAAGAGGATTCGCGATCGGGTGGCCGAGCAGGCGAACAAGACTCAGCTCGGCACGGTGGCCCTGGTGGAGAAGGTCAGCGAGGCAACCGCGAAGCACAACTCCGGCAAAACTGCGGACGTGATGCTGCGGTACAACTTTCCCGGCACCGGCCTGACCGACGACGCGCTGCGCACCCTGATCCTGCTGGTGCTCGACACGGGCGCCGAGATACGCCGCGCGATAACGCGTTAAGCCGATTGCTGGCACGCTGAGCAGGTACCGAAGATCTCGATGGTGTGGCTGACATCGGAGAACCCGTGCTCGGCCGCAACTTCCGCGGCCCACGTCTCGACCTCGTGATCACCGACCTCTATGGTCGATCCGCAGTTGCGACACACCAGGTGGTGGTGGTGGTGTTTCGAGCAGCGGCGGTAGACCGATTCCCCGGTGTCAGTACGCAGCGTGTCGACCATGCCGGCCGACGACATCGACTGCAACGTGCGGTAGACGGTGGTCAGCCCGATGTTCTCGCCCCGTCGGCGCAGCTCGTCGTGCAATTGCTGGGCCGAGCGGAAGTCGTCGAGCGTCTCCAGCAGCGTCGAGATCGCCGCCCGCTGCCGGGTGGAGCGCACGCTGGGACGCGTCACGGCCGGTCCTCGCCGGCATGGGCGACCGCGTCCACGACGATGTGTGCGAGGTGGTGATCCGCCAGGCGGTAGAGCACTTCCCGGCCTGACCGCTCCCCTGCGACCACGCCGGCCGCCTTGAGGATCTTCAGATGCTGGCTGACTAGCGGCTGCGGCACGCCCAGCGCGTCGACCAGTTCGTGCACGCAGCGCTGCGATTCGCGCAGCTGCAGCACG
>Ga0187766_10001474_pt1 | contig 13783 bp, 14 predicted proteins | sample 0216_QUI02_MP05__4_FD_132971 | JGI IMG/M metagenome (GOLD analysis project Ga0187766, IMG submission 132971) | Tropical peat soil microbial communities from peatlands in Department of Meta, Colombia - 0216_QUI02_MP05_20_MG | ecosystem: Environmental > Terrestrial > Soil > Wetlands > Peat ... | reverse complement strand
TTTCCATCAGAGCGACCCCAGAGGAGGTGGCGTGCATTTTCGACCGCATCATTCACCTGGACTACCCGAGGGACGCCTTTCCGACCTACACCGCCTACTCCTTCGGCGAAGACGACATCCTCACGTCTATGCTTGCCACAGGCAAGAGGAGGCTCGAGCAGTTCGTGAGCGAGGCGCTGAACCCGCTGAGAGGAGTGACCAGCATAAGCCTCGGTCACATTGACAGGTCCAAGCGCGTCGCCCCTGAAGAGATGTGGAAGAAGTACAGGGAAAGCCGATACGCATTCAGGCCCAGGGCGAAGTTCGAAGAGTACGACTTCCTGGAGTATACGACTTCGCCCGGAGTGCCTCCGGGCGAGGCCGAGACTTCGAGCTTCTGGTGACGGCCCGCTCACAACCACGTCCCTCGCTCACGTTTAAGTAACCTAACAAATTAGGGACGGTTCTAGGTGTATAGCCTGCGAGTGGTTGGTAAATAGGTTGGGGAGGAAGTCCCGGGTCGTCCGCGCGCTCGTTTCCGTCGTCATCTCTGTTCTTACCATTCTTTTCTTCTACGGTTACCTTGCTCCGCTAGGCCTCTCTCCAACACTGATCTTCGGGCCCAACTTCTCGAACATCTTCGGAAGTTCTACGACCACGGGCACCCTGACCAGCTTCGTGCCGAACGCCTACGCTTCCTTTCTCCCTGGCGGTGCGGCCGGCCTCATTGCATACACCGTTCTGAGGAAGATGGGAGGCGTCACGAGTGCTGCCATGGCGCCTTCGATGTCGTCCCCTGACGAAATGATGAAGAAGATGAACATGGACGGAATAATGAACAGGATGAGCATGATGGGAGGCGCCATGGGCCCGATGGGGGCCCCAACCGCTCTTCCAGCTGACATCACTCGGTCGCAATTCGTGGTGCTGAGGGGATACAGGCAGGGGATGAAGAACTCCTCGCAGATCGCCGACACCCTATCCATGAACAAGGCGGATGTGGACTCGGAGACCTCGGCTCTGGTGACCAACGGGTACCTCACCAAGGACCTGAAGCTCTCCAGCAAAGCCATGGACGTTCTGGGTAGCTGAACATCAGGGTGCTTGGGTTGGACATTAACGTAGGAAGGTTCGCACTTCGCAGGCGCAATGCCATTTCAGCCGCAGTAGTTTTGGCCGCGCTCCTTGTGTTGGTTGCCGGCGCGGGGGCGGGCCTCTATCTGATGACCAGGAGTGCGGGCGCCTCACCTAGCACCACAAGCACGTGCCAGACTTTGACCACCATCTCACTCGGTTCGATTCAGTCAACTGTTACCCTCCCCTGCGGGGGAGGCGGTCAGGACAGCAACGGGGGAGGCGGCGGAGGCGGCCAGCAGTACACCAGCAGCCCATCAAGCTCGAGCACACGGTCCTCATCGACGACGACCACCCCAACCAGCACCAGCACGAGCTCGAACACCATCGAGACCTTCCACGGCCATTTTACCTGGTCCCATACAGCCAATTTCACAAGCACCCTCGAGACCATGAGTGCGTCAGGCACCTTCACCATCACCATAGACCTCAGCCAGCGGGAGGGCCAGGGCTCAGGTCAGGGGACCCTCGACGACACAATAACAGGTATCTGCACCGGTCAGAGCTCCACCGACTACACCTTCACGGTGGCAGGGGGGATCAACGCCCTTACAGGCAATCTGACACTGGGATTCGGTCTCGCAACACCGGGGACAGGCACAACGACTGAGACGTGCCCAACCTCGACTTCAGACCATCAGTTCGGCTTCTACAGCGTCGCCCCGATTCAGGTCACGCTCGAAGCCGCCTATGGCGCCTCGGTGCAGGGAAACATCGGCGACACCGCCTACGAGATAACCCTGGCCTAGCCAGACATGCCTCGGGCAGTCCACGGCGAGGGCCAAGGCGACGGCTCCAAGCGCAGGACCAGATAGCCCGGGCTAGGCTAGTAGGTCGAACAGAGCTCATTCCAAGCTTTTCTTAACAGCGGGCCCGGTGCGATTTGAACGCACGACCTACAGCTCACTCCATCCCGGTGTAGGAGGCTGCCGCGCTATCCGTATTTCGCTCGAAAGTAGATCTGCGCTACGGGCCCAACCCAAGGCCGAAAAGAACCGGAATATTACCTGTTCTCATTGGACCAGGTCGAACTCGATCTCCAGTTCCCGCCTTGAGTTCCTGTACCTCGCCTTCCCAAGCCTGATTTTCCCGATTTGCAGTGTGTTTTCAACGTGGCGCTCGTTGCAGCTGTTGACGTTCCAGTCTGGGATCCTCACGATGTGCAGCCTGCTTGTGCCCGGGGGAAGCGGGAAGAGGTCATAGATGAGGTCCCCAAAGTGCCCCTCGGCCTCCGATTTCTCCATCTCGAACTCCAGCACCTCGGCCCCCTCCGCAATCTTGTCGTTGGTCGCATTCTCGATGCGCAGCATCTCATCGTCCGTCGGTTTCCTCTCGCACTGGACCGTCAGCCTCCCGTGGCCACCGGAGACGTAGACCGAAGTGGTCTTCCTGGCTCCGAGCACGCGCTCGGCTGCCCCCTTCACCACATGCAGGCCCGAGTGAGTCCTGGTTTCTTCCGAGCTCAACTAGAGTCTCGTCGCTATCCTGTAGAAGTCGGACATCCTCGTCTGGAGCCCGTAGCGCTGCTCGTTCCCTCTCATGTACCAGTAGATCGACAGGAGGGTGGGCCACATCCTCAGGAGGCTGAACCTGTTCTCCACCTTCGCCCTGATGAACTCGTACACTTTCGCGTAAATCGCAAAATGGTCCAGCACGGCCCTCCTGTACCCTTCCCTATCGCTCAGATGGTCCACGAACAGGTTCACGCACTGCATGCTCGGGATTATCCCCTCTCCCAGCATTGGATACACCGTGCCGATGCTTTCACCGACACCGACGACCTTGCCGTCGAAGAATGGCTCTGCGAATTTGGGCGGGGTCACCCTTACCGGCCTCCCGATTCTCCTCAGTACTTCGCAGTGGTACTTCTTGACGAAATCATCCAGCTCGTAGCGGTATCTCCCCTGGAGGTCCCCGGCCCCCACGTGGGCCATCCCGTCCCCCAATGGGAAGTACCACCAGTACCCCGCCAGTCCGGGATACGGCTTGATGACGAAATCATCGTAGGGCAGCTCCTTCGACTTCACCTGGTACTCAAGGGATGGGACAAGCAGGTCGTCCTTGATCTTGGGGAGCAGCGACCTGTGCATTCCCGTCGCATCGACGATCGTCTCGAAGCCCGCCAAGTTTCCGTCGAGCTGCTTGACCTGCGCCCCCCAGTGGACTTTCTTCCCCTTCAGCATGTCCTCGGTGAGCCTGTGTTTGTCGTAGGTCACCAGCCCTGTCAGATTGATGTTGAGCTCCTCGTCCCCTAGGTCGACGCGCATCTTCTTCCCTTTGTGCAAAACGTAGTCGTCGAAGCTGAAACCAGCCTGTTTGACCATGTCCCTGATGAACGGCTGGCTTGTCCCCCATGCGCAGACCGTGTACCAGTTCTTCTCTGTCTTCATCTCGAAAGCTTCTGCCTCGACTCCCGAGGGGAGGCGGTTCATCATGTAGGCCCCTGCTACGCCGGCGCCGACAACTGCGAGCTTCAAGGATGTGGAGACCATTCACCCGCGTCTCATCTCGTTATTCTAGTTGTCGCTTCAACCAACCACACCAGGCGAGAGATTCAAATAGCGCGGTAACCCAGGTAAACTTAGTAACTCGATTGGCCAAGCAGCAAGCCGCATCCAAGGTCGTCAAGGTGAGTGACGACACTCACGCCAAGCTCGTCTCCCTCGCGAAGTGGGGGGAACCCCTGGATCAGGTGATCCACCGTCTGGTGACGCAGTCGAAGGGCTTGGAGGATGTGGTGACCGGGCAGAGCTCGATTTGCTTCATAGACGGCTCCCAGGGGAGGCTGCTATACAGGGGGTACGACATAGTCGACCTCGCTCCCAAATCCACCTACGAGGAGACGACCTTCCTTCTGTGGAACGGGCACCTCCCGACAGTGTCTGAGCTCCATGACTTCTCCATCGAACTCGGCGCGAAGAGGGCCATTCCGGAAGGGGTGCTTTCGATCATGTCAAGCCTTCCAAGAAACTGCGACGCCATGGACGCTCTGCGCGTGGGAGTCGCGGCGCTGGGCATCTTCGACGACCCGATGTACCCGTCCCAAGAGAAGGCGCAGTCAATCGCGGCGAAGATGGCCACGCTGGTCGCCGCTATCCACAGGCTCAAGCACAACCAGGAGGTCCTCGCGCCGAGAGACGACCTCGGGTACGCCGCAAACCTGCTGTACATGGTGACCGGTGAGAAGCCGCACAAGGACGACGAGCGGCTGATGGACGCGCTGCTCATCCTCCACGCGGACCACGAGCTGAACGCTTCCACCTTCACCGCCAGGGTCATAGCCTCCACACTCTCCGACGTCTACTCGGCTGTGACCGGAGCCGTGGGCGCCCTCAAGGGACCCCTGCATGGCGGCGCCAACGAGAAGGTCGTCGAGATGACAATAGAAATAGGGACACCCGAGAACGCCGAATCCTACGTCGACGCCATGCTGGCCAAGCGGCAGAAGGTCATGGGCTTCGGCCACAGGGTGTACAAGACCATGGACCCCAGGGCCGCCATTCTCAAGAACATGGCCCAGCACTTCACAAAGTCAGAGAAGGAGAAGAAGGTCTTCCAGATACTCGAGAAGACCGAGGAGATGATGGTGACCTGGAAGAGCCTCTACCCCAACGTCGACCTCTACTCCGGGCTCGCGCTGAACCACGTGGGAATACCAAGCTACCTGTTCACGCCCGTGTTCGCGGTCGGACGCGCGCCAGGCTGGCTGGCGCACATCCTGGAGCAGTACGCTGACAACAGGCTCATCAGGCCGAGAGCGGAGTACATCGGGCCGACACATGCCGAGTACGTCCCCATCGAGCACAGGACAGCTCCGGCGGTCATGAAGCATTGAGGGTCGAGGCACTCGTCAAGCGCTCGCCTGTGACGATAGGCCCGGGTGCGACCATCCGTCAGGCGGCCGAGGTCTTCGCAAGGGAGAAAATCGGCCTTCTGGTCATTACGGGAACGGTAAGCCCGGTCAGGGCGCAGGCTGTCATATCAGAGCGGGACATCGTCCGCGCCGTGGCCAAGGGGACCGCTCTCACCTCTCCCCTGGAGAGCGTCGCGACGAAGAAGCTTGTTAGCGTGAAGCGCTCGGACCGGGCGTCAAAGGCCGTCCGACTGATGGTGGACAACGGTATCCGGCACCTCGTGGTAGAGAACGACGACGGGACACTATTCGGGGTCCTCTCCATTCGAGACTTCTTCCGGGAGGCCAAGCTCCTCGACGCCTTCCTCAAGGCCGACGCTGAGGAAGTTCACGGCGTGGACTGAAACCGGCTCTGTTTCATGTGAATCTCTGACGCCAATCTTAAATAGCGTAAACGGGTCGTGAGCCTCTCCATGCCTCTTTTCGGGGACATAGGGATAGTGTTCATCATGGCCCTCGTGGGCGTGATGTTCACCATACCTGTGGCGATCCTCCCCAGGCTCTTCGCCCCGAGGCACCCGAACCCGATCAAGGGGCTCCCCTTCGAGACCGGCCAGGTTCCGCAGGGCGCTGGCAAGATGCACTTCATGATGCAGTACTACGCCTACCTCCTGATGTTCATCGTCTTCGACGTCCTGGGGATGTTCCTCTATGCCTGGGCGGCGGCGTACAAACCCATGAACCTTGGTCTGTCCTCCGACTGGATGGTCACCCTCTTCATGGCTATGCTCTTCGTCCCCATGGCCTTCGCGCTGGTCCTCGCGGGGAGGCGTGAGTTGTGGTAGCAGCGCAGCAGAAGACGGGCGCATTTCAAGTGCTGGTTGGGAAGATTGACGACGTCCTTCAGTACGCCATCGGAGATCCGATGCGGTACCTGGCCAACTGGGGGCGCCTCTACTCCCTCTGGCCGGTGCACCTTGAAACGGCCTGCTGCGTTCCCCCTGATACGGTCATTCTGGGGGACAACAAGTCGATTTCAGAGTATGAGCCCGGGAATTTGGTGACCTCGGCTTCGGGACTCGTTGCGGTCACCAAGACCTTCCAGAGGCAGTATACCGGGTACATGCTCGAGGTCACCGGGCGTGGGATGCTCCCCATCCGCCTCACGCCTGAGCACCCAGTCCTGACCGCTTCGAGGGAAGTCAAGAGCGGAAAAGGCGAGTACCTCCCCGGAACCAGATGGAAGAAGGCCGAAGAGTTGGTGAGCGCGCCACCGGTCAGGGTGAATGGAAGGTCCGTGTACCCCACCAATGCTCACGATTGTCTCCTGATTCCAAGGATAAAGGGGCACCTCGATCTGAATTGTGTACCTCTGGGTCCTTACTCCACGGCCCGTGGCCTCGCAATTCTCAAGGGCCGCGGTGAGAGTCCGCCGTTAGAATTTCCGCTCACTGCCAAGACCGCATGGCTGCTCGGCATCTACGTCGCTGAAGGCTGGACCACGCAGAACCACGACGTCTTCTTCTCTCTCGGGAAGGACGAGGCGAGTCTCGCAAGGCGCATTTCGGCTCTTGCTAAATCGCTCGGTTATTCACCTCAGATCAGAGAAAGGGAGACAGCGCTCGTCGTGAGGTTCTCGTCGAGCATCTTGGCAAGGGCGCTTCGGGATTGGTGCGGGCACCTGGCAGAGAACAAGAAGATCCCAGACTTCATTCTCTACCACAAGAGCGTGTCGATTCTGAGCTCGTTCCTTAGCGGTTATTACAAAGGTGACGGGAACGTGACCGTCGACAAAAGGGGACCTGTCTTCGACCGGGCGAGCACAACCTCCAAGGTCCTAGCTCTGCAGATACAGCTGGCATACGCCCGACTAGGGTACTTCGCCCGGGTCAGGAAAGAACCACGCGAGGGAACAGCCGTTATCGAAGGAAGGACCGTTAGAACAAGGGATGCCTATTCTCTATGGCTGCTTACCTCGAAGAGAAAGGTAGCCGACTTCCGGATTAATTCTGATTTCATCGTCGTCCCGATAAGGAAGATCACGAAGCTCACTTACGCCGGCGAGGTGCGAAACCTTGAGACCTCCGACAACACCTATCTGGTTTCGAACGCAGTGGTTCACAACTGTTCGGTGGAAGTCGGAGCTGCCGCGGGCTCAAGATTCGACATCGAGCGCTTTGGCGCACTGGAAGCCTTCGGGTCCCTCCGCGCCTGCGACCTGATCATAGTCATGGGGACGGTCACCCGTAAGCTGGCGCCCCGCCTCAAGCTGATCTACGATCAGATGGCCGAACCAAAGTGGGTAATCGCAATGGGTGCTTGCTCAATCACTGGCGGCCTCTATTTCGACTCCTACAACGTGCTCCGTGGGATAGACGACATCATACCGGTCGACGTCTACGTCCCAGGCTGCCCCCCGAGGGCCGAAGCGCTGATCCAGGGGTTGGTGCTTCTCCAGGAAAAGATTCGCAGGATGCCGACGCTCAGCGGCCGGTGACACATGAGTGAGCAAGGGAGCACCCCAGCCAGCGCCAGCCACCGCCCCCGCACCCTCTTCCCCAACGCCGCAACCCGCAAGGCAGGCGACAGCCCCTCCCCCTGCGGCGGCGCCTCCGAAGCCTGAACCAGTTAGGGCCAAGGGATACGCGTCACAGATCACATCCCGCTTCCCGGACGTGAAGGTCGAGTGGATGAAAGAGAGGCGACTGAAGGTCTCTATGAACCCTTCAAGGATCAGGGAGGTTGGCATCTTCGCACGGGACGCCCTCGGCTTCGACCACATCAGCACAGTGAGCGGCGTCGACTGGATCGCGAAGAGCCTGCTGGAGGTGGAATACTTCGTGGGCTCCTCCACACCTGGTCAGGAGGACTTCATCCTCGCGCTCTCCGAACTGGTGGCGCGGGACAACCCGGTCGTGCCGACGCTGATAGACGTCTGGAAGGGGGCCGAGTATCACGAGAGGGAGACCCACGAGATGTTCGGCATCAACTTCCAAGGGCACCCGAACCAGAGCCACATCCTCCTCCCCGAGGACTGGAACGACATACCGCCGCTCCGCAAGGACTACGTCTCTCCAGGAAGATGATAGCATGGCAGTAGAATCAGAGTACTCGCCCGACGCTGACGGGATAATGTCCGTGTCCCTCGGCCCGCAACACCCGGGGGCGGGGCACTTCCGCATCAGGCTCTGGCTCGACGGAGACTACGTCGTGCGCTCGGAGCCCGACCCCGGATACGTCCACAGGGGCGAGGAGAAGATGGGAGAATATCGGAACTACATCCAAAACGTCCCTCACCTCGAGCGGCCCGAGATCCTGGACAGCTCGAACACCCTGTTCCCCTACGCCCTCGGTGTCGACGAGCTCATGAACAGCAAGATCCCTCTCAGGGGCCAGTATCTCCGCGTCATAATGTCGGAGATCAACCGCATAATCTCTCACATGTACTTCCTGGCCATCCAGGGTTACTTCATGGGACACACCACCATGATCACCTGGTGCATGGGAGACAGGGACTTCTGGATCGACCTCGGCGAGCGCATCGGGGGCGCCCGGGTGACATTCGCCTACATCATCCCCGGCGGGGTGAGGAACGACATCCCCCCCTATGCCATCGAGAAAGGGCTGCAGACGTGCGATTGGTTCGACAAGAGGATGGACGAGTACGAGAAGATCTTCTTCAGGAACCCCATGGTCCACCAACGCTCCGACAAGATCGGGTACCTTTCCCGTGAGGACGCCATAGCCTACGGCGCCACCGGAACAGTCGCGAGAGCCTCAGGCCTCAGGTTCGACGTCAGGAAGGACGAGCCCTACAGTTCCTATGAAGACTTCGAGTTCAAGACCCCGGTCCTTGGCCAGGGGGACAGCTGGGCGAGGGCCTACGTCGCGCTCCTCGACATGAGGGAAGCCGTCAAGATAATCAGGCAGGCTCTGAAGAAGCTCCCCCAGGGCACGGTCCGGCTCAAGCTTGGTCCACAGCCAAGGGTCCCGCCGGGAGAGGTTTACTCTCGGATCGAGGCTGCACGCGGCGAATACTCCTACCACATCATAAGCGACGGTTCGCCGAGGCCTTACAGGATGAAGATAGGCTCCCCATCGTTCAAGAATCTCAGGGTCCTTCCTCACCTTCTGAAGGACGTTCACGTGGCCGACATACCTGTCATCTACTGGGGTCTGAACTACTGGCCGGTATCAGCAGACAGGTGACGCACCCGTAGCCCCCGCACAGAGTCAGGGCACGTACATCGGCCGTTCGATTCTGCGGAAGAGATAGACGCCGAGCAGAATCATCACCCCTCCCGCGAGCTGGGCAGGGGTTATCTGCTCCCCGAGGAAGACGAGGGCGAAAATCGCACCGAAGACGGTCGACGTCGACCAGATGAGAAGCATCCTGATCGCTCCGAGCCTCTTCAGGGCAGCCATGAACATGAAGGTGGCCACAGACACGCAGACTGCCAGCAGGATCAGGGCGAAGGTGTCGAAGGGGGTGAACCCGAAGGGAATGCCCGCGACCAGGACGAATGATAAAAGGACGAGTCCGCCAAGCAGGTTCCTGAACTTACTCAGGCTCGACACGTCGAATCTTTTTGTCGCGACCACGATGAGATTGTTCTCGACAGCCCACCCCAGCGTCGACCCGAGGATCAGCAGGTTCCCGAGGAGCCCCTGCGCGAACTCCACGTGGGCGAGGTCGAGGTCTGTCGAGACGACGACAATTCCCACGAGTATCAGGAGCCCCCTCGTCGCCTGGGCCCTTGACATCCTCTCCCCGAAGACCCAATAGGCGATGATCGTCGTGAATAGGATCTCCCCGTTCGCGAGCAGGGAGGCGTTGACGGCCGTTGTCTCGCTCAGGCCGATTATGAAGGCCAGGGGTGCTACAAGCGCGCCCACGATGCCGAACAGGACGATGTAGGGGATGCTCCCCTTGGCGGGCTTCACCCTCGGCTGGTAGAATACGAGCATCAGGCCTGACAGCACGAAGCTCAGAGCCGTAATCGAAACGGGGTTGTTGTCGCCAAGGAGGAACTTGACTATGGTGGGCTGGGCACCACCACACACGGAGCCAACCAGGGCGTAGAGGTACCCTTTGGAAGTCTCTGCAGCGGGCCCCCTTTCACCCATGTCTTTGCCCGCGTGAAGTGCGGCGTAGATAACCATGTACCGGGCGTGGCCAATTCCTATAACCCCGTGGCCGGCGGCCTAGGCCGTGGCTTCAGACGCGGAGATTCTTGCCGAGCTTCAGAAGATAAGAGAGCTCCTTACGCCAAAGCCTGCGCCACCGGCACCGCCGGAGCCGAAGGGCTTCTCGGCTGAGTTCAGGGCCTTCCTGCAGAACTACAAGGTCCTGGGCCTCGCTGTCGCCTTCATCCTCGGCGTTTACCTCGGTGGGCTCGTTCAGGCGCTCGTCAAAGACCTACTGCTCCCAGTGATCGGGATTCCCCTCAGCAACCTTGGAGACCTCAGCTCCTACTACTACCCCTTTGACAACCAGAAGTTCATGATCGGCGACTTCCTCATCGCCCTGATCACCTTCATCATCGTCGCTCTAGTCATCTTCCTCATCGTCAAGCTAGCCAAACGCTACCACATCGACTAGGAGCTCTCCCTCGGTTTTTCTCCGGGCCATATCACGGTGCATTTCGTTAAGCAGAGAGTCAATCGTTCTTGCTATAGTCAGTATTGTCCGCCTCGGCGGTTATCATGTCGGATATCAGGATGAGCAGCAAGTTCGAAAAGGGATGGAAGGCTCAGGAGAAGGAGCCCTTCGGGAAGCAGGTCCGCGACACGGTCCGTGGACCCCAGCCGATGCGTCCACAGATCCAGAAGGCCACCCAACAGCTCACTGGGGAGATCAACCGTCTGGACCAGGCGATGAACCGGCTGAAGCAACGCGAGAGCTCCATCTTCAAGAAGACCGTAACTGCTGTTCAGGCACACGACCAGGAATCGAGCAAGGCGTACTCCAACGAGCTCTCCGAGGTCCGCAAGATGGAGAAGATCGTCACGCAGTCCAAGATCGCCCTAGAGCAGATCACCACGAGGCTGCAGACGGTCACCGACATCGGGGACTTCGCAGCTACCATAGCCCCGGCCATCGGGGTGATCAAGAACGTGCGCGCCACCCTAGGCGAGGCAATGCCCGACGCCCAGGGAGCACTAGGAGAGATCGGGGCCCAGCTGAACTCCATCATGGTGGACGTGGGCCAGATAACTGGCACCTCGTTCTATCAGCCGGAGAACAGCGAAGAAGCCAACAAGATCCTGGCGGAGGCGTCAGCCATAGCTGAAAAGCGCATGGCGGAGTCCCTCCCTGAAGTGCCTAACAACACGGGCCAGTCCATCTTCACAAGCGAATAGGCAACCCCAGGCAGCTCGGCCTCGGCCGGGCGGCCTCACTTTCTGTTTTCATGCGCATGAGGCGACGTCATGCAATCCGACCGAGAAGGGTTATACATGGATGATTCAGACCGACCGAGAGTTTGCCCAGCAAGGCTGAGCCCGATTACGACGTTATCATAGCGGGCGGGGGGATGGCCGGCCTAATCACCGCCGCCTCCATCGGCTATCATTCCAAGGGGAAGGCCCGGACCCTCGTCGTCGACAGGAACAAGGAGAGCGAACCGGGCAAGAAGACGAACAACGGGTGGACCTGCGGCGACGCCACAAGCAAGAGGTCGTTGGACTACCTGGCGGAACACATCGGCATAAGGTATGGGTCCCCTGAGCTTGAGCACCCGGTCGGCGGGGTCTACCTCTACTCCCCAGACAGGAAGACGAAGGTCCTCTTCGAAGGTGAGGGATACCTCTTCAACAGGAAGCTTGCCCCCAGGAGGCAGGTCGACGATGCAAAGAGGTTCGGGACGGAGTTCGTCTTCGGCGCAACGGCAGAGAGACTCCTTTCAGACGACGGCCGGATAACCGGGGTCACCGGCAGGAAGTCCGACGGTTCCACCTTCAGCCATACGGCCAGGGTCACGATAGACGCCACGGGCTCGTCCTCGACGCTCAGGAGGTTCATTCCGATATCGTCCATGATGGAGAAGGACATCGACCCCGACGACGTGGTGGGTACCGGGAGGTACATACTGGACTTCGAACCCGCAAAGGACGACCCCGCATTCTTCTCCCCCGACTACTGCATCATACATCTCGACCAGTTCATAGCCCCCGCTGGCTACGCCTGGGTCTTCCCCAAGGGGAAGAAGAAGGTCAACATAGGTCTCGGTGTCTCCCACTCTGGCCTAGCCAGGAGGAACAGGAGGTTCGGCCTCAACGACAACCTCCAGAGCCTGATCGACAAGTACCTGGCCGACAACCCCGTCATCAAGAACTACTCGCAACCTTCCGACGACGATAACTCGGGGAACACGAAGGGGAACTGGCAGGTCCCCGTCAGGCGCCACAACGACTGCATGGTCGCCAACGGCTTCGCTGTGGTTGGAGACTCTGCATGGATGCCGAGGCCCATAGACGCGGGTGGCATCAGCCCGTCCATCTACGGGGGGACCATCCTGGGCAGGGTCGTGGCGGAGGCACTAGAAGCGGGGGACACCGGCGAAGCCCGCCTCTGGAAGTATAACGTGGACTACATGAAAACTCATGGCTACCCCATGGCCAGCTTCGAGGTCCTCAGGCGCTACCTGCAGACCGTGACCAACGACCAGATCAACTTCGGCATGAAGCACTTCCTCTCTGAGGAGGATGTCAACGCCATCACCGAGAGGAAGCACCCTGAGTTCAACCAGGCGCGCTTCATGAACCCCGCGATGTGGTTCAGAGTGCTGGGCCAGCTCTCTCTTGCCAGGGGGCTCCGCTACACGGTCGCCAAGAGCGAGGCGCTCGTTGAGATCAACCTATCCTTCCCAGAAACGCCGGAGGGGTTCGCCGAGTGGCAGAAGCACCTCAGGAAGGAGCTGGCTGAGACGGTCGAGAAGTTCAAACCGCTCGACGCCGTGGCCGCCTAGGCGCTCCGTGAACTAGAAATAGTCCGGCCGGGGTGCTGCCGCCCATGATTTCTGACCCTCTCGACACCGAGATAATGGACTTCGTGAAGGAGGTTAGTCCTTCGGGGGCATATCTGATGGGGTTCAACGACTACGCCGGCAAGCTCTTCATCGCTTCCGAGGCGAACGTCAGAGCAGCTCTGAGGAAGGCCCGCGCCCTGCGAGCGAGGGCGAAGACGGAGCTCCAGAGGAAGGTGCTCGACGGTCTCGAGACTGCTATCATGTTCGACGAACCGCAGCCGGTCCTCGACGACATCGTCGGAACCATCTTCGTCCATCTCGCGAAGGAGGGGATCAACGATGCCCACATGACGTCGCTGCTAGACTACGCGATGAGAGATGTGGACGCGTGCAAGGCACGGTATTCCGGAAAGGACATCCCGGTCGCGGTCAAGGCGCTCACCCTCTACAGACTCGACGGCGTCCTCGACATCTTGGACACCGTGAAGGGTGAGAGTAAGAGCCTGAAGGTGAGGAAATACTGCGACGCCCTGAAGAAGAAAGTCTCCGACTATGTCAAGCTCTTCGAGCTCGAAGGCTGGGGGAAGGGGGAGTTCCCAAACGTCGAGCGCATATTCAGGGACAAGGGGTTCGACCTGGGGAGGCAGAGGTTCTATCCCAGGGCCCTGAAGAGCGGGTTCGACTACACAGAGACTCCCGAGGAACTGGAGGAGAACGCAATCAGGTGGATCGACGAAGAGCTCCCGAGGTTCAGGAAGGTCGCCCAGACGCTCGCAAAGCAGTTCAAGTGCAAACCCACTCCAGAGGAGGTCGAGTCCGAGATCATCGAGCGGAACGACCTCGACCC
>Ga0187766_10001470_pt1 | contig 13798 bp, 12 predicted proteins | sample 0216_QUI02_MP05__4_FD_132971 | JGI IMG/M metagenome (GOLD analysis project Ga0187766, IMG submission 132971) | Tropical peat soil microbial communities from peatlands in Department of Meta, Colombia - 0216_QUI02_MP05_20_MG | ecosystem: Environmental > Terrestrial > Soil > Wetlands > Peat ... | reverse complement strand
ATGGACCCAACATGGCTGGTAAATGCCGACTCCAGGATATCGAGCCCGACAACTTCGTGTTTCAGCTCGGTCAGTGTGCGAACCAGGGCTTCCCCGAGATGACCGGCGCTTCCTGTCACCAGTATTTTCATGATTCCGTTCTCAATTCGATCAGAACATCCGATGAGTGATGCAGAATATTGTTACACAATGAACCGAAGTTGAGTCTCGTCGTAAAATACCTTGTGGCCTCTGAGACAACCACTGCAAGCCCCATCCCAGAGCTTATTGTCAGCAGATCCGCGGCTATTTCAGTTCAGGATGTCGTGCATAAGTACGGAGACCGCACGGCTCTGAACGGCGTCACATTTGATGTGCGCCCTGCTGAACTGTTCGGCCTTCTCGGGCCAAACGGCAGCGGCAAAACTACACTGTTCCGGATTCTCTCTACTCTGATGGTCCCGGTAAGCGGCAGTGCGACAATCATGGGATTTGACGTTGCCCGCGACCCCAACAGTCTGCGTCGCCAGATCGGCGTCGTCTTTCAGGCCCGAAGCATCGACATCAAATTGACTGCCGCTGAAAATCTCACCGCCCAGGGACATCTTTATGGGCTGCACGGAAAGCCATTGCGAGTGCGAATCAAGGAGATGCTCAGCCGCGTAGGACTCGCAGATCGAGCCGATGAACAAGCTGAGACGTTTTCCGGTGGCATGCAGCGGCGGCTGGAACTGGCGAAGGGTCTGTTACATCATCCCTCCGTCCTGTTACTCGACGAGCCTACCACCGGCCTCGATCCTGGGGCTCGCCGTGATCTGTGGCAATATCTGGCAATTTTGCGCGATGAAGAACATGTGACGGTGCTGGTCACGACGCATCTTATGGAGGAGGCTGAGCGCTGCGACTGCCTGGCGATACTTAACGAGGGAAAAATCGTCGCGCTGGGTACGCCTGATGAGCTGAAGCGTGAGATTGGCGGAGACGTGATCGTGCTCGATGCGAAAAATGCCGAATCGTTGGCTGCGCGTATTCGCGAGCGATTCCACGTGGACGCGCAGGTGCTTCAGGGCCAGGTTCGTCTGGAGCGTGAGCAAGGACATCGTTTCATCACCGACGTGGTCGAGGCCTTTCCCGGGGAGATTGATGCAATCTCTGTCAGCAAGCCGACCCTCGAGGATGTCTTCATTCACCGCACCGGCCACAGGTTCTGGACAGAAGACCAAGAGGGTTGAATTTGCCGGCTGGATGCCGGCGCTACGGGAACTAAATGGCAACTCGAACTGCAACTTTACCCGCGCTCAGTAGTTCAATTTCGCCGGGCGTCGCGTTACCCGCATACACGCTATGGTGGCGCGAAGTCGTGCGATTTTATCGGCAGCGTTCGCGAGTCGTGGGTGTGATTGCCTCTCCAGTGCTGTTCTGGCTGGTGATCGGCTCGGGCTTCGGCACCTCTTTCCGCTCGGGCAACGCCGCCGGACAGCAGCACTATCTGGATTATTTCTATCCCGGCGCCCTGATCATGATTGTCCTATTCACCTCGATTTTCACCATGATGTCGGTCATCGAGGATCGAAAAGAGGGTTTCTTGCTCTCGGTAATGGTCGCTCCTGTGCCGCGCTCGGCCATAGTGTTGGGCAAAGTTCTTGGCGGGACGACGTTATCTACTATTCAGGGCCTCATCTTTCTCATCTTCGCGCCATTTGTAGGCGTGCATATCGGCATAGCACAATTTCTGCTTGTTACGCTGGTGATCTTCCTCGTATCCTTTGCACTGACCGCACTGGGTTTCGCTATTGCGTGGCCGATGGATTCCAGCCAGGCATTTCACGCCATCATTAACTTGTTTCTGATCCCGCTCTGGCTGCTTTCCGGCGCACTGTTTCCGTTGTCGGGGGCCTCGGGCTGGCTGCGCTTGCTGATGCGCATCAATCCCTTGACCTACGGGGTTGAGGCGCTGCGAGACTTACTGTATCCGAGCAGCACTTCTCTGGCATCTCTTTCTACATCGATAGCGGCATTGGCGCTTTTCACGGTTTGCATGTTCGGCCTCTGCTTCTTTATGGTGAATCGGCGCACTACCAAACCGGCAGCCTGATGCAAATTCCGACACAATTCGCGATTTACCCAGTACTGGACGCCAGCCTGAATGGGACCAGCGCTGTTCTCTTGCTTGTCGGGAGGGGCCTGATTAAGCGCGGCCGATTAGCGGCACATCGCGCCGTGATGCTTACGGCTCTAGCCTCCTCGGCCTTATTCCTCTCCAGCTATCTTTACTATCATTGGCACGTCGGCTCGGTGCACTTTCAGGGACAGGGCTGGTCGCGGCCGGTTTACTTCAGCATTCTGATCTCCCACACCATTCTGGCGGCCGTGATCGTGCCGCTGATTATCATCACACTCAGCCGTGCATTGCGAGAGCGCTACGATCGGCACCGCGTGATCGCCCGTTGGACATTCCCACTGTGGTTGTATGTCTCAGTGACTGGAGTAGTGATCTACCTGATGTTGTACAAACTGTTTGTCAGCTGAAGCATGTCATCCTGAGTGGCCTCCAGGCCGCGAAGGACCTATTCATTGCGGCTGCGCTTCGCTCAGGATGAGAATTCGTCAATCCGCAGCCATCCCCTGGGCTTCCGGCTCAAGCTCCGGCGTTTGGAACTCCGCTTCCGTTGCCACCTGCCCCCGCAACTCCGCTTCCAGGGCCGCCAGCTGCGCTTCGATATCCTGAGCCGCTTGCCTCTTCCGGATAACTTCTTCACGGTAGCGGCGCAGGAAGTAATCGATCGTTTCAACGCGGATTCTGATCGAACCAGAAGGCTTGTTCTCATCCAGATCCTTGAAGCAGAAGTAGGGCGTTCCGGATTGCTCGATGATTCCTTCCACGACTCCATAAATCGGAGCGTCGTGCCCGCACTTGAAGCTTGAAATCTCCAGGGCAACAAGGTTGGGGTGCCGAGCTGTGAACTTCGCCGCCCAAACCTTGTGGTTGGTGCTGCACGAGTAGGAATTCTTCCACGCGTCAGAAATATCCAGCGGGCTCGTTATCACACCAGTCCGAACTTCTTCTCCGAATAGCCGCTCCAGCATGTCTTCGTCAAGTGGCAGAGTATTCTGCGAAAAGATCGGATAACCAAGCTTCTGGAATTCATCCAGAATCTCGTGGTTCAAACCCGGGTCGTGATGATACGGCCGCCCTAGCATCACGATGCCGATGCGGTCTTCCCGCTCAAGTTGATCCAGTACCTGTCGCGCACGCCCGCGAATGCTGGTTTCGTAGTCCTTGAGGGCCTGGAAGCCCGCCTCAATCGCGCGGTCATTTTCTTCTTCCGATAGTCCCAGAATGGGCTGCCACGCCTGCAGCATCTGGAACGCAAACAGCTTGCGATCGGAGAAGTTCAGGATCGGATCTACGTACTTCACATTGTGTTCAGCAAAGACGTCGTTTTCTTTGGTGAACGCGGCTTTTACAGTCTCAGGGGTGGCCGTTACTGTCGGACACGCATTTGCCCCCACGATGTTCTTCAGTGGAGAATGCAGCACATCGTACATCGGGAAGAAGATCACGTTCAGCGGCTTCTTGCGATGTTTCTCCTGAATCAGGTTGTAGACGTGCGAAATACCAATCTTCGCCGGGAAGCAGGGATCAATGGCTCCGCGGCTCGCGCCCGCACGATAGAGCTCGGGACTGGTGTAATCGGAGTAAATGATGTTTTCCGGTTGCACTCCCAGGCTCTGCAGATAGGCATTGAACAGCGGCGCATACGTATAAATGTTCAACACACGTGGAATACCGACGCGTAACTTTTTCCGGTTCTCCATCAGTGGAATACGTTCTTTCGCTACCTTGTTCCAGAACTTCACGGTTGGGATCGGATCGGCCACACTTTTCACATTGACGGGACGGAAAACCTCCTTCGACGCCATGTCGACAAAGTTCGGATGGGCGTCCCGGATCTGGTCGAGTCCAGCCTTGATGTCTTTCATCTCATTGACATCCTCGACCGTTCCCTTTTCACACGTGGCAATAATCAACCGCTGCTCGCCATGCATCAGCGGTACTTTGGTGACCTTCTGAATTGGGATGAAGCTCTGGTCATCTTTCGGGGCGGTTCGGATGTCGATAAACGTGCGCAGGCAATTGTTCTTGCAAAAATTGCAACGTGTGGCTTCGTTGCGCGTGCTACGGTATTCGATTTTGCGGACTGCATCGAGACCGACGAATGTCGTCTGCAGTCCATTTCGCCAGAGCCGCAGTGATTCGACTGCTGCGCCGATGGCTCCAGACTCGCCGCAGTGCTCGTGCACGATGATCTCGGGCTGTTTCCCCGCGGCACGGAAGCTGTTGCGGATGAAATCAACCTCCGCCTTGACCACCGCGAGGTTATTCTGTGTTCCACCCTGCAGAACGAACCGCGATCCGAGAGCGGCCAGGTTCGGAATGCTGGCAACATACAAAAATACGTTCTTGGGGAGGACTGCAGCCAATCCTGCCAGGATCTCTTCCGCCCGCCAGCCCTGGCGCTGGAAGTTCACGATGTCCGACTGCATGAATACCGCGCAGCCGTAGCCGAATACCGGCATCGCTTGCGCCGAAAATGCCAAATCTGCATATTGTTCCACGCCCAGTCCAAAGCCTTCAGCCGTAGATTGCAGGAAGTACCCATTCCCGGCCGAGCACTGGGTATTCAGCTTGAAATCTTTGACGCGCCCATTGTGCAGGATGATGATCTTGATGTCCTGCCCGCCCACATCCACGATCACGTGAGGGTCGTCATAGAACTTCAGCGCCGACTCGGTGTGCGCCACCGTCTCGACCAGCGCCACATCGGCGTGCAGCACGTCTTTCAAAATGTCTTTCGCGTAACCGGTCGTCGCCACCCCCAGCACTTCCAGCTTGGCTTTCTGCGCTTCCACCTGGCCCCGCAGACTCTCGAACATCTCGATCGTGTCCTGGATCGGGTTACCATTCGAGAGCTGATACGACTTGCAAAGGATGTCGCCCTTCTCATCAAGCAGGACGGCCTTAGTGGAAGTTGACCCGCCGTCGATGCCAATGAAGCCAGCAACGGTCTGGTTGGTGTTGAATGGTCGCGGGGTAAATTTCTTCCGCCGGTATGCAACCTTAAAGTTGTCTAGTTCGTTGGTGTCGGTCACCAACCCCTTGGCGCCGGACTTCGACTTTTCTTCCTGACGGCCGAAGTCGATGTAGTGCACCAACCGTTCATATCCCTGATAGCAGCCAATGCAATCCTCTTCGCTCTTGCCAAATTCGATTGCCCCAAGAGCGGCAAAATACTGCGCGTTTTGTGGGACCTTGATCAGCTCCTCCGGTTTGGCGCCTTCCGGGACGGCAACTTTCCGTTCCTGCCACATGCGCGGAATGTTGGCTTGCCATGCCTCACGCATGCCCTTAACAAAACTGTTCGGGCCGCCCAGCAACAACACGTGTGGACGCAGCGTATGACCACGCGTAAGAACACTGAGATTTTGCAGAACGATGGCTTCGAACAGTGATGCCATCAGCTCATCGGGCGGCGTCCCGACCTTCTGCAGGCTGTTGATGTCGGTTTCTGCAAAAACTCCGCACTTCCCCGCCACCTTGTGGAGCTTGATTCCGTGATACCCCTGTTGGCAAAGCTGTTCCGACGGAATCTTCAATTTGGCGTTAATCTTGTCGATGACCGCGCCGGTGCCGCCGGCACACTTGTCATTCATGGATGGGATTTTCTTCTTGCGCCCGGTCTCCTCATCGTCCTTGAAGACAATAATCTTGGCGTCCTGTCCACCCAGCTCGATCACGGAATAAACTTCGGGATGCAGCTTCTCCACCGCGAGCGAAACCGCGGTCACCTCCTGCACGAACTTCGCCCCGATCTGGTCAGCAATCGAGCCCCCGCCAGAGCCGGTCATGAACATGCGCGTGTTATGCCGATTGATACCGACCTCAGCTTCCATGCGTTTCAGAAACTCTAAGGTCTTCTCTGGTTGCTTGGTTTCGTGGCGTTGATAGTCACACCACAGCATCTTGTCCGTAGCCGCCTCGGCCACTACCGCTTTCACCGTCGTGGAGCCCACGTCGAGACCGACCAGGAACTTGGTCTGGTGGTCATGCGGTTTTAAGTGCTCTTGCGGCTTAACTTGCGCCGCACACACCGGGTGCCTGTGCTGTGTCGCCTGGTGATCGTGGTTTCCTTCGTGATCGTGCATTCAGTCCTCTGACCCTGTTTTCATGGAGCGTTTCTCAACGCCGTTGCCGGTTGCCGACTCCTGACCCCTGACCGTTGTTTTTCTCAGTCTCCGCTCGCGGTCGCGGGTACCGCCACTCCCGTCACGTGCGATTTCTTCCAAGACTGCGTGCTCTTGTCCATGCGGTCGCTGACGTGCAAGACGAACTGCGCTGCCGTGCCCGCGATTCCTTCACGATGCGGAACGTGGTACAACGGCCGCTGCAACTCCGGATGTTCGGAGATGTACGCGCGGATTTCCTCCAGGCTCTTGCCGGTGGATTTCAAACACTGCTCGAATTCCGCCTTGGCCTTGACCTTGGCCTCGCCGAGCGCCATCTGCACCCGGCTGTGCGCGTTGACCTCGCCTTCGCCTGAAGTCTCGATCGGCAGGAAGATCATGTCCTTAAACTTGTTGATGACCGCCGACTGCACTCCATCCGACTGTGATGACGGCATGCAGCCAAACGGCTTCAACGCAAGCACCATGTGGCAGAGCTTGTGCACGGTGTAATACACATTCTTGCCAACCTCAAGGTGTCCCTCACCGCCGCGAGCGAACTGGTTGTAGAACGGATGCGCGAGGTCTGCCAGTTCTTGCTGGTTCACCAGATGATGCGTGATGCCACCCATGTTCTTGATGGTGCGGTGATAGAAATAATTCCACGCTTTCTGACCAAAGCCGATGCCCCACAGTTTCTTGCGCAGCCCAAAGTAGTTGGCCATGTGCTTCTTGAATTCATGCCACTCCGGATTGCGATGCGGGCGGTTCACCGGCCACTTGGCAATCGCATGTGCTTTGGCCTGGTACATCAGATACGCGACCCATGTGGCAATCGGTTCGACCATCACCTGTGCGCCTTCACGCTCAAGGAACTCAAACATGTGGAAGTTGCCGTCGCCTTCGGTGGTCTGCGCCCAGAACTCGCCCGTGATCTTCACCATCGGCTTCACTTTAGTGCGGTCGACCTCGATGTTGTCGATGCGCTCCCGCGCCGCATGCAGCGCCTCGAGATAGTCTTTTCCCCACATGTGTTCATGCATCTTGCCGAAGACATTTGCGGTGTTCCTGAGCACTTTGTTCTTTTTGAACTTTGGTTTCAGCCATTCCGGCGCCCGTTGTTCGATCTCGAATGAGTCACGGTTCTTGAGGTCGTCGCACAACGCGCCAACCATCTCGTGGAATACCCGATCGGTTTCGCCTTTATTCACCTCGAACGGGCGAATCTGGTAAATCATGTCGTTGATCACGTCTCCAAGGTGCAAGGCGTTCAACATCCCCAGGCCGAAATCAATGGTGAATTTCAGTCCCGGCTCGCCTGACGCTGCTTTGATGCCATCACTATCTTTGAAAAGCAGGACGCGGAAGCCATCGAATCCGGCATTCTTCAGTGCGAAGCGATACTCGGCCTCATACATGCCGAAGCGGCATGGCCCACAAGAACCGGCAGTGAAGAAGACATAATTGTCCAAAATCTGCTGGCGCGACACGCCTTCTTTTTCCAGGAACTGGAGGTACTGCACGAGATTCCCGACCGTGAAGTAAGTCGGATTGCACTGTCCGTTGTTCCCATACTCCTTGCCCAACTGAAACGCCGGAACATCGGGAACAGGCAGTTTTTCGCAACGATAGCCGCAGCCCTGAAACACCGCACGGATCAGGTCCTCGTGCTTCCAGGTGAATCCTCCGAAAAGAATCGTGACACGGTTTCTCTCGTCGGCAGTAAAGGCGCGTTCGAATGGACGATGAAAATGATCGGGGCGGTCCAGCCCGGCGATCTTTCGCAGGCGGGCGCGCTCGGCATCCAGCCGCTGCTTGATATCGTCTTCCTTCTGGATTTGGATAAGATTAGTCGCCATTATGTTCCTCCGGCGTGTCTGGTTTGTAGGCATGGCGCTGAAGTGACGATGGCAGGTCAGCCATCGAGGGGAGCTGCTGAAGGAGGTAGGCATCCGCAGTCGAGGTGCCGCGGACCCTGCTTTGCGCCTGCACCTGCGAAGTACTGTCGAACAGCATCAGAACTCCTTGCGCTTGCAAAAAAAGGAGGTTCGATGTTCACGCCAGCGAGAGCCGTTTCGACCCTCGGGGCGTCCGAAAAATAAAAAGCTATTTCTCAGTACGCCTGAGAAATGCCCCAATGAGAAGAAAGTGACCTACGAACTTTGCTCAAGCGAAACTTCCGGTGACACCTTGAAATCCGCGCACCGCTTGCTTGAGCACCCAGCGAATGACCCTTGCATCGTTGTAACAGAAACCGAGGTTGTGATTCAAGGTCGAGAAGCAGTGGGTCTGGCAAGATTTCTTCATCTTGTTCAATTGTGAGACTTCAAAGTTGTGATTTTCGATGACACCCCAATCGTGGGTGGCCGAGTACATCGGGAAGCAGGGCGCCAGAGACCCGTCCACGCGGATGATGATGGAATTCTGCCCGGCTCGGCAGTTCCAGGGCTCCACCTTGCCCCGCATGAAGTCCTTCATGTCCTGCAACCGCTTCACCGAGTTCACCATCTTGTAGCCTGATTTGTTCTTCTCGATGATCCAATCCACCAGCCCATTCACTTCCGGCCAATTCTCAGGATAGATGAAGGTGTCGTTGGCGTCGTAGTGCTTGAAGTGATTCTGCTCAATCATCGGCGATTCGTTGAGGTGATAGTCGGTTGCGATGCCGTGATCGTGGGCGATTTCCGTTAACTGCTTCACGTCTTCGAGGTTGTTGCGGCAGATGTTGATGTTAAAGAAGACCGTATAGCCGTACTTATATTGCTTGCGAACCAGGTAATCGAAATACTTGCGCACCGGATTGAGCGCCTTGGGAAGCCCGGGTCTCTCATTGACCGCATCCACCGCGAAATTAAAGATGGCAACGCCCGCATCCGCCAGCCGGTCGATAACATCGGGCCGCAGCAGGCGAGCATTGGTAGGCATATAAATCCAGAACCCTTTCTTGGCAGCGTAATAGCACGCCTTATGCACTAGCTGAGGCCGAAGCAATGGTTCCCCGCCCATGAACGCAAGCACGCGGCATGTGGTCGAATGCAGCCAGTCAATCGAGCGCTTCGCCACCTCCTCGGTCATTCCCCTGACGCTGTTATCGAATGCCCAGCAGTAATGACAATCGAGATTGCATTTCCATTCGGTAAAAAGATACGCAATGATGGGGTGGAATGGCCCCGGCAGAACCCGGGACTTGATATAGGGGAACAGCCACCCATTCATCGCGCGGTAAACCAGCGGAGCGGTCCAGCGGCGCTTCCCGGCACGCGCCCGCGCCAGGTTTTCTTCATAGTTGTCATCTTGTGCGAGTAGATCAGGACGCTGAGGAAATACCGGTTCAGGAAATTTCTCTTCCACTTTGTCGGGAAGCAGAACTGGCCGGGGAATCGGGGCTTTAGTCAACAAATCGTGCAGTTGTACGTCCAAGCGGAATGTCGTTGCAGCTTGGTCCTCACGCAATTGCTCCTGAAGCGCGGGCATCCTTCTCTCCTTTCCTGGTGCTGGACTGTAACTTTAGATGACAACCTCAAATATGTGGATGTACAAAACTTTTACAAACTTCCAATATTGCGCGAACGTGGGCCGGACGACGTTTGATGCAATTTGAGACACTCGAATTTGCGGTTTCCGTGGGTGCCTGAAGTACTCGGGCTTGCTCCAAGCTCTTAACCGCGGGCTTCTTGTGGCACCACTCGCAGCTCCAGCTTTTCTGTCCACCGCAGCACGGTGACCGAACTGCTTACTCCTACGCGAGCTTCGGTCAACAACCGATAGAGATCGTCAACTCCGGCCACCGGCTTGCCATCGAACGCGACGATGACATCGCCTTCCCGAAAACCTGCCGCCTTCGCGGGGCTACTCTCCGCTACAGACGTAACCACCACTCCGCTCTCTCGCGGAAGGTCGTAAAAACGCACCAAACGCCGATGCAGCAACGTCGTCTGTACTTCCACCCCGATATAGCTCCGGCGTATTCTTCCTTGACGCAGCAGAAGGCTGGCTACGTATTTTGCTGTGTTGATCCCGATAGCGAAGCAAAGTCCCTGGGCGCCTAAGATCGTCGCTGTGTTGACACCAACTACCCGGCCATCCGAGGTGACGAGCGGACCGCCTGAATTTCCCGGATTGAGCGAGGCATCCGTCTGAATGACATCCTCAATCAGGCGGCCTGAGTACGAACGCAACGAGCGCCCCAGAGCGCTGACCACGCCCGCAGTCACCGTGTACTGAAACCCGTAGGGATTGCCGATCGCAATCGCCAGCTGACCGACACGAAGCCGCTGCGAATCGCCCAACGGCGCGGCAGTCAGGCTGGGGGCATCAACGCGGACTACCGCCAAATCTGTCGCCGGATCATCGCCAATCATTTGGGCGGGAAATCGCCGTCCATCCGGTAGCGAAACAGATATGCGGCTGGCATCATGAACGACATGGCTGTTGGTCAGGATCAGCCCGTCCGGCGTAAATACAAATCCGGATCCGCCGCCTTGCCGCTCCCGAGTTTCACCGGAACGCGTTTTGGCCGTCTGAATAACGTCGATCTTGACGACCGAAGGACTGATTTTCTCCGCCGTGCTGACGACGGCTTGAGAGTATGCATCGAGCAAACCGGCGTCATTAGGAGCGGCCGATGGCTGCGCATTCGCGGGTGATTCGCTAACATCTGCCAGCAAGTGAAGATTACTGCTACTCACAATTGCTAGAGATGATGGGACCGGCAACTGGGATTCATGACACAGTTCACGGCGCAGGTCGCAGCCGCGTGGCTTGGTTCGGTAAGATGCACGTGTTCGATGCACTCTTTAGCGCATCGCTCAATGCCGCGCCCAAAGCGGCCAGTTCTTGAACAGTCATCAGTTTCTGCAGGCCTTCAAAAAGCTGGCGTTCTTCTTTTCGAATGTGTTGCGCCAGCTTTTCGACCAGCATCGCCAAATTATCCTCATCCAGCCTCCGGTTTGCCGCTCGCGCGAAGAAATCGCGCAGTACCGAGTGTTCCGCCCGGAGTTCCTGCACCAGGCTCACGAGCTCGTCTATTCGGCTGGCGGCCGGAAACAGTTCCTTTTCCTCGGCCGAGAAATGCACCGCAATTTCGTGCTCAAAGATTGTCTGAAGCTCCGCCTGCCACGCCTCCAAATCGACATCATCGGCCTGCAGGGCACGATCCAGACGCACACATAGAGCCAGAGCATGCTGATGCTGATGTGACAACGGGATCAGGTTGTTGTCGCGAAGCATTAGCTCCCGCTAGCGTTCACCGCGAGTTCAGTTTACCGCCGCATTGGCCCCGGCGTCGCTGGCGGCCGGTCGCAAGGTTAGCCAATCCGTGCGCACACGCTCCCATTCCTGGATAAGCATTCCATTGGCTTCAAAAAAACTGCGGATACGCGGCCTTTCCCAACCCACAACATCTTCGAGGATTGGCGCGAGAACCGAGAGCGCGCTGTTGCTGAGTACAGTCCGTTTGGCCACCTGCGAAACATGTTTGGCCTCCGAGACGGCAATCGTAAATCCGTCACGAACGTTGACATGCAGCATCACGTGAACGTCTGAGCTGCCATCGCCCACGTAAATGATGTGATCCGGGCCGATTTGCTGCTGGCTCTGCAGCGTATCGAGGACCGCCACTTTCCCATATCCCGCCGTCGCCCGAACGATCGATCGAATCTGCCCCGAGTCGGTGTAACGAAACTCTGTGCCATAGATGTGATCGCGAGGAACGATTCCCTCCAACGCCGAGTGAATTACCTCGACCGGCGCGGCCGAGAGTACGTAGAAATCAAAGTGGTAGCCGTCAATCCCGGCGTTCAGAATCTGGTAAAGCAAGGCTATGTTTTGCTTCAGGCGAATCCGCTTTCCGACCTCGTAAAGATGCTCCCGCCGTACCTTGCTTTGAAATTCGGGGTCGTGCAAAAGCAGGTAGGCCAGTTCCGCCCCTTGCTGCACCAAATTGAGTTTGGCCATGCCTTCGGCCTTTTGTTCAAATTCCGTGGTCGGAATTCCTGCTAACTCCGCCAAGACGTAACCCGAGTCGTTGAATGTCAGCGTCTGATCGAAATCACTGGCAAAAAGGTAGTACTTTAACGGTTTGTCGCTCATGTCCTCATTAGATTCGAGCACAATTACGAAAAGATTAAAAACTGCATAAAAAAAATTAATAGTAATTATCTTAAATGGCACACTACGGCGTCGCTTTACTAAATTGTTGGCAGCATTCAAAATGATTGATTCACAGGTGCACGCGGCTGAAAGTTGTAAGGTGGTGTGATAGTGAGATAAGGAGCGAACTCATCATGGCAGCAACCGGAGAACTTATTCGTTTAATGAACTATGTCGACGATATTGTCGCTACTTTGCGCCGGATCAGCGCTTCCCTCCCCATGATGGATGCTGAGGAGAAGAAGCGCTTGGCAGAACATCTGCGCGCGGCCAACTCTCACTTCGTGAGCATCCTTGGACAACTGGAAAAGGGAGGCCAGTAGTGGCCAAGGTAGGCACTATCGCGGTGATTGGGGCGGGAACCATGGGCCGTGGCATCGCCCACATGGCGGCCCTGGGTGGTTACCGGACCGTCCTTGAGGACTTGCTACCCAACGCCCTGCGCAAGGCTGAGAGCGAAATTCGCGACAATCTCGACAAAGCGGTCGAAATCGGCAAAGTTTCCCCGACAGATGCTCAAGCCGCACTTGCTCGGTTGGAATATGCGGGCAGCGTCGAGGAAGCGGCCCGCGAAGCTGATCTTGTCATTGAAGCTGTCCCGGAAGAACTGGAGTCGAAAATCGAGATTTTCACCCTTCTGGACAAGATCTGCCGCCCGCGAACGATTCTCGCTTCTAATACCTCCTCGCTGAGCATCACCGAAATTGCCAGCGTTACGTACCGCGCGACCAAATGTGTCGGCATGCACTTTTTCAATCCCGTCCACAAGATGAAGCTGCTCGAAATTGTTCGCGCGCTCGAGACCGACCACGAAACCCTTTCCGCCGCTGTTGAGGTTGGCCGCCGCATGGGCAAAGATGTGGTCGTCATCCGGGAGTCGCCCGGTTTCATCACCAGCCGGGTCAACGCCATGATCGGCAACGAGGCGTTCTGCATGTTGCAGGAGGGGATTGCATCTGCGCAGGACATCGACAAAGCCTTGAAACTCGGCCTCAATCATCCCATGGGGCCATTTGAACTTGTGGATCTCGTCGGCCTGGATACCCGCCTGCACATCCTCGAATACCTCCATAAAACTCTCGGCGAAAAATATCGCCCGGCGCCGCTGCTGGTGCAGTATGTCAAGGCCGGCCGCCTGGGACGTAAGTCCGGACGTGGCGTCTACGAATATCCAGAGAAGAAGGCAGCTGACAACGAGCCGATGGGTAAGGCGGGCGATTAGGCCCCTCGATCGAAAGATTCTTGCGGGCCTTCGTCACCTTCGTGGTTCGAAACAGATCGACCCACGAAGGTGCGCGAAGTCACTCCCTCATAACAGACTGACACTGCTAGTTTGTTTTGTTAATGTCCTGCCTGGCTTCCAGCTTCTTCATGCCGGGCTCAAAAAAGATCTTCTGGTTGTCCGGTGCGCCATCCCGGGCAAGTTTGTATTCCTTGAGCGCAT
>Ga0187766_10001469_pt1 | contig 13808 bp, 11 predicted proteins | sample 0216_QUI02_MP05__4_FD_132971 | JGI IMG/M metagenome (GOLD analysis project Ga0187766, IMG submission 132971) | Tropical peat soil microbial communities from peatlands in Department of Meta, Colombia - 0216_QUI02_MP05_20_MG | ecosystem: Environmental > Terrestrial > Soil > Wetlands > Peat ... | reverse complement strand
TCAGGGGCGAGACCGAGGTGTGGCACGGCGAGGGCCTGCGGCACCGCTCGGTCGTCAGGGCGGGGGATTTCATGTACGTGCCGCCGGGCATCCCGCACCTGCCGGTGAACCGCCGGGATGTCACGACGGTGGCCGTCGTCGCCGGCACCGATCCCCAGGAGCAGGACAGCGTGGTCACCCTTAGCCTTCCCCCGCACCTGGCCAGCCTTGAGGCCTTCCCGGTGGCCGCCGGGTGACACCCAGGCCAGGAGCCGGCTTGCTGTCCGGGCGGAGGTTCACGGGCCGAGCCATTCGATCCACTCCCCTGACGGGTGAGCGCGGGCGAGGAGGCGCCCGCGGTCGGCCGTTCCGTAGAAGGCGCGGGCTCCCAGCACGGCGAACACTCCGCCGTGCTGGTATTCGCGGATAAGCCAGGACGGAAGGGGGAGGCCTTGCACGCTGTCGCTGCCCGAGGGTCCCAGCGGGACCAGCGGGTCCAGCGAGAGCCATGTCACCGGACGGGTCCGTCCGGCCTCGGCGAGTATGCCGGCCAGCCTGGCGCGCCGCTCCTCCGGCAGGAACACGGCCATGTAGGCGTCGACGACGGTGATGCGCAGTGGGGGGGCGATGCTGGCCAGCACGCCGGGAAGCACGTCGATGACGTCGCCGGCGACGATCGTGGTCGGGTGCCGCCGCGTGATGTCGATGGCGGAGGCGAGCCGTGAAAGGGCGGACGCCTGAGGTGGCGCGCAGGCCTGCAGCCAGGCCCGGGCCGCCTGATCCTCCAGGTTGACAGGATCCAGATCGACGCCGACCCTCTCGGCGATGTGCGGCAACTCCGCTGGCGGTGGCTGGGTCGCGCCGCGCACCTCACAGCCAAGGCTCAAGTCGGCGGCTGCCGGGCCGTAGGTGCCGGTACCGATCCGGTAGCGGTACCGATCCAGCTGCAGCCCGAGCCCGGCCCCCGTACCGAGGTCGACCAGCGCGACCGGATCGGCGGATCCGCCGCTGGCCGCCATCCCCAGCGCGATCTGGGTGCACCGGGCCACCTCGTTCATCTGGTAGGTGTGGCCGCGGCAGACCCGGACAATCTCGTCCATGCGCGCGGCGCAGAACATGCTGAATGCCGGGAAGAACCCGTCGTCGAAGTGCGGCTGAGGCCCGCCGTGTTCCGGGAAGTAGCCGGCGAGGGGGACCGGATGGTCGCGCCGCACCAAGAAGGTCACCGCGGCGCTGGCCAGCAGCGCGGGCAGGCGATCAGCCGGCAGCGCGGTCAGGCGCTCCAGAAGTTCGTCATGAGCCGCGATCGCGTCGAACAGTGCGGCGGTCAGCCGCCAAGACCGGGGGGCGCCGGGCGGTGACCAGCCTGCGGCCACCTCCAGGGCCTGGGCGCGTATCTCATCGGTTCCGGACATGCTAGCGCCAGCCGGATCGGTCAGTACCGTGCCGCCGGGAAAGATTCACGCCGCACGGCCATCGGCATACCCACATCACCCAGCCAGAGTATTTTGTGTCAGGCAGGCTGATCCAGGTGCAGCGCCGCAGCAGCGTAAACCAAGAGGATTTTGCCGGCGTGGCGGGTTCCTGCCGGTCAGTGTCGCTCCTGGCTCCTGTTTCGTGATCCGTTGTCATCCGTATCCGCTTCATCTGAGCACTGCCGATCTGAGCGCTGTCGATCTGAGCGCTGTCGAGATCGACGTGACCGCGGAGCGCGAGCGTCCAGGCCGGGCCGATATGGCGTGCCCGGGTGAACGGGCCGGTCCGAGACAAGCAGGCGAGCGGGCCCCGGGTATCCTCAGCGGTCGCCCCGGGCGTACCAGCGCTCCGCGGTGCGGCGGAACAACATGGCGCGCTCGTCGTCGGAGAAGCCGGAGAAGATGGCGTCGTAGGCCGCATACAGCGGCCCGAACCCCGACCGGAGGTTCTCGATCGGCAGGTCCGAGCCGAGCATGCACCGCTCCGGGCCGAAGGTGCTGGCCACCTCGAGCAGCCAGGGGCGTATCTGAGAGAGGGTCCAGTCGCCGAAGATGGTGCCGATGGCGTCGATCCGGGTCGCCACGTTGCCGGCCGCGGCCAGGCCGGCGAGGCGCTGGATGTGCCCGGCGAGGCCCGCGCCGCCCAGGCCGGCCTCCGGCCAGCCGAAGTGGTCGATGACGATCCTCAGGGCGGGGAACTGTTCCGACAGCCGGGTCACGATATCTAGCTGGCCGGAGGTCGCCTCGATCGTCGCGACCAGGCCACTGCTGGCCAGCAAGGCCAGGTTGTCCCGGACTAGCCGGTCATCCAGAAGATCCCCGCCGCCGGCGGCCCGCCCGGACAATTCCGGCACCAACCGCATCCGGATGCTGCGGATGAGCGGCCGCTGCCGACAGCCCTCGACCAGGTCGGCGAAGGCCGCCGACGTCGGGTCGCCCAGCGTGACCATCGCGATGACCGGCGGCACCCCATCGTGCTGTCGGCTGACCCAGTCCGCCGCCGCCAGCGGATGCTCGGCCCCGGCGTCGGACCAGATCACGCCGCGCACGTCATGACCCGACGTCTCCCGCCGGTAATCCGACAAGGTGTAGCTATCGGGCAGGCTGTCATAATCGCCCAGCATGTCCCGGACAACGGTGCGATCCGACAGCCAGAACACCGGGTTGTCGCGCTGATCCCACAGGTGCACATTGCAGTCGATGATCGGGCCGATGGCCGACCGGGTATCCAGCGCCACCGCCAGAACCTACCGTAGCGCAGCCTTCCCCGCCAGACAGCGGGCACGCCGGCTGCCCTGACAGCTCCCCGGTCATGATTCAGGCAGGACGGTCACGTCTGCGGCTACCGCGACATGGCGCTCGTCCCAGATGCCGCCCACCGGCGGCCCGGCAGCGTACGCGGGACCGCCGACGTGGCGCGCAGATGCGACGCAGCCGCGCCAGGTCACCTGCTCCTGAACCTGATCAGCGGCCACCAGGCATCAGGTCATGTGAGTGCGTCGGGTCAGGGTCAATGAGTAAGTTCGCGACAAGCGCGGCGATGCGCAAGGATACGGCCGGATTGTGCTCGCCGGGCTGGTTTGAGGCCCGGCGAGCAGGCTGGTGGGCACGCCGGGTCAGTTGACCGCGGAGCGGTTGAATACCCGGATGGATGCGGCGGTGATGAGGACCGCCCAGCCGGCCAGCACGAGCAGGCTGAGGGAGGCATCGGCGGTGGTGCTGTTCAGGCCCCAGATGTCGTGCAGGCCGGCGCCGCCGTGGCTGAGCACGCCGTAGCGTAGCAGGGCCAGGGTGTGCGTCGTGGGCAGTGCCCGGGCGACGGCGGCGAGCCAGCCGGGGAGCGCGGTGATCGGGAACAGTGACCCGGCCAGGAACCAGGGCAGTATGGCCACGACGGGGGTGAGCCCCACGTATTCCTCTTGGGTGGGAATCCGGTTGGCCAGGATCTCGGCGACCCCGTACATGAACACGGTGAACAGCAGCACCGCGCCGGCGAACCAGGCCGCCCCGGCCGCGGTGACGTGGAAATGGCTGCCGCGCAGCCGGCCGGCCGCGATCAGGGCGGCGACCTGTAGCAGGCTGACCGCGACGGCGACGGCCATGTTGCCGAGCACGATCAGGCTGCGGGGGATGGGGGCGGCGAGTAGTTCGCGGCGGGCGCCGCTGGCCCGGTCAACGATCACGCCGATGCCTGCGAACGTGCAGGTGAGCGGGATGAGCAGGCCGACGGTGCCGACGATGACGAAGGTGCTGTAGTCGCCGCCTCCGGGGATCATCCTGGCCAGTGCCGGGGCGATGACGAGGGCGAACAGCAGCGGGGTGACCAGCGGCGCGAGGACCTCGCGCGGGGTGTGAGCACTGAGCATGATCCGGCGCCTGGCCAGGGTGGCCCAGGTGGCCAGGCCGCGCGGCCGCGCCGTGGGCCCGGTGGGTGCGGCCTGCGCCGGGACGGTCGTGATGGCGGTCATCGTGATTCTCCCTTTTGTGAGTTACGGGTCAGGCGGCGAGCTTGCTGCCGGTGAGCTGCAGGTAGACGTCGTCGAGGGTGGGCTTGCGGGTGGTCACGGCCTCGGCGTGGATGCCCAGGCCGGTGAGGGCGGCGACGGTGTCCCGGGCCGGGCGGTTGCGGACCGGGACGGTGAGTGTCGAGCCGACGGCGAACGCGTCGCCGTCGGCCAGTCCGTGGGCGCGCATTGCGGCCAGGGCATCGGCCGGGTCGTGGTCGACCCGCAACTCGACCAGTTCGGCACCCAGCCCGGCCAGCAGCGCGGCCGGCCGGTCCATGGCCACGATCGTGCCCTGGTACATGACCGCGATGCGGTCACACAGCCGTTCGGCCTCATCGAGGTAGTGGGTGGTCAGCACGGTGGTCATGCCGGTGCGCCCGCGCAGTCCGCTGATCAGGTCTAGCAGCTCATAGCGGATGCGGGTGTCCAGCCCGACGGTCGGCTCGTCGAGGAACAGAACCTTGGGTTCAGATACCAGCGCCCGGGCGATCTCCAGGCGGCGGCGCTGGCCGCCACTGAAGCTGTCCACCGGACGGCCGATCACCTCGGACAGCCCGAAGACGACGGCCAGGTCGGTGATCCGGCGGGCCGCGGCGGCAGGGGGGATCCCCCACAGCCGCGCGTGCAGTTCGAGGTTGCGGCGGCCGGTCAGCGCCTTGTCCACCACGGGTTCCTGGAAGACGACGCTGCTGACCGACCGGGCCGCGACCGGGTCGCGGGCCACGTCGAACCCGGCCAGCCGCGCGGACCCGCTGGTCGGCTTGATCGTGGTGGTCAGCATTCCGATGGTGGTGGACTTCCCGGCGCCGTTCGGGCCGAGCAGGCCGAAGACCTCGCCGGGGGCGACCCGGAAGTCAATGCCGCGGACGGCCTCGACCCCGCCGGGATAGGTCTTGCGCAGCCCGGTCGCTTCCACGGCAGGCCTGGTCCCGTTGCTGACGGCGTGCAATCCTGCGGACATGATGGTGCTCCTTCCAAGCCGGAGGTGTTCCCGGCGATTAGGACGGATGCCCGCTGCGGAATGTGACCGGGTAACCGCCTGTCACATTCCGGCCCGCCGGTACGTCTTGTCGGAAACGCACTCGCGGCAGGCAGGGGTGACAGATGGCCGAGCAGGACTGGCTGGCCGGGCAGTTCGAGCAGAACCGCGAGCATCTGCAGGCGGTCGCCTACAGCATGCTGGGCACGGTCAGCGAAGCGCAGGACGCCGTGCAGGAAGCGTGGCTGCGGCTGGATCGCAGCGACCCGGGTGCCATCGGCGACCTGCGCGGCTGGCTGACCACGGTGGTCGGGCGGATCAGCCTGGACATGCTGCGGGCCCGCAAGGCCCGCCGGGAGGTTTACCCCGGCAGCTGGCTACCCGAACCGCTAGTCGATGATGGCGCCGCAGACGGCCCCGAGCACGAGGCGGTGCTGGCGGACACGGTCGGCATGGCCCTGCTCGTGGTACTGGAAACCCTTTCCCCGGCCGAACGGCTCTCCTTCGTCTTGCACGACGTATTCGCGGTGCCCTTCGATGACGTGGCCCGGATCATGGACCGGACCCCGGATTCGGCCCGGCAGCTGGCCAGCCGGGCGCGCCGCCGGGTGCAGGCGGCTCCGCAACCCGACCGTGACGTGACCCGGCAACGCAAGGTGGTAGAGGCCTTCCTGGCCGCCGCCCGCGGCGGCGACTTCGAGGCCCTGCTGCGGGTGCTCGATCCCGACGTGGTCTTCCGGATGGACCTCGGCCCGGCCAGCCCGCTCGCTCACCGGCCGATCGTCGGGGCCGACGCAGTCGCCAGCCAGGTCCTGGCCACCGCACCGCGGTTCGTGCACCTGGCCCAGCCGGTACTGGTAAACGGCGAGGCGGGCGCCCTGTTCGGCCCTCGCGACAAGCCGATCGCGGTCATCGGGTTCACCATCGCAAGCGGCCGCATCGCCGCGCTGAACCTGATCGCCGATACCGACAAGCTGCGGCACCTCACGATCCAGCCCTGAACCCCTCGCATTCACCGCGCGGCACTCGTAGTGGTGACCAGGAGGGTCGGCCGGGTGCGCTCACCGCCACCAATGCCTGCTGCCGGCGCCCGGCCCTCAGGGGATGGGAGCAGATCCCCGGCCCCTAGCCGAGCAAGGCCTCTAATTACCGTTAGACCAGGTAACTACACACTGCGCGGCACATCCGGACGGTCGGTCAGCGAAGGGGCCGCTACTCGAGCGCCTCTGCTGGGCCCGGATCGGTCAGGAATCGAGAAGCGCCACGGGCGTGGCCGGGCCTAGCCTTTCGGTGGAAGGCGGGCACGACACCGTGCCCTTGAGCGTCGAGAAAGGAAGCCCGACAATGCCCGCGAACAGTGCTCCGACCGAGTCCGGCGGCTTCACCGCCGCCGAGCGTGCCGCGATGAAGAAGCGCGCCGCCGAGTTGCGCGCCGAGGGCAAGAAGGGCGCCCGGAAGGCCGATGGCCTGCAGGCGGTCCTGGACAGCATCGCGGAGATGGCACCGGCCGATCGTGCGCTCGCCGAGCGCGTGCATGTGACGGTGACCGCGACCGCCCCCGGGTTGTCCCCGAAGACCTGGTACGGGATGCCCGCGTATGTGAACGCGGACGGCAAGGTCGTGGTCTTCTTCCAGAACGCGGGCAAGTTCGGCTACCGCTACTCGACCCTGGGCTTCCAGGAGGCGGCGCACCTCGACGACGGCGACGTATGGCCGGTGGCGTACGCGCTGAAGAAGTGGAGCCCCACGGTGGCGAAGAAGGTCGCCGAGCTGGTGACGGCCGCGATCTCCTGACCGGCGCCGCAACCGCCCCTGAGCGCCCGCACCGTCCTCAGGTACCCCGGCTCCGGACGGCTCCGCCTCAGCCCCGCCGGCACGACCTACCGGGCCACAGCTCTGAATGCAGTCTCGCCTCTGGTCACGGTGGAACCACTGCACCGACCCGGGAATCCGCGGGTCAGGTGTCCGCGGTTTTCAGTTTGCCTGACTGCCGGTTTATAGGCCGCGCTCGACGGGGACGACGCCGTGGTCGGCTGCCTTGACCAGCGCGGCGTGATCGGCCTCGGTCTGATCGGCGTACAGCCTGGCGAAGCGGGCCAAGGCGATGTCCAGGCGGTCGGAGGGGCCGGCATAGCCGACGATCATCGATGCCCCGCTGGTGCGGGCATGACCCTTCGCTAGCAGGTGCCCGGTGGTCGCGGCGTAGTCGGCCAGGGCTGCGCCGTCGATGGAGTCAAGCGCGATGCTGCCCTTCATGTTCCGGAACTGGCGGACGTAATACTGATGCCCGGCCACGGTGGTCCAGCCGAGCAGCGGGTCGCTGACTGTCTGCAGGGCTTGCTGGTATTCCACGACTCTCTGGCCCTGATGGGCGTGCCAGGCCGATTCGCCGTGCACATGGCGGGCCAGAACTGACCGGCGGGCTTGTTTCAGCTGCAGGAACAGCACGTCGTCGGGGCTGCTGCCTTCCAGCAGGGCGACGTAGGCGCGCAGCCCGACGCTGCCGACGCCGACCACCTTGTGCGCGATGTCGATCAGCGTGTAGCCGCCCAGGGCCCGGCGCCAGTGCGGGGCGAGGGTATCTAGGTACTCATCCAGTCCGCGGGCGATCTGGTCAGCTTCGGCATAGTTGATCCTGGTCAGCAGTGGCGGGTCCTCCACGATGCGGCGTTGCCCGTCGCGTTCGCTGGTGAACTTGGGCAGCGCCCGGTCGCTGGTCCTGCGGCGCGCCTGGGCCGTGGCCCGCTTGATCTCGGCGCGCAGCGACCTATCCGTCGTGCTGCGCTGCAGGTGGTCCACGTCGAGTCGCTGGTAGGACCGGGCCAGCAGCGGGGTCGAGGCCAGATCGCGGACCTCGGCCCGGTATCCGGCGACGCATCGCAGCACCGCCGATTCGCACTGCTGCTCGCTGGCGCCGTTCTGGCGGCCCGCGACCCAGATGCTCACCACCAGCCGGCGGAGATCCCACTCCCATCCGCCGGGGTGCGCCTCGTCGAAGTCGTTCAGGTCAATGACCAGGTCCCGCTCCGGGGAGGCGTAGAAGCCGAAGTTGCCCAGGTGCGCGTCACCGCAGATCACCGGGGTGATGCCGGTGGATGGCAGCCGGGCAACGTCTTCCGCCATCACGACCGCGGCGCCGCGCAGGAATCCGTACGGCGCGGCGGTCATCCGCCCGACCCGGATCGGGATCAGCCAGTCAAGCCGGCCATTGTGCGACTCGATGATCAACTGCACGGGATCGGGCCGGTCCGCTTGCCGCGCCCAGCCGCCGAGCGAGCTGCGCGGAACCTGGCGCCGCAGTTCCTTGCCCATCCCGTACCGGTCGAGCCGGGAGGTTGATCGTCGTCTCAGTGACGTGAACGCGTCGCTGTCGGCTGAGGCAAGGACGACATGCCCGCGTGCAGGGACGTCGGGACCGATTCGCTGCGCCATTTTTCCCGCCAGCCTCCTCATCGCGGTCCATCCTGATGATGATGATCATCGTCGTCGGCCGCTTAGGCGATGTCGACGGTCACCGGGCCGTTGTCGGCCGTGCCGGTGGCCAGAAGCGATGATGGGATGCGGAAGACCCGGCCGGGGGAGTGGCCACGGGTAGGCGCAGGGCGAGTCGGCCGGGGAATGGCGAACGCGGCGTATGACTCGGGCCCGTGGTGACAATGCGAAGCCCGGTTGATAATCGCACGCCGACCCGCCGTTGGGAGCGGCCGGCGAACGCTCGGCGTCCATCAGCTCAGGGATACAGAAGCGGGTCATCTGGCGTTATGATCGATGTCGGCCGCGTCGGAATACCGCGGATGCATGAGCCATCATGTCTCCGCAGTAGTCTGGCCCGATCCCGTAGTTTCCTCGAGCGCTGGTTTGGGGGGGCATGCGCGCTGATGAGGTCCGTCGAGTACTGGTGATCGGCAGCGGCACGATGGGCCTGCAGATCGGGCTGCAGGCAGCGACCCACGGCTTCGATGTGGTGCTGCACGATGTTGACCCGGCCGCCCTGGACGGGGCCGAACAGCGCCTTCGTGGCTACGGTGAGGCGCCCGTGGCGGCGGGAAGCATCAGCGCCGGCGCGCTGGAGCATGCGCTGGCCAGGATCGATTGCATCGCCGATCCGGCGGCAGCTGCGGCAGGGGCCGACCTCGTCAGCGAGTCGGTGCCTGAGGATCCCGTGCTCAAGGGGCGTGTTCTCGGGCAGTTTAATGAGCTGTGCCCGGAGCGGGCAGTATTCACCACGAACACCTCCACGCTGCTCCCATCGATGTTCGCTGATGCTACCGGGCGGCCAGACCGGTTCGCGGCGCTGCACTTCCACACCCCGGTGTGGTTGTCCAACGTGGTGGACGTGATGCCGCACCCCGGCACGTCAGCGGAGACGACAGAGTGCCTGGTGGGCTTCGCCCGGCGGATCGGGCAGATCCCGATCCGCCTGCGCAGGGAGAGCATCGGCTACGTCTTCAACGCGCTGTACAGCGCGATCAACCGGGAGGCGCTCACACTGGTCGCGAACGGGATCGCATCTGTGGAGGACGTCGACCGCGCCTGGATGGGGATCATGAAGATGCCCGTCGGCCCGTTCGGGATGCTCGATGGCGTCGGCCTGGACACCGTCTGGCACATCACCGACTACTGGGCCCGGCAGACGGGTGACCCGCAGCTGCGGGCCAACGCCGAGTTCATCCGGACCTACCTTGACCGCGGTCGCCTGGGCGTCAAGAGCGGCCAGGGTTTCTACCACTACCCCGATCCTGCCTACGAGGCGCCCGGCTTCGTCGAATCTGGCCGTGGCAGCGACGACGCCGATGGCCAGTGCTACTAGCTCTCACGCTGCCATCCCGTCGCCAGGGTCGGCTCGATCAGGATCACCGGCCTGCTCGTTCGTCCTCGCCCGCCCCTAAACGATCCGCAGTCGGGGGGGCGGTGGGTACTTAACGTTGAGCAGCCACCTCAGCCAGATGCCCACGGCCAGCAGCGTGATCGCGAACGCCGCCGACACCAGAGCGGCGGCAGCGATCACCCGTGTCCGCACGTCGCCACGGGTCAGCGGCGGGTCCACCGGCCGGCATGACCGATCGACCCAGATCGGGAGCCTGCTGCCTGCCTTGGTACCCGCAGTGTCCAGAACCAGGCCGACGCAGGACTTGCCGTCAGATGCTGGCCACCGGGCCAGCGCCCCGCCGTCCCACGTACCCGTGCCGACCGCCATGTCAGGGACGTCCTGCAGCAGCACCGCGGTAACCGGGTGCACAGACCGCTGCGCGCGCTGCTCGGCCACAGCCGCGCCGTGCTCCCACCAGCCCGCCGCGATGGCCAGCAGCGGAGCGCCGATCAAGAACATGACGAGCAGCCCGGCGAAAATGCCGGCCTTGATCCGGGCCGCCTTGCCTCGCCGCCGGTTAGTGCCGCGGCTGAGTACACCCACCCGCCGCCTGCGCCCCGCAATGCGTTCCATGCTGGCGCCTCCCTCATCCAGGACGTTACCGCTACTATCCTTGGGCGGACCTGGGTGACCGGGCCGGGGCCGTCAGCGCCTACCATCACTGCGCATCGGTGCTCGAGCGCGAGCTGGGCGTCGCCCCGGATCCCGCGACGCGCAAGGCGTTTCACCGCCTGATGGCTCAGGCTCACCCGGCTGCACGGTCCCCGGCGGCCGCCAACCCGAGGGCCGGCCGGCCCGGATTGCCGACGGCCCCGCTCGTCGGCCGGTCCGCCGAGCTCAGCGCGCTGTACGGCGTGTGGCGGGCCGCCGTGGCGGGCCGCGGTGGTCTCGTACTGGTCCGCGGCGGTGCCGGCGTGGGGAAGACCGCCTGGTGGCGGAGTTGGCCGAGATGGCACGGCTGCAGGCACCGCTACGACCCGGACAACCTGTTCCACATCAACCAGAACATCCAGCCCGCCAGCGAGCTCATCGCCTAGCCGTGCCCCCAAACGAGCGCGCCGGCCGCCCCTGGGGGCGTCCGGCGCGTTTTACTTGGTAAAACTGGTGTGGGCGGTTAGAGGTTGAAGCGCGATCACCACCCCGGACTGGGTCGAGCTGATGGTTCCCTCACCCACCGCGATCACCGTGCCGTCCGACTGGGGGAACAGCGCGGAGAACCCGCCGCCGCCGAGGTTGAGGTTGGTCAGCGCCGTGCCGCCGGTGCCGAAGCTGGAGTCCAGCGTCCCGTTCGGGCTGGCCAGAGCGAAGGCCTGCACGGCGGCCTGCTGCTCCGCGATGGTCGGGCCGTTGGAGTGGATGCCGAGGAGAAGGGCCTGCCCGTTGGGCAGCACGGTGACCATGCTCGGGGCGTCCTTGACGGAGCCTGACGGGACCGGGCACCAGGCTTTCCGTGTGGACGGGCCGCGGGGCGCGGGTCGTGACCCCACCGTGCCGGTGCCGGGTCCAGCGGCGGACCAGCGCGCCCAGGATTGATTCAGCCGCAGGCCAGGGGCCCGGTTCTCACGGTGCCGTGAACCGGGCGGTCGGCGGCGCCGTTCTATTAACGGGGTGATCGTCGGCTGCGCGCCTCCCGGCGGGGTGTGCGGCTGGACGGCCGGAGGGAGATCCGGATGAGGTTTCGGATCTTGGGGCCTGTCGAGGCCCGGGCAGATGGTGGGGAGCCGGTCCGGCTGCCGCCGAAGCCGCGAGCCGTGCTGGTGGTCCTGCTGGTCCATGCCGGACGCCCGGTCAGCCGGGACCGGCTGATGGCCGCGGTATGGCCTGAGGGGGCGCCGCCGTCCGCGCCGCGGGTGATCCGCACCTATATGTCGGCGCTGCGGCAGTCATTGCGCGTGCCGCGCCAGGACGGGCTGCCACGGCTCGCGGCCTTGGGCGATGCCTATCGCCTGGAGGTGGCGCCCGGTGACCTGGACATGCTGGTGTTCGACGACCTGGCGGAGCGGGGACGGCGTGCGCTGGGTGATGGTGACGCCGCAGCCGCGGCACGGCTGCTGGATCAAGCACTGGGGCTGTGGCACGGACCCCCGGCCGGGGACGTAACCGTCGACGGCGATACCGGCGCGGTGCTGGCCGGGCTGGCCGAGCGGCGGCTGCTGGCCGAAGAAGACAGAGCAGACGCGGAACTGGTCCTCGGGCACGACGCGGCGCTGATCGCACGGCTGCGGCTCCTTGTGGCCATCCACCCGTTGCGGGAGCGGCCGTGGGGCCAGCTGATGACCGCGCTGTACCGGACGGGACAGCGGGCCGCGGCATTGGCCTGCTACCGGGAGCTGCGGAAGCACCTGGTCGCTGAACTGGGCGTCGAGCCCGGCCCGGAGCTAGGCGAGCTGCACCAGCAGATCCTGGCCGGCGACTCGCTTCCCGCGCGGCGGCCGGCCGCGATGGTTCCCGCGGCGCAAGTGACGCCCCGGCAGCTGCCGCCGGACGTCAGCCACTTCACCGGCCGGGCCGCCGAACTGGACCGGCTCGACGCGCTGCTCGGCACCTCCGGTGCGGGAAAGCCCGCGACGGTCGTGATCACGGCGATCAACGGCACGCCGGGGGTCGGCAAGACCGCGCTGGCCATCCGCTGGGCACACCGGATGGCCAGCGCGTTCCCCGACGGCCAGCTGTACGCCAGCCTGCGCGGCCATGCCGCCACCGGGCCCGCCGACCCGCTGGCCGTGCTGGCCCGGTTCCTGAGAGACCTCGGCATCGCTCCCGGGCACACCCCCGGTGACCTGGACGAGGCCGCCGCCCTGTACCGGTCGCTGCTGGATGGCAAGCGGATCCTCGTCGTGCTCGACAACGCCGCCTCTTCCGGGCAGGTCCGGCCGCTGCTGCCCGGAACGCCGGACTGTGCCGTGATCGTGACCAGCCGCAGCCGCCTGCCGGGGCTCGGGGCGCATGACGGCGCGACCCAGGTCGCCCTCGCCCCGTTCCTCCCGGACGAGGCCGCGAGGTTGCTGCGCCAGATCCTGGGGGCGCAGCGAGCCGACGCCGAACCACAGGCGGTGGCAGCCATCGCCGCCAAGTGCGCGTTCTTGCCGCTGGCGCTGCGGATCGCCGCCGAACGAGCCACCGCTCGCCCGCACCAGACGCTGGCCGCGCTGGCTGCCCAGCTGGCGCCCGCCCGTGACCGGGACCGGCTGGACGTGCTCGCCGCCGACGACGACCCGGCCACGTCCGTGCGGACCGTATTCTCCTGGTCCTACCAGGCTCTGCCCCCGGGAACAGCCCGCATGTTCCGCCTGCTCGGGCTGCATCCGGGACCGGACATCGCCACCCCGGCGGCCGCGGCGCTGGCCGCCACGGGCACAGCCGAGGCGCAGCGGCTGCTGGAATCGTTGGCCGGTGCGCATCTGCTTGAGGAGGCGACCACCGGCCGCTATAGGTTCCATGACCTGCTGCGCGCCTACGCGGCTGAACGTGCCGCCGCCGACGAAAGCCCCGCGGACCGCGCGGCCGCGCGCCGGCGGGTGCTCACCTGGTACCTGCACACCGCCGACGCTGCCGGCGGGCTGCTCGCGCCCGGCCGCCGCCGCGTTCCCCTTGACCCTCCGTCGCCGCAGTGCCGGCGGCTGGCCCTCGCCGGCTATGAGCAGGCCCTGGCGTGGTGTGACGCCGAGCATGCCGGCGTGGTGGCCTGCCTCCGTTCCGCTGCGCAGACGGGGCATGACGACATCGCCTGGCAGCTCTCCGTTGCCTCGTTCGGCTACTTCGATCTCCGCAAGCCCTGGGCTGAATGGATCGCCTGCGCCCAGATCGCGCTGAGCGCCGCCCGCCGCTGCGGGGACCGCTTCGGCCAGGCCTGGGTGCTGGGCAATCTCGGCTGCGCCTACATCGGCCTGGGGCGGTTCGGCGATGCCCTGGACTGCGGGCGGCAGTCGCTGCGGATCCGCCGGGACATCGGCGACCGGCGCGGCGAGGGAGCCGAGCTGAACAACCTCGGGCATACC
>Ga0187766_10001468_pt1 | contig 13809 bp, 11 predicted proteins | sample 0216_QUI02_MP05__4_FD_132971 | JGI IMG/M metagenome (GOLD analysis project Ga0187766, IMG submission 132971) | Tropical peat soil microbial communities from peatlands in Department of Meta, Colombia - 0216_QUI02_MP05_20_MG | ecosystem: Environmental > Terrestrial > Soil > Wetlands > Peat ... | reverse complement strand
CGGCCGCGGGCTTCGCCGCCGGCGTGACCGACTACCTGACGAAGCCGTTCCGGCCGGCCCACGTGCGGGCGCGCGTGCGAGCGTGGCTCCTGCGGCGGAACGCCGGAGGCGCTGGGGCATGAGCGACGAGCCCGGCGCGGAAGAGCCGGTCGATTCGCGGCGCGTCGCCGCCCTCCGCTCGCTCTCGCGGGGGCTCGAGCGGCTCGTCCTGCTGATCGGCGGCCTCGCGCTCGTGGGATGGTCGCTCGACGTCGACGCGCTCAAGAGCGGCTTGCCTGGTCGCGTCGCCATGAATCCGCTCACCGCTCTCGGCCTCCTGCTCGCGGCCGCCTCGCTCTGGCTCCTCGAGGCGGAGCGCGAGTCATCCGAGCGGCGCGCCTGGCCGAGGCGGGCGGCCTGGATGGCCGCCGGCGCGGTGACCGCCATCGGCTTCGCGACGCTTCTGGGCTACGCTCTCGGCGAGAACATCGGGCTCGATCAGCTCCTGTTCCAGGCCTACCTCGCCGGCAACCGGATCGCCCCGAATACGGCGCTGAACTTCGCCCTGGTCGGCGCTGCGCTCCTCCTGCTCGGCGGGGAGTCGCCATCGGGGAGGCGACCAGCCCAGCTCGTGGCGGTCCTGCCGAGCGCCATCGCCCTCACGTCGCTCCTCGGCTACGTCTACGCGGTGGGCGAGCTGTACGGCATCGGCAGCTACATCCCCATGGCGCTGCCCACCGCCATCGCGTTTCTGGCGCTCGGCGTCGCGATCCTCTGCGCCCGACCCGACGGCGGCCTGATGGCAGTCGTCGCGAGCGAGCGCATGGGCGGCGCGCTCGCCCGCCGAGTCCTTCCCGCCGCCGCCGTGATCCCCGCGGCATTGAGCGGCCTCTGGCTCGTGAGCCACCGCGGCGGTCTCTTCAGCGCCGAGGTCGGCCTGGCCCTCCTGGCCGTCGGGAACATCCTGGTCTTCACGGCGGTGATCGCGATGGCGTCGCGGTCGCTCAATCGCGCCGACCAGCGGCGGCAGACCGGCGAACGACGACTCGCCACGCAATACGCCACGACCCGCATCCTCGTCGAGTCGCGGACCTCCGCGGAAGCGATGCCGCAGATTCTCCGCACGGTCGGGGAGAGCCTCGACTGGGTGCTGGGAGCGCGCTGGGCCCTGGACCGCGAGGCCGGCATGCTGCGGTGCGCGGAGATGTGGACTTCGATGCCGCAGGCCCTTGAAGAGTTCACCGAGGTGAACCGACGCAGCGCATTGTCGGCCGGCGTCGGCCTGCCCGGACGTGTCTGGGAAACCGGGCGCTCGACGTGGATTCCCGATGTCACGCGCGACCCGAACTTCCCGCGGGCGCCGTACGCGATCCGCTGCGGCCTGCACGGGGCGTTCCGTTTCCCCATCGTCGGGCCGAGCGGGTTCCTGGGCGTGATGGAGTTCTTCAGCCACGCGATCCGCGAGCCGGACGAGGACATCCTCCGGATGTTCGAGGCCGTGGGCGGCCAGGTGGGTCAGTTCATCGAGCGCAAGCAGGCGGAGAGCGATCTCGAGCGGGCCAAGGCCGTCGCGGAGGCCGCCACGCAGGCGAAGTCAGAGTTTCTCGCCAACATGAGCCACGAGATCCGGACCCCGCTCAACGCGATCATCGGCATGTCGTCGCTGCTGACCGACACCCCGCTCGATGGCCGGCAGCGAGAGATGGCCGAGACGATCAGAGCGAGCGGTGAGCACCTCCTCACCATCATCAACGCCATCCTCGACTTCTCGAAGATCGAGTCCGGAAAGCTCGAGCTGGAGGAGGCGCCGCTGGATCTCGCCGGCTGCGTGGAGGAGGCAATCCAGCTTGCCGCCCCGGCGATGCGGGACAAGGGCGTCGAGCTCACGTATCTGATCGAGAGCGGCGTGCCCGCGGCCCTCTTCGGCGATGCCGGGCGGCTGCGCCAGGTCCTCGTCAACCTCATCGGCAATGCCATCAAGTTCACCCGGCGGGCGAAATCGCCCTCGCGGTGTCGTCGCGCCCGCTCGAGGGCTCGCACCACGAAGTGCACTTTGCCGTGCGGGACACGGGCATCGGCATCTCGCCGGAACAGTTCGATCGCCTGTTCAAATCGTTCAGCCAGGCCGACACCTCCACCACGAGGCGATACGGCGGCACCGGGCTCGGGCTCGTGATCTGCCAGCGCCTGTGCGAGCTCATGGGCGGCCGTATCTGGGCGGAGAGCGAACCGGGGCAGGGGTCCGCGTTCCACTTCTCGATCGTGGCTGAAGCGGTGGCGGTGGCGGCGACCACACGCGTCGACACCGGCGCGCTCGGGGGCAAACGCGTGCTGATCGTCGACGACAACCGAACCAACCGCCGCATCCTGCGGATCCAGGCCGAGCGGTGGGGCATGCGGGCGCGCGACACGGGATCGCCGACGGAGGCGCTCGAGTGGATCCAGCGCGGCGATCCCTGCGACATCGCGCTGCTGGACTACCAGATGCCAGACATGGACGGCTTCACCCTGGCCCGCGAGCTGCGCGGCGCTCGCGGACCGGAGTCCCTCGCCCTCGTGCTGCTGTCCTCGATCGGCGGTGCTCTTCCGCCGGCTCAGGCCACGGCGTTTGCCGCCGTGCTGTCGAAGCCCGTGAAGCTCTCGCTGCTTCACGACCGGCTCGTCGAGATCCTCGGCGGGCGCGACCAGGCGCGACCCCGCGAGGCAAGCGTCCCGGCCGCCGGGGCCTCATCCGCGCCGCTCCGGATCCTGCTCGCCGAGGACAATGCAGTCAACCAGACCGTGGCGCTCCGGCTGCTCGAGCGCCTCGAGCATCGCGCCGACGTGGCGGCCGATGGCCACCAGGTGCTGGAGCGGCTCGAGCACGCAGCCTACGACGTGATCCTGATGGACGTGCAGATGCCCGGGATGGACGGGCTCGAGACGAGCCGGGCCGTCTGCGCGCGCTGGCCGCGCGGGCAGCGGCCGCGCATCATCGCCACGACGGCGGAGGCCATGGAAGGCGATCGCGAGCGCTGCCTCGCCGCCGGCATGGACGACTACCTGGCCAAGCCGATCCGGCTCGAGGAGCTCCGGCGCGCGCTTGCCGAGTGCCGTCCGGTAGCGACGCAGCTCGTGAACGAGGCATCACCAGGGCACGGCCCGATCGACCGCGAGGTGCTGGATGGGCTCCGAGAGGACCTCGGGGATCCTGTGACGCTCAGGCGGGTGGTGGCGACGTTCCTCGAACGCACGCCGCTCGTGCTCGCTGATCTCCGGGAGGCGGCCGCGCGAGGAGACCAGGCGGCACTCCGGGCCGGCGCCCATGGCCTGAAAGGCACGAGCGCCACCCTGGGCGCGCTGGCCCTGTCCGAGCAGTGTGCCGAGTTGGAGCGCCTGGCTCGCGGCGGCCATCTTCGGGAAGTGCCGGCGCGACTGGACGCCATCGCCGCGCAGGCGGAGATCGCCAGCCGCGCGCTCCAGAACGAGATCGCCGGCACGTAGCCCCGGTGTAGAAGCTGCCCACAACCCGGTAGGGATCGCCGCGCGTGCGGCCGATCGTCTTCACGGAGCTGCGGGCACCCTTGCGTCTTGTCAATCAGAAGGAACGCGTCGCGAGGGGTCGCGCCGCGGGAAGGCGAGAGGCAGCCACCGGGGCCCCATGACGGCGGCCCTCACTGGGTCTGGGAGCAGGGCACGAAGCTCGTCCCCGAGTCGGTGCTGCACGTCATGGTGACGTTCGGGGGCCCGCCGGTCGGGATGTAGTTCACCTGCACCCGGAGGCTGCTGATGTCGGCCGTGGTGCCCCGGAGCAGGAAGAAGGTCGGCGAGTTCGTGGCGTAGCTCCCGTTCAGACACGAGACGGTCAGGGTGTTCGTGGAGCCGGTGTCGACTGTCCAGCGGGCGGGTGTGGTCGCGCCAGCCGCGGTGAATCCCGCGGCGGCGAAGCCCCCGGCAACCGTCTGCGCGGTACCGCAGGCGCCGATCGCATTGGACTGCACGCTGGTCCAGAGCTTTCCGGCGATCTGCTTGCCCTCCTCGACGCTCGCCGCGTTGGCGTAGCCGAGATAGATGCCGACCGCCGCGGCGGCGAGGATGCCGATGACGAGTGTGACGATCAGCACCTCGAGCATCGAGAACCCTGACTGCCCGGAAAGCGACGGACGGGGTCGGATCATGGCGGGATGGACACCGTCGGTGCCATGGTGCGACGTTCCAATCCGGCAGGCACTTGGCCCGCGGGGTTGGGACGCTGGCTTCACGAGCTGCGCAATCGGCTGCACAGAGATGGGCTGCGGGTTGCAGGGTGCCCGCAACTCCGAGACGGCGACCCCCTTCGCCTGTATAATCGGAGTCCCCATGCCCCACCAGTACATCTTCGTCATGAAGGACCTGCGCAAGGTCGTGCCACCGAAGCGCGAGATTCTGAAGGGCATCTGGCTCTCCTTCTTCCCCGGTGCGAAGATCGGCGTGATCGGCGCCAACGGCGCGGGCAAGAGCTCCCTGCTGCGGATCATGGCGGGGGTGGACCAGGACTTCCTGGGGGAGGCGTGGCCGGCCGACGGTGTCCGCATCGGCTATCTGCCGCAGGAGCCCCAGCTCGACCCCGCCAAGGACGTGCGCGCCAATGTCGAGGAAGGCGTCGCCGAGGCGAGGGCTCTGCTCGCCCGCTTCGACGAGATCAATGCCCGCCTGGGCGAGCCGCTCGAGGCCGACGAGATGGAGAAGGTGCTGGAGGAGCAGGCCCGCGTTCAGGACGCGATCGAGGCGGCCAACGGCTGGGATCTCGACCGCACGGTGGAGATCGCGATGGACGCCCTCCGCGTCCCGCCCGGCGATGCCGCGGTGGGGACCCTGTCCGGCGGCGAGGTGCGCCGGGTGGCCCTCTGCCGTCTCCTGCTGCAGAAGCCCGATCTGCTCCTGCTCGACGAGCCGACCAACCACCTCGACGCCGAGTCGGTGGCGTGGCTCGAGCGATACCTGAAGGAGTACCCGGGCACCGTCGTCGCCATCACCCACGACCGCTACTTCCTCGACAACGTGGCCGGCTGGATCCTCGAGCTCGATCGCGGCGCCGGCATCCCCTGGGAGGGGAACTACTCGTCGTGGCTCGAGCAGAAGCAGGCGCGGCTGGCCCAGGAGGAGAAGCAGGACCACGCGCGCGAGCGCACCCTTCAGCGCGAGCTCGAATGGGTGAGGATGTCGCCCAGGGCGCGCCAGGCCAAATCCAAGTCTCGCCTCGCGGCCTACGAGCAGATGCTCGCCGAGGACGGCCGCGAGCGAGAGAGCGCGGCGGAGATCACCATTCCGCCGGGGCCGCGGCTCGGCGATCTCGTCGTCGAGACGCGGGGTCTCGTCAAGGGCTACGGCGACCGCCTGCTCATCGAGAACCTCTCCTTCAACTTGCCCCGCGGCGGCATCGTCGGCGTGGTGGGACCCAACGGGGCGGGAAAGACCACCCTGTTCAGGATGATCACGGGCCACGAGAAGCCGGACGCCGGCGCGCTCCGCGTCGGCGACTCGGTGAGCCTCGCCTACGTCGATCAGAGCCGCGATGCCCTCGACCCCGGCAAGAGCGTGTGGGAGGAGATCTCCGGAGGCCAGGAGCAGATCGGCCTGGGGAACCGGCAGATCGCCTCCCGGGCCTACGTCGCTTCGTTCAACTTCAAGGGCGCGGACCAGCAGAAGCGCGTGGAAGCCCTGTCGGGCGGGGAGCGGAACCGCCTGCACCTGGCCAAGGTGGTCAGGAGCGCCGGCAACCTCCTGCTGCTCGACGAGCCCACCAACGATCTCGACGTCGACACGCTGCGCGCGCTCGAGGACGCGCTGCTTGCCTTCGCCGGCTGCGCGGTGGTCATCAGCCACGACCGCTGGTTCCTCAACCGCGTCGCCACCCACATGCTGGCCTTCGAGGGCGACAGCAAGGTCGTCTGGTTCGAGGGGAACTACGACGACTACGAGGCGGACCGCCGCAAGCGCCTCGGCACCGCCGCCGACACGCCGCACCGGATCCGCTACAAGCCGCTCACTCGCTAGACCGGCGCGCTACCCCCCGTAGGGGTGGTGCGCGATCCAGTGCCGGGCGATGTCGACGCGCCGGCAGATCCAGACGTCGGGGTGCTTCTGGACGTGGTCGAGGAATCGGCGGAGCGCGGCGAAGCGCCCGGGCCGGCCGACCAGCCGCATGTGGAGCCCGACCGACATCATCTTGGGCGCGGTGGCGCCCTCCCCGTAGAGGACGTCGAAGGCATCGCGGAGATAGGTGAAGAACTGCTCGCCGCTGCTGAACCCCTGGGGCGTGCCGAATTTCATATCGTTGTTGTCCAGGGTGTAGGGAACGACGAGGTGGGGCGTCGCGCCGACGAGGACCCAGTAGGGCAGGTCGTCGTTGTAGGCGTCGGAGTCGTAAAGGAAGCCTCCCTCCTCGACGACGAGGCGCCGCGTGTTCGGGCTGAGCCGCCCCGTGTACCAGCCGAGCGGGCGGCTGCCGGTGGCGCGGGTGAGGCTTGCCACCGCCTGCCGGATGTGGGCGCGCTCCTCCGCCTCCTCCACGAACTGGTAGTCGATCCAGCGATAGCCGTGGCTCACCACCTCGTGGCCGGCGCTGATGATGGCGGCCGCCGCCGCCGGGTGTCGCTCGAGCGCCATCCCCACGGCGAAGAAGCTCACGCGGATGTCCCGCTCGGCGAACAGGCGCATCAACCGCCAGAAGCCGGCGCGGCTGCCGTACTCGTAGACCGACTCGACCTGCAAGTTGCGGACGCCGGCCAGCGGGGCCGTGCCCACCACTTCCTGGAGAAAGCTCTCCGACTCGGCGTCGCCGTGCAGGATCGAGCGCTCGCCGCCCTCCTCGTAGTTGACGACGATCTGGAGCGCCAGGCGCGCGCCTCCCGGCCAGCGAGGATCGGGCGGGGTGGCGCCGTAGCCGACGAGATCCCGCGGATAGGCCATCGCGAGATCAGTACCGGCCCGCGCCCCGCGCACCCAGGCTGTCGCTGACGTCGAGGGCTGGGGCCGCGCCGGCCTCGGCGTAGCGGGCCGTCGCCGCCGCCACCCCGGCTCCGGCCGGCGCGCGCCAGCCCTGCCGGCTCAGGATCTGCTCGAGCGCGCCGAGGCAGAGGAGGACGTTGCGGCGATCGGCGGAGTGGCCCATGGTGCCGATGCGCCAGATGCGCCCCTGGAGCGGGCCGAAGGCGGCTCCGATCTCGATGCCGAAGTCCTCGATCAGCTCCCGGCGCACCCGCAGCTCGTCGATCCCATCGGGAACGACCACCGGGGTGATCATGGGCAGTCGTCGCTCGGGCGGCTCGTGGCCGAAGAGCGAGAGACCGAGCGCGTCGATCCCCGCCCGCAGGGCCTGGCCGTGGAGCTCGTGACGGGCGAAGCGCGCCGCCAGCCCCTCGTCCTCGAGCGCTCGCAGCGCCTCGCGCAGCCCGTACACGAGGCTCGTCGGGGCTGTGTGATGGTTGAACCGGGCCGGGCTCCAGTAGCGGGTGAGCTGGACGAGATCGAGATAGTTGCTGCGGATCGCCGTGCGGCGGCCGGCCAGCACGGCGGCGGCGCGCTCGTTGTACGTGATGGGGGAGAGCCCCGAGGGGCAGGAGAGACACTTCTGCGCTCCCGCCACCATGACGTCCACCAGCCAGGCGTCGGCGCTCACCTCGGTCCCGCCGAGCGTGACCACGGCATCGGCCACCAGGAGCGCGTCGTGGCGGCGGCAAATCTCCCCGATCTCGGTGAGCGGCTGGAGGACGCCGGTCGAGGTCTCGCCGTGGATCATGGCGACCAGGCGCGTGCGCGGCGCCGCGCGGAGCGCGGCCTCGATGGCGTCGGGCTCGATGGCGCGGCCCCATTCCGCGCTCACCGGAACCACGGTGGCGCCCGCCCGCTCGGCGATGTCGGCGAAGAGCAGTCCGAAGCGGCCGCACTCGCCGACCACGACGCGGTCGCCCGGCTCCACCAGGGAGACCACGGCCGCCTCCATGGCCGCCCGTCCCGTGCCGGAGACGGGAAAGGCGGCGGCGTTCCCGGTCCGGAAGGCGAAGCGGCAGAGCTCCATCAGCTCGCCCATGATCCGGGTGAACTCGGGATCGAATTGACCCAGGAGGGGGGACGACATCGCGCGCAGCACCCGGGGATCCGCCATGCTGGGGCCGGGCCCCATGAGGATGCGAAATCCCGGCGAGAGCTCGCCCCGCCGCTGGTCGGTCATGGCGCGCCGTCCCTCCTGGACCGGGAAGTCAACAGGTGGAAATGTCGGTCGCTGGCCCGCGCTCGACGCCTTCCCGCGCGGCTCCTAGCCGCTTGCGGAAGAACGCGCAGGATGCTCAAAGAGATCTGGATACGAGGCGGCGCCCGACGGCGGCACGCGAGGCGTAGTTCCTCCACGTCGAGCGTGCCGCCGTCGGCGCCAGCGACGCGGACGGGCCTTTCTCAGCATCCCGCTAGCGCGGCTGCATCCTGATGGCGCCGTCCAAGCGAATGGTCTCGCCGTTGAGCATCACGTTCTCGATGATGTGGGCGACGAGCGCGGCGTATTCGGAGGGGGAGCCGAGCCGCGATGGGAACGGCACCTGCTTCCCCAGCGAGATGCGGTGGGGCTCGGGCAGCGTGGCCATCATCGGGGTGTCGAACAGTCCGGGGGCGATCGTGCAGACTCGGATCCCTAGCTCCGCGAGGTCGCGCGCGATGGGCAGCGTCATCCCGACCACGCCGCCCTTGGACGCCGAGTACGCGGCCTGGCCGATCTGGCCGTCGAAGGCCGCCACCGAGGCGGTGTTGATGATCACGCCGCGCTCGCCGTCCGGACCGGGGGGATTGCCGGCCATCCGCGCGGCCGCCAGCCTGATGCAGTTGAAGGTGCCGATGAGGTTGATCTCGATCGTGCGGGCAAACTTGGCCAGATCGGCCGGTCCCCGCTTTCCGAAGGTCTTGTCCGCCGTGCCCACGCCGGCGCAGTTGACCAGGCCCTGGATCGAGCCGAAGCGCTTCATGGCGGTGTCCAGTCCCGCGGTCACCTGGTCGGCGTTGGTGACGTCGCAGGCGGCGAAGAGAGCGTTGGCCCCCATGGCCTCGGCGACCTGGACTCCAGGTGACGCCGGCAGGTCGAGGAGGGCGACGCGGCCACCGCCAGCGAGGAGCTTCTCGGCGGTGGCGCGACCCAATCCGGAGGCGCCACCGGTGATGACGGTGGTGGAACCCGCGATCTTCATGGCGGTGCTCTCCTCCTCAGTGTCGGTCGGGAACGGCGTCGGGCGCGGGCTTCGGGGGCGTAGTATAACAGGAGCCCTATGGACCTGCCCCGCTGGATCCGCACTCCCGGCGACCTGCAAGCCCTCGCCGGCTCGCTGGCGGTCGCCGGCGCCCTCGCCATCGACACGGAGGCCGACAGCTTGCACCACTATCCCGGCAAGCTCTGCCTCGTCCAGATCGCCGACGACGCCGGGCGCGCCTGGCTGGTCGATCCGCTCGCCCTCTCGACGCTGGCTCCCCTCGCGCCGCTGTTCGGGGATCCGGGAATCGTCAAGGTCCTCCACGCCGCCGACAATGATCTCGGCTATCTCAAACGCCTCTACGGCTTCACCGTCGCCTCGCTCTTCGACACCGCCGTGGCCGCCCGATTCCTCGGAGCGAAGGCGCTCGGTCTCGACGGCCTGCTCAAGGATTACCTCGGCCTCGAGCCAGTGAAATCCCGGCAGAAGGACGACTGGTCACGGCGGCCCCTGACGCCGGAGCAGGAGGCCTACGCGCTCAACGACGTGGCGCATCTGATCGCCCTCCGCTCGAGGCTCCGGGAGGAACTGCGCGCCGTGGGACGCGAGGCCTGGGTGGAGGAGGAGTGCGCGGCGCTCGCCGCGCTGAGCGTCCCGGACAAGGTTGTCGATCCCGACGCCTATCTCGGGCTCAAGGGTGCAAAGGATCTCGACCGTCGCGGATGGGCCGTGCTCCGCGAGCTGTACCAGGTCCGCGAAGCCCTCGCCCTGGAGCTCGATCGGCCGCCGTTCATGATCATCGGACACGAGGCGCTGGTCGCCCTGGCCAGCGCCCGACCGCACACCCTCGAGGAGATCCTGGCCGTGCCCGGATGCTCGCCCCGAGTGGTCCAGCGTGTCGGTCGACCGGTGCTGGAGGCGGTGTGTCGGGGAGAGGCCGTGCCCGACGCGTTGTTGCCCACGCGCCGCGTCCCGCCGCGCCCGCACCTCCCGGCCATCGTGAAGCGGCGCGCCGACTCGCTCCGCGCGTGGCGGGCGAAGGCGGCCCGGGAGATCGGGTTGGATCCCGGCGTCCTCTTCCCGCAGCGCGTGATCGACCGGCTGGCGGGCGAGCCGCCCCGGGACCTCGCCCAGCTCGAGCAGCTCGACGGCGTCCGCCGCTGGCGGGCCAGGCTCTTCGGCCCGGAGTTGCTCAAGGCCCTCGCCGTCTAGCCCCGCGTCGGCTCACTTGCCGGCCGGGCCGGAGGGTGCTACGCGTTAGGGGTAGGTCCCCCCGTCGACGGGAGCGACCGGAGAGGAGGGTCTTCATGGCCTCCAAATCCCGCTACCTTCGAGATGGCATCGTCGCCGGCCTCATCGGGGCCGCCATCGTGGCGGTCTGGTTCCTGATCTACGACGCCGCCCGGGGCCATCCGTTCCGCACCCCGGCCCTTCTCGGCGCGGCGACCTTCGAGGGCGTGCACAACCCCACCGCGGTCGCCACCTCGACCCACCTGGTGGTGCAGTACACGGTGCTCCACGGCGTCGTGTTCGCCATGATCGGCATCCTGATCGCGTACCTCATCGCATCGTCCCGCCCGAGCCGCCCGCTCCTGATCTTCATCGCCCTGATGTGCTTCGAGGTCTTCTTCCTCGCCGTGCTGACCTTGCTGGCCCACCCCGTTCTCGGCGAGGTCGCCTGGTGGGCCATTCTCGTGGCCAACGCCATGGCCGCGGTGGGGATGCTGGTCTACTTCTTCGTCGGCCATCGATCGCTCGGCCGCGCACTGCTCGGCCCGTGGACGCGCGTCGCGGGCGAGGGGATGATCGCCGGGCTGGCCGGGGCTGGCACCGTCGCCCTGTGGTTCCTGCTCTACGACGCCGCGGCCGGAGTGTCGCTGCGCACGCCCGCGCTCCTGGGCGCCACGCTGTTTCACGGCCTCCGGGATCCGAGCGCGCTCGTGATCACGGTGCCCCTGGTGCTCGAGTACACCGCGGTTCACTGCGCCGCGTTCATCGTCTTCGGCTGGGCGGCGGCCGGCCTTCTCGCCCTGGCCGACCGGGAGCCCCGGCTCCTCTTCGGCGTCTTCATGCTGTTCTGCTGCTTCGAGGTCTTCGCGTTCGCCCTGATCGCGATCCTCGCCCAGCACCTCCTCGAGCCGCTGGCCTGGTGGACCATCCTCGCTGCCAACCTCCTGGCCTCCGCCGCCATGCTGGGCTACTTCTTCCGCGGCCACCGCGTGGCGTGGCGCGAGTTCCTCGCCGCCCGCCGCTGACCTTTCCCCCGAGGAACCCCAGCCCGCCGCCGCGGCGTTCCTCTTCACAGGACCGGCCGGGACGGTTAGACTCGGTCGCATGCGCCGCGACCCAGGGCGCGCCGGGATGACCACCAGGACTCGCGAGGGGGACGGGCGTTTGGGCGCATTCGACCTGCAGGGCCGCGTGGCGGTCGTGACGGGCGGCAACGGGGGAATCGGGCTGGGCATGGCGCGGGGGATGGCCATGGCCGGGGCCGCCATCGTCGTCGCCGGGCGCAACCGCCAGAAGAGCAAGAGGGCCGTCGACGAGCTGGAGGGCCTCGGCGCCCGAGCGGCGGCCATGGAGGTGGACGTCACCGACGAGGGCTCCGTGAACGGCCTCATCCGCGCCGCGGCGGAGCAGTGGGGACGCCTCGACGTGCTCGTCAACAACGCGGGGATGAACATCCGCAAGCAGCCCCAGGAGCTGACGCTGGCCGAGTGGCACCGGGTGCTCGACACCAACCTCACCAGTGCGTTCCTGGCGAGCCGCGCCGTCTACCCCATCATGAAGTCACAGGGGGGAGGCAAGATCATCAACATCGGGTCGATGATGTCGATCTTCGGCGCCTCGTTCACCTCGGCCTATGCGGCCTCGAAGGGCGGGATGGTCCAGCTCACCAAGGCGCTGGCGACGGCGTGGGCTCGCGACAACATCCAGGTCAATGCCGTGCTCCCCGGCTGGATCGACACCGACCTGACCATCGACGCGCGCCGACAGGTCCCTGGCCTCCACGAAAACATCCTGGCGCGGACGCCGGCCAAGCGCTGGGGGGTCGGCGATGACCTTGGCGGCATCGCGGTGTTCCTCGGCGGACCGGCGTCCGATTTCGTCACGGGGACAGCGATCCCGGTGGATGGAGGCTATTCGAGCCAGGGTTGAACGCGATGGCCGGCTGGCTCCGGCTGGTGCTGTTGGCGGGCGCGCTGCTCGGGGGCTGCGCCTCGGTGGCCCCGCTGGAGACCCTCGTCGTGCCGGCGCCGCCGCCCCCGATCATCCATTTCGGCGTCGACACGTTCGCCTTTCCCAACGAGAGCCGCTCGAAGAATCGCGACAAGCCCGATCTGTACGCGAACTACTGCTTCGTGATGGCTCGGGCGGTCATCCAGTTCCACCGCTTTGCCCGCTTCGAGCCGGCCGCTCCGGCGCTCCGCCCCGAGGAGTACACGGAGCTCGTGAGGCAGGTGACCGATCACGCCCCGTGGGACGATCCGCTCCCGCCCGAGCAGCAAGTCGTGATCCCCGGCTACGCCTCCCTCTACGACCTTTCGAAGGAGCAGGAGGCGGCGGTGAAGGCCGGTCTTCCTGGGCGGTTCTGGACACTCGTGCACTGGACCAACTGGCGGGTGGTCTTTCCCTTCCCCGCCTGGCAGCAGGAGCGCGTGGCCCGCGAGACGATGGCCGAGCTCCAGGCCGGGCACCTGGTGCAGTTCCTGGTCACCAACTTTCCGGAGTGGGAGCTGAACCACACAGTGGTGGCTTACGACTACCGGATCGGCGAAAATGGGGCGGTGGAGTTCCTCGTCTACGATCCCAACGACCCGTATGTGCCCGGCCTCATCGACTTCGACCGCCGCGATCGCCACTTCGTGGCGACGCGGCTCTTCGACACGACCCAGGGGGGCATCCGGGCGTTCAGGATGTACTACTGGCCGCTCCTCTAGCGCGATGGGCGCGCGCATACCGGCCTCTCCTCACGGTCCCGCCACCTAGGCTCGTGTCGGCTCCTCCCGAATTCGGCGTGGTCCCGCGGACGATACGAGGATCGGGCCGCCCTCCGCAGACGCGACCCGGTTCGGACCAACCCTATGCGCCAGGCTGAGCGGATCGTCCTGGCGGCGGCGGGCGTGGTGACTCCGGTCGGCCAGGATACGGAGGCGTTCTGGTCTGCGCTGGCCGCCGGAGTCGCGGGGATTTCCCCGATCGAGCGCTTTCGCGTCGATGATTTGCGCGTGGGCCGGGGCGGGGAGATCAAGACGCTCTTGCGCCCGAAATCCTGGCACCGGGTGCCGGACTGCCGCGCCACTCGCTTCCTCATCTCGGCGGCCGACGAGCTGACCACCCAGTCCGGCTTTCGCCCGCTCCCGCTGGATCCCGCGCGGGTCGCCGTGGTCGTGGGCACCGCGCTCGGCGGCGTCGAGCAGGGCGAAAGGGCCCTGGCGGGGGATCGCCGGCGGCGCTTGCTTCGAGATGCCTTTTACGACGCGCCAGCCCACAACCTCGCGCGCTGGCTGGGCGCCGCTGGTCCGGTCATCACGGTGTCCACGGCGTGCGCGTCGGGAGCGACCGCGCTGGCGGTCGGCGCCGATCTGCTCCGCCACGGAGAGGCCGACGCGGTGGTGGCGGGCGGGTTCGACATTCT
>Ga0187766_10001467_pt1 | contig 13816 bp, 11 predicted proteins | sample 0216_QUI02_MP05__4_FD_132971 | JGI IMG/M metagenome (GOLD analysis project Ga0187766, IMG submission 132971) | Tropical peat soil microbial communities from peatlands in Department of Meta, Colombia - 0216_QUI02_MP05_20_MG | ecosystem: Environmental > Terrestrial > Soil > Wetlands > Peat ... | reverse complement strand
TCGAGGAGGCGCTGAACCACCCCACCTGGCGGATGGGTGCCAAGATCACGGTCGACTCCGCGACACTCATGAACAAGGGGCTCGAGGTCATCGAGGCCCGCTGGCTCTTCGACCTGCGGCCCGACCAGGTGCAGGTGGTGGTGCATCCGCAGTCGATCGTGCACTCGATGGTCGAGTACGTGGACGGATCGATCATCGCCCAGCTCGGCGTGGCCGACATGGGGATCCCGATCCTGTACGCGCTCACATATCCGCAGCGCCTCGCGTGCCCGGCCGAGCGGCTCGACCTCACGCGGGTCGGGCCGCTCACCTTCGAGGAGCCCGACGTGGAGCGATTCCCCTGTCTGGCCCTCGCGCGGCGGGCGCTGCTCGAGGGCGGGTGCGCGCCGGTCATCCTGAACGCCGCGAACGAGATCGCGGTCGCCGCGTTCCTCGACGGGCGCATCCGGTTCACCCAGATCCCCGAGCTGATCGCGGAGGCGCTGGCCCGCGTGCCGGCGCGGGCGCTGGACTCGGTGGACACGTGTGTCGAGGTCGACGCGGGCACGCGGGCGACGGTGAGAGAGTGGCTCCCCGGCGGCGTGGCCGCCGCGCTGAGCTAGCGGGGTCCCGAGCATGGCGACGACCGTACAGATGCTGGTGTCGTTCGTGGTGGTCCTGGGCGTGCTCATCATCGTGCACGAGCTGGGCCACTTCATCATGGCCCGGCTCGCCGGGGTCGGGGTCGAGCGCTTCTCCATCGGCTTCGGTCCGGTGCTCTGGCGCATCCGTGGCCGGGAGACGGAGTACTGCCTCTCGCTGATCCCGATGGGCGGCTACGTCAAGATGATGGGCGACGACGAGAACCCGCTCGAGGGTGGCAAGACCGGGGCGATCGATCCGGCCAAGGCCTTCAACGGCAAGTCGCTGATCGCGCGATTCCTCATCGTCTTCGCCGGCCCGGCCATGAACTTCGTCCTCGCGGTGGTCATCGCCGCGCTGATGTTCATGGTGATGGGCCGGCCGGTCGCGCCCGCGGTGGTGGGCCGGCTGACGGACGGCGGCGCCGCCGCGCAGGCCGGCCTCAAGACGGGCGACCGCGTCGTCTCGGTGGACGGCAAGCGTGTGCAGTACTGGGAGGACCTGTCGCGCGCGGTCCAGACCTCGGCGGGCCGCCCGCTGCACCTCACGGTGCAGGGCGCCGACGGCGAGCGTGCGGTGGCCGTCACGCCGATCCAGGCCAAGCACAAGGACCTCTTCGGCGACGACCAGGTTGCATGGGAGATCGGCGCGTCGCCCTACAGCCCCGCGGCCATCGGCGACACCGTCGCGGGCGACCCGGCCGACCAGGCGAAGCTCCGGTCCGGCGACGTCGTCACCGCGCTCGAGGGCCAGCCGGTCCTCTCGTGGGACGAGCTGGCCGAGCGAATCCATCAGCGCGCGGGCCAGCCCACGCGGCTCGAGGTGAAGCGGGGCGGCGAGACCCTGACCTTGATCGTGACCCCCAAGAAGGGGAAGATCCCGGGGCCCGACGGCAAGGAGATCGAGGTCGGGTTGATCGGCATCCGCCCGGGCGGGGCCGTGACGATGGTCCGCTCGAACCCCGCCAGCGCGGTCTGGGAAGGTCTGGTCTGGGCGAGCGACGTCACGCTCAAGACGGCGATCGGCCTCTACAAGATCGTGGTGGGCCAGCTCGACCGCAGCAACATCGGCGGGCCGATCCAGATCGCGAAGACCGCGGGCGAGCAGGCCCGGCAGGGCATCGTGAGCCTGGCGCTCTTCACCGCGGTGATCAGCGTGAACCTGTTCCTGCTGAACCTGCTGCCGGTGCCGATGCTGGACGGCGGGCACCTGCTCTTCTTCGCCTTCGAGGCCGTGCTCGGCCGGCCGCTCTCGCTCCGCAAGCGGGAGGTCGCCCAGCAGGTGGGCTTCGCGCTGCTGATGCTGCTGATGGTGTTCGCCTTCTACAACGACTTCAAGCGGATCGGGCTCTTCTAGCTCCCCATGCGCTGGACGCGCTCCCTGATCCCCACGCTCCGCGACGATCCCGCGGACGCGGAGGCCATCAGTCACAAGCTCATGGTGCGCGCGGGCCTGGTCCGCCAGCTCGCGGCCGGCATCTACGTCTACCTCCCGCTCGGGCTGCGCGTCATCGACAAGGTCAACCGGATCATCCGCGAGGAGATGAACGGCATCGGCGGGCAGGAGATCACGATGCCGGTGCTGCACCCCGCGGAGCTGTGGCAGCAGTCGGGCCGGTGGGACGCCATCGGCGGCGAGATGTTCCGACTCAAGGATCGCAACGGACGCGACATGTGCCTCGGCATGACCCACGAGGAGGTCATCGCGTGGATCGCGGCCCGGGAGATCCGCTCCTACCGTGACCTGCCGCAGATCTGGTACCAGATCCAGACTAAGGAGCGGGACGAGGCGCGGCCGCGCTCGGGGGTGCTGCGCACGCGCGAGTTCCTGATGAAGGACTCCTACACGCTCGATCCCGACGCAGCCGCGCTCGAGGTCTCCTACAACGCCCACAAGGAGGCCTACCGCCGCATCTTCGAACGGTGCGGGGTCAGCTACGTCGTGGTCCAATCCGACCCCGGCATGATGGGCGGCTCCGGCTCGCACGAGTTCATGGCGCCGAGCGCCGCGGGCGAGGACGAGATCGCGCTGTGCGAGGCCTGCGGCTACGCGGCCAACGTGGAGCTGGCGCGTGGGGTCCCGAGCGCTCCGGCCCCCGCGGACGGCAAGCCCGGCGAGGTCGCGACCCCGGGGGCGCGGACGATCGCGGAGGTCGCCGCGCAGCTCCGGATCGACCCGTCGGCCACGATCAAGACGCTGGTGTTCATCGGTCCAGACGGCCCGGTGCTCGCGCTCGTCCGCGGAGATCACGCGCTCCACGAGCGGAAGCTCGCGCGCGCGCTGCGGGCGGAGAGCCGGCCCGCGCATCCCGACGAGGTCAAGCAGCACCTTGGGGTGTCGCCGGGCTCGATCGGGCCGGTCGGGGTCCGCGGCGCCCGGATCATCGCCGACGAATCGCTCCGGGAGGGGCGGTACGTGGTCGGCGCCAACCGCGACGGCTTCCACCTGCAGGGCGTGATCCCGGGGCAGGACTTCGCGTGCGAGTGGGCCGATCTTCAGGTGGCACTGGCGGGCGAGGGCTGCCCCAGCTGCGGCAAGCCGTTGCGGATCGAGCGGGTCATCGAGATCGGCAACATCTTCAAGCTCGGGACCAAGTATTCGGTGGCGCTGGGCGCGATGTACCTCGACGAGCGCGGTCAGCAGCAGCCGATCGTCATGGGCTCCTACGGCATCGGCCCCGCCCGCATCGCGGCCTCCGCGGTCGAGCAGCGCCACGACGCCGACGGCATCGTGTGGCCCTGGGCCATCGCCCCCTTCCACGTCCACCTGGTCCCGGTGGCGGTGAAGGACGCGGTCCAGATGGCCGCCGCCGAGGAGATCTACCGGGAACTGGAGCGGGCCGGCTTCGAGGTGTTAATGGACGATCGCGAGGAGCGGGCCGGCGTGAAGTTCAAGGACGCCGATCTGCTCGGCGTGCCGATCCGGGTGACGATCGGCAACGCGCTGGCGAAGGACGGCGTGGTCGAGATCCGGCCCCGCGGCACCCGGGCGGACCGCCGGGTACCGAAAAGCGAGGTGGTCGCCGCCGTCCAGGAGATCGCGAAAACGATTTCATAAGGCTCCGACGGGGTCGGACCCTTGCGGGGGCTGCGGCCCTGTGCTAAAGTCCTGAAAAAAGTGGGCCCGTCGCCCACTTTTTTTGTGGGGGTGGCCGCATGGTGGACGATGCACAGTGGCTCGACCGGGTCGAAGCGGTCGTCGCCCCCGTGCTCGCAGCGCGCGACCTCGAGCTGGTCGACAGCGAATGGTGTCGGGAGGGCCGGCGGTGGGTGCTCCGGCTCTTCGTCGACAAGCCGGGCGGCGTCGGCATCCAGGACTGTCAGGAGTTCAGCCGGGAGGCCGGGGACGTGCTGGACGTGTCCGGCCTGATCGAGCCCTCGTACGACCTCGAAGTGTCCTCGCCGGGGCTCGACCGGGTCCTGAAGAAGGACCGCGAGCTGCGCTGGGCGGTCGGCCGTGAGGTCCACTGCTGGGTCGGCGAGCCGGTGGACGGGCGAACCGAGTTCTCGGGCCGGCTGGTGGAGGTGTCACCGGCGTCGCTGACGCTGGAGGAGGAGGCGGGAACCCGGCGCGAGGTGCCGCGGCGGGTGCTGACGAAGGCGAGGCTGGAGCTTCACGCGTTCGGTCGGACGAAGCGATGATCAACAAAGAGCTGATCTACGTCATCGAGCAGATCGGTCGGGAGAAGGGGATCAGCAAGGAGGTCCTCTTCGAGGCGCTGGAGTCTGCCCTGCTGTCGGCCTCCAAGAAGACGATGGGCACCGCCGACAACGTACGGATGCAGATCGACCGGCAGACCGCGGCCCTGCGCGTCTACGCTCGCAAGAAGGTCGTCACCGCCGTCACCGATCCGAAGCTCGAGATCACCCTCGAGGAGGCGCGCCGGCTCAACGCCGAGGCCCAGCTCGACGACGAGATCGAGGTCGAGCTCGCGCCGCAGGAGTTCGGCCGCATCGCGGCCCAGACCGCCAAGCAGGTGATCCTCCAGCGCGTCCGGGACGCGGAGCGCGACGCGGTCTACGCGGAGTTCATCGACCGCGAGGGCAAGATCGTGCGCGGCACCGTGCACCGCATCGAGAAGCGCAACGTGATCGTGGAGCTGGGCAAGGCCGAGGCGGTCATCACCGAGCGGGAGCAGCTCCCGGGCGAGCGGTACAACCCGGGCGACCGGCTGCGCGCGTACATGCTGGAGGTGAAGAAGACGGCGAAGGGGCCGCAGATCCTCCTGTCGCGGACGCATCCCGGCTTCCTCGTGCGGCTCTTCGAGACCGAGATCCCCGAGATCGCGGAGGCCATCGTGCTGGTGAAGGCGGCGGCCCGCGAGCCGGGCGAGCGCGCCAAGGTCGCGGTCTCCTCGACCAAGCGGGACGTCGACGCGATCGGGGCGTGCGTGGGGCTCCGGGGCACGCGCATCCAGGTGATCAGCCGGGAGCTGCGCGGCGAGAAGATCGACATCGTCGAGTGGTCGCCCGACGCGGCGGTGTTCGTGGCGCGCGCTCTCTCGCCGGCCAAGGTCTCCTCGGTGACCCTGTCCGAGCCGGAGGAGGGCGCGGGGCCGGACGAGCAGCGCTCGGTGCTGGTGATCGTGCCGGACAACCAGCTCTCGCTCGCGATCGGCAAGAAGGGGCAGAACGCCCGCCTGGCCGCGAAGCTCACCGGTTTCCGGGTGGACATCAAGAGCGAGGGCGAGATCGAGGAGGAGCGTCGACGCGAGGAGGAGGAGCGGGCCGAAGGGCGCGAGGCGCTGAGCGGGTTGTCCGGCGTCGGTCCGCAGCTCGTGGAGCGGCTCGCCGAGGTGGGGCTCTACTCGCCGGCGCGGATCGTGGCCGCGGGGCTGCCCGCGCTGCAGGCGGTGCCGGGAGTGGGCGAGACGAAGGCGAGCGCGATCCTGGCCGCGGCCTCGGCGTGGATCGCCGAGCATCCGGCTCCGACGTCCGGAGCGGCCGAGCCGGAGCCGCCCGCGCCCGAGGCGCCACTGGAGGGCGGTGGATCGGAGATCGAGCCGAGCCACCTCAGCAGCTGAAGCCGGCGGGACCGCGGCGCACCTGCATCGCGTGCCGGACGGCGCGGCCCAAGGATGAGCTGATCCGACTGGTACGGAGCGAGGACGGGTTCGTGAACGTGGATCGAGATGGGCGCGGGGCTGGGCGTGGCGCGTACGCGTGCCCCACCACCGAATGCCTGGAGAAGGCGCTGCACGCGAGCCGTCTGGGACATGCGTTCCGGCGTGCGACGCGCGTCCCGCAAGAGAGTCCGGCCGCCCTGCTGGCGGCCTGGACGAGGAGGTAATCGAGAGTGGCGGCACGGGTGAAGGTCATCGACCTGGCGAAGGAGCTGGGCGTCACCAGCAAGGACTTGATCGTGGCGCTCGAGGGCATGGGCCACAAGGGCATGCGCGCCATGAGCCCTCTCCTCGCCGCGACCGCCAACGAGCTGCGCGTGAAGCTCGGACGCGGCCGCGAGCTACCGCCCGAGGCCAAGCCCAAGCGTGCGCCCAAGCCCAAGGCTCCCGCCACCGCTCCCGAGGGCGAGGGCGAGGCCGCCGCGCCGAAGCGCAAGGTGGGCGAGGCCGCGGCGCGCAAGAAGGCGGTGAAGGTCGGCGAGGAGGCGCCCACGGTCGTCGAGATCGCCCCCACGCCGCCGCTCGAGGCGCCGAAGCCGGCCGCCACGATCTTCCGTCCCGCGCCGTCCGCGGTGCCTCCGGCCGCGCCGCCCGAGATCACTCCAGCGCCGCCCCTGGTCCCGGCGGCCACCGTCGCGCCGCCGCCGGCCGCGCCCGCGCCGCCGGCTCCGCCGCGGCCGGCGACTCCGCCGGCGCCCGCTCCCGCGCCGGCTCCCGCACCCGCGGTCCGTCCGGGCGTGGTCACGCCGCCGGCCGAGGTCCGCCCGGCGCCGGCCGCGCCGCCGAAGCGCCCGATCGCGCCGGTTCCGCCACGCACCGTGGTGCCGCCGGCCGCACCTGTCCGTCCGGCATCGCCCGCGCCGGCCCGCCCGGCGGCGCCTCCCGTGCCGGCGCGGCCCGCCGCCGCGGCGGTGGCCCAGGCCAAGCCCGCGCCGGTGGTGCCGGCGGCCCCACCGGAGCCGCCGCAGGAGATCAAGCGCGAGCTGATCAAGCTGCCGGAATCGGTGACCGTCGGCGAGCTGGCCGCGGCGATGCGCCGGAAGTCCACGGAGGTCATCAAGGCCCTGCTGGAGCTGGGCGTGATGGCCACCGTGAACGAGGTGCTGGATCCGACCGCCGCCAAGCTGGTCGCGGACAAGTTCCACTTCGACGTCGAGTTCCGCTCGATCGAGGGCGAGGTGCTCGAGGAGGAGGAGACCGATCCCGCGCAGCTCAGGGCGAGACCGCCGGTGGTCACGGTCATGGGGCACGTCGACCACGGCAAGACCTCGCTGCTCGACGCGATCCGCACCACCAAAGTCGCGGAGCGGGAGTTCGGCGGCATCACCCAGCACATCGGGGCCTACCAGGTCGACACCTCGCACGGGCGGGTCACGTTCCTCGACACGCCGGGTCACGAGGCCTTCACCGCGATGCGGGCGCGCGGCGCCCAGGCCACCGACATGGTGGTGCTGGTGGTCGCGGCCGACGACGGCGTGATGCCGCAGACCGTCGAGGCGATCAACCACGCCAAGGCGGCGAACGTGCCGATCCTGGTCGCGGTCAACAAGATCGACAAGCCGGGCTCCGACCCCGATCGCGTCAAGCGCGAGCTGGCCAACCACGGGCTGGTCCCGGAGGACTGGGGCGGGCAGACCATCTTCATCCACACCTCGGCCAAGCGCGGCGACGGCATCCCGCAGCTGCTCGAGATGACCGCGCTCCAGGCCGAGATCCTCGAGCTGCGCGCCAACCCGGGGCGGGCGGGTCGCGGGGTGATCGTGGAGGGCCGACTCGACCGCGGCCGCGGTCCGGTGGCCACCGCGCTCATCCAGTCGGGCACGCTCAAGGAGGGCGACGCGGTCGTGGTGGGCTCGCACTCCGGTCGCGTCCGCGCGATGTTCAACGACCGCGGCAAGAAGGTGCAGAGCGCCGGGCCCTCGGATCCCGTCGAGATCCTCGGTCTCTCCGGCGTGCCGCAGGCGGGCGACACGCTGCTGGTCGTCTCCGACGAGCGCAAGGCGCGCCAGATCGCCACCGTGCGCAGCGAGCGTGACCGCCTGAAGGGCAAGAGCGCGGCGCGGGTCACCCTCGAGGACCTGCACAAGCAGATCGCGACGGGTGAGGTCAAGGAGCTGCGCCTGGTCATCAAGGCCGACGTGCAGGGCTCGGTGGAGGCCCTCACCGAGTCGCTCGAGCGCCTCTCCACCGACGAGGTCAAGCTCAAGGTCATCCACAGCTCGGTGGGCGCGGTGACCGAATCCGACGTGATGCTGGCCTCCGCCTCCAACGCCATCGTGCTGGGCTTCAACGTCAAGGCCGACGCCAAGGCCACGACCCAGGCCCAGGCCAACGGCGTGGACATGCGCAGCTACAACGTCATCTACGACGCGATCAACGACGTGAAGGCCGCGCTCTCCGGCATGCTGGCGCCCGAGATCCGCGAGGTCGTCCTGGGTCGGGCGCAGATACGCCAGCTCTTCCCGATCTCCAAGGTCGGCACGATCTACGGTTCCGCGGTCACCGAGGGCAAGATCGTCCGGGGCGCGCGGGTGCGGATCAAGCGGGGGGACACCGTGCTGGGCGAGAGCACCGTCAGCTCGCTCAAGCGCTTCAAGGACGACGTGCGCGAGGTGCTGCAGGGCCTCGAGTGCGGCATCGGCGTCGAGGGCATCAAGGGCGTGCAGCCCAACGACGTCATCGAGGCCTTCACCACCGAGGAGGTCGCCCGCACGCTGTAGCGTGGCCGGGGTCGGGACCATTGTCTGGGGCGCGGGTGGCGGTCGGCACCGTCGAGCTGCACCTCCCGGACGTCGGGTCGCTGAAGGGCAAGCGTCACGCGTTGAAGGGCCTCAAGGAGACGCTGCGTCGGCGCTTCGAGATCTCGGTGGCCGAGGTCGACCATCACGACGTGTGGCAGCGGGCGACCCTCGCGCTCGCCTGCGTCTCCGGGGACTCCCGCCACGCCAACGAGGTCATCTCGAAGGCGATGGACTTCATCGAGGACCACGTCGACGGCTGGGTCACCGACGTGCAGGTGGAGATCCTCTAGCCCATGCATGGCAAGCGGCTCGAGCGGGTCAACCAGCTGATCAAGGAAGAGATCTCGATGCTCGTCCAGCGGCAGCTGAAGGACCCGCGCCTGGGGTTCGTGACCGTCACCGAGGTGGACACCAGCCCCGACCTCAAGCACGCCAAGGTGTACGTCTCGGTGCTCGGGCCCGAGGAGCAGTGGACGGCCTCGTTCCGGGCGCTCGAGAGCGCGCGCGGGTTCGTGTGGAGCTGGCTGCGGCGCCACCTCGATCTGCGGGTGACGCCCGAGCTGCTCTTCCGGCCCGATCGGTCCATGGAGCACGCGGCCCACATCCAGTCCCTGCTCGCCGAGCTCAAAGCGAGGGACGACTCGCCGGAGGCGGACTGAGATGAGCGCCGAGCCCCTCACCGTGTTCGCCCCGGAGCCGCCGGCGCGCCTGCTCGAGGCGCTGGCGCGGCCGCGCGGCGAGGCCCTGATGCTCGGCCACGTGCACCCCGACGGCGACGTGCTCGGCACGCTGCTCGGGCTGGGCCTCGCCATGGAGAAGGCCGGGTGGAGCGTGCGCTACGCCGGGCCCGATCCGGTACCGGAGGTCCTCGACTTCCTCCCCGGGGCCGCCCGCTGGCAGGTGTGGAAAGCGGCGCCGCAGCCCTTCGACACGATCATCCTGACCGACTGCCCCAACGACGGCCGCACCGAGGGGCTGCTCGCGGGCGCCCGCGCGCCGGCGAGCCAGGTGCTGAACATCGACCATCACCCGGACAACCGTCGCTACGGCACCGTGAACTGGATCGATCCCTCGGCGGCCGCGACCGGGGAGATGATCTTCGACCTGCTCGTCGCGCTCGGGTGGCCGGTGGGCGCCGACACCGCGCTCGACCTCTACACCGCGGTCCACACCGACACCGGCTCCTTCCGCTACTCGAACACCACGCCGCGCACCTTCCGCATCGCGGCCGAGCTGACCGCCGCGGGCGCCCAGCCCGCGCTGGTCACCGATCGGCTCTACCAGCGCCGGCCGAAGGACGCGCTGCTCACGCTGGGGCGCGTGTTGACCCACGTGGAGGTCAGCGCCGACGGCCGCGTCGCCACCCTCGCGGTGCCCGAGGGCCTGGCCTCCGAGGAGTTCATGGCCGCGGAGGATCTCGTGACCTACCCGCGCTCGATCGCCGGCGTGAAGGTGGCGCTGCTGCTCCGGGCCGAGCCCGGCGGGCTCGTGAAGGCCAGCCTGCGGGGCAAGGGCGAGGTGCCGGTCAATCGCATCGCGCAGCGCTTCGGCGGGGGCGGCCACGAGAACGCGGCGGGCTGCACGCTGCCGGGGCCGCTCGAGCACGCCAAGGCCACGCTGCTCGCCGCGGTCGAGCAGGCGCTCGACGGCTCGGCCCCGTGAGCGAGCGGACGCGCTCGGGTGTCCTGCCCGTCGAGAAGGGGCCCGGCGTCACCTCGTTCCAGGTGGTCGCGCATCTGCGCCGCGCCCTCCGCGCCTCTCGCATCGGTCACGGCGGCACGCTCGATCCCGCCGCGACCGGGCTGCTGCCGATCCTGATCGGCGAGGCCACCAAGCTCACGCCGTACCTGATCGACCTCGACAAGGAATACGTCGCGACCGTCCGTCTCGGGATCACCACCGATAGCCAGGATCTCTCAGGCGCGGTGCTGGAGACGCGGCCGGTGCCGCCGCTCGACGCGGCGCGGATCGAGGCCGCGCTCGCCGCCTTCGTGGGGCCCATCCGCCAGGTGCCCCCGATGTACTCGGCGCTGCACCACGAGGGCAAGCGCCTCCACGAGCTGGCCCGTCAGGGCGTCATGGTCGAGCGGGCCCCGCGCGAGGTCGTGATCCACTCGATACGGCTCGAGTCGGTCGCGCTCCCCGACTTCGTGATCCGCGTGCGCTGCGGCAAGGGAACCTACGTGCGAACGCTCGCCGCCGACCTGGGCGCGGCGCTCGGCTCTGGCGCGGCCCTGGCCGGGCTCGTGCGCACGCGCGTGGGCCCCTACGGGCTCGAGACGGCGGTGCCCTGGGACGAGGTGCGCGAGGCGCGCGACGGCGAGCGGCTCTGGCCGCGCGTCCTGCCCCCCGACTCGGCACTCGGCGCGCTCGACGCGGTGACCCTGGACGCGGCCGCGGCGCGCGCCTTCGCGCACGGGCAGGCGGTGGCGGTGGGCCGCGCGGGCGGCGGGATGCTCCGCGTCTACGGCCCGGACGGACGACTGCTCGGGGTGGGGCAGGCGCGGGGCGATCAAGTGAAGCCGGAGCGACTCCTTCATGCGGATCCTCCACGGTCTTCAGTCCTACCCGCCTGAGCTGCGGCCGTCGGTCGCCGCTCTTGGCGCCTTCGACGGCATCCATCTCGCCCACGCCAAGATCCTCGACACCGCGGTGGAGCGAGCGCGAGCGCTCGGACTGCCGGCGGTGGCGTGCACGTTCGACCCGCATCCCGCGGCCGTGCTCCGCCCGGACCGGGCCCCGGCGCCGATCGCCTCGCTGGACGACAACCTCGCGCGCATGACCGAGCACGGCCTGGACGGCGTCCTGATCGTCCCGTTCACGCGCGACTTCGCGCGGATGGAGGCCCTGGCGTTCGTGGACGACGTGCTGGTGCGCACCCTCGGCGTCCGCGAGGTCGTGGTCGGCTTCAATCACACCTTCGGCCGTGACGCCCGAGGCACCGCAGCGCTGCTCCGGGACCTGGGCGCCTCACGGGGCTTTGTCGCCGATGTCCTGCCACCGCTGCAGGTGGGCGGGATCACGGTGTCCTCCAGCGCTATTCGGGACGCGCTCCGGGAGGGCGACGTGGACCTGGCCCGGGCCCTCCTCGGCCGCCCGTACTCGGTCACCGGCACCGTGATGCGCGGTGCCGGCCGCGGCCGTACGCTGGGGTTCCCGACCGCGAACCTGCGACCCGATCGGCCGCTGACCTTGGCGGGGGGCGTCTACGCGGCGCGCGCTCGGTGGGACGGCCAGCGGGCCGACGCGGTCGTCAACATCGGGTATCGCCCGACATTCGAGGAGCAGCAATACTGGATCGAAGCCTATCTCTTCGATTTCGCGGGCGACCTCTACGATCGTTCCCTGACGCTCGAGTTCCTCGCCCGGATCCGTCCCGAGATGAAGTTCGCGGAGGTCGACTCGCTCAAGGCCCAGGTCCAGACCGATATGAAGGAAGCGCAGAGGCTCCTGAGAGCACAACCGGCGGGGTGAATCGCTTGAACGCCTCACAACCGCGTGTTACACTCCGCTCAGCTTTGATGCGGGTTTGAGTGGTCCAACGAACCCGTCCCAACGGAGCCGCGGTCGGGGCCCTGGGGGCGTGGCGATTGGGGGGGGATCCCCCGGAGGGGCGATGCTATGCGGCTGTCACCCGAGAAGAAGAAGAGCCTGATCGAGCAGTTCAAGGTCCACGAGGGCGACACCGGGTCGCCCGAGGTCCAGATCGCGCTGCTGTCCGAGCGGATCAACGGGCTCACCGACCACTTCAAAACCCACCAGAAGGACCATCACTCCCGCCGGGGTCTGCTGATGCTGATCGGCAAGCGCCGCGGGCTCATCGAGTATCTCCGGAAGAAGGACGCCGAACGTTACCGAGCTATCACGGAAAAGCTCGGGATCCGGAAGTGACCGCGGATCCCGATCGGATCGATCCCCAATCATCGCCCGGCCCGGTCGGGCTCCCTCGGAGTCGCACCCACCCTCGTTTGCTCACCAGCTGGAGGACGCTGACCGTATGAGTCATACCGTGAAGATTCAGATCAACAATTCCACCCTGTCGATCGAGACCGGAAAGGTCGCGAAGCAGGCCGACGGCGCGGTCGTGGTCCGCTGCGGCGGCACCATGGTCCTGTCCACCGCGGTCGCGGCCCGGACCCCGCTGGAGGGCCGGGACTTCCTGCCCTTGACGGTCGAGTATCGCGAGCGGGCCTACGCGGGCGGCCGGATCCCCGGCGGCTTCTTCAAGCGCGAAGGCCGGCCCGACGAGAAGGAGACGCTGACCTGCCGTCTGATCGACCGACCCCTCCGGCCGCTCTTCCCGAAGGGCTTCCGCAACGAGATCCAGATCATCAACCTGGTGATCTCCGCGGACAGCGACAACGACCCGGACGTGCTGGCCATGATCGGCTCCTCGGCGGCCATGGCGCTCTCCGGTATCCCGTTCTCGGGGCCCGTCGGCGCGGTGCGGGTGGCGCTGGTGGAGGGCAAGCTGGTCGCCAACCCCACTTACAAGCAGGTGGCCGCCTCCCCGCTCGAGCTCGTCATGGCGGGGACGGAGGACGCCGTCCTCATGGTCGAGTCGGGCGGCAAGGAGATCAGCGAGGAGCAGATGCTGGAGGCGCTGGCCTTCGGGCACGAGAAGTGCCGCGAGCTGACCCGCGCCCAGAAGGAGCTGATCGCGAAGGCCGCGAAGCCGCGCTGGCCGTTCGAGCCACAGGGCGTCGATCCGACGCTCGAGGCCCGCGTGAAGGAGCTGGCCTCGGCCAAGGTGGCCCAGGCCCTCTCGGTCCACGAGAAGCAGGCGCGAGCCCAGGCCCTCGAGGCGATCTTCGAAGAGATGTTCTCGGCTCTGGGCGGTGACGAGGCGCTGCGGGGCAAGGCGCGGGAGTGCTTCGAGAAGGTCGAGAAGACCGAGGTGCGCCGGCTCATCGTCGACAAGGGCATCCGCGTCGACGGGCGGAGCGTGAAGGAGGTCCGCCCGATCTCGAGCGAGGTCGAGTACCTGCCCCGGGCGCACGGCTCGGCGCTGTTCACCCGCGGGGAGACGCAGGCCCTGGTCTCCGCCACGCTCGGCACCAAGGACGACGAGCAGAAGATCGAGTCGTTCGAGGGCAATGCGTATCGCCGCTTCATGCTGCACTACAACTTCCCCTCGTTCTCCACCGGTGAGGTGAAGCGCTTCGGCACCGCTGGCCGGCGCGAGATCGGCCACGGCGCCCTCGCCCAACGGGCGATCGAGGCGGTGCTGCCCACCCGCGAGGAGTTCCCGTACACGATCCGGGTGGTGTCGGACATCCTCGAGTCCAACGGGTCGTCCTCGATGGCCTCGGTCTGCGGGGCCTCGATGGCC
>Ga0187766_10001465_pt1 | contig 13818 bp, 14 predicted proteins | sample 0216_QUI02_MP05__4_FD_132971 | JGI IMG/M metagenome (GOLD analysis project Ga0187766, IMG submission 132971) | Tropical peat soil microbial communities from peatlands in Department of Meta, Colombia - 0216_QUI02_MP05_20_MG | ecosystem: Environmental > Terrestrial > Soil > Wetlands > Peat ... | reverse complement strand
TACCACCGTCGGGGCTCCGAGCAGCGAGGCGAGATCGGCGATCGTCCCGCCGGTCGCGTCGAAGCGCACGAGCAGCCCGCCGGCGCCTTCGACCAGCACGAGATCGCGGTCGGCGAACGCCCGGATACGCCCCGCCAGTTCTGTCACCGTGGGCGGTGTCACACCCACTCGCCGGGCGGCGGTGGCGGGGGCCAGTGGATCTGGGAAGCGCGCGAACTCGTGCAGGTCATCCACGCCGGACAGTCGCCTCACCTCGTCCAGGTCGCCGGCCTCGTCCGCGTTCACGCCGGTCTGGATCGGTTTGACGACCGTGACCTTGTCGCCGCGCGCCCGCGCCAATGCGGCCAGGGCCGCGGTCACCACAGTCTTTCCGACCTCCGTGTCGGTGCCGGTCACCACAAGTGCCCTCATCGCGTCTGGGCTCCCGCGCGAGCGGCCGCTGCCACGGCGGTCGCGATCCGGGCCACATCCTCCTCGCCGGTGATGTACGGCGGCATCGTGTACACGAGCTCGCGGAACGGGCGAAGCCACACCCCCATATCCACGGCTGCCTTCGTGGCCGCCACCACGTTCACGGTACGCTCGAGCTCGACCACGCCGATCGCCCCCAGCACCCGCACGTCCCGGACCCCCGGCAGCTCTCGCACCGGCGCCAACGCCTCTGCCAGCCCCCGATGGATCCGGGCGACATCGTCCTGCCAGCCGCCGGTGTCGAGGAGGTCGAGACTCGCCAGCGCGGCCGAGCACGCCAGCGGGTTAGCCATATAGGTGGGGCCGTGCATCAGCGCGCCGCCCACGCCCGTCGAGATCGCCTCGGCGACGTCGCCCGAGCACAGCGTCGCGGCCAACGACAGGTAGCCGCCGGTCAGCGCCTTCCCGACGCACATCACGTCAGGGGCGACGCCAGCGTGCTCGCACGCGAACAGCGCGCCCGTGCGCCCGAACCCGGTGGCGATCTCATCGAGCACCAGCAGCAGGCCATGGGCATCGCACAACTCACGCAACAGCCGGACAACACTTGGGCTGTAGAAATGCATTCCGCCCGCACCCTGCACGACCGGCTCGACGATCACCGCGGCCAGCTCGTGTGCGTGCCGCTCGAACGTCTCGCTCAGCTGCTCGGCGTAGCGCTCGTCGAGCGGGGCGTCGAATCCGGGCGGGGGGCGGTCGACGAACACGTGCTCGGCGAGCGTGCCCCGAAACAGGCTGTGCATCCCGCCCACGGGATCACACACCGCCATCGCCCCGAACGTGTCACCGTGGTACCCGCCGCGAACGGTGAGGAGCCGATACCGCCCCGGACTCCCTAGTGCGAGCGAGTACTGGAGGCACATCTTGATCGCCACCTCGACGGCCACCGACCCGGAGTCCGCAAAGAACACGCGATCGAGCCCGTCCGGAGTCAGCTCGACAAGCCGCGCGGCGAGCCGGATCCCGGGTTCGTGGGTGAGCCCGCCGAACATCACATGCGCCATCCGTTCGAGCTGGTCGCGCACCGCCGCGTCCAGGACTGGGTGCCGGTAGCCGTGCACGACGCACCACCAAGACGACATCCCATCGATCAGCTCGCGCCCGTCCACCAGTCGCAGACGGACACCCGTGGCCGACGCGACGGGCAGCGGGGGAGATGGAGCCGGCATCGGGCTATAGGGATGCCAGACATGCCGCTGATCGAGCTCGGTGAGGGGCGCAAGTTCCACAGCGCCGGAAGCCTACGGGGGAGCGCGGAGGAGGGGTGACGTCCCGTGAGGCCGCGAAGCTTGTCGAGGATCTCAGGTTCGGCACTCTACATCGCCGGCGGCGGGTCGGACCGGCTGATCGACGCGATCATCCCGCGCGGCGGCGCCGAGTGGACCGCGCTCGCGTCCGCACTATGGAGCTAGGGGAGGCGCTGGGCCTCCTCGGCGGGCTCGAGGACAAACACGCCGATCTGACGGTTGGATGCGCGACGCTCATACTGTGACCAGCCAGGGTAGACGCGCAATCCCTCCTCCCAGATCCGGCGGCGCCGGTCATCTTCGACTTCCACGGCGCGGAAGCGACGTGTTTGGCCGTCAACCGCCACCGAGCCCTCGGAATGCGCGCGGAGATTGTGGTACCAGCCAGGGTGTCGGTGTTGCCCGAAGTTAGAGGCGATAACGGCAAGGCCGTCGGCGGTCGGCAGTCCGAGTACGGGAACCGTTCGCGGGCGCCCACTCCGCGCTCCGGTCGTGGTCAGCATGACCACCGGAATGCCGGACAGCAGACTGGCGAACGTGTGGCGGCCGCGCGTGAGTCGATGGACCGGCCGATCAATCCGGTGTAACACTCGCGCGAACAGCCACGATCCTGGCCCGCTGGCCGCCAACCGCCGCAACGCCCTCTGGACCCGGTTGGCACGTTCGAATGCGAAGGGCTCAAGTAAGGGGTCCGCCATTGCCCCGATGATCTCGTCGCTCAAGCGCGGCGTCAAGGAAAGGGCCGTTGCGCTGAGGGCGAGCGGTGAGAGATCTGCGCGGCGGCATCAGGCGACATCCTTCTCGGCGGGCTCGTCGTCCCTCGGTTCACACGCTCGGGCCTTTGTGTTGCCTTGCTAGGAGCGGCTCGAGCCCGACCTGATACGTGCGGCTCTGTGCTTGTGCCAGCGTGCGAGCACGGCGGGCATCTCGGCGCGGAGGAACTCGAAGAACTCGAGGGACTCTGTGAGGCGCTGCCCGGCGGGCGTCGGGGGTCCAAGTGCATTGATGCCTTCGCGGGTGGTGGCGATCCAGCGGTCCAGTAGCCGTTCGCGTCGAGCGACGAGCTCATACCAGGTCGGATCGCGCAGGACGTAGCGGTGACGGCGCGTGCCAGGTTGGCGTTCGCGGGCGATCAACTCGATGTGGCTCAGGTAGCTGACAGCGCCTGAGATCGCGGCACGGCTGACCTGGAGACGGGCGGCGAGTTCATCGGCGGTGAGCCCTCCGGCGTCGGTCGCCAGCAGGGTGACGAATACGAGCGCGGGCATGTGTGGCAGGCCCGAGTCGACGAGTGTTGAGGCGAAGCTCTCGACGAAGCGCTGGACGGCCTCCTCGTCGCGGCTAGGAGGCATCCGGGGCTTCCGGGATGGTCGGCGGCGCCTGACGGCGGCGCCTAAGCAGCAATGATTTCACGAAAATCTGAAACTTATGTACTCTATGAACTACGATGGCGAAGTCTACTCGAGATAGCTGGGTGGGGGGACGGCGGTGAGTGCACCGCCGGTGATCGAGGCGAGTGGCCTGTCGAAGGACTACGGCTCCGGGCGCGGATTGTTCGGGCTCGACCTGGAGGTCCGCGCCGGTGAGGTGTTTGGCTTCCTGGGGCCTAACGGCGCAGGCAAGTCGACCACCCTGCGGCTGCTGCTCGACCTGATCAAGCCGACCGCCGGTGCGGCCCGGGTCCTCGGGCTGGATACCGCGCGGGACAGCCTCGAGATCCGGCGCCGCGTCGGCTTCCTACCGGGAGACCTGGCGCTGTACCCGAAGCTGACCGGGCGGGCCGTGCTCGACTACCTGGCCGAGCTGCGCGGAGGCGTGGATCGCCGGGTACGAGACTCGTTGGTGGAGCGGTTCGACGCCGAGCTGGATCGACCGGTGCGCGAGCTCTCGACCGGCAACAGGCAGAAGCTCGGCCTGGTTCAGGCGTTCATGCACGAACCGGAGCTGCTGATCCTCGATGAGCCGATCGCCGGCCTCGATCCGCTCGTGCAGAGGAGCTTCCACACGCTGCTCGGGGAGGTCAGCGTGGAGGGACGCACGGTGCTGCTGTCCTCGCACACGCTGTCGGAGGTCGAGCGCGTGACCAACCGTCTCGCGATCCTCCGCAGGGGACGGCTGGTTGTCGTGGACTCGGTCGAGAACCTCCGGCGCGTCGCGGTGAAGCGACTCGAGATCGAGTTTGCCGCGCCCGTCGCCGCGGACGAGTTCCGGGCGATCACGGAGGTCACCGAGGCGAGGGCCGACGATCGAACGGTCACGGTCAGCTTCCAGGGCTCGGCCGACAAGGTCGTCAAGGCCGCGGCCAAACACGAAGTGGTGGCGATTCGGCCGCGCGAGGACGAGCTCGAGGACATCTTCCTCCGCTATTACCAGGGGGATGCGGCGTGAACTGGCCCACCGCGAAGCTCGCGCTGCGCCTGCGCCTGCCCGCGGCGCTCTCGGCGGCGGTCGGACTGATCGCCGTGATGGCGGCCGTGGGTGCGCTGTTTCCGGCGGTCGGTCACACGATCGGAAAGCTCCACGTTCCCGCGAGTGTCTCCAACCTGCTGGGCGGCGGCGACTACGGCACGATCACGGGCTGGTTTCGCAGCGAGATCGCTGCCATCTATGGCCCATTGGTGATCGGCGCCATCGCGATCACCGGAGCCTCGGCCGCGACGGCGGGCGAGGAAGAGGACAGGATTCTGGCGCTCGTGCTCGCGTACCCCATTCGTCGATCGAGACTGGTCATCGCCAAAGCGGAGGCGATTGCGGTTGTCGTGTTGACGATCGCAGCTGCGATGTGGGTGGGGTTGATCATCGGCGTCGCGCTCGCCGGCGGGGGGATCACGCTCGCGCACATGACCGCACTGGCCGTACAACTCGCGTTCTTCGGCTGCGCGACCGGGGCGTTGGCGATCGCGCTCGCGGCCGGTACCGGCCGGCGCTCGCTCGCGACCGGCGTCGCTGCTGGCGTCGCGATCGCCGGCTGGCTGATCAACAGCTTCGCGCCGCTCGTCAGCCCCCTCACCTGGCTCAAATACCTCTCGCCGTTCTACTACTACGCCGGCCACGATCCGCTCACCCAGGGCGTCGACATCGCGGGGCTGATCATCCTCGGTGCCGTCACCGTGGTATTGATGATCGTCGCCGCAGCCGGCATCGAGCGCCGCGACCTCCGCGGCTAGCTGCGGCGCCGCCGTCAGGCGCCGCCGACCCTCCCACATTAGCTATGCCTGCACGGTGGCGGGGGCCGCCAGCCGCAAGCCGGCGGTGAACGCCTGCGTGTTCAGCGCGAGCAGTTCAGGCGCAACGCGCGCCGCGAGGGCCTCGCGCAACGATCGCTCGGAGACGAGACGCGCGATTCCAACGAGGGCGCCGAGCCCGACGATGTTCGTGGCGAGCGCGGCGCCGCATTCGCGGGCGGTATCGGTCAGCGGCAGGATGATCGCGCCCGGGGCGTCGATCCCGCTGACAGCCCGTTCGTCGATAATCGACATCGCTTCCGGGCCGACGGTGGATAAGTAGGCGACGAGCGCGTCGTGCGAGAGGCACAGAAAGATCTCGGGCTCGATTACCTCCGGATAGGCGATCTCCGAGCGGGAAAGGATCACGTCTGACTTTGCCGCACCCAAGCGTGCCTCTGGCCCATAGCTCTGCGTCTGGACGACGTGCATGCCGTCGGTCATCGCCGCCTGCGCGAGCAGGAACCCGGCAAGCATGACCCCCTGTCCCCCGCGTCCCGCGAGACGCACGCCGGTCGCGTCGCTAGTCACGGGAGCCCTTTCGTGCGCGTTCGCGGAGCGCGGCGTACCGGCGCGTGTACTCAGGGCGGATCTCGTCGCGGAAGATGCCGATCGGGAGTTTGCCGGCCAGATCGTCGCGGGTGAGTGTCTCGAGCGGCTCGGTCATGTCCTTCTCGTAGTCGAGCAGCGCGCGGCCGGCCCCAAGTTTGTTCATTCGCCCGAAGTAGGTCGGACACTAGGTGAGGATCTCGATCAGCGCAAATCCGGGATGGGCCAAGGCGGCCCGGATCAGCTGCGGCATATCGTCGAAGTCGAAGGTCGTGGTTCGAGCCACATAGGTTGCGCCGGCGGCGAGCGCCAGTTCGACCGTGTCGAACGGGGTTTCGATGCTGCCCAGCGGGCTTGTCGTGGAGCGCATCCCCTGCGGTGTGCTCGGCGCAAGCTGTCCGCCGGTCATCCCGTAGATCTCGTTGTTGAGGATCAGCGCGGGCGATGGACGCCCGCAGTGAGATCAAGGGGTTCCTCGCCTCCCGCCGGGGCAGGATCACGCCCGGACACGCCGGCCTGAACGCGTACGGCCCGCGCCGCGTGCCCGGCCTGCGCCGCGAAGAGGTCGCCGTCGTCGGCGGCGTCAGCGTCCCCTACTACACACGGCTCGAACGCGGCGACATGCACGGCGTCTCCGACAGCGTGCTCGAAGCCCTGGCCCGCGCACTGGAGCTCGATGACGCCGATTGCGCGCACCTCTTCGACCTCGCCCGCGCCGCCCAGCCGAGCCTGTCGCCGACGCGGCGGCGCCGCGCCTCAAAGCAGCAGCTACGCCCGAGCGTGCAGCACATCCTCGACGCCATCACCGGCGCGGCCGGGTTCGTACGGAACGATCGCCTCGACATTCTCGCCGCCAACGCCCTCGGCTACGCCCTGTACTCGGAGATGTTCGTCCGCCAAGGCCGCCCCGCGAACACCGCCCGGTTCATCTTCCTCGACCCGCGGACCCGCGACTTCTGCCCTGACTGGAACAAGGCCGCCAACGACACCGTCGCCGTGCTCCGCGCATCCGCCGGCCGCGACCCCCACGACCGCTGCCTCTCAGACCTCGTCGGCGAACTCTCCACCCAGAACGAGGAGTTCCGAACCCGCTGGGCCCAGCACAACGTCCGCCAGCACCTCACCGGCATCAAGCACTTCCACCACCCCGTCGTCGGCGACCTCAGCCTGAGCCAACGACCGTTTGGACCTCGTCGCCGACCCCGGCCTGACCATCTTCACCTACACCGCCGAGCCCGGCTCCCGGCACGAGGACACCCTCCGGCTGCTCGGAAGCTGGGGCCGCATCCAGCGAACAACTCGACTCCGCCCGCGGCGGCGACATGCCGTGATCGCCGTCGCCGTGGTCAAGGAGGCGTTAGCGCAGCCGGGTGACCGCTTCGAGGTGATGGTGGGGTCGGTTGGGATCGATCTCGTGCGTGCGAATGGCGAGCTCGTCGAGGTCCATCCAGGGGGCTTCTCGGCGTTGGGCCCCAAGCTCGACGCGCTGCTGACGAGCATCGTTTTCGCACCTGCTGAGATCTCGTCTCGAGTTGCCTCCGCCTAGAGTTGACGGCTGTGTCGTCTGAACCACTTCGACGCCCTCACGGGTACCCGAGCCGGGCTCATGTCGCCCGCCGACTTTGTCCTTGTTCGCGAGGAGGGTACGATGCTGACATGAGCGCGACGTCCGCTCACGGGATGATCGGTTTCGTCGAGATCGATCGGGATGGGTGCATGCGCATGCTCGCCGCGGCCAGCGGCGGCGTGGGGCGCATCGCCTTCAGCATGCCCGGATCGCGAGCATCGATCCGTCCGGTCAACTACGCCTTCGACCAACCAACGCAGTCGGTCGTGTTTCGCTCGGCACTGGGCTCCCGGCTTCTCGCGGCCCTGAGCTCGGGGCCTGCGACGTTTGAGATCGACGGCGGGGATCCCGTTGATCGGACCGGGTGGAGCGTGATCATCGCAGGCCAGGGCGAGGAAGTAACCGACCCGGCCGAGATCGAACGGCTCGAGGCTTTCGAGCTGGAGCCGTGGGCGCCCGGCTTGAAGACGCATTGGGTGAGGATCCGAGCGAGCTCGGTTTCCGGTCGTCGCATCGTTCGCGTATCTGACGCGATGCTTGGTTAGCGCGCTCCGGAGGCAGGTCAGCTAACGCCGGCAGGCCGGGTCGCCGTGTAGCGGTCGGGTCGCTCAACCGTGTGGCTGACTAACGTCCCGCTTTGCGGGTGCGCCTAGTGGAACCCCTTCGCACGCTCGACCAGCTCCTCGAGGCCCGGCTCGCTGGGGTTGCGCGGCTTGCCGGGGTGGATGACCGCAACCTGGCACGACTCGGCCGCCTCCACGAGATCCCTGAACGTGCCGGCGTCGGGATCCTTGATGTACGCCTGCTTGTTGTCGTTGTAGGCGAACATCCGGTCGTTGATCCCGGTGCACTCGTTGCAGGTCGAGCAGCGCGGCGTCTCGATCCACGGGTCGTCCGCCGCGGGCGCCTCCACGACCGTTTGCTCCGGCGCCTCGGCCACCGCCTCCTGCACCGCCTCCTCCACCGCCTCGGAGGGCGCCTCGTGGACCGGCGCCGGCTCGACGCGCAGGTGCGCGAGGCCGAGCTCCTGGAGTCCGTGCCACAGCTCGCGGCAGCGACGGGCAGCATGCATCAGCCTCGCATCGACGATCAGCCGCTCCAGACGGTCATTGTCGTCGACAACCAGGACGTGCGGGACACGTGCCTCGGCGTCAGCGGGGTCGAGCGCCAGCCACTGATCGACGGGAACTGTCTCGTCGCTCCAGTGCTCAGGCGGGATCCGCGCGAAGTGGCGCGCGTAGCGCCGATCGCAGACCGCGAAGTCGACGAGCGTGAACGGGATCTGCTCGACGACGCGCTGGAGCGACGCGTCAGCGTACTCGAGCGGTGCGAGCGGCCAGTCGAGCTCGGCCTGCGGGTTCTCGTCGACCGTGAACCGCAATGCCAGGTCCGGTCCCGCCTGGGGGTCGTAGGTGAATGCGGGGAAGGCGCGACCCTCGAGCGCCGCCGCCGACAACAGGTAGGGCGGCAGGTCGCTGGACGGCGCGGCCGGGCCAGAGAAGACGCTGACGAGAGTCGGGCCCGCGTAGCGCAGACCGGCGAGCAGGTGCTCCCGAAGCTGGTAGAGGCTCGAGCTCGTCGCCTGGAAGGCAAACACGTCGATCAGCCCGATGACCGTGCTCGCGAGCTGCGTGCTCCGCAGGTGGACCCCGAAGTGCTCCGGGGCGAGAAGGTCCTCGGTTTCGACGAGCACCTTGACCGGGAGGCCCGAGGACAGCAAATCGATCACCGCGCCGCTCTCGTCACCCTGGACGCACACGAGGTAGTCAGGGAACCGCGCCAGGTCGTCGCGCGAAAGGGAGTTCTCGTCGAAGGCCTCGAAGAACGCGTCGTGCTGTGAGCCGACATAGCGACCGTCCGCCTCGAGCTCGGCAATCGACATCGCCTTCACGAACTCGACCACCGCAGGGAGCCGCTCCCGGAACGCCTCGACGGCCGCTCGACAGCTGCTGTAGCGATACTCGAACGGAGGCTCGGCTGATTGGGCGAGCGTGGTGCCCGGTGCGGGATCGAAGAACCGCTGCCGTCTCAGCACCTCGAGCGCCGATTCGATCCGGTGGCGCCGGTCGGGCGGCAGCTCGTCTCGCGGCGCGCTCCTGCTGAGCAGGCGCGACATCGTGTCGAAGTCGAACTGGTCACGGTGCAGCGAGCCGAACGCAGCCTGCAGGCTCTCAGGCCGGCGCCCGGGCTCGGAGTCGACGAAGGCGGCGCGGAGGATGTCCGACAGCGCCTGCACGAGTCGGTCGACGTCCGCATGAAAGCGCCGCGCCTTGTCGCGTTGGACGCTGTGCCAGGCGTGGGCGACCACACGCCGCGCAAGCTCGTGATCGCAGTCGGCGAGCGCTCCGTCGACCTTCAGGTGATCGGCCGCGTCGGCGAGAGCCGGCGCTGCCCGCGCCCAGACATCCGACAGCGTTCCGCGCTCCCCCTCGGCGACGAGCCTGCGGATCTCGCGCTCGGCACGAAAGACGTCCCGGCGCACCCCTTCCCCTTCGACGCCGCGAGGAGCGCCTTCCCGGAGCAAGTCGTCGACGAGCGCGGTCAGCGAGCAGATGCACGCTTCGTCGGTCGCATCGTCGACCAGCACGACGGGGTAGTCGTAGCGCAGTGCGGCAAGTTCGCGATAGGGTGCCAACAGCGCCGGCCTCACCGCGGAGTCGACGGGCTCGAGGTCGCCGCCCGGCGCTCCCGTCAAGTGGAACGCGATGTGCCGCTGGATTTCGGCCGTCTGTTCCATGATCACGCTGCGGCGCGTTCGTCGCTCGCGGGCCAGACGGTGAATTTGTCCAGCTCCGCCTCGAGGCTTGCCCGGATGCGGTCGGCCGGTCTTGCTTGGCCCGCCCCTCGGAGCTCCTCGTAACACGGGACCTCGGGGTTGCGGTAGAGGATGCCGACCGGGATCTCCTCGTCGGTGCAGGCGAGCCGGCGCGCGGCGTCGATGTCGAGCGGATCGTGCTCGCGGTGGTTCTTGTAGATCCGCGCCAGCTCTGGGCTGAGCTGGAGACCGTTCTCGTGGGTCAGGAGCAGTGTCTTGGACGGATCCTGCAGCCACGGATCGAGCATCCCCGGCATGAACTCGGGACACCGCTGGATGACCCGGACGAACGAGAAGCCGCGGTGGCGGTGGGCGGCGGCGATGATGTCGTAGAGCACCTGCGGGATCCAATCGACCGCCTGAGCGACGAACGAGGCGCTCTGCACGCCGAGCGTGACGCTGAGCGGGTTCAGCGCATCCAAATACGACCCGCGTGGCGTCGTGTTACTCCTCAGTCCCTTCGGCGAAGTCGGCGACGCCTGCTTCTTGGTGAGCCCGTACACGAAGTTGTCGTGCAGAAGCACGGTGAGGTTCATGTTGTAGCGAATGGCGTGAATCCAGTGGGCCGCGCCGATGCTGCAGCAGTCGCCGTCGCCGGTGTTGACGAACACGTTGAGTTCGGGGCGCGCCATCTTGATCCCCTCGGCGATCGGGAACGCGCGCCCGTGGATTCCGTGGAAGCCGTATGTTCCCATGTAGTGCGGGAACCGGCTCGAGCAGCCGATGCCGGAGACGAACACCGTGTGCTCCAGACTCAGGTCCTCGCCGCGGCACAGCCGCTGAACCGCGGCCAGGATCGCGTTGTCGCCGCACCCGTTGCACCAGCGGGGGACGCCGCCCTCGTAATCCTCGAGGGAATGGTGGTCCTCCGCGAGGTGGAGCAGGCACTGCCTGAGGAGGGGGGTCATACTCGCTCCATTCGCTCGAGTCGCTCGCGCACGGCGTCGCAGACGTCCGCGGGCTTGATGGGTTGGCCGCGGGCCTCGCTCCAGCAGTCGACGTCGACGAGATAGCGCGACCGCAGCACGGTGGCGAGCGGCGAGTAGCGCCGGTTCTCGTCGTCGACGAGCTCGTCGTCCTTGCGATCCGACCAGGCGGCTTCGACCGTGAGGACACCGTCGAAGCGCTGCATGATCGCCTTGACGCCGGGCGGCAGCGGTTGCAGGAAGCGCAGGTGCATCGACGAGACGCGCCGGCCATCCTCGCGCAGGCGATCGACCGCCTCCTCGATCACGCCCTTCGTGCTGCCCCAACCGACGATCAAGAGCTCGCCGTCCTTCTCGCCGTAGACCTCCGGAGGCGTGAGCGTCTTCTGCAGCGCGGCGAGCTTCAGGCTCCGGTGGCGCAGCCCATCCTCGTTGCTGGCGGGGTCGTAGGCGACATGGCTGTCGCGGTCGTGGGCGAGTCCGGTGACGGTGTGCATGCCGCCCGGCCGGCCGGGGATGAGGCGCGTGGCGATGCCGGTCACCGGGTCCCAGTCGTACGGGCGCGCGCCCGCCGCGGCGGGCGTCTGGTCGACCGGCGGTGCGAGCCAGTCCTCGCTGAACCGCGGCCGCGGGAACGGCTGCTGCGCCGTCGCCAGGCTCGCGTCGGACAGGAGAACCACCGGGATGTGGAACGACTCCGCGATCTTGCGCGCGGTGATCACCGAGTAGAAGCAGTCCTCGATGCTGCTCGCCGCGAACACGACCTTCGGCGCGTCGCCGTGGCTCCCGAACATCGCGGCGAGCAGGTCGCCCTGCTCGACCTTGGTCGGCAGGCCGGTGCTCGGGCCTCCGCGCTGCACGTTGATGATCACCAGCGGGATCTCCGCCATCGCGGCAAGCCCGATCGCCTCCTGCTTGAGCGAATAGCCCGGCCCGGACGTGATCGTGACGGCGCACCTGCCGGCGTAGGACGCGCCGATCGCGAACGAGCACGCGGCGATCTCGTCCTCGGCCTGATGGACGATGCCCCCGGCCTGCTCGAAGATCGCGCTCAGGTAGTGCGACGCGGAGGTGGCGGGGGTGATCGGGTACATCGCGCAGATGTCCATACCGGAGGCGAGCACGCCGAGCGCGAGCGCGGTGTTGCCGTTGCTGACCACCTGCGGCTCGGTCGATCGTGTGGCAGGGATCACGTAGCAGAAGTCGAGGTTCTCGTCCGCCCACGCCCAGCCTGCCTCGAGCAGCTCGACGTTCTTCGCGATCACTCGCTCGTCCTTCTTGGCGAAGACGGTGCGAACCTGCTCGCGCGCCAATCCCATGTCCAGGCTGTAGAGGTTGCAGAGCATGCCCAGCGCGAACATGTTCTTGCCGCGGCGCGGGTCCGCGATGAGCTTGCGGCACTCGACCTCCATCGGGATCTCGATCACCCGAAAACCCTGGTCGATCAGTTGCTCGACCGTCTCTGCATACGAGGCGGCGATCGCCGGATCGCGATCCTCACGCCACATGCTCTCGAGCATTATCGTCGCGCCCGGCTTGAACTCGTTCGCCCGGACGCGACCGAGCAGGACCTGCTCGTTGAAGGCAACCGCGAGATCGGCTTCATCACCGCCGTTGGTTACTCGGCGCTGTCCGATCCGGATGCGCACCCCACTCGCGCCCGCGACGCTGCGCGCCGGCGGCTGGATCTCCGCCGGAATGATTTCCACGGTCCAGATCCCGTTTCCCATCTTGGCGGCGATCGCGCCGAGCGACTGGCCGCACCGCTGCGCGCCCTCACCCGAGTCGCTGATCACTTCGACGACGTGTTCGCCGATGATCACCGGCGCGTTTCCGTTGGTGTTGTTCATGCCGTCACGCGCGCGTAGTTGTGTTCCCGAAGGTCGATGCCGAAGCGCTTCCCGGCTCCGCCGGCCGGCTCCGTCTGATACACGATGTCCGTGTCACGCAGCCCGAGGTAGGCCTTGATCTCCCGCGCCGCCCTGCGGCCCGCGCCCATCGCCTCGATCACCGTCGCCGCTCCGGTCACGATGTCGCCGCCGGCCCAAACGCCCGCGATCGACGTGGCGAGGCTTTCGGCGGCAACGATGTAGCCGCGCTTGTCGAGCGCGAGCGACGAGGTCTGGCCGAGGATCGGGTTGGCGCTCGTCCCGATCGCGTACACGACCATGTCGACATCGATCTCGAACTCGCTGTCCGGCACCGGCACCGGACGGCGGCGGCCCGACTCGTCCGGCTCGCCCAGCTCCATGCGCTGGCAGCGGATCCCGCGCACGGTGTTGTCCGCGTCGCCCAGGATCTCGACCGGACTCGTCAGCCAGTGGAAGTCGATGCCCTCGTCCTCCGCGTGGTGAAGCTCTTCAGCGCGGGCCGGCGCCTCATTGCGCGACCTCCGATAGAGGCAGGAGACGGACGCGGCGCCCAGACGGAGGGAGACCCGCATCGCGTCCATGGCCGTGTTCCCGGCGCCGATGACGGCGACTCGCTTCCCGGCCTGAAGCGGCGTGTCGTAATCCGGGAAGTCCCTCGCGTGCATCAGGTTGCAGCGGGTGAGTAGCTCGTTGGCCGACATCACTCCGGCGAGGGACTCGCCTGGGATGCCCATGAAGCTCGGTGCCCCCGCGCCGGTGCCGATGAACACCGCATGGTAGTCCAGCTCGGTCAACAGCTCCTCGACCGTGAAGAGCCGCCCCACGAGGGTGTTGCATTCGAACTTGACCCCCAGCGCTCGCAGCTTCTCGATTTCGGCGTCGATCACGTCGTTGGGCAAGCGGAAGTCGGGGATCCCGTACTTGAGGACGCCGCCCGGCTCGTGGAAGGCCTCGTACACGGTGACATCGCAGCCAGCCTTGGCCAGGTCAGCGGCGCACGCCATGCCGGCGGGACCAGACCCGACGACGGCCACGCGGTGCCCGCTCGGCTCGACGTACGGCACGCTTGCCCAGCCCTCGGCGATCGCCAGGTCGCCAAGGAACCGCTCGAGCCGCCCGATCGCCACCGGCTCGAGCGTGTCGCCGAC
>Ga0187766_10001464_pt1 | contig 13823 bp, 14 predicted proteins | sample 0216_QUI02_MP05__4_FD_132971 | JGI IMG/M metagenome (GOLD analysis project Ga0187766, IMG submission 132971) | Tropical peat soil microbial communities from peatlands in Department of Meta, Colombia - 0216_QUI02_MP05_20_MG | ecosystem: Environmental > Terrestrial > Soil > Wetlands > Peat ... | reverse complement strand
GACTGCTCGGTGACCCCCAGGTCCTTGGCGATCTCCTTGATCGACCGATCGCCCTTCGCCTTGCGCACCAGCTCGACCGCCTCACGACGGAACTGCTCCGGGTACGGGGGACGCGTGCGTGGCATGGACACCACATCCTTTCCGCCGGGTCGGACAGACCCAAGCGATCAGGTGTCCACGAAGCCGGGGGCACTCCATCTCGATCAATTCCGCACGCTGCTACCGAGCAAGGCGACCGGCGGCGGTAGCGCGAAGCGGCTCACGAACCTGATGGCGCTGAACGTCGACACCAGCTTCTACCTGCGCTACCGCGCAACGACGAATCCCGACTTCGGCACCAAGTTCGGCCAAGCGGTCCACATCAAGGACCAGTCGGCGATCCCGATCAGCGACACCGACACGCCCCTCAGCACGAGCGCGCCGATCCCGCCGGTCACCACCGCCGAGCGAAGGATCCAGGCGATCGCGAACACGGCCGGTTTCCATTTCGCGATGATCGAGCAGGGTGGCTCCAGTCTGTACACGACGATGGCGCTCAAGGTGACGAGCCTCGAGGTGCTGCGGATCGTCGTCGCGATCGGGGGTGTGGAGACCAATCACTTCTCGCTCTGGCACGACAAGTGCGGCAATGCCGTCTCGCAACCGCTTGCCGGCGTCACCGATCCGGAGACGGGGACGTTCTTCCCCGACCTCAACGCCTCCGGCGGCGAGGCGACCCAGACGAACCTGATCCTGCCCGAGCCGTGCGAGTTCATCCCCGGACTCCCGGACTGCTCCGTCGTGCGCCCGACAATCGACTCGCTCGCCGGCGCTCAGGCCGCGGTCGCCGCGCTCACCGCCGACGGACTGTTCAAAGGTCAGTCAGCGGGGTTCTTCACGAAGGTCAAGCGGCTTGCGAAGGCGGCTGACGCCGCTCAGCGCCAGGTCGGGTGAGTGATGGCAACGTCGATTCTCAGTCCCACTCACCTGGCGTTGCTGCTCGTGGTCGTGCTGCTGCTGTTCGGAGCCAAGCGACTGCCCGAGCTCGGCAAGTCGCTGGGTGCCAGCATGCGCGCGTTCAGGGAATCCGTCGATGGCCGCGCGGACGGCCAGTGGCCGCAGCCCACGGCCGCGGCGGACCCGCAGCCGCACCCGGAGGGCGGGCGGCCGCAGCTGACGGCCGCGGCGGACCCGCAGCCGCACCCGGTGGGCGGGTCGCGGCAGGTGACGGCCGCGGCGGACCCGCAGCCAGACTCGGTGGGCGGGTCGCAGCAGGTGACGGCTACAGCTGAGCTGCAGCTGTCCGGCTCGGAGCATGCGGAGCGTCAGCCCCAGGTCCCGGTCGGACACTGACGTCCCAGGGCTCGAGGTCGGCGCCGCAGCGATCGCACCGGCGCCGGCCGTCGAGCGCGCCGCCGCACCCCTTGTGCTCCAGCACGACCGGCGGACCGGACGGCGCCGTGTAGCGGTCGCCCCACTGCAGCAGCGCCACGACCACCGGCCAGAGGTCGACGCCCTTGGTCGTCAATCGGTACTCGTAGCGTGGTGGGTGTTCCTGATACTGGACGCGTTTGAAGATGCCGGCGTCCAGCAATCGCTCCAGCCGCGTTTGCAACACGTTGCGAGCGATGCCCAGCTTCCGCTGGAACTCGTCGAACCGGTGCGTCCCGAGAAACGCCTCGCGCAGCAGCAAGATCGTCCACCGCTCCCCGATCAGCTCCAGGCTGCGGGCGATCGAGCAGTTCTGGTCCGTGTAGTCGGCTCTTAGCACAGTTCCAGTGTAGCGGCACTAGTTGCGTCAAGCAACTCGGCGGCCGGTTATCGCGCTACACCGCGGCTGCCCGGCGAATCCGGCGCCGGGCTCGGCCCGCGGCCCGTCCAGGCGCGGCTCGCCGGCGTCCCGACCTGCACAATCTCCCAAAGCGCGCGCGGCGCGGGGGCTTTGGGGTCCGACGCATGTATGTCATGCACCGGAACCCGAAGCCCCGAGCGGCTGCGAGCTTTGGGGCTTGATACAGGTATTTCCGGCGATTCGAAGCCCACCCGGCGAGTACCGCTGGCACTCGGGTCGGGCTCTGACGCCGAAACGGCCACCCCAGCCAGCCCTGCCACACCGCGGAGGACCAACGTGGCGGGCTCTACGCCGCCAGATCTGTTACCGAGCGCGAGGTTGCGGACTGCTCTCTCGGCGGCGTTGCGGCCGGCGCGACGGTAACGTGCGGTTCCTCCGCCGACGGCGGCGCGAGCGCTAGCGGGCGGCCCGTCGCGACCGCCTCCCGTAGACGCCCGAACCCGATCGTCCCACCGAGCGCAGGTACCCAGAGCGCAATCGCGTGGTAGAGCACCACCGCCGCCGCAGTTTGAGCCGGGGGTAGCCCGAACAGCAACAGTGCACCGAGCAAGCCACCGTCGAGCACGCCGATCCCGCCCGGGACCGGGATCAGGTTGGCGAGGTATCCGATCTGATAGCCGGCGACGATGGCGACGACCGGCGGCGTGGCGCCGACCGCTCGCAGGCACGCCCACAGCACGGCAATATCGAGCACCAGATAGCCGATCGTTCCGAGCAGCCGCCAGTTAGGCGTGAACGCGATCGCCTCCGTATCGGCCACCCAATCCGTCAGCCGACGGACCGCCGGCCGCATCCACCGCCCGGCTCGAGCAGGCGCATCGGTGTCGACGAGCAGCGGTAGGAGCATGAACAGCACGAGCCCGCCGAGCGCGACCGCGCCGGGGACGATCCCGTACCAGATGTTCGTTGTTGCGCTCCCGAGGCCGAGCCCGACGCCGAATCCAGCCAGCGCCATCACTGCCGCGTTAACCGCGCTCGTGAGCAGGAAGATCACCGCCGACCGATTGGCGATTCGCGACCAGGCAATGCCCCAAGCGCGCATCGCCCACGCCCCCACCGCGAGGCCCCCGGCACCCCCGACCGGCACCACCGCTCCGAATGCCATCTCGGCCCACGCAAGCCTCCGCACTTCGCGTGCTGGCCCGCGTCGCATCACGAGCCCCACGGTCGCGACGTAACCGAGACACGAACCGATCTCGAGCACGATCCCCACCGCAAGCCAGCCCGGCGCCGCGGATGTCGCACGCTTCAGCACCTCGCGGAGATCGGGCACGGCAAGCCCGATGAGCAGCACGAGCACGGCCAGCGCTGCCGTCCAGACGAGCCCATTGCGGAGCCGGCGCGCATCGCCTTCAGCGCTGCTCTGGGTCTGCTCGCTGTTCGGTGGTTCGTTGACCTGCACGGCTCTCCTCTGAGCGCACTTGACCGCGCAACAATTCTAACAAGCAATCGTGGATAGCGCAAACTATCGTCTTGGCATTGATCAGCTCCGATTTGGTGAGGGAATGGCTGCTGAGCGCATCGCCACGCTCCGCATCCCATCCTCCACAGCCCCCAACTCCTGCACACCCGCCACCACACTCGCGCACCGCTGCGCTCAGCGCACGGAGCGCTCACAGCAGACAGCCCGTTCAGGGCACCACGTCGCCCAGCGCATCGGCCACCGGCCGCTGGCGGCAGCAATCAGCCTGCTCGGTCTCCAGCGAGCGGGCCCGCTAATAGCTCTCGGCCGGCGCGACGTGGGGCAGCGTCTCGTGGACCGGGCGCGGCCCGGGAACCAGGAGCCCGGAGACGACGCAAACTGTGAGGAACCCGGCCGCCAGCAGGAACGAGTCGGTGAAGCCGGTCACGGTCGGCAAACCGTGAGCCATGTTCTCGGCAATGAATGTCGCCGCGATCTGGCCTCCGATCGCGCCACCGAGGGTGCGCATCACGGTGTTCATTCCGGTCGCGACGCCCGTCTGGTGCGGGGACACGGCTTGCACGACCAGGTTGCCGAGCGCAGCGAAAGCAAGGCCCACGCCGACCCCCATCAGCGCCGCGCTGATCAGCATGTCGTACGGATGCGCGTGGGCGACCACCAGGAATGCGAACGAGACACCGGTGAGCGCGCTCCCGACCACGACCGCCAGCTTCGATCCGAACCGGCGGGCGACCCGTCCGGCGACCGTGCCGAGCATGCCCATCCCGATCGCCGCGGGCAGCAGGTACAGCCCTGAAACGACCACCGAGGCCCCGAACCCGAAGCCCGTGCTCTTCGGCAGCTGCGCGAACTGAGGGTAGATTAGGAACGATCCGTACATCCCGGCACCGAGCAGGAACGCGACCAGGTTGGTCGTCCACACGCCGCGGATCCGCATCATCGTCATGTCGACCAGCGGCTCAGCGCTCTCGACCTCGACCGCCACCCACGCGCAGCAGATCACCAACCCGGCCGCGAGCAACAGCAGCGTCTTCCCGGATCCCCAGCCCCAGGTGGTGGTCTGCGCGATCGCGATCAGCACGCAACAGACACCCGCCGTCATCAAGGAGGCCGCGAGCCAGTTGACCCGTCCGGGCTCGCGAATCGGCGACTCGGGGATGAACGCCCACGTACACACGGCAGCGACTACGGTCGTCGCGAGCGGAATCCAGAACAACCAGTGCCAGCTCAGGTGCTCGACGATCAGCCCGCCGGCGATGATCCCGAAGCCGGCACCGAAACCGAGGATCGCCGAGATCAAGCCGATGCTGCCGGCGACGCGGTCGGCTGGAAACTCATCCCGGGTGATCGCAAACGCAAGCGGGAAGATCCCGCCGCCGACGCCTTGAATGATCCGGGCGGCGATCAGCACGGCGAGCGAGTCCGCGACCGCGGCCAGCAGCGTTCCCGCGGCCAGCACGACGAGCGTCCACAGCAGCAGCCGCCCCTTGCCATACATGTCGCCCAGCCGGCCGATGATCGAGGTGCCGGCCGAGGCCGACAGGAGGAAGCCGGTCAGCAGCCAGCTGACACCGGTCACGGTCGTGTGCAGGCTGTGCTGAATTGTCGGCAGCGCCGGGATCACTGCCGCGCTCAACACCGCGTACGCCAGACCCGCGAGCGACAGGACCGCAAGGATGAGGTTGGGGTGGACGCGGTGCTCCCGATCCCGCGCTCGCGCAGCCATGGCTCAACTTTACGCCCTCGCGCGTGCCGTTCCGGGGCGATCCGGGGCGATCCGAACCGGACTCGAGGCCGGCGCATTCCGCTCTGACGCGCACTGCCACTACTGTTCGGGCAGTCGCCAACGCCGAGGAGAGGAGCTCGTCCCAGTGAAGATCCGCGCTGCGGTGCTCGAGGAGTTTGGCCGGCCGCTGAACGTCACGGACGTGGACCTCGCCGATCCCCGGCCCGGTGAGGTGCTCGTCCGCCTCGAGGCGTGCGGCGTTTGCCACACCGACCTGTACACGGCGTCGGGCGCCGACCCGTCGGGCTACGCGCCGACCGTGCTCGGTCACGAGGGCGCCGGGATCGTCGAGAAACTTGGCGAGGGCGTGTCGAGCGTCTCGCCCGGTGACCGCGTCGTGACGCTGTTCTCGCCCCAGTGCCGCGAGTGCGCGCACTGCCGCAGCCCGAAGACGAACCTGTGCCTCGCGATCCGCGAGCAGCAGAACCTCGGCCATCTCCCGGACGGGACGACACGTCTGTCTCGCAACGCCGAGCCGATCCGCCACTTCATGGGCACGAGCACGTTCGCGCAGTACACAGTGATGCCCGAGATCGCGCTCGCGAGGGTGCCCGCGCAAGCCCCGCCCGACCACGTGCTCGGGCTCAGGGCGCGACGGACACCTGGCTTGGCGCGCCCGACGTGGTCTCACGCGTGGTCGAGGAGACCGACGGATTCGGCGCCGGCTACACGTTTGAAGCGACAGGGCTGGTCGCCGTGATGCGCCAAGCGGTCGAGTCTGCGCGCATGGGCTGGGGCCTGTGCACGATCGCGGGCGTCGCCGGCAGGGGCGAGAGGCTCGAGATCATCCCCCGTTACCTGATCACCGGCCGGCGCGTCTGCGGCTCGTCGTTCGGCGGCGTCAAGGGCCGCGACCAGGTGCCCGAGCTCGTGCAGTTGTATCTCGATGGCAAGCTCGACGTCGACCCGTTCATCTCGCACCGGATCACGCTCGACGAGATCAACCGGGGGTTTGCGCTGATGGAACGCCAGGACGGGATCCGGACCGTGATCACCTTCGCCTGACGCGACCAGCCCGTGCCGGGGCCCGTTGGGTCGCGGTCCGGCACGTCGGCACCCGGCCGGCTCCCGGACGGGGAGCCGGCCGAGCCGTTCAGTGGCGAGACACGCGGGTGCGGGTGCCGCGGGCTACATGCCGGGGCAGTTGTGAGAGCCCCTGCCCGAGGCGCCGCCCGGCGCGCCGTAGCCCGGGTTTGGCGCGGTGCTGCCTGACGGCGCGGTACTCGTCGCCGAGCCGGAGCTCGACGTTGTCGGCGGTGTCGAGGAGCTCGACGCGGCCGGTGGTGTCGAGGAGCTCGACGTTGCCGCGTTCGCGATTGCCGCGCCGCCGCCGGCGAGCGCGCCGGTCAGCGCGAGCGTCGTCAATACGTGTTTCAGTCGGATTGGATCACCTCCTTTCTTTGCCGTGCGCTGACGATCCACCGGGCGAGTCGGAGCACCGTAGGAGCCGGATAAGAGTTTCTTAGGAACGCGTGACCGAGCGGATGGCGTCGATGTTCCGCATCCGTATAGTGGCCAGCGGTGGTAGCGGTGCGCGCGAGCAGCCTCGTCAAGCGCTTCGACGCGACGTGCGCAGTAGACGGCGTTGACCTCGTCGTGCAGGAGGGCGAGGTCCGCGGCCTCCTGGGTCCGAACGGCGCCGGCAAGACGACGCTGCTGCGGATGCTGTTCGGGCTCGTGCAGCCAGATCACGGTTCGATTGAGCTGTTCGATCGACCGCTCGACGCGTCCGACTCGGCGTCTCTCGACGGCGTGGCCGGGTTCGTGGAGGATCCGAGCTTCTACCCCTACCTCTCCGGACGGGCAAATCTCGAGCTGTTGGCCGAGCTTGATCGCAACGACGCGCGGGCACAGATCGACGGGTTGCTCGAGCTCGTCGGCCTCCGGACGCGAGCGGCGGACCGCGTCAACGGCTACTCGACCGGGATGCGACAGCGCTTGGGAATCGCCGCAGCGCTGCTGCGCGCGCCGCGGCTGCTGCTGCTGGACGAGCCCACCGGCGGGCTCGATCCAGCGGGCGTGCGCGAGGTCGGGACGCTCGTGCGCGAGCTCTCGTCGCAGGGAGCGGCGATCGTGCTGAGCAGCCACCAGATCGGCGAGGTCGAGGAGCTGTGCGACAGCTTCACCGTGCTCCGGCGGGGTCGTGTCGTTTGGAACGGCTCGGCTGCGCAGTTGCGCGCGCAGGCGCCTGCCCCCGGCTACGCGCTGGCCACGAGCGACGATCAGCAGGCGCTCGCGATCGCCGCGCGCGAACCCGGGGTCGAGGCCGGCGTCGCGCAGGGCGGTAACCCCGCTCACGGCGGTGACCTCACGCACGGGGGTGATCTCGCGCACGGGGGTGATCTCACGATCACGGTGCAGGAGGGCTACCTCGATCCGTACGTGCTCGCGCTCGGCCGGGCGGGCGTCGCGGTGCGACGACTGGAGTTGCTCCTCAGCCCACTCGAGTCGATGTTCTTCGCGCTCGCGGGCGAGCCGCCGTCGGACGATCGCCCGGGGCGCTCCGAGCAAGCGGCGGCCTCGCGGTGACGGCCACCCGCACACCGCTGCCCGAAGCAGTCGCGTCGGTTCGCTCGACACACGCGGCCGGCGGCATGTGGAGCGTGTATCGCGCCGAGCGACGCAAGCTGGCCTCGCAGCTCGCGATCCGGCTGCTCGCGCTCGTGTGCCTGCTCGGCCCGTTCGTGTTCGCCGCGATTCTCAAGGTGCAGAGCGGGAGCCCGACCGACACGCTGTACGGCGTATGGGTGCACTCGTCTGGGTTTGCCGTCTCGCTCGTGCTGCTTGCGTTCGCCGGCTCGTGGGGGTTCCCAATCGTTGCGGGAATCGTCGCGGGCGACATCTTCTCCTCCGAGGATCGGTACGGGACGTGGAAGATGGTCCTGACCCGGTCATGCACGCGACGGGAGCTGTTCGTCGGCAAGCTGCTCGCCGCGACAACGTTCTCGCTCGGTCTGGTGCTGCTGACGACAGTCTCGAGCCTCGTTGCGGGCATGCTGCTCGTCGGCGATCAGTCGCTCGTCAGCCTCAGCGGCACCTTGTTCTCGCCCGGCAGGTCCCTCGGCCTGGTGCTCGTCAGCTGGCTGGTGTGCGCGGTCCCCGCACTCGCATTCACCAGCTTGGCGGTGTTGTTCTCGATCGCGACGCGGAACGGAATCATGGGCGTGATCGGCCCGGGTCTCGTCGCGCTCGCGATGCAGCTGCTGCTCCTTGTCGGCTCGGGGATCTGGGCCCACATGCTGTTGGTCGGCTCGGCGTTCAACGGCTGGCACCCGCTGTTCAGCACCCACCCGTACTACGGACCGCTGATCGTCGGGATCGCCGTCAGCCTGGTCTGGACGATCGTCTGCCTGGGCGCGTCGTGGCTGATCCTGCGCCGGCGTGATTTCGCCGGCGTGCCGGTCGCTCGCAGGCAAGGCTGGGCGATGCCGGTGCGGGTCACGCTTGCGCTTGCCGGGGCGATCGCGCTGCTCGCGATCGCCAGTAACTGGGGTCCGAACGGGGTCACCGCGGCTCGCTTGCAGGCAAGCCTGACACCGACATTCAACAACCTGACCTTGCTCCAGCAGCGGGAGCTTGGGCGAGCCGTCCCGGCCGGAGTCAAGCTGAACATCGTTCCCACCTGCAGCCGCCGCGGCAGCAGCCCTCGCGGCCCCGGCGACTGGGTCTGCACGATGAACGTGTTCATCCCGCAACCGGGCGCGGTTCCGTTCCAGCAGACACCCGTGACCTACGACGTCAGCGTGCAGTCCGACGGCTGCTACAAGGCCCAATCGCCGCCGGCGTTCATCGGTAACCAGTTGATGGGGAACGCCCAGGGGCACAATGTCGTGAACCCGCTGTACACGATCTACGGCTGTTTCGACACGATGTGAACCCGGCGCAGGCCCCGTGCCCTGACGGCGCCGCCCGCTGATTCGTGGCCCAAAGAGTTCCCGTGATCGGGTGTCCGGCCGTCAACGACGGCCCATTGCCGGGCGGCTTGTGACCCGCGCTCGCGAGCGAGCCGGCTGGGGCCCCGAGGCCGGCGAGTGCGGTCGCCGACGCTGCGATAACCAACTGCTCGCTTGAGCGACCCAATTATTGCCGCGTATCCGCACCGCTCATCAGGTTCGTCAACTGCCCGTAAATGCTGAATTTCCTGAAATTCTGTCGGCACCGTTCGGCGTTCTGAAGTAGACATCCCGGTAGCCATCCCGGGGGGTTTCGCACCGTACAAACCCTCCAATGCGGCCCGACGTTCGGCCGAGCGGCGCCGCGCATCGAACTCATGCACGTAGGTCCCAAGGATCGTCTCGACCCTGTCACCGAGGCGCTTCGCGATCTCGCCCGGATCCCAGCCAAGCGCGATCAGACGGCTCGCGTGCGTATGCCGGAGATCGTGGATCACCGGACGGGCGCCGACGAGTCCGGCGCGCCGCAGCGCCCGGTCCCATTCCCGGCCAGTTTGCCGCTGGTACAGACGCGGGAAACGTGCGTTCACGATCACCAGCTAGGCGAAGTTCGGCCGACAGACCACAAGTGATCTCGACCGTACGCTTGCGGTGTCGCAACTTGAGCGGCTGCAGCGATGTGTCCGGTGCCAGCTGGGCGCGGAACCGCACCGTACCGTCCCCGACGCACTGCGGCGTCAGCCCCAGCACCTCAGAGGCTCTCGCTCCCGTCTCGGCCAGCGCCGAGGTTGTCCGAAGTCTCGTAGAACTTTGAGTGGCGGTCCTCCCGTCCCGTCCGCTCCGATTGGGAGCGTTCGAGGTGTCAACCAAGTCCGAGGGGACAGGAGGAACCGCCATGAAGAAGGTATCCGGCCCGCAGGTCGTCACGTCCGTGGAGGCGTCGGAGGTGCCGCTCCCTGCGCAGATTCAGGAGGCGCTGGGTGAGTTGGTCGGGGCAGCGAGGGAGGGGTTGCTCGCGCTGAGCGTGAGCGTCGGGCTCGGGGTCGTGCACTCGTTGATGGAGGCCGAGGTCGACGAGGTCGTCGGCCCGAAGGGGAAGTGGAACCGGGATCGGACAGCCAAGCGACATGGTCACGAGCGCGGGTCGATGACGCTCGGCGGCCGGCGTGTCGAGGTCAGCCGGCCACGGATGCGTAGCGCCGATGACGAGCGTGAGCTGCCGGTCGCCACCTACGAGTATTTTCGCCGACCGCGACCCGTTGACGCGGGCGGTGATGGACCGGATGCTGGCAGGCGTCTCGACGCGCAAGTTCGCGGTCGTGGGCGAGCCGGTCGGTGAGGAGGTCGAGCAGGAAGCCAGCTCCACGTCGAAGAGCACGGTGTCGGAGCTGTTCACCGAGCGGACCCGGACCGCGCTCTCAGAGCTGATGAGCCGCCGGCTGGACGACGTGCGCCTGGCGGTGATGATGCTCGACAGGCTCGAGATAGCCGATCGCACGCACGTCGTCGCGCTCGGCATCAGCACCGACGGCGTGAAGATTCCGCTTGGACTGTGGGAGGGCTCGACCGAGAACGCGACGCTCGTGCGCTGCTGGCTGACCTGATCGATCGCGGCCTCGATCCCGAGCAGGCGATCCTGTTCGTGATCGACGGCGGCAAGGCGCTGCGCCGGGCAATCAAGGACGTGTTCGGCGAGCACGCGCTCGTGCACCGCTGCCACCGCCGCAAGGAGCGCAACGTCACCGATCTGCTGCCCGAGCGGGACCGCCCCCAGGTCCTGGCCCGGATTCGTCGCGCGTGGGCGTTGAAGGATCCCGCGCTGGCCGAGCAGCGGCTCGACCTGCTCGCCTCAGAGCTGCAGCGCACGTGGCCGGATGCCGCTGGCTCGCTGCGCGAAGGGCTGCCTGAGACCTTGACCCTGATGCGGCTCGGGATCCACGGTCAGCTCGCCAAGACGCTCTACTCGACGAATCCGTGCGAGTCGATGATCGAGATCGTGCGCCACACACAGCGCAACGTCAAGCGCTGGCAGAACGGCGACATGCGCAAGCGCTGGACAGCCGCCGGCATGCTCGTCGCCGAGCAGCAGTTCCGACGGATCATCGGCTACCGCGACCTCGCCAAGCTCGTCATCGCGATCGAACGCCACGCCGCCCGAGCCGCTCTCCCCAGCCCAGCCCCGAGTGTCACTGTCAGTCACACCGAAGTGTCAGAAGCTGTTACCGTCTGAACTGTCAAGAACTCGGAGGCCGCCGCCAAAGTTCCACGACGATCCGGGCATCCTCGTGCTTCCGTCCTTTCGTTGTTCGTTCGATCAGTCGATTCGAGGGTGTCCGCTGTCCGGCCTCACAGTGCCAAGTGGCATCCTGAGGCGATCACGGAGCCAGAGGGCCACCCCAGGGGGCCAGAGCGCCATATGGCAATGTGGCCCCCCTGACCCCCAGAGGGTCAGAGGGCCAGAATTCCATATGGCACCGTGGCCCCCTGCCCCTGGCACTCTGGGGTCAGAAGGCCACTTGGCATCCGAGATCCTTCTTTGCCCGCTTCAGCGTCCGCTCGGCGATACCCGCATCGGCGGCGATCCCGGAGACCTCGGACACCTTGTGCGGCCCATCGGCCAGTAGATCCCGCAGGAACTTCATCGCCTTGATCTTCGGAGCGTCTTTACCGCTCGCGACCTGCACCAGATCATCGGCGCTCACATCGCAGGAGTCGCCCAGCTGTGCACGCGAGGTCTCGATGCGCTTGCCGAAGGAATCAACAATGTGCGGGACAATCTGGACCGCCAGTGAGGGCTGCTGTCGGCCGACGTTGCACTTCGCGTGTGCAAGCATCCGGTCCCTGTGGCGGTCCGCGCCCTGTCGGGGATCGAGCCCAAAGATGAGGATCGATCGCGGTGCTCCGACGAAACCGATACTCCCTCCGGTGCCGAGAAGCGCACTCATCGCAGCCTTGCTCAGGTGCCCGGTCGACCAAGCAGCAAGATCGCGCTCTTCCGCCATCGAGGCGATCGGCGCCAGCACAGATCGCACGTCCTGATCGCGGAATGAGTTGGGCGTGGCTACTCCAGCACGAGTGGAAAGTTGCTGGTAATGAGGAGTTTTCGGTGCGTTGAGGGGGGTGCTGAGGCGTGCAAAACCCGGGGATATCGTGATGTCCCGGGGGTTTGAGGTCTTCTAGCTGGCTGAGCGGCGCTGCTGGCGGGGGCGCTCAGGGCCGTGGTAGGGACGGCCGCGGCTGGCGAGGATCTGCTCGCCGGCCTGGCGGGAGAGATCGCGCATTTCTTCAAGGGCGGCTTCCAGCTGGCGGCGGTTTGCGATCCACTCCTGGTAGAGGGCGGCGTCCTCGGGCGTGAGCCGGCGGGTGACCGTCTTGCCGTGCTCCTTCCAGGTCAGCTGCCAGTAGGGGCCGTGACGATGCTCGGGGTCGGCGCAGCGGCAGTTGGGGTTGCCGCACGAGGTGTAGAGCTGGGCGAGTGAGCCCTCGCAGATGAAGCCGACCTCGCTCACGCGCGCCTTGATCGCTTGGTAGTCGCGGCGCAAGCGCTCCAGCCGCCGCTCGAGCTGGGCGTTGGAAGGGCGCCGTTCCGTCATCGGCAAGTATCATACTTGTCGTCCATGCGGAGCGTAGGCCTGGCGCCTGATGAGGCCGGTGGCCTTCAGGCGTTCGGGGAGCTTGAGCGGTTTCTCGCCGAGGCCGGCGAAGCGCGGCTTGCCCTGTCGGATATCGAGCGTGGCGCAGAGCCCCGCGGCCGAGAGCTTCTGCGCCGTCTGCTGCAAGCGCACATCGACGCGCGCGGTGATGGCGATGTCGGGGAGGCGATCATCGCCCAGCTGCGCGAGGGCCCGGTGCGCCTGGGCTACAAGCGCCGCTACGCCCGTCCCGTTCTGACGCTGTTCGGCGATGTCCGCATCACCCGCATGGGCTACGGGGCACCGGGGCGCCAGGCGATCTATCCGTTGGATCGGGAGCTCGGCCTGCCGGGGCGGATCTACAGCTACGAGTGCCAGCGGCGGCTGATGCGGGCCGTCGTCTGCTCACCGTTTGACGAGGCGATCTCCTTCGTTGCCGAGATGACCGGAGTGACCGTCCCCAAGCGGGCGGCCGAGCAGCTCGTGCGCGAGGCCGCCGTGGACTTCGAGGAGTTCTACGCCCAGCGGCCCGCGACCGAGGTCAAGCCGGCCCGTGGCGAGACCTTTGTGGCGGCGATCGACTGCAAGGGCATCCCGATGGTCAAGCCAGAGCGCGCGCTGCGGGTCGTGCGCCGGGGCAAGGGACAGAAGGCCAACAAGAAGCGGATGGCGACCGTCGCCGCCGTGCACAACCAGGCGCCGGTCGTGCGCACCGCGCAGGAGGTGCTCGACAGCCTTTTCTGCGCCGACCAGCGGCCGCAACGCCAGCCCCGCCCCAAACCGAGCCACAAGCGCGTGTGGGCGAGCCTCACCGCCGACAAGGACACCTTCATCGCTGACGTCAAAGCAGAGATGCAAAGACGCGACCCCGGCCACCGACGCACCTGGGTGATCGTCACCGACGGCGAGCGCGCGCTGCAGCACCGCGTCGCCGACAGCTTCAAAGACGTGGCCCTCGTTCTTGACTTCTTGCACGCGCTGGAAAAGCTCTGGAAAGCCGGGCACACGCTGTATCGCGAGGGCAGCCCCGAGGCCCAGGCATTCGTCTATGAGCGCGCCAAGCGGATCCTCGAAGGCGACATCGACCAGGTCGTCAAGGGCCTGAAGCTGATCGTCACCAAACGCCGCCTCACCGGCAACAAGGCAAAGACGCTGCTCGATGTCGCCGCCTACTTCAAACGCAACCGCGAGCGGATGCGCTACGACACCTACCTCGCCAACGGCTGGCCGATCGCGTCGGGCTCGGTGGAGGGCGCGT
>Ga0187766_10001463_pt1 | contig 13825 bp, 10 predicted proteins | sample 0216_QUI02_MP05__4_FD_132971 | JGI IMG/M metagenome (GOLD analysis project Ga0187766, IMG submission 132971) | Tropical peat soil microbial communities from peatlands in Department of Meta, Colombia - 0216_QUI02_MP05_20_MG | ecosystem: Environmental > Terrestrial > Soil > Wetlands > Peat ... | reverse complement strand
TCCGGGTCGAGGCCGAGCCCACCGGCCTGGCGCCACCGCCGTGGCCGAACGTGATCTTCCAGACCCGAGCGCAGTCGAACTCGTCGCTGCTTCCGACTCCGGCGCAGATCATCGCCTGGGAGCGTGACGGCGCCCGCTACACGCTGGTCGCGCACGTGCGCACCTTCAGGGTCTTTTCAACTTGCACCGGTAGGGTGACCCTCTAAGGTGACCCGTCCTCGGAGCCATAGGAACTGATGGCCGCCGTCGTCGCTCCACCTCGCGCAGTCCCGAAGGTAGTGGACGTGCGCGAGCCCAAGTGGCTCGAGCGCCTCCCGACCTGGGCGAGCACCGGCGCCGTGCTCGTGGTGCTGATCGGGATCTCGGCGTACATGCGCACGCGTTTCATCACTGGTCAGTTCTGGATGGACGAGGCGATCACGACCGGGATCGCCTCGCATTCGCTGACCGCGATTCCGGGCATCCTTCGGCACGACGGATCCCCGCCGCTGTTCTACCTGCTGCTGCACTTCTGGATCGCGGCGTTCGGCTCGAGCGAAGCCGCCACCCACGCGTTGCCGCTGCTGTTCGGCCTGCTGACGATCCCCGTGGCGATGTGGGCCGGCTGGAGCCTGTTCGGCCGGCGCGCTGGGATCTACGCGGCGGTGCTGTTCGCGTTCAGCGCGTTCCTCACCGAGTACGCGCAAGAGACGCGGATGTACGAGCTCATGGGTCTGCTCGGACTGGTTGCCACGGCCGCGTTCATCCATGGCTTCGTGTACCGCCGTCGGAAGTACCTGATCCTGTTCGCCGTCTCGCTTGCGCTGATGCTGTACACACACGCGTGGGGGATGTTCTTCGGCGCCGGTGCGGTGATCACGCTGATCCCCGTGTACTCGGCCAGCGACGACCGGCGCGCGCTCGTGCGCGACGCCGCGATCACGTTCGTCGGTGCCGGGATCCTGTTCCTGCCGTGGCTGCCGAACTTCGCCTACCAAGCCACCCATACCGGTGCACCGTGGGCTCCGCCGCCGCGGTTCGGCGCTCCGGTCCTGCTCTCGCGTGACCTGCTCGGCGGCGACCGGATCACGGTCGCGCTCGTGATCGCCACGATCATCGGCCTGTCGCTGTACTTCACCCGGGGTCACCGACGGACGCGCGAGGGAACGCTGATGTGGACGCTGATCGTGCTGCCGGCCGCGACCCTGCTGCTGGCGTGGCTAGCGTCGCAGATCACGCCTGCGTTCGTCTCGCGCTATTTCGCGCCCGTGCTCGCACCGATCCTGCTGCTGGCGGCGTGGGGATGCGCCCGCTCCGGCGTGGTCGGACTCGTGGCGATCGTGCTCTCGGTCCTGTTCGTCGTCAACGTCGGCTCGTACACGCCGAAGTACAAGAGCAACATGCGAGACGTGGGTGGCGAGATGGCGCCGCTGCTGCACCCGGGGGATCTCGTGATCGTCGGCCAGCCAGAGCAGGTCCCACTCGCGTGGTACTACCTCCCGTCAGGGCTTCGCTACTCGAGCACGCTCGGGTCGGTGTCCGATCCGCGATACATGAACTGGGTGTACGCGCTCAGACGGCTTCGGCACGCCAACCCGCAGGCAACGCTCGCGCCGCTGCTCGCGAGCCTCAGGCCGGGGCAGCAGATCCTGTTCGTGCGCCCGCTGACCGAAGGTGCCCAGAACTGGCAGGCGGCGTGGACTCAGCTGGTCCGCCGGCGCTCCGCGCAGTGGGGAGCGCTGCTCGCGACCGACCCGCAGTTGAAGTGGGAGGCCGTGGCACCGCACAACTACCGCGGCGCTTGCTGCGTCGCTGACAGCGCCGTCTTGTACGAGAAGGTGTCATGACCGACTCGACGCAATCGGCACCGGCAGGCACCACCCGGGGGGCGGAGATCACCCCCGAGCACCCAGTCGTCGTGCTCGGCGGCGGCCCCGCCGGACTGACCGCCGGGTACTTGCTCGCCAAGCAGGGCAAGCCGGCGATCGTGCTCGAGTCCACCGACCAGGTCGGCGGTATTGCGCGCACCGAAGTCCGCGACGGCTACCGGTTTGATCTCGGTGGCCATCGCTTCTTCACCAAGGCCACGGAGGTCGACGCCCTCTGGCACGAGATCATGAAGGAGGAGTTCCTCCGGCGCCCCCGTCAGTCGCGGATCTATTGGAACGACAAGTTCCTCGAGTACCCGCTTCAGGGCATCGACGTGATTCGCAAGCTTGGTCCGGTCGAGCTTGTCCGCTGCGGGATCTCGTACCTGTGGGCGGCGATCAAGCCGAAGGGACGGGAGGAGACGTTCGAGGACTGGGTATCGAATCGCTTCGGGAAGCGGCTCTATCAACACTTCTTCAAGACCTACACGCAGAAGCTGTGGGGCGTGTCAACCGACGAGATCCGCGCCGAGTGGGCGGCGCAGCGGATCAAAGGGCTGTCGTTCATGAGCGCCGCGCGAGCGGCGTTCTTCGGCAACAAGGACAACAAGATCAAATCCCTGATCTCGGAGTTCAACTACCCGCGCTACGGCCCGGGTCAGATGTGGGAGCAGATGACCGCCGACATCCGCGCGTTGGGTGGCGAGGTGCGCCTCAACGCGCCGGTGACGCGGCTGCGGATGGCGTCCGACGGGCGCGTGTGCGAGGTCGTCGCCGGCGGCGAGACGCTGACGCCGTCGCACGTGATCTCGTCGCTGCCACTTCGGACGACCGTCGGGATCGCCGAGCCCGAGGCTCCGGGCGAGGTCCGCGACGCCGCGCGCGGCCTGCGCTACCGAGAGTTCCTCACGGTTCTACTCGTGATCCAGGGCGACGACCTGTTTCCCGACAACTGGATCTACATCCACCAGCCCGGCGTTCGGGTGCTGCGCATCCAGAACTTCAAGTCGTGGAGCCCGTGGATGGTGCCCAACGACACCGACGCCTCGATTGGGATGGAGTACTTCTGCTTTGAGGGCGACGAGCTGTGGACGATGGCCGACGACGACCTCGTCGCGCTCGCCAGTCGTGAGATCGAGCAGCTGCACCTGGCCCGGGCCAGGAACGTCAAGTTCGGCTTCGTGGCGCGCGTGCACAAGGCCTACCCGATCTACGACGTCGAATACGCTGATCGGGTCGCCACGATCCGCACCTGGCTCGAGGGGATCCCGAACCTGATCCAGGTTGGCCGCAACGGCCTGCACCGGTACAACAACTCCGATCATTCGATGTTGACCGCGATGCGGGCGGTCGACAACATCCTGATCGGGACGGATCACGACATCTGGGCGGTCAACGCGGAGAGCGTGTACCACGAGGAGCACGTCGAACCCGAGCAGCCCTACAAGGACGCGCCGGAGACGCCCGCGATGGAGCAGCCGCTCGCGTCGGAACGGTAGTGTGGTCGAGGTTCCAGGCGGGATGCTGCAGGAGTGCCGCTGTGGTGAGGAGCTCGAGAGTGACCGGACGACGTGACGGCGCGCGCGGCGTAAGCGGTCCGCCGGTGGTTCCGCGACGGCGCGCGGGCGGGCGCGATGTCAGCAGTCAGCGCGCGAGCGCGGGCGGTGTGAGCCGTCCGCCGGTGGTTCCGCGACGGTGCGCGGGCGGGCGCGATGTCAGCAGACCGAGCGGCCGTCGTAAGGCGGCCAAGAGCGTGCGGGTCGTGGCGGTTCTTGCCGGGGTCGCACTCGCGCTGCCGTCGGCCGCGCTTGCCCAGGGTGGCGCCGCAAGTCCGTTCACGCCCGGGGTTCCACAGCAATCCGCGACGACCCCGACCACGACGACACCGACGGTCTCGACCACGACGAGCACGACCGCGGGTTCCAGCGGCTTGAGCGGCGGCAGCGCCCTCGGGATCGCGATCGGGGCGATCGTGCTGATCGCCGGAATCTCTTTCTTCATCTGGCGCGACGCCCGCCGCCGCGCACCCGTGCGGCACCGGGCCGCCGCCACCGCCGATGCCGGCGCGCGATCGGGCTCCAAGCAGCGCGCCAAGCCGCGCAAGCTCAGTCCGGCTGAGCGGCGGCGGCGCAAGCGTGGGCGAGCTCGTTAGGCAAGCTGACTCGCTCTGGGGTGGGCGGCTGGCTGTCCGCCGCGTGGGGGCGGGACCGCTGGCCGACGGCTGCGCGTGATCCTGGGCGAGCGTCCGAGAGGCGGCGGCTGTGGTTCGGGCGGCGGGGTGGCCAATCGTTTGCAGACTGTGTGCAGTCGTTTGCAAAGCATGCATTTCGCCCCACAGCGAACGGGCCTGCGGCGGCTTTGGGCACTCGTACATGGCATTACCAGCACTCTCGCCCCAAAGCGCGGTCGCTCGTTCGGCTTTGGGGACTCATACAGGTCCGGAACCGATGACCAGGGGGCCAAACTGGCGACCGGCAACTCCTATCGCCGCACCGCACGGACCCGGGTACGCGGATTGTGCGTCCGCACGGACGGGCCACGGGGTGCATCGTGACTCCGCGCGAATGGCGTCGGCGCTCGCGGCGCCCAGCAGAGCTCGGCACGCATTGTGCCCGCCTGTCCGGACCGCAAGCGACATCGCGATCGAACGCACGGACCGAGCCGCGTGTCCGGACTAACCCGCCTCCGCCTCGCGAATCCGCCGCTTGGCGCGCAAAAGCTGGCGCTCCACGGTGCGCTCGGTGCAACCGATGTGGAGCGCGATTTCGGCGTAGCTGAGTCCGAGGCCCTGCAGCCACAGAAACCGCTGCTGGCGCGCGGGCAGATCGCGAATCCCGGCCAGTCGCTCGCGGTGCTCCAGTAGCTCTTCGGGACCGGGCGTCGCTGCGGTCAGCAGGCCGTCATCCCCAGTTTCCAGCGCCGCCTCCAGCGAAAGGCACCGGTTTGTTCGCCGCGTCAGCTTGAAGGCCTCGTGCACGGCGGTCTTCACCAGCCACGAGAGCACCGCCTCGTGCCGGACCCGGTCCGCGTAGTCGATCAACCGGCTCCACGCGAACTGGCATGCGTCCTCGATCACGGGATCCGGCGCGCGGACATCGAAGCGAACGATCTGCTCGAGTCGGGCGGCCAGGACGCGGTAGGCCTGGTCGACGTCTATCTGGCTGGCGACAGCTGTGGAGTGTGCGGTGACAGTCATCGAGTCCAATTGAGACTAATTTGATTCGAATGACCCTAGCAAATGTAAATTAGTCTTGCTAGGGTCCTTATAGTTCATTTCGTCTCAGGAGGACTGGATGCAGCTCGCGACGTATCTCATCGTCGGTCCGGCAGTCACGGCCAACCCGAGCCCGACCGCCTTGCCCGGCAGCAACGTGCTTCAGCAGCTCGTCGACGGTGCCGAGGCATGGGCGCTGGCAATCGCGCTGCTGGGCGCGTTCATCGGCGCCGCCGTCTGGGCTGTCGCCTCGCACACGCAAAACCATCACTACGCGGCGCGCGGACGGATGGCGGCACTGATCTCCGCTGCCTCAGCCCTCGTCGTTGGATCGGCGCCCGGGCTGGTGAACTTCTTCCAGCACCTCGGGACGACGGCGAAGTGATGCGGCGCCTGCGGCCGGTTAGATGCGTGACCCTCGCAGTTGCCACGGCAGCGCTTGGAATCGGTTGTGCCGCCCCTGCTGCGTCCGCTGACCTCTGTGGCGTTGCCGGAATGTTCAGCGGGGCCGCGGGCAAGACGTGCGCGGTCGTCACTCGCGGACGCAAGCTGCTGTCGACGGGCAAGAGGCTCGTCAGCGCGGGCAAGAAGCTGGTCGGCGGTCACTTGGGCGGCGCCGCGCGCACGCTGCTCGGCTCGGGCGGCGGCAGCGACAACTCAAGCGCACCGACAGGCAGCTCAACCGCCTCTACAGCGATCGGACTTGCCGCGCTCGGCGCGTGGGTAACCGGAGGCGCCGAGATCGCGCTGCACGAGACGGCGAAGGTGCTTGGTGACACGACCAGGCCCCAGCTCACCAGCACCTGGTTCTCCGCAACGTACTGGCGGATGGCGGCGATCGGCGCGGTGCTGACAGTCCCATTCCTGTTCGCAGCCGCGGTGCAGGCGCTCGTTCGCTCTGATCTCGCGCTCCTGGCGCGCGCCGCGCTGGGCTACCTGCCGCTGTCGCTGCTCGCTGTCAGCGTCGCCGCGCCTCTCACGATGCTGTTGTTGGCGGCGTCAGACGAAATGTCCGCGATCGTCGCCGCCGCTGCGGGCAACGCCGGCGTCCGCTACCTCGACCACGCCGGAGTGGCGATTGGCGCGCTGACGATCCTATCCGGCTCTCCATTCCTGGCGTTTCTGGTCGGCCTGTTCACGGCTGCGGGCGCGTTGGTGCTGTGGCTCGAGCTGCTGATGCGCGAAGCCGCTGTTTACGTGATCGTGTTGATGCTGCCGCTGGTGTTCGCGGCGTTCGTGTGGCCGGCCCGGCGCGTCTGGGCAACGCGGGCAATCGAACTGCTCGTCGCGTTGATCCTGTCCAAGTTCGCGATCGTCGCGGTGCTCGCGCTCGGTGGTGCGGCACTGAGCGAGAGCACCGACAGCCTCACCGGGTCCCTGGCCGGAATCGTCCTCCTGATGATGGGTGCGTTCGCGCCGTGGGCTCTGCTACGCCTGATCCCGCTATCGGAACTCGCCAGCGGAGCGATGAGCTCGCTGCGAACCGAGGGACGGGCGATCCGCGCGCCCGCCGCCGCAGCGGACGCGGGTGCTCGCGCCGCGCACGCGCGCTGGGGTGAGGACTGGGCTGCGGGTGTGACTGCGGGCATGCGACGCCAGGCGGAGGAGACGCCCGGCCTCGGATCCAGTCGAGATCGAGTCGACGGCCCTCCGAGTGATCAGTCGTCCGAGCCCGTCGAGATCACCAGTCCCGGCGGCCCCATCCCGGAGCCCGGTGATGGCTCCGGTCCCGGCGGTGGTGGCTCCGGTCCCGGCGGTGGTGGCTCCGGTCCCGGCGGTGGAGGGCCCGGTGGCGGAGGGCCGAGCACCCGCGGCGGGAGCTCCGGTCCTGATGGCAGCTCCTCTGGCTCCGGCGGGGCCACTGCGCCTACGGACTCCGGCGCCGCCCCTACGGACTCCGGCGCGGCCCCGACGGGCACCGGCGCCCCGCCCCGACCCTTCGACGGCCCTCCGGCGATCGGCGGCCCCGCGCTACCCCAGCCAGACACACACGCCGCTGAGCCGTCAAGCAGCCGGCCCGCCCCGCCAACCCCAGGCTCTCAGACCGGCGACAACGCCGGCATAGGCCCGTTGTTGCGGGCACCGGACAACGGCTGGCGCGAGTTGAACCTCGGTCTGGATGAAGGCTGGCCGCCGGCCCCGCTCTGGCCTGCGCAGCGATCGGACGACCCTGCGCTAGCGCCGGACGGCAGTGGTGCCGGCGACCCGCACGCGTCAGACGCGCCCCGGCCCACGGACGGTGGGGCCGCCGACCACGGCCGCCGACCGCCGGCACAGGAGCCCGGGGAGGGGCAGGTGTGACTCCGGCCCGGCCCACGTACAGTTTCGGACCGCTCGAGCGGCGCGGGATCCTCGGCGCTGTCCGCGCCGGCCAGGCCGGGGTCGTCGGGCTGGGCGCGCTGCTGGCAATCGCGGCACTCGACGAGGCGCCAACCGCCGATGGAGCACTGCTCGCGCTGCTCTTGTTCGCGGCCGCGGTGGTGTTCGCGGTCGCGCCGCTCGGCAGTCGCACGCTGCAGGAATGGGCGCCGATCGCGGCCGCCTTCGCAGTCCGCCGCGCGCGTGGCGTGACCCGGTTGCGCTCTCCTGCCCCCGGTCAGGGCATGCGCCTACGCGCGGGTGCCGGTTCGGGGCAGGTCGAGTTGCGGCATCCCGACCCGGCTCCCCCGGCCGCGCTGTCCGGAGTCCGGATCCGCGAGGCCGCATATCGCGACCGGCCGATCGGCATCCTGTCCGAGCGAGAAGGGCGGCTGCTGACCGCGGTGCTCGCGTGTCGCGTGCTCGCATTCGCGCTGCTCGATCCCGAGGCCCAGGAGCGCCGCCTTGCGCGTTGGGGGCTGGTGCTGTCCGGTGCTGCCGGCACCTCGATCCGGCGCATTCAGTGGATCGAGCGCACCGCCCCGGCGCAGGGCGACGAGCTCGCGCGGTGGCTGCACTCCGAGCGCGATCCAGCGATCCCGCTCCGCGGAGCGCCGATGATCGAGTCGTACCTGGAGCTGATCAGCACCACCGCGAGGGTCACGCAGGAGCACGAGATCCTGATCGCGGTCCAGGTCGACGCGAGGCGCGCGCGCGGCCGCGGCGGCGACGCGATCGTGCGGGCGCTGATCGAGGAAACGGAACGCGTCGCGCAGGGGCTCGAGGCAGCTGAGGTGCTGGTGCTCGGCGCCCTCAGCTCCGGGCAGCTCGCTCGCGCGCTGCGCACCGCCTTTGACCCGTACGCCCGCGCCGAGCTGACGGCGCTTGAAACGGCCGACCCGAGTCGCGAGGGCCTCGCCGCCGCGAACGCTTGGCCCCTTGGAGCCTCTGAGTCCTGGGATCACTATCGCAGCGACGGTTCGCTTCACGCGACCTACTGGATCGGCGGATGGCCGCGGATCGACGTCTCGCCGATGTTCATGGAGGCCCTGCTCGGCCGCTCGAGCGCCGTTCGCACCGTGGCGGTGACATTCGAGGCGATCCCGTCTGGACGCTCCACCCGCGAAGTCGAAGCGGCGATCACCCGCGACCGGGCCGACAGCGAGCTGCGACGTCGGTTCGGCCAGGCCGAAACCGCACGCCAGCGCCAGGCGCAGGACGCGACGATGCGGCGCGAGGCGGAGCTCGCCGCCGGTCACGGGGAGGTCCGCCTGGCGGGGTTCGTGACCGTGTCGGGCAGAGACGAGAACGATCTGCGCCGTGCGATCGCCGAGGTGCTCGAGCACGCGGCACGCGCGCGGCTCGAGCTCCACCGCATGTACGGCCAGCAGGCGGACGCGTTCACGTTCACGCTCCCGCTCTGCCGGGGGCTCAGGTGACCGCCCCAGTGCTCCGCGAAGACTCGATCACGGGGCTCCGTATAGGCGGTGGACGACGATGAGCGTCCGCAGCGCCGAGCGGCCCGGGCACAGATGCACGACCCGGCACGCCCAAGCGATCTATCCGTTCATGGCCGCGGGCGGGCTCGGGGGGCGCGGAGTGTTCATCGGACGCGACGCAGCCGGCGCGGCGTTCTGCTACGACCCATGGGTCCTGTACGGCGACGGCGCGCTCGATGACCCTAACGCGATCGTGCTGGGCAAGCTCGGACAGGGCAAGAGCGCGCTCGTGAAGACGCTGTTGTGGCGGATGGTGCTGTTCGGGCGTCGCGCGTTTGTGCTCGACGTCAAGCGCGAGTACGGGCCCCTGTGCGAGGCGGTCGGGGTGGAGCCGATCGCGCTCGTGCCCGGCGGCGGGGTGCGGCTGAACCCGCTGGCTTCCCGGCCCGAGGAGCACGCACAGCTCGAGCTGCTGCGCGCCGTGACCGTGACCGCGCTCGGCGGACCCCTGACCCAGATCGAGGCGGCGGCGTTGCGTGAGGCGCTGCGGACGGTGAGGGCGAGCACGGCCGCGGATCCGACGCTGCCGGAGATCGCCGTAGTCCTGTTCAACCCGATCGCCGAGATGGCCGAGCGGCTGCGAACGACGACGGCCCGACTCGCGGCGGATGCTCGACGTGCGGCGCTGGCGATCCAGGACCTGTGCGAAGGCCCGCTGCGAGGCATGTTCGACGGCCCCACGACATCCGGACTCGATCTCGACGCGAAGCTGCTCGTGCTCGACCTGCATGCGGTCAGAGACTCGCCCGCGGTCGGGATCCTGATGGCGTGCGCGACCGCGTGGATGAGCGCCCTGCTCGCGCGCATGGCTGAGCGGCCCGGGCGCGAGCGCTTGATCAACGTCGCCGACGAGTCGTGGAAGATCGTCCAGCACACTGGCCTCGGCGAGTGGTTTCAGTCGAACTTCAAGCTCGCGCGTCAGTTCGGCGTGATGAACATGGTCGTGCTGCACAAGCTCGCCGACCTGCAGGCCGCCGGCGACGCCGGCTCGCGCGCGGCGCGAATCGCCGAGGGCTTGGTGGCGGACGCGTCGACCCGCATCGTCTACCACCAGGACGAGAGCCAGGTGCCACTCACCCGAGCGCTCCTGGGACTGTCGGAGAGCGAGGCGCAGCTGATCTCGATGCTGTCCGCGGGACAGGCGCTCTGGCGAGTCGGATCGCGCTCGTTCGTCGTCCAGCACTACCGCTCTCGATTCGAGGCCGGGCTGACGAACACCGACACGGGGATGCAGCTCGGCGACGGTCAGGCGCTGCGCAGGACGACCCCGGGCGCTGAGCGGTCACGCTGGGGGCGCGGCGATGGGTGAACCCGGTTCCCGCGACGGTATCTCCGACACCGCGATGCTGGTGGCGCTTGGCTCGTTCGCCGCGGTCGGCGCGCTCGTCTGGCTCTGGGGCGGGGTCGCGGGTGCGCTGTTCGGCGGCGGTTGGCCGCGCGTCGGCATCGGCGAGCTGCCCAGCGTCCTGATCCGCCTCCCGGCGCGGCTCGCGGATCCGGCGCGCGCGTGGCCCGCGGGCATACGCTCACGCCTGCCGGGCCCGGCCGAGTTCTACGCAGCACTCGCGCTCTTGGGCGCCGGCGCCGCCGCATTCGTACCGCTGGCTCGCAGCGCGGGCGCCGTCGTCGACGGCCGGCGCCGCCGCCGGGCGGGGGCGCGGTGGGCGGGGGGAGCGGATCTACGGTCGCTACGCGGCGGCGGCCGCCGCGACGGCCGGCTCGCCCTCGGGCGCCGCAACGGCCGACTGCTGCACGCCGAGCAGCGTCACGCGCTGGTCGCGTTCGGCCCCCCGCAATCAGGAAAGTCGGCCGGCCTGGCGGTGCCTGCGCTGCTCGAATGGCAGGGCCCCGCGGTTGCGTCTTCGATCAAGACCGACCTGCTCGCGGCGACTGCCGCCCGGCGCCGCGAGCTCGGCGAGGTGTTCGTGTTCGACCCGTTCGAGCTTGCGGGAACCCGGTCGCACACCTGGACACCGTTGCGCGCCGCCCGTACGTGGGACGGCGCGCTCGAGGTCGCATGGCGTCTCGCGGCCGCGGGAGAAATCGACGCGCGCAGCGTCGAAGGCGGCGATTTCTGGCAGCTCGCCGCGGAGCAGCGCCTCGCGCCGCTGCTGCATGCGGCGGCGGTGACCGGCGCCAAGATCGACACGGTCGTCCGGTGGGCGTACGGCCAGGGATCGCGAGAGCTCGACCAAGCCCTGGCCGAGCTGACCGGCACGGCACGCTCGGACGACGAGCTCGCCGGCGCCCACGCGGCGTACGACGCGGTGCGCGCGTTCGAGGCGCAGGCCGATCGAACCCGGTCGTCGATCGAGGCGACCGCGCAGACGCTGCTGCGCGCGTACCGGTTCGCCCGCGTCGCGCGGTCCGCCCAGTCGTGCGAGATCACTCCTGACCGCTTGTTGGAGCAGTCTGCGACGCTTTACCTGATCGGCGACGCGAAGGCGTCCAAGCTGCTGCGGCCGGTGTTCCTCGCGCTGCTATCGGAGATCGTCGACCGGGCGTACGAACGAGCCACGCTCGCCGGTGGGCAGCTCGAGCTCCCGTTGCTGCTGTGCCTGGATGAGGCCGGCAACGTCGCACCGCTACCGAACCTGGCCGAGATTGCCTCGACGGCACCAAGCCACAACATCCAGCTCGTGTCGATCTTCCACGACCTTGCCCAGGCCCGCAGCCGCTACCGGCAGCAGGCCGAGACCGTCGTCAACAGCCACCGCGCGCGAATGCTGCTCCCCGGCGTCGCCGACCTCGAGACGCTGCGCTACTTCGCCGGACTGGCGGGCGAGGAAGAGGCGCCAGATCAGACACGCACGACCGGCGCCGGCGGAACGACGCGCTCGACCGCGCGCCGGAGGCGCCCGCTCGTCGCACCCGAGGCGCTCCGCCAGCTCCCCAACGGCCACGCCCTGCTCATCTACGGCCGCGTCCCGCCGACCGAGCTCCAGCTGCGGTTGTGGTTCGCCGATCGGCGCCTGCGCAGGCTGGCGCACGCGCGATGAGCTGGTCGGAGTCGGACGACGGGGGTTGGGACGAGCTCGGCGGCCGCAACGGTGACGGTGGCGATCCCAATCGTCATCGCTGGCCGCTGAACTGGGGCGGGCTGTATCCACGCGAGCGCCGGCTGTGGTTCGAGCAGTTGTGGAGCGACGTCTGCAAGCTGCGCGGGCGCTACCGCCTATCGATCCGCTCGGGCTGGTGGGAGGACCAGACACAAGTCGAGACGCTGGCCGCGCTGGCGGCTTGGGTCGAGCGCTACGACTCGGGCGAATGGGATGACCCGCCGGGTAAGCTGGCGCTGCTGTACGACCTGGAGCGCGTCGCGGCGATGCTCAGAGACGGCAGCCAGCCGTTTGATCCGGACCGTGACCGGCCGGCGTTCGCGCGACATCTGACCGAGATCGGCTGTCAGACGCCGGGATCGTGACTGGTGGCCCTGCGCACGTGGTGACGCCCTGAGGAGGTGGCAGCAGACGAAGCGTTCCGGATCGGCGCGGCCGGCCCGGTTGCGAGATGATCCCCGACTCACCGACGAAGGAGATGCCCAGATGGCGCTTTCCCAGCAGGGTGTAGTTTGCAGCTCCCACCATCGGCCACACGCGGCGCCGATCCACCACCCACAGTCGGACATTCGCCTCCCGTGTCACGAGTTGCCCGAGAAGGGGATGCACGGAGAGACGGCGTATGAGCTGATCTCGAGCGATCTGCTGCTCGACGGCCAGGCCCGCCTCAATCTGGCGACGTTCGTGACCACGTGGATGCCGTCGACCGCGGCGCTGCTGATGGGCCTCACGGCGGACAAGAACATGATCGACAAGGACGAGTATCCGCAGACCGCCGAGATCGAGTCGCGATGCGTGAGCATCCTCTCGGACCTGTGGAACTCGCCCGACCACGAACAGGCCACCGGCTGCTCGACGACCGGATCCAGCGAAGCGGCGATGCTCGCCGGCCTGGCGCTCAAGTGGCGCTGGCGAGAGCGGATGCGCAACGCGCGCAAGTCGGCTGAGCGGCCGAACCTGGTTACGGGCGCGAACGTGCAGGTGTGCTGGGAGAAGTTCTGCCGTTACTGGGACGTGGAGCCGCGGCTGGTGCCGATGGAGGGCGAGCGCTACACGCTCGGGGCGGAGGAGGCGGTCGCACAGTGCGACGAGAATACGATCGGCGTGGTCGCGATCCTCGGCTCGACATTCGACGGCAGCTACGAGCCGGTGAAGGAGATCGCGCAGGCGCTCGATCGGTTCGAGAGCGAGAAGGGCCTGTACGTCCCGATGCACGTCGACGGGGCGTCGGGCGGGTTCGTGGCGCCGTTCACCGCGCCGCACCTGGAGTGGGACTTTCGCGTCGATCGGGTGCAGTCGATCAACGCGTCCGGTCACAAGTACGGGCTCGTCTACCCGGGAGTCGGGTGGGCGATCTGGCGCAACCCGGAGGCGCTGCCGGAGGACCTGGTGTTTAACGTCAACTACCTGGGCGGGAACATGCCGACGTTCGCGCTCAACTTCTCCCGGCCGGGGAGCGAGGTGATCGCGCAGTACTACATGTTCACCAGCCTCGGGCGCGAGGGGTACACGCGCGTGATGCAGACGGCGCAGGACGTCGCCCGTTACATCTCGGCCGGGATCGCCGAGATCGGGCCATACCGTCTGATCTCCGACGGCAGTGACCTGCCCGTGTTCGCGTTCACCGTCGCCCCCGAGGTGGAGAACTACACGGTCTACGACGTCTCGGACCGGCTCCGTCAGCGCGGCTGGCTCGTGCCTGCCTACAGCTTCCCCGAGAACCGTCAGGACCTGAGCGTGCTCCGGATCGTGATCCGCGCCGGGATGAACTTCGAAATGGCCGATCTGCTGCTGGAGCATCTGCGCGAGGTGACGGACTTCCTGGAGTCGCTGACGGAGCCCCTGCCC
>Ga0187766_10001458_pt1 | contig 13842 bp, 12 predicted proteins | sample 0216_QUI02_MP05__4_FD_132971 | JGI IMG/M metagenome (GOLD analysis project Ga0187766, IMG submission 132971) | Tropical peat soil microbial communities from peatlands in Department of Meta, Colombia - 0216_QUI02_MP05_20_MG | ecosystem: Environmental > Terrestrial > Soil > Wetlands > Peat ... | reverse complement strand
CTTCTGTGGACCTTCATAGCTCGCTCCGGGAGTTCATGGCTCGAATTGTACCCAAGAACATGGCACAGATGGGTACTCACCGACGTTATCTCACGTTGTCGTTCAAGTCATGCGAGACTGGCGGGTAATGCAGCGCGGGGGGCGCTCTTCGTCGTGTTGAGACTGGATTATCTTTCGTGTGTCCTGACGGTGGCTTCGACCATTCTGGTGGGGAGAAAATGCTGGAAAGGGTGGGCTCTGGCAGGAATTAACAGTGCCATCATCTGCGTGATCGGTTATCGCACAGCTCAGGTCGGATTTATCCCGGCAAACTTGCTGTGCATGGTGATGTACGGCGTCAACTTGCGGGCCTGGCGCCGAGGGGAAGTATAGTCTTCCCAGTCTCAGGATTCGCGCCGATCTCACGCTTCGACACCTTGGCCCGGTGGCAAGGCCATTTACCGCAGGGATTCTTCTACCTCCGACAGCCAGTTGGGTCGCTTCAGAACTTCGCGGGGCTTAGGACCATCAGCAGCCCCCACGATGCCGTCACGCTCCATTAGGTCGATGAGATGAGCGGCGCGGCCATAGCCAATCCTCAGCCGCCTTTGCAGCAGGGAAGTGGAAGCCTTGCCGAATTCCACCACTAGCTTAACCGCATCCTCGAAGAGCGGATCGTGCTCGGATTCGCCATCTTCGCTGCCTTCATCGAGCCTGCCGTCCTCGCGTTCTTCCTTCGGAGCTTCCAGGAATTTTTGCTCGTATTCGGCAGCGGCTTGCGAGCGCCAGAATTCCACGACTGCGGCAATTTCTTTCTCTGTGACAAACGGAGCATGCAACCGGTGCACCCGCGCTGAGCCGGATGGCAGATACAGCATGTCGCCACGTCCCAGGAGGGCTTCCGCGCCGTTCGCATCGAGAATAGTTCGCGAATCAACCTTGGTTGCTACCCGGAACGAAATTCGTGCGGGGAAATTGGCTTTGATCAGTCCAGTAATGACATCGACCGATGGCCGCTGCGTCGCGAGCACCAGATGAATCCCAACCGCGCGCGCCATCTGGGCGAGACGAGTGATCGATTCTTCCACGTTGCCCGAATCCAGCATCATCAGGTCGGCCAATTCGTCGATGATGATGACGATATAAGGCAGCGGGCGATCTTCGGGGTTTTCGCTGAAAAGGTTAAGCGAGTCACCCTCTTCAAACAGCTTGTTGTACTGGTCGATATTGCGCACGCCTTTTTCGGCCAACAGCTTGAGACGGCGCTCCATCTCGCGGACAGCATTTCGTAGCGCATTAGCAGCCAATTTCGGCTCGGTAATGATCGGCGTGTACAGATGTGGAATGCCGTCGTAATTGCCTAGCTCGAGGCGCTTCGGGTCAACCAGGATCAGCCGCACCTGATCGGGAGTCGCCTTGTACAAAACGGACATGATCATGGCGTTGATCGCCACGCTCTTGCCAGTACCGGTCGATCCGGCGATCAGCAGATGCGGCATCGCCTTCAGGTCGGCGGTGACGATCCGGCCATTAATATCTTTTCCCAGTGCGAGTGTCACTTTCGACTTGGATCCAATGAATTCGGAAGATTCGATGTTCTCGCGCAGCCAGATGATTTCGCGCTCGCGATTTGGCACTTGAATTCCGACTGTCGACTTGCCGGCCATGCGCTCGATGAGAATGCTTTCGGCTTTCAGCGCAAGGCACAGGTCGTCAGTTAGGTTCGTAATCCGGCTGTACTTGATTCCGGCTTCGGGCTTGAACTCGAACGTCGTCACCACTGGCCCTGGGTTGATCTGAGTGACCTGTCCGGTGATGTCGAATTCGGCATATTTCTCGGTGAGCACCTGAGCCAGGATCTTGAGTTCGTCGGCGTCAACCGCACGTTGCTCATCGGGACGGTGCAGCAAGGAACTGGGCGGCAGTTTGAACGTGCCAGCGACGTGCGGCATGGTTGTCTTTGGCTTACGTTCGCTATCGGCGCGTTCGGTGACCTCAGGTATGGGCGGCGGAGCGACAGGCTGGACCTCAGCCGGGGTTGCAGGTTGTTCCTCAGCGAAGGTTTTTTCAATCCCACTATGGGCTGGCTCGGAAGGCGGTGGCGCGATGGTTCGAGCCGGAACCATCCGGGTAGTGATCACCGCTTTGGGCGCGGCGCGGCGCTTCTCGAGTTCCCGCTGCATGCGCTTCTTGGCACGCGTTTCTTGCCAGTCTTTGTAGCGGTCCCATAATGCCAAAGCAAATGCAAACCGAGTTGGTGCCCACACTTGCACAGCGGCAAAAGAGAACGCCGTTGACAGATATAACGCTACGGCCAAGACGCTGAAGCAGACGATGTTCGCTCCTGCCGGGTTGAAATAATGAATCAGGAAATCCCCTACGATGCGGCCCAGTAACCCTTCGATGGGGATCACTCCCATCCAGCGCAGGTGCCCAGGAAGCAGGCCAAGCAGCGCAGGCAGGAAGATGAGCATCCAGCTTGCACCGAGAAGTTTTGCGACTGGAGAGCCAATCCTCCGCGAGCGAAACCAGCGGAATCCCAGCAAGGCGGCGAACAAAGGAAGCAGAAAGCCGCCAACCCCAAAAAACTGCAAGACGAGGTCGGAAATGAATGCGCCGACAACGCCAATCCAATTGCGGGCCCCATGTGCCGGGGTCAGAACCGAGGCGCTGTTCAGCGACGGATCAAGGGGCGAATAGGAAGCCAGCGCGAGGAAGAGGAGGAGCGCGGAGCTGCACAGCACAAACCCGATCAGCTCATTGAGCCGGCGGTTGCTGGATGGAGTCAGAGCCTGTGAAAGGTACTTCATCGAGTTCGCAGCATCCGGCAGAGACACCTCCGCCGGAAGCGTCACAGTTCGGCCAGAGCCCAATGATTATGACAACAATCCCCCTGCGGAACAATGCACGATTGCCCCCAGTATCCAGAGTGACAAACACAACCTGTGCGGCAGCCGATGGCTGCTGGGCCTATCTCATGGGGCGGCAGCGTATTGTGGAACGGGATCCTGGGGGTGAGAAGCGAAGCAATCGGCGAAAGCATCGGTAATCGTGTACCGGATCACGTTGTCGTAATCTGCTCCCAGGAACGCACGCAGCCGGTCAGTATTCATAATGTATTGGCCGGTCATATAGGGCATGGCCGCCGGGGGGATTGCAGAGATTCCAAGCGACCACAGGGTCTTCAAGATCATCCGAAAGGCCGACCTCCCAGGGACACGAATCAACCTGCTGTTCGCGAGCTTGATGCATTGGCCAAATGTCATGGCCTCGCCGCGGCCTGCAACGTTCAGAATGGTTAGTCTTTGGGCCTCCGGTTCGGCCTTGCGGACAAGGCAGGCCAACAACCGGGCCATGTCGTCGACATGAACAAACTGGATTTTGTTTTCCAGATAGCGCGCGCCAAAAGGGAGCATGACCGGGAGCCGTCTGCCGGCCGCCCGCATGCGGGCGGCCCGTTTTGATCTCCCGTTAGGCGTGCCGCGAAATGCGCCGACGAGGTAATTCTCCACGCTTGCTCCCGCGAAAATGTGTGGTCTTAATATGTAGACGCTGCTTCCGCGCAAAGCCGGAGCACGCTGCTGCACTACCTTGTCCGACTCCATCTTGTGGATCGCATAAGGCAGGGTTTGAGCTCCGAAACGGAAATCTTCGGTCGCCGTCTCAGAAAAATCCGGGCCATACACGGAAACACTGCTCGGGAAAATGAATCGGTCGACGATGGTTTCGTCGCGATTGGCTTCGGTAATGGCTTCCATCACTCTTGCGGTTCCGGCAACATTGATTTGCCACATGCGCTCAATGTCCAGCACGCCAGTTCGCACCGGATCGATCACAAAAGCCAGATGGAGCACAGCAAACGGGCGTGCCTCTTTGAGCAACAGAAACATCTGACGGCAGGATTCTTCTTCCGCGAAGTCCATACGCACAAAACGGAGTTGATGACTTGCGGTGGGAGCATTCAGGTCCACGCCGATGACGTGATAGTCGGAGAGCAGCGGCAACAAACGTAGTCCCAGGTTGCCTGAAATTCCTGTGACCAGAACAGTTCCCTTTGCATTCATTTACTTCGGTCCCGGCGGTGGATTCGGGGTGGTTGCTGGGGGCGGAGTGCCTTTGGGCTGGGTGCCGAGCGGCGTTGTAACATGCTGCGGCGTCGGCTCCGGCCCGAAATAGGTCTCATCCAAAGTCGGGGTGGCGGTTTCCTGAACCGACTTCATTTCTTCCTGCAAGCGCTGTGAGCGAAGTGTGCCCTTGATTTCGTCTCGCGCCTTGTCCAGCGGCATCGTTCCCTTCGAAATCATCTTATAGATAAAGAACCCGCTCTGGTCCGCCATAACCGATGAGACCTCGCCCGGTTTTAGCTGCATCGCCGATGCCTGGCTAGGGGGGAGTACATTGCGCCGCACCTCAGCCATACTGGTGTTCGGAGCCGAGGATTTGATGCCGGCAACCTGAAAGGCTTCGGCCTGCAATTTGTTGAAGTCCTCCCCAGCGGCAGCGCGCCCCCGCAGCTTGTCGGCCTCAGCTTTCATCGTTTGTTCCGCGTCCTGCGCCCGTTTCTGCTGCTCTGCTTCGTTCAGGGTCTTCTTGTCCTGGTCCGGCGGCATCTGCTGAGCCTTAGGAACGTAGATGCGCAACATCTCCGCTTGCTCAAAATTGTCAAGGTTCTTGTGGTAGTAATCCTCGATTTCCTTGTCCGGAATCTCCGAAGCTTTCTCTTGCAGTTCCTTGTTCAAGGCCGAGGCAAGCACCTGCATCTGCGCGAGTTTCATGCGCTCTTCATAGTCCGGCCCTTTGTCCAAGCCCATTTGTTTAGCTTTGATGGACATTGCCAGGATGCTGGCGTACCGGTTGGCGAACTGACGCCTTGCTCTGGCCGGCATGTTCGGTTGCACCGCATCCATCACTTTCTCGAATTCAGCGCGCGAGATCTGCGTTCTGCATTCGAGGGCGGGGCTTTGACTGGCCGACGGCTCACAGACGCCCTTTATCGTGATCACGGGGGCATTCGGCGGAACTTTCGAAACGTCGGAGGACTCCGACGGCACAGTTTGTGGGGCTGCCATGTTGCTGCTCTGGTTCGCCTGTTTCTGAGCGGGAGCGGCTGAGTTCGACGCTTGACCCCAGGCCAGGGTGATCAGCAGCAGGCAAGCAAACCCGTGTCGCGCCATATCAGGGATTCCTCCGGAGGATTGTAAAGTGAACTAAAAATCCTAGCATAAAGGGTGTGGGTCCGCCGTGAGTCCGCCTAGGCTCGGCGATGCTTTCCGTGACCAACTTGGCAACTGGTGTTCGGTTTGGAGTCCACGCCCGTCTCCAGCGATAATGCCGCTATGGCGGATTCGCCGATCACCTACACTCCGGACGCGATGCGCTCAGAAAAGCGCGCCGTAGCCGGCAACTCGGTTGTGGCTGCTGTGGCAATTACGACGCTGAAGGTTGTGGTCGGTCTGGCCACTGGCAGTTTAGGTATTTTGTCCGAGGCTGCCCATTCTGGCCTCGACCTCGTCGCAGCCGTCGTCACTTTCTTCTCGGTACGGGTTTCCGACAAGCCCGCCGATGCCGACCATCAGTATGGGCACGGCAAGGTCGAAAATTTCTCCGCCTTCATCGAGACTGGGTTGCTCTTGCTGACGTGTGCCTGGATCGTTTATGAGGCAATTAAACGCATCTTTTTCCACCAAGTTGACGTGGAGCCCAGCGTTCCGGCCTTTCTGGTTCTGTTTGCTTCCATGGGAGTGGATTTCTGGCGCTCGCGAGTGTTGAGCAAGATCGCCACCAAATACGACAGCCAGGCCCTCGAAGCCGATGCCCTCCACTTCTCGACCGACGTTTGGTCGACCGGCGTGGTGGTCATTGGCCTGCTGCTGGTGGTGTTAGGTCGGGCATATCACGTGGCTTGGCTCCGCTTAGCTGATCCCATAGCGGCTTTGTTTGTGGCCGGAGTCGTGGTGTACGTGAGTTCTCGCCTGGCGCGCAGGACGGTGGATGCGCTGCTGGATGCTGCCCCGGTTGGAGTACGTGCCAATATCGTGGCCGCGGTTTCCCGAGTGGACGGAGTACTGGAGGTTGATCACGTCCGGATTCGGCGTGCCGGCAACCGCTACTTCGCTGATCTTTCGATTGGGCTTTCGCGCAATGTGACCTTCCAGCGCTCCGAGCAGGTGGCCCACGCAGTGACCGCTGCCGTGCGCGGCGTATTACCCGATGCCGATGTGGTTGTGCATTCGATTCCGCGTCCGGCTCAGCAGGAAAACATATTTGACCGGGTGCGCGGGGTTGCCATGCGCCACAACTTCAATGTCCACGACGTAAGCATCCAGGATCTACGTGGCCGCTTACACGTTGAACAGCATCTGGAGCTCGACGAGAGCCTCACGCTTAAGGAAGCGCACGACCGTGTGACCTTGCTCGAGTCGGAGATTCGCAATGAGGTGCCCGAGATTTCTACTATTCTAACTCACATCGAAAGCGAACCGGCAACCATCGAACCGGGGGATGAGGTGGTACGCGACGCAAAATTAGAAGAAAAGTTGAAGTCCATCGTCGCGAACTTTCCCGAGGTGCTGGATGTGCATGAAGTTCGAGTCAAACGCGTTCGCGGACGCATCTATGTATCCTGCCATTGCACCTTTTCCGACGACTTGCCGCTTTCGCGGGTACACGACGTGCAAACGGAGTTGGAGATTCGCTTTAAGCAAGCGGCGCCACAGCTGTTCAGGGTCTTAATTCACCCTGAGCCAGTCACGGATAACAAGAGGTGAAATATTTTTTGGTAATCGCCAACTGAAATCGGAACTGACCTGCCAGGAGCCGCAATGATAAAGGCGGATGTAACTTGGAAAAGGGATCAATGTTTTGACGCCGTTGCCGCGAGCGGCCATCACATCGTTGTTGATGGCGACAGCAAATCCGGTAACAGCCCAACGGAGCTGGTACTGATTGGCCTGTGCGGTTGCACCGGCTATGACGTGGTCAGTATTTTGCGCAAGAAACGTGAGCCGTTCGTAAGCGTCGAAGTCCGCGCTGAGGCGGACCGCGCTCCCACTCCGCCGACCGTTTTCACTGATATCCGCCTGACGTACATCATTGGAGGCAAAGTCTCGCACAAAGCAGTCGAAGACGCGGTCAAGCTTTCAGAGGAGAAATATTGCTCGATCTCCGCCATGCTCAATAAGACTGCAAAAATCACTTATACCATTGAGTACGTGGACCGCTAGGTCGATGAATTAACACGGATGCACAGAATACGCTGTCTGGGTGCATCCTCCGTGGTTTATGCTCTCAGAATCGAGGGCCAACAATTCCAAATTAATCGTCGCCACCCCATCCGCGGGTATTGCTACATCGCGAGTGCTACCTTTCTGTGGGGAGTTGCGGCAACATTGGGACGGGCCGCATTCACCGGGCGCTTGCTGCTGCAGGGACAAGCTCTCCGTCCGATAGACCCGTTAATCCTGTCTCAAAGCCGCACCACATTTTCGTTCCTGCTGCTGGCATGCGTGCTAATGCGGCTCCGCGGCTGGCAACGATTGAAGCTGCCGTTCGCCGATTTCGGACGCATGTTCCTGCTGGGGGTCTTTGGCGTGGCCGCCTCGAATTATCTGTACTACCTGGCAATCCAAAGAACCAACGTAGCGACGGCCATCATCTTGCAGTACACCGCGCCGGTCTTGGTGTTGCTCTACACGGTTGCGCGCGGATTACAAAAGCCTACGCTCCCGCGCGTTGTCGCTGTGGGCTTGGCAATGGCTGGCATCGCGCTTGTCATCGGATTGTTCAATAGCGGCGGGTTTCAGATGGATGTCATCGGTACTGCCGCCGGGGCACTGGCAGCCTTCTCTTTTGCCTTCTACAACCTTGGCGGCCATAGCGTCCTGGCCCGACACGATCGCTGGACCGTTCTCTTGTACGTGGTCTTTAGCGCGTCACTTTTCTGGCTGCTGGTTGACCCTCCCTGGAGGATCGCGGCCGCGCATTATTCGGGTGGGCAGTGGCTGTTTCTACTGGTTTTCTCCTTGATGTCCGTTCTGGCTCCGTTCGCGCTTTACTTTGCCGGCCTGCAGCATCTTGAGCCGACGCGAGCCATCGTGACCAGCTGCCTCGAGCCGGTGTTCTCGATTCTGATCGCGGCCGTGGCCCTGGGCGAAGTGCTGAGGCCAATCCAGACCATAGGCATTCTCCTGGTGCTGGTAGCTATCGTGGTGGTGCAGATGCCAGACCGCCGAATCCAGCAGGAGATTCCTGTCATTGAGCCAATTGAATAGCGGCGGCCCAGGCACACTTGTGACCTGCGGAGCGATTACCAGCGTAACTGTTGCCCAAGCGGTTTTTACAGCATTTTTACAACTAATCAGTAATCTTCTTTTAACCTCTGTTTCGGGGTGAGTGTATGAAGAACTCTCGCACTATCTCTCTACTGGGCTTCCTGCTGTTCTCTGTCCTTCCCTGTTTTGCGCACCACATGGCGGTGGTGGTCAATAAAGATAACGGCACGCGGGAGATTTCATCCGTTCATCTGGCTAGGTTGTTTCGCCTCGAAAGCAGGAAATGGGAAGACGGGAAAGATGTGGTGATCGTTCTCCACAAAAATTCGGCTGGAGAGGCAATCACGCTCGAACGCTTAAATAAGGTCTCCGGGGACGAACTCAAATCCTTCATCGCCTCACACAAGGATCGCATCACTGTGGTGGATTCTGACGAGGATGTCCTGCACATAGTCGAAAGCACGCCGGGCGCTATGGGCTTGGTGGAAGTGCATTCCATCGACGACCAGGTGAATGTGCTCAAGGTTGATGGAAAGCTTCCGCTGGAAGCCGGCTATTTGCCGCACTAGCCGAGTAGGCATCTCACTCAAGCTTCTTTCCCTTAGTCTCGGGGAGCTGTGTGGCAACAGCGGACGCAAGGAAGAAAGAGACCGCGCAAACGTAGAAAGCCCAATCCAGACCTTTCACCTGTCCGACCCGGCCGATGATAAATGGCGCCAGGGCGCTCATTGCCCGGGCTCCGTTGTACGTGAAGCCCATCGCGCGAGCCCGCACCACCGTCGGGAAGATTTCGCTGCCGATAATTCCGGAACCCGAGAAAAATCCAGTCCCGAAAAACGCAGTTACAGTTCCGATGAGCATCAGGATCCACGGCTGTCTGGCTGCGGCGTAGAAAGGAACCAGAATCGCTGCGCACAGGGTATAAAGAATGAACGAAGTGCGCCGCCCCAGCCAATCTGCGAACCATCCAAAGCTGGCATAACCGGGAAACATTCCAAGAAGATTTAAGGTCACGAGCAGGGTAGTGGTTCCAAGAATGCCAAAGCCACGTCCTCCCTGAGATACGGGCAGTGCTAAGTAGGGAGGAACCCAAGTGAACAGGCCCCACCAGCCAAACATCCCGAAGAAAGTTGCCGTGAGCAGGGTTAAAGTCGATCTTACATAAGGCGGTCTGAATAGCCGCATGAAGCTGTCATGAGCGTATAGCTGCTGAGCGTCGGCCACACGCTTGGATTCCTGCGCGAGCCGATGATGTTCCTTCCACATCTCCGATTCTGGCACGCTTCTCTGGATCCACAAGGTGAACACTGCAGGCAAAATGCCAACGAAGAACACCATACGCCAGTTGGCATAGTGAAGAACGATACCGGCCACGAGCGCAGCCAGCGCATATCCGATCGCCCAGGAGCTTTGGACGATGGAGATAGCTTTGGCCCGCAAGTCCGACGGCCAGGTTTCTGCGACCAATGTTGCGCCGGTGTTCCATTCGCCCCCCATGCCGAGTCCGAGAATGAAGCGGAATATCGCTAACATCACAACTGAAGTTGCCAGTCCGGAGGCGAATGAGCAGATCGAATAAGTCAGAATACTGAGCATTAAGGCCCGCTTCCGCCCGATCCGGTCCGCCACGAAGCCGAACAGCACTCCGCCGATTCCAGAGGCCAACAGGGTCAACGTGTAGAGAAGACCGGAAGTCGCTTTGCTCATGCCGAGATCACGCATGAGGTGCGCGAGCACCAGCGCGTAGAGCATGGCGTCGAAGGCATCGAGCATCCAACCCATGGCCGCCGCGACCAAGACCCGGCGTTGGGTTGCAGTGGTTCTGGGAAGAACAAACGAGGCGCTTGCAGCCATTCGCCGATTCTCAATTTTTCAGCGTCGGCGCGCAATCGGAATTTGGCTATTTGCGGAGTAGGTGAAAGTAGCGCCGCGCTTTCCTTACATCTCGCGCGATCTGCTCACGCAAGGCCTCAACCGAGGGGAACTTTACTTCATCACGCAGCCGTTGCAGAAAATGAATTTCAACCTCTGTTTCCGGCGCCAACTCAATGGGATGGAAATTCAGCAAGTGGGTTTCGATGGCAAACGATTCAACTCCAAAGGTGGGCCTTTTGCCGACGTTGGTCACCGAATCAAAACATTCTTGCCCGACCCTTGTGCGTGTGATGTAGACGCCATCCGCAGGAACGAGTTCCTCATAGCGGCTCAGATTGATGGTAGGCACCGTGTATTTAGCGCCATACCCGCGCCCGCGTCCCGCCGTTGACAGGATGGCGAAGGGTCTTCCGAGAAGGTGTCGCGCTCGGCTGACCCGGCCCTCCCTGATCAGCTTGCGAGTATGGCTGCTTGAAACCGGTTCGCCACGCAAACGCATTTCCGGATAGACGTGAACTTCAAACCCTAGCAGATTGCCGAATTCTTCGAGCAGGGCAACATTTCCGGCAGCCTTGTGTCCAAAGCGAAAGTTATAACCTTCGTGCACCTCGCGGGCTTGCAAGCTCTTCTTCAGCATATCGTGTGCGAACTGATCGGGAGGCATCAACGACAGATCGCGTGTGAACGGGAGGAGAAGTGCAGCGTCGAGTCCGGTCTCGGACAGAAGGCGTAGCTTTTCCGCTGTTGGTGTCAGCAGCCGCAGGTCGGCATCAGGGCGAAGAATACGAACCGGATGCGGTTCGAAGGTAACTGCCACGGATTTTAGCCCGGAGTCTTTCGCCCGCTGAACAATGATGTTCAGCACATGAGCGTGGGCGCGGTGCACTCCGTCAAAATTGCCGACGCTGACCGCGGTTGGCCCAAAATCAGCCGGAATCTCCTCGAGTTTATGAAAGACCCGCATCGGGGACTGTCCAGTGTCAAGTTCTAAATTTCAAAATTCAGCTTCATCCCGTCGTAGGAAAGCCGCACATTGGGCGGAAGGGACGCGTTCGTCGCTTCATGCGGCAAATCATGGCAAATATGAGTAAAAAAGGCCCGCTTCGGCTTAAGTCGCTCTACAATTTGCAACGAGCTTGCGACCGTCGAATGCGTCGGATGCGGCTTATGTCGCAGGGCATCGAGAAACAAAATATCCAGACCCTGCAGCTTAGCAAAGGAAGCCTCTGGAATTTCGCTGTGATCGGTCAAATAGCCGGCGCTCCCGAAACGGAAACCGTAAATCTGGGCGTCGCCATGAATTACTGGAACCGGCTCAAACGTGGCTCCGAACAATTCAACGGGGCCATCAATCGGCCGAAGTTCCACCTGCGGAAGCCCGCCGAATTTGTAATCCGCGTCAAAAATGTAGCGGAACATGCCGCGTATGAAATCTCCTGCTTCCGAACTGGCATAAAGGGGAAGTTTATTCGGCTTATGCCGAAAACTCAGCGGCCGAAGGTCGTCAATGCCGAGAATGTGATCGGCGTGGGTGTGGGTGTAGAGTACGGCATCAATTTTGGTGATGTGCTCGCGAATCGCCTGCTCGCGAAAGTCAGGCGTCGAATCAATCATTACTACATTTCCGCCGTATTCGACTAGAACTGACGGACGCGTACGGCGATCGTGCAGATCAGAGGAATGACAAACCGCGCAGTCGCACCCGATGGTGGGCACGCCCATGGATGTGCCGCTGCCCAAAACGGTCAGCGTTGCCTTCATCGCTTAACAGGGTCCGTGCCGGTAGCTTTGGGCGGACGGGTCAGCGCATTTGTTACTTCGACGTAAGCCATGCGCAGTTCATAGAGGCAGTTCTGCAGCAGGTTTTGTTCGGTACTCGTGAGGTTGTTCCTGGTTTTCTCCGAAAGCATGCCGATTGTGTCGATGGTCTGCCGCGCGCCGATCAGGTCCACCCGCGGCTCCGCCCCTTGTTCATGCATCAGGCCGAGTTGCAGCATGGCGCTCATGTACAACGACGCAATGAACCGCTCAAATGTCATTTCCAGGTCCGTGGCGGAATGACCACTCAGCTCTACTCGTCTATCCAGATCCTTTGCAGACTTACGATATTCATCGGCCTGCTTCGCCTGCTCAGCAGCGGAAGGCGCGGGAGGCACGGCGGGAGCCTGGGGCTTGGCTGCTGAGGGTTCAGTTCTCACCGAGGACGTCGAAACTTCTTCCTCGGCGACCTCGTTGCGGACTTCACCGTCCGGTGTGAACAGGCGGCGGTCGGTGACTGTGAAAGATTCCTGTTTTTTGTCAGCCATGCGGATTAATTCCCTTATATTGATGGAAGATTGCGGAGAACGGGACGAAAGCAGGTTTAAGCTCAGCTTCACCAGCACGGAGCCGCTGTCCATTCGTAAATTCTCGTCTTACGTAGCCGAGCGCGAGTAATCGCTCTCCACTAGATAAAGGGAAAGAAGCAGCGCTCGTAACCTCTCCGACATCCTTGTTATCGGACTGAATTTGCGTTCCTGCCGCCGGCAAGGCCCCCTGCACTTCGAAGCCTGTGAACATGCGGTGCACATTGCCGCGAGAACGAATACGCTCCACGATTTCCTGGCCTATGTAGCACCCTTTGCTGAAGTGTAGAGCTCGCAGTTGTTCTGTTTCCTGCGGCAGATCACGTTCGCGAATGTCCTGACCATACCGCGGAATCCCGCTCGCGATCCGCAGTAGCTCCAAAGTGGCTGCGCTGATCGGGGTCGCACCTGCATTTGTGAGAGCATCTGAGACAACAGAAGTATGCTCCGGCGCGAGCCAGATTTCATAGGATTCGAGTGCCGGATTGTCAGTGCGGCAGATCGTCAGAGGCAGATCTCGCCAAGTCACCTCTGCGAACTGCATGGGTGCTAACTTCGGAAAATCCAAACCTGCGCGGATGAGCACCTCGCGAGCCTGCGGTCCCGCAATACCGATCGCGGTCAGCCTGTCGCTCAGATTCGCAATGTCAACCTTGTCCATGATGATGTACTTGCGAAAGATGCCCAGCAACTTCTCGTTTTGCGCTTGATCGGTATCGATCAGCAGTGATTCGCCACGGTTGTACGCATACAAGTCGCCGAGAATGTGCCCCTGCGGATTCAGCACGAAAGCGTAGATACCCTGCCCAACTGCGAGGTCTCGAACTTTGTTCGTGATCATGCCATTGAGCCAGCGCACGCGGTCGTTTCCCGACAAATTGATCTTCGACCGGCCGCTCAACTCAAAAACGCCGCAGCTTGACAGCAGGGAATTGAACTCTGCCTGCAGGCTTGTCAAGCCAGTTGGGGGGCTGTTATGGATGGTCGCGGAGGCCATGAGACAAGCTTTAATTATACAGTGGAGTCGCACAACGAATTCCTGGGCTGAAGCCCGGAAATCCAAACTATCTTGGACAATAAGCTGGTATCTTCTTCTGCGTGGCCCAGAGAAAACACGTAGCAACTATTCCGGGTGATGGCATCGGCAAAGAAGTAATCCCGGAGGCCGTCAAAGTCATGACCGCCGCTGGAGCCAATATCGAGACAACCGACTTCGATTGGTGCGCGGACCGCTATCTCTCCGATGGTACTACCGTTCCGCCGGATGGCTTCCTGACCTTACAGCGTGATTTCGATGCCATCTTGATTGGCGCTTTCGGTGATCCGCGAGTTCCAACCAACATCCATGCCAAAGAAATTCTTCTCGGTATGCG
>Ga0187766_10001454_pt1 | contig 13852 bp, 12 predicted proteins | sample 0216_QUI02_MP05__4_FD_132971 | JGI IMG/M metagenome (GOLD analysis project Ga0187766, IMG submission 132971) | Tropical peat soil microbial communities from peatlands in Department of Meta, Colombia - 0216_QUI02_MP05_20_MG | ecosystem: Environmental > Terrestrial > Soil > Wetlands > Peat ... | reverse complement strand
CGAAGTCCGCTTCGATCTCGAAATCGTGGACGGAGTGCGACAGCCTCCCCGAACCCGCCCCGTGGCCAACCACCTGACCGAGTACATCATTCGCACCCGTCAGCCGGTGCTGATCCGCGACAACTACGAAGCGACGGTGCGCAGCCTCGGCGTCGAACCTCGCCGCACCAAAGGCGGCTTCTGCGGGGCGCCCCTGGTCGCTTACGACCGCGCCTTCGGCGCCATGAGCGTCATGTCCGAGCAGGATCGTGTCTTTGACGAAGGCCATCTGGAGCTGTTGCGCGTGCTCGCGAGTGAAGCCAGCATCGCCATCGAAAATGCGCGCCTCTTCCACGAAGAGCGCACCAAGGCGCGGCACCTGACCCTGCTCAACGCCATTTCCCGCAACGCCATCGCCACGCTCAATCCTGACGAAATGCTCGCGAAAATCACCGAGCAACTCGAGGAGGGGCTTTCTTACGACCACATCGGCCTCGCGGTCCTGGATTACACGACCCGCGAGGTCGTCGTGCAGGCTGAAGCGGGGAAGCGCCGCGGCGCCCTCGGACAGCGAATCCCGCTTGGTTCGGGCCTGGTGGGCCACGTCGCGCGCACCGGCCAGCTTGCCATTTTTCAAACTGCTTCGCCGTCGCCGCAGCGCTCCCTCAAGCCTCTTCTGCCGGACTCGATGGCCGCGATCGCGCTCCCCATTTTTTATGCTGAGCAGCTTCATGGCGTTCTTTACGCGGAGCACGCCGAAGGGGTGGACTTCAACGACGAAGAGATCCTCCTGTTCCGGACGCTCGCCGATGTGATCGCCGGCGCTCTGCATAACGCTCTTACGTTCCAGAAGGCTCAGGAACAAGCGATCACCGACGGACTAACCGGCGTCAAGACGCACCGCTTTTTCATGGAAGCGCTGTCCGCCGAATGGAAGCGCTCCACACGCGCCGGTCGAGCCTTCTCGCTCGTCCTCATGGATCTCGATCGCTTCAAATTTGTCAACGACTTCTACGGCCACCTTGAAGGTGACCTCGTCCTGCAGCGCGTGGGACAGATCCTCGAGACTTCCTGCCGCCGGTCCGACGTTGTCAGCCGCTACGGCGGAGACGAGTTTGTTATCCTGATGCCGGAAACCACGATCGAGCAGGCTCGCCAGCTCTCTTCGAAGCTACGCGGCTGGATCTCGGCCGATCCCCTGCTGCGGGAGAAAAACATCACGGCCAGCTTCGGCATTGCCAGCTTCCCGCTGCATGGATCTTCGCCGCAGGAATTGATTCAGGTTGCGGACGCCTCGATGTACCTCTCGAAACATCAGGGCGGCAACGTCGTTTCCACGGCCGACCATTTCGATCCCAACGAGGCGCGCAAGTGGAAGCGCGACGTTCTGGAAGCCTACCTCGGGGTCACTCTCAAACGCCTGTTCGCCACGGGACCGGAAGCATTCGAAGAGATTTATCAACGCCTGAAGCAATTCACAGAATCGCTTTCTCCGATCGGGGCCGGCGACTCGACTCCACTGGCAGGCGTCCCTGCCACCGGACCATCGAGTCTTCCGCAGCCCGTGCTCGACACAGTCACGTCTCTTGCCTCGGCAATTGACGCCAAGGACCACTACACGCAGGGCCATTCGCAGAAGGTGTCGGCGTACGCGGCCCTCATTGCCGAAGCGATGGGTCTAAACGAGGCTGAAGTCGAAGAGGTTCGCCTGGCCGGTATCCTCCACGACATCGGCAAGGTCGCGATACCCGAACCTATTTTGAATAAGAATGGACCATTGAATCCGGACGAATGGGAAACGATGAAATCCCATGTGCACTTTGGCGCCAAGATCCTCGAGCCGCTCAGGGCGCTGGAACGTATTCGGCACATTGTGCGTCATCACCATGAGTTCTTCGATGGCTCGGGCTATCCCGATGCGCTCAAAGGTGAAGGCATTCCCCTGGGGGCGCGTATTGTCGCGGTGGCCGACGCATACGACACCATTACAAGCGACCGCACCTATAAGAAGGCACGGACGGCCATCGAGGCATTCGCCGAATTGGAGCGCTGCGCCAACGCGCAGTTCGACGCGGCCGTCGTAAGCGCCTTCGTCGCCACGATGCGGCAGCTCCCAAATCCCATCATCGAGACCGCGTCAGTTTCGAGTCGCAATCCTTAGAATTCTCCCGACGGCCCTCCGCCTTACATTCACGTGTTCCGCCTTGGTATTCTTGCTTCGGGAGGCTCCATGCAAACGGCAACGATTCGGTGGACGGGCGCGGAACAATTCTCGGCCAAGAGCCCTTCCGGTCATACTTTGGGGTTCGACTCCGACCGCAAATCCAACAAAGGCCCCGGCGCTATGGAACTCATCTTGATGGCGCTCGGCGCATGTACTGCGACGGACGTCGTCGTCGTACTCGCAAAGAAGCGCCAGAAACTCACCGGATTGGAGGTCGTCGTAGCGGGTGAGCGCGCCATAGAACCGCCAACAGTGTGGACGAAGATAGAAATACTCTACCGTCTGAAGGGACATCTCGATGAAGCGGCGGTCAAGCACGCGATCGAGTTGAGCCAGGAGAAGTACTGCTCGGTTGAGGCCATGATCAAGAAAACCGCCTCGGTGAGCTATCGCTACGAGATTCAAAAGGCTTGATGCCGCTTACAGATGGCGCTTGCACCACTCGTTCAAAACATAAAGCGCCCATGGCCGCGACCACGACATTCGCCCCGCCAGAAACGCCTCCCACACACCACGCGCTCCTTCTCGCTTTAGGTGCGGCCGAAGTGCGGGACACGGCTCTTCCAAGCTCTCGGACACCCCTTTTCGCAGGGGGCCGCGCAGCCATTCCTCCCAAGGCAAGGTAAAAGTCCTTTTGGGTTGTGATTGGCATTCTGATGGAAGCACATCCCTCAGAGCTTCCACAAGCAGCGCTTTTTTCTCGCCGCGCCGGCTCCGAGCTTCATCGGGAAGCACACTGATGAACTCCATCAGAGGCGTGTCCAGCAGTGGCACGCGAACCTCCAGCGAGCAGTGCATGCTCACCGAATCGGTGTCGCGCAGCAGCGTGCTTGCCATGTAGGTACGCATTTCCAGCCACGCGATTCCTCCCTGCTCTTCGAACGCCCGCGCCTCGTTCGTGGAACGTTCGAGCCAGCCCAGCCAGGTTGGCAGCAGCGTGACGCCATCTTCTCCTACTGCGCTCGGCCGATAAACCGGATGGGCCAATCGCTCGACCTCGCTGGGAATGAACAGCGCGCGTGCAAAAAAGTAAGCGTCCGGTAGCGCTCCGCGCGACCTCCAGAGCGCCTCCGCTTTGCGCGCACCGTCCGGAGTGGTCCGAAACCCCGCTAAGCGCCCAATCGCCGGGGCCACGACTCGCCGCAGCGCCGCCGGGATACCACGCGCGACCCGTGCGAGACGCCGCAGCCTCGGAACATCGCTGAAGGTGCTGTAACCGGCGAAGAGTTCGTCTCCCCCCAAACCGGAGAGCGCCACTTTCAAACCGGCCGCGTGCGCCGCGCGGGACACGAAATAGCTGTTCAAGCCATCCATGGTCGGCTGATCGAGGGCGTTCATTCCCTCTTCGAGCTGGGCCAGCATTTCGTCTTCGCTGAGGGGTACCTCGATGTGCTCCGTTCCCAGAGCAGCCGCGACCCGGCGTGCCAGCGGCCCTTCGTCGTAGCTTGTTCCGGGAAAAGTAAGCGTCAGGCTGCAGATGCCCTTGCGCTCCCGTGCTGCGAGTGCCGCCACCGCGCCAGAATCGAGCCCACTCGAGAGAAATAGCCCTACAGGCACATCCGAAACCAGGTGACAGCGGACGGCCTCCTCCAGAAGGGGGCGCACCGCTCGAGCCGCGGCAGCGAAAGAGACCGGCCGCTTGGGATCGCGGGCCGCGGGGCTTCGCCGCACGTCCCACCAGGGTCTGGGACGCGCCGCTCGCCGCCGGTCCGGCACCAGCAGCAATACAGAGTGGCCTGGAGGGAGGGAAAAAACGTTTCCAAGCATCGTTACCGGTTCCGAAATCGAGCCAAACAGCAGGTATGAAGTCAAGGCATCGGCCGAGATCGTCCTGTCCACACCTCCAGCAATCAGGGAGCGCAGCTCTGACGCGAACAGCACGCCTTCCTTAGCTTGTGCGTAATAGAGTGGTTTGATACCCAGCGGGTCGCGCGCCAAGAAAAGCTGTGGCGACAGCAATTGTCCTCGCAGGTCCAGCACGGCGAGTGCGAACATTCCGCGGAACTCGAAAAGGCACTCCTCGCCCCACTCCTCCCAGGCGTGGACAATGACCTCCGTGTCCGATCTGGTCGTAAAGCGGTGGCCGCACTGCGTCAGCCGCTCGCGGAGTTCCGCGTGATTGTAGATTTCGCCGTTCTGGATAACCGCAACGTCGTGCGATTCGTTCCACTGCGGCTGGCGTCCGCCGCTCAGATCAATGATGCTCAGGCGGCGCACACCCAGCGCCACACCTGGAGCGCGCGGTTCGCCGACTAAGAATCCTTCGTCGTCGGGCCCACGATGCGCGAAGGCTGCGGTCATCGCGCGCACGCGTTCTTCGGCTGACCCCGCGTGGGCCGGTGTCACGACCCCACAGATTCCGCACACGCCTTACTTGAACTCCGCGCCGGTAAACAACGCAACTCCCAAGCGCATGGCCTTCTCGCGAAGGTGCGTCCGCAGAACATGTAGGTGCTGATCAGCGTAGCGAGCCAGAGCAGCCCGCGACAGCAAAAACAGGCACGTGAAGGATGCCGACAAGACCAGAGCCGTTGCGGACTCCCTTTCCAGCACGAGGTTCCAGTCGATCAACTCATCCCAGGCGGGATAGATCCTGTCGAGCAAGGCTCGCAGCTTCAGACCTTCGAGCGGCAGGCGGGCCAGACGCACGTGGGCGGAGCTTTCGTACGTGTACTCGGAAGAGTAATTGGGAATGCTGCGAGTCGCCTCAGCCAACAGCGCTGGGTCGCGGAGCTCAGACCGAGTGAGGAGGTGCCCCTGTCGGTTGCGCATCAGCGTCCGATACAATGGATCCACAATCACCCAGCGTCCGTCGATCAAGACCTCGGCAACCACGTGTTTGGCTCGACGATTGGGGCTCAACAGGAGCAGGCGCCGCACCTTAAGGTCCGAGCTGCGCGCAAGGTTCAAAAACGCACTTGTCGCCGAGCCGCACACCGCCAAGAGCTGCCGGTAACCCAGCGTGACCTCCGGATTTCGACTGTCCAGGGTTGAGGGGTCCGGTGCCACCATACGTGTTGTATTGAAACGCATCCATTCCAGAATGGCCTCGACTCTTTGCACGGGCGGCGCGCTGTTCGGAACGATGGCGTCAGAAAAGCCGTTAAGGTATCGCCGCACCGAGAATTCCCAAACGCCGGAGTAGAGCAGGCCAGCAGCGGACACGACCAAAAGAAGATTTACTGTCCACCAGGAGAAGCGAAACAACCCAAGCTTCGACGCGGCCACGAAGAGCAGCTCCGTTCAAAATCTAGCACGTGTCTACGCCTGACGAAGAAATGTTTCGTAGAGTCTTTCCATTTCGATGACAGGGGCGTCCCAGCCCAACCGGCGCGCCGCCTCTTCCTGAGCCGCCTTCATTCCCGCTCGCAATCCTTCGTCGTGAAGCACTCGCCGCAAAGCATCCGTCAGAGCCGTCCTGCTGTGCGGCACAATCAGCGCAGCTCCCTTGTCGAGGATTTCGGCGATGCCGCAATTCTCCGTGATGATAGCCGGAGTTCCCGCCGCAACCGCCTCCGCCGCAGCGTTCCCGAAATTCTCATTCTGGGACGGGAGCACAAACACTTCAGCGTCACGAAAGGCGCCCCATTTGTCGGCGTCGTAAAGGGGTCCGACGATATGAACGCGCTCGCTCAATCCGAGAAGCCTGGCGCGCTGCCTCAAGCCCCGCCCAAGACCGCCGTCGTCGGGGCCCGCGAAAACCAGGTGCGTTTGCTTGTCCTGTTCTCCCTCTTTGAGATGAGCAAAGGCGTCGAGAAGAAGTCCCGGACTCTTCTTTTCCGCTATTCGCCCCAAGAAAAGCACAACTTTGGCGTCGCAGGGCAGGTTCAGCTTGCTGCGAAACGTCCCGCGCGGCGGAAACGTAGCGGGTGCCTCGATTCCGTTGCGCCGTTGGACGATGCGCCCCGCAGCGACACCGGCCCCGGCCAGTTCCCGCGCCTCTTGCTTCGACGTAGCGATGACGGCCTGCGCCCCGGCAATCATGCGACTGCCCAGAAGTGCGTGATACAACCTCTTGACCCACAGCCTCCGCACGATTGGCACGTACATACCGATTGGTTCGACGACGTAAGGCAAACGCGCGCGACGGCAGGCCGATGTTACCGCCGGCCCGAGCAGATCGTAGAGACCGTAGATATGCGCTACGTCGTAGCGGCGGAGCTGGTCACGGCAGAAGCGGCGTGCACTCGGATTCCAAGTGGCAGTGCGATAGCGAAGCTTCGTCGAAAAGTAAAACGTTTCTACGCCGCCGTTCACGGCTCTCGGCCCATAAGGCGAGGCCTCGACAGGGGTAGATCTGCTGTGCTTCCGAACGCCCCAATCCGCCGTCAAAACCGTAACTTCATGACCTCGCGTTGCGAGGTGTTCCGCGATTGCCAGCACTTTCGCCGGTGGTCCGCCAAACTCGGCGAATGGCGCGTAGGTTTGCGTCACGCTCAGGATTCGCATTGTTCGCGCAGGATTTTCCTTAGGGACTTTGCAAAAGTCTGAAAACGAAAGGCACTCTCGACCCGGGCTTTTCCCTTCGCGCCCATCTGCCGCCCGAGTTCAGGTTCATGAAGAAGCGAGTCGAGCGCGGCAACGAGCTGCGCAACGTCGCCGTGCGAGACCAGATACCCAGTCAGGCCATCCTCGATAACCTCCGGCGCTCCGCCATGCGATCCGCCAATCACCGGCTTTCCGCTGGCCATCGCCTCGAGATAAACCAGACCGAACCCCTCGCCGCGGCTCGGCAAGGCGAAAACTTCACACGCCGCATAGCACGCCGCGATCTGTGCCGGGGCAAGACCGCTAAAAAGGTGGACGTGACGCTGAACGCCGTGCTCGGCGGCCAGGTTCTCCAACCAATGCCGGTCATCCCCTTCTCCGACAGCCACAAGTTGGACCTCAGGCCAATGCGTTCGGATGCGCGCCAGCGCCGCGATGAGGTGATCGAGGCCCTTGTATCTCTCTTCGGAGTTCCATCGCCCGACGGAAAGAATCACGCGCCCGGATGGAAATTCCGGAGGGAGCGGCGTGAGCGCCGCTTTCGCCAGCAACGCTTCGAAGTCGGGATCAAGCGCCCAAGGCAGCACCCGGATGCGGTCCTGCGCCACGCCTTGCTTCGCGGAAACAAGTTCAGCCGTTGCGGCGCTCGGTGCCAATACCAGGTCCGCTCGGCGCAAGGCACTCCTGCGGACCGCCGGAAGCGGCTCTGAGACCTCAAGCCCATGCGCGCACACGATCGTCCTTATCCGTGGCGCGCGGACGTGCATGGCCTGCGCCACAGGAGCCAGGTGCGGGTGTCCGGCCAGCACGAGTTTCCCCTGCCGCCGCGCCGCCCTTATCGCAGAAACGACCAACCGCGCCTTGGACCGCGCGCAGCCGGTGAATGCGAACTCGCCCTTGCCGACTTCCATGCGATGCGGCTCGGCAGAATCGTTGAGGCTGAGCAGACGGCACTCCACGCCGCGCGCCTCTGCAAACTCACTTAAGACCGCCGCGAGATGGCGGCCCGCGCGTTGCACACCGCCGGGCGCGTCCAGTTCAGGGAAGAGACCAACGACCACACGTCGAGTCTGGCAAACGACGCCGCCGGAACGCAAGGCGGGATTACGCAAGGCTTACTGGCCGGAGGGACATGATGGCCCGAAGCGCTTCAGCCGTCGTTTCTCAGCAGCGGCACAATCTCCGTAAGGCGGTCAAGATAGATATCCGCCGGGTGTGCCGCAGGATCGTACATCCCGAACCCGTACGTCACCATGGCCGCATACGCCCCCGCGTTTCGCGCCGTCTGAATGTCCACTTCCGAATCCCCGACGAGGACGGCTTCCCGCGCAGGCACGTCGAACTCTCTCAAGATGGTGTTGACGCCCAGCGGATCAGGCTTCTTTTTCTCGAAGCTGTTCCCCCCATATATGCAGCGGAAGTAGGATGCCAGTTCCAGTTCCTGCAGAATGCGCCGGCTGATGCGAAACGGCTTGTTCGTCAGCACCGCCATCGGGTAGCCCTGCAGCGCCTCGAGCGCCTCCGCGACGCCGGGATAAGCCTTGGTGTGATCCATCTTGTGGTTTTCGTAGTACCCGAGGAAAAACTCCAGGCCGCGCCGGATTTGCTCTTCGCTCGAGTCTCCACCCAGCGCGCGTGCGACCAGCATCGGCGCGCCGGCGCCGATGTAGCTCGCGATCGTTTCTTCGGGCAGTTCCGCGCGCTTCATTTCGTGCAGCGTGGCATTTACGGAAAGGATCAAGTCCCTTTTGGAATCGATTAGCGTGCCATCTAAGTCGAATATCAGGGCGCGCACCGAGGCCCAAAGTGTCGGCGGCATCGTCACACATTCTATGTCATTTGCGGACGGCGCTCGTCGTCGTCATTCGGGTTCAGCGACAGCTCGCGTTAAGATTAGGAATGCGGCCAAGGCCGCACTTGGGAGAGTGATGGCCCGGGTCCACCCATTTCGAGCGTACCGGTACAATCCTGCGAAAGTTGACTTCGCGCGCGCCCTCACGCAGCCCTACGACAAGATTACTCCCGAGATGCAGGACAGATACTATGCCTCGGACCCGCGCAATCTAATTGTGGTCGAGAAAGGCCGCGAATTCCCAGGCGATTCCCCCCGCGACAATGTCTACACTCGCGCCGCCGCTTCTTTGCAGGCCTGGCTGGCCGACGGCGTCCTGGTGCAGGATTCTCTGGCGGGGTTCTACGCCTACTTTCAGGAATACTCTGTGCCCGGCGCGGCTCAAGTCCGCAGGCGCGCCGGTTTTATCGGCCTGGGCACGCTCGAGGATTACGAAGCCGGAGTCATCCTCCGCCACGAGCGCACCCACGCCGGGCCGAAAGCCGATCGGCTCGAGCTCTTGCGCTCCACCCGCGTGAATACCGGGCAGCTATTCATGCTTTACGCCGATCCTCAGAAGCGCATAGACACCTTACTACGAGAAGCTTCCTCCGCGTCCCCGGCGATCACGGCACTGCGGGACGAATTCGGCGTGAGTCACAGCCTCTGGCCGGTCACCGCCCCGGAGCGGATCACCGAGATTCAGCGTGTTATGAAAGGGCAGAATCTCGTGATCGCCGACGGCCACCATCGCTACGAAACTGCTCTGAACTATCGAAACGAACAACGCGCCCGCGCTGGCGGCGCCCAGCCTGACGCCCCTTACGAGCGGGCCATGATGGCCTTCTTCAATGCCCAAGCCGAGGGCTTGACTATTCTGCCCACCCACCGCCTCGTTTCTGATCTGCACGCAACGGCGCAACAGTGCTTTGAAACCCTGCGAACCGGGCTTGCACCTTACTTCGATTTGCGATCGCTCTCGCTTGACGAGTTCCGCTCGCAGTTTGCGGTGGATCGAAGTGGCTCGACGCGAACGATCGGCTTCTACGCAGGACACGCGGCGTCCGGCGCTTCCGCGTATCACTTGTTCACGGTGAAGCCCGGCGTCGACTTCGAAGGAATACTCCCTGGCATTTCGCCGCTCCAGCGCGAACTCGACGTCGTTCTTCTTCACACTTTCATTCTAGAGAAGATCCTGAGAATTTCACCAGAGGCAGCGGTGCGGCAGGTTGCGTACGCGCGGGAGATGAGAGAGGCAATTGCCGCCGTCGACTGCGGCGCTGCCCAGCTCGCTTTCATCCTGAATCCAGTGAGCGTCGAGCACGTTATGCGGATCGCGCAGGCGCGCGAAGTAATGCCGCAGAAATCGACGGACTTCTACCCGAAGCTGCTGAGTGGAATAACGATCTACCGCCTTGACTCTTAGCCGGCCGCGGATTCAAAGGGCCCAGCAAGGCGGCCGCGCTCTGGGCAATCAGGCCCCGGCCGCGGACTTGCCGAAGCTCGCAATTGCCGCGGCTTCGTTGTCGAATACCTCAAAGACCGTCAACAGCTTGGTGATCTGCAGGACTTCCTGGAACTTCGTTCCCAGGCTGCACAGCCGCAGAGCAGCCCCCTGGGCTTTTGCGCTGTGGTGCGTGGCGACCAGCGTCCCCAAACCCGCGCTGTCGATGAACGTCACGTTGTCCATGTTGAGGACAATTTTCTTGTTGCCGGCGGCCAGCATGCCCTTCACTTTCTCCCGCAGGGCATTGCTCTCCTCGCCCAACACAATGCGGCCGTCCATCGCCACCACGGAAACACCGTTGACTTCGCGGTTCGTCATTTTCAATGCCACGTCTTTACCCTCCTCTGTCTCAACTCCCACACGCAGCGGCTTCGCCGCCGGGTGCGCCTCAGTAGAAATCCGAGCAGGACATGTAATAGCCGCACAGGCCACAAACCAGCTTGCAGCTCCGCGCCTCAAGCGGCTGCGCGCAAACAGGACAATACCTCGAAGGTTCTCCCTGCGAGAGGACTTCGCCCGGGCCCGCCTCCTCAGCCTTTGCGGACTCCGGTTTCCCTGCGTCTTCCACAGCCCGAAGGTTATAGCACATCCCCAAGGCCGGGGGAAGGAATGTAACCCCGCTTCACTCATTTCCTTCTAATCCTATGAGGGCAATCGGCATATAATCGGATTAGTCGGAGTCGGCCTCCGACGACGCGATTGCTCGGGAGCAGTACCATGGGGCCCAGAATTAGCTTTCTTTCCCGCCTGTCTCTTCTTCCCTTTGCTCTGGCTCTTCCCTTCTCCGCCTTCGCGCAGCGTCACGCCGGAACGGTTTTCCGCCCGGCCGTGTCTGCTCCGCACGCGGTTTCGTCCCCTCGGGCCGTCGCGTCGGTTCCCGGAACCATGGTCTCGCGGGTCAATGCCAACAGCCGTCCCGCAGGCGCAATCCGCAACGGCCGTCCGCTGGCTCCGAAGCACGGCGTGCTCATTCCCCTGCCCCCCGGCGTGACGTTTGCCCCGGGGCTCGGTTTTGACTTTGCTCACTTCTTCGCGGTGCATCCGAACCTCCGTAATCGCTCTGCCGGGTTCGGAGCGGGGTTCGTGCCGTTCGGTTCCGGGTTCTTCATTCCATCGGAGCCGATCGTCATCGAAGGGCAACCGATGATTGTGCAGCAGCCCGTCGGCTACCAACAGGCACCCGAGGAAGTTGAGCCTGAAGACGGCGCGGGCACGGGAACCCCGCCGCCCGCTACTCCTGCTCCTGCCAGGCCGGCGGCTCGCGCTCCGCGTAGCTCGGTCGAGTACGTCTTCGTGCGCCGTGACGGCGGAGTGTTCTTCGCGGTGGCATTCACGCAACGCGAGGGCCACCTGGAGTACATCACTCCGGAAGGCAGCCTGCGCAGCATCGCCGTTGCGAGCTTGGACCTCGAAGCTACACAGCGGTTCAACGAAGAGCGCGGCGTGACCTTCCGTCTCCCTGTTTAATACCGCGTTTGGCTCTTTGGGGGTTGCGGATGCCGGCGTCTCGTCGGCTTTTCAGTCGTCGCGCGGCGCCGCAGGATGGGGCATCACGTAGTCCGACCTCGCCGGCAATCCGGCGCGCTCAAACTGAATTGTCGCGTGATTGATTTCGAACTGCTTCAGCAGCTTCTCTTGGATCTCGCGTAGGATGCGTTCGCTTTCATCCATGTGCATGTCCGGTATGCGGACGTGGCAGCTAAGCACGGTGTTTCCTGCTCCGATGGTCCAAACGTGAATGTCATGCACTTCCTGGGCGCCAGGCACAGTCAGAATCGCTTGGGCGACTTGCGTTATCTCGGTTCCCTTCGGCCGGCCCTCGAGCAAGATATGGGCCGCTTCCCGGAGAATGCCCACGCTCGACCATAACACCATGGCTCCAATCGCCAGGCCCAGTGCCGGGTCAATCCACTGGGCTCCTGTGCGGGATATTGCCAGAGCTCCCAGGAGAATTCCGATGTTCGACAGCGCATCGCCGAAGTTGTGCACCAGCAGGCTGCGCAGATTCAAATCGTGCCGTCCTTTTACCAGCACGGCTGTCACTCCGCCGTTCACGGCCAGCGCAGCCAGCGACGTCCACACCATCCAACCCTCTGTCACCTCTACCGGAGCGCGCAGACGCGAAATGGCTTCGTACCCGAGCCACAGCGATAGCACGACCAGCACGATGGCGTTGGTGAACGCCGCTAAGACTCCCGCGCGGTGATACCCGTATGTCTTTTCTTCGTCCGCGGGGCGCTCCGCCCAGCGCATGGCCAGCCAGGAAATTCCCAGAGCTGGCACGTCGGAAAGATTGTGCAGCGCGTCGTTGAGGAGCGCCACGGAATGGCCCAAAAGGCCTCCCACGACTTCCGCCCCGACCAGCGCCAGGGTTGCCGCCATCGCCCAGCCCAAGAGGGAAGGCGGAAGAGCATGGCGGTGCGTGTGGCCGTGCGCCTTGTCATGGCCGTGGTTATGGGAGTGCTGAGGTCCGTGGCTGTGGAGATGCACGCCCACATTTTACTCGTTCACTCTGCTCCTCGCACTCATGCCGAACCGCCTTTGAATTAGTGGGTAGTTTGACACCGCCTGCGCGGGTCTCGATTGACGCTTTCCGCGGCCCGCGCCTACCATCAAGTTTGGGTTGCAGTTTGCTCCCTCGAATGACTCACCCTGCTGTCAAACTGAGGTTCTGGGGCGTGCGCGGCTCGACGCCGACGGTCGACCCCGCAACGTCGCGCTATGGCGGCAACACGCCTTGCCTCGAAATTCAGACGCCGGACGGCGGACGTTTCATTCTCGACTGCGGAACGGGCCTGCGCATGCTCGGCAACTCCTGGCCTGGACCGGACGCCACCGCCGAGCACGGCACACACATCTTCGTCACCCACTATCACTGGGATCACATCCAGGGACTGCCTTTCTTCGCACCCCTGTACATAGAAACGAACACATTTCACTTCTACAGTTTTCGCTCCAAGTTCCTCGGCCGCAACAGTCTAAGGCAGGTCTTCGAGACACAGATGGAGCTGCCTTACTTCCCCGTGGACCTTTCCGCGATGAGCGCTAAGCGCATCTTTCGCGAAGTCACGGGCGGAGAATCCTACTATCTTCCCGGAGCGAAGATAACCGCTCGATGGCTCCATCATCCACAGGGATGCCTCGGCTACCGCTTTGAGACTTCCGCGGGAACCATTGTGTACGCCACTGACAACGAGCCAGGCAATCGGGAGCTGGATGCCAGCCTCCGCGAGCTCGCCGCCGGCGCCGACATCTTCATCAACGACGCCCAGTACTCGCCCGAGCAACTTGCCTCTACTCGCCGGGGCTGGGGCCATTCTTCTTGGCTGGAAGGAGTGCGCATCGCGCAGGAAGTAGGCGTTAAGACATTGGTGCTTTTCCACCACGATCCGGATTCCACCGACCGGGTTGTAGACGGCCTTCTGCGGCGCGCCCGCGATGCCTACGAATCCGTCTTTGCCGCCAGCGAGGGTATGACCGTGACTCTGGCCCCGGGCGCGGCTCAGCGCGTCGAGGTCGAATTGCCGGGATCGCGCACCGCGCCTCGCCGTGAAATGCGTTTGCGCGCCTGTGTTTCCGGCACGACAGACGATGGCCAATCCTTTGTGGAAGAGACAGTGGTGCGCGACCTTTCCCTGCAAGGCGCACTCATGAACCTGCGCCACAGCCCGCGCTTGCAATCGGAGCTGCAGCTGACCATGGAGGCGCCCGGCGCGAATAGCGCGAACTCCATGAAGCTGCACGGCTATGTTGTGCGCATTGACACCGAAGCGGAAGGCCGCTCCGTCGTCGGAGTTGTTTTTACCGATTGAAGACCCGGCGG
>Ga0187766_10001453_pt1 | contig 13862 bp, 17 predicted proteins | sample 0216_QUI02_MP05__4_FD_132971 | JGI IMG/M metagenome (GOLD analysis project Ga0187766, IMG submission 132971) | Tropical peat soil microbial communities from peatlands in Department of Meta, Colombia - 0216_QUI02_MP05_20_MG | ecosystem: Environmental > Terrestrial > Soil > Wetlands > Peat ... | reverse complement strand
TCAAGCTGTACGACGCCTGTCCGCTCACAGACGGCTCAGCCGCGGTGGTGCTCGCTTCGGAGCAGATTGCCAAGAAGCTCACCGACACTCCCATCTGGATCAAGGGGGTTGGCTACTCCTCGGACAGCGCCAACATGAGCCGCAGAGGCAGCTACGTCGGCCTCGAAGCGGCGGTGAGGGCCGCCCGGAGCGCCTACGCCATGGCGAAGGTCTCCCCCGACGACATCGACGTGGCCACGGCCCACGACTGCTTCACAATCGCGGAGCTCATGGCCTACGAGGACCTGGGCTTCTGCAAGAAGGGGGAGGCCGCCCGGATGGTCCGGGAAGGCCAGACTGAGCTAGGCGGCAAGATACCGGTGAACCTGGACGGGGGCTTGAAGGCGAAGGGCCACCCGATAGGTGCCACCGGGGTCTCGATGGCCGTGGAGATAACGAAGCAGCTGCGAGGGGAGGCAGGCAGGCGCCAGGCGCCAATCAGGAACGGGGTCGGCCTCGTACACAACATAGGGGGGACGGGACACTACGCCTACGTGACGATCCTCTCGAGGAGCTAGGCGTGTCGGAATCACCTTCTCTCCGCTCGAGGCGCGAGATCGCCCTCAGGTTCGACATCCCGATCTCGAAGACGCGGGAGTTCTGGGCGTCGTTGAAGAACGGGAGGTTCGTGACCACCAAGTGCTCCAAGTGCGGCAAAGTGTCCTTCCCTCCCCAGGCAGACTGTCCCCAGTGCATGAGCGGCGAGTCCCAGTGGGTGGACCTCGGCCGTGAGGCCGCGCTCGTGACCTTCACGCATGTCCGGATCACGCCAGCAAGCTTCGCCGAGGGTGGACCCTACACCATCGCAATAGGGGAGTTTGCGGGCGGTGTGAAGGTCCTGGCCTGGCTCGAGGGGGTCAAGCCCGAGGATGCAAAGCCCGGAATCACGCTGAGGGTCGAGCCCAGGACCAGCCCTGAAGGGAACCCCTACTACGTTTTCGTCAGAGCCTAGAACTCTTTCGGGACTTCCTTCATCACTTCGGCGACCCGGTTGAGCTTGTCCCTGAGCGCGAGTATCTTCACCAGGGAGCCTTTGAACTTCATCTGCCCTTTGAGCACCGCCGACTGCAGGTCGATCTCCCCTCTCCCGATCTTGCACCAGTTCTCGTAGGTCCCCTCAAAGGTGAAATCTGCGGCTGCCCCAGGCGCGGCCTTCTGGAGGGTTGTGTTCCCGCCGTCGACGCCGAGCACATAGTTCTGGCCGATGTCAGTGACGTTAAGAGCAACGCTTGTTTTCAGGCTCTTCGTGCTCTCCGCCCATCTGGCGTCCTGCGTGAGCGCCGCCTGCACCTGAGAGAAATATTCGTCGCTAAGGTACTTCGCCATTGGTCGCGGGCTCGGAGGCTCGCTTTTTGAGGTTACCTATGGCCCCCGAGGTTAGAGTGGCGACAAGCTCGATTTCGCCCACCCTGAACCCCGGTCTGACATCCCTCAGGCGGGGGGCGACTTCGTTTGAAGTCTTCACTATCAGGGCCCTCGGGTTTCCTCTGACCTGGATGACCTTCGCCTCCTCGTGCCACCGCCTCATGAGCTCGGAGAATCTGCGCAGGTCCCCCTGGGACAGATCCGACTTCGCGAGGAAGAGCACGTAGCGCTTGGACATCTAGCTCGCCTTCATCTGCGAGACGAAGAAGTCCCTTGCGAGCCCGTGAAGGAGGAACGCCCGCGGCTTTATCTTCAGCCTGACCGCGTCGTCATAGCCGGCGGCCACCTCCCCATGGACCAGTCGCTGCTTGTCGAACCTGAGGTACAGTGACGAGTGCTCATCGACGAGGCCGTCTATGTCCTCAGCCACAGATCTCCTCAGTCCGTCAGGCATCCTCTCGGTAACGCGCGAGAACGCCCTCGCTGCCTCCTCGCCGTGCAGGTGCAGGCTCAACTTCCTGATGCTGTTGCCGAAGTGTCCCTCCAGCTCCTCCTGCTCGAAGGCGGCTCCTTCCCCGACGAGGCCCCTCACCGCGGCAGACACCCTGTCAGCGTCCTCCGTCGCGTGCAGGATGAATGACACGTCCAAGGACTGGATGGCGCTCTTCACGTGCATCCGCCGGGAGGGATTCCAGTATAAGGCGATCGCGCCCCGACCGATGGAACAGGCGCGACCTTGGGCCCCGGAACGACAGGCGACGAATCAGGAGGAGGCTCACAGAGAAGATTAACTACACCCGCCCGTAGTGCCCTCCGCCTTGCCGAGGAAGCTTACGGTCGAGGACATCCTTTCAGACGAGCTGAAGCGCGAGATGAACATGGACACCGACACATTCGCGGTGCTGGACGACTGGGACTCAGTCATGCACAGCGTCTACCAGATGCCCATCGAGTACGCAGGCTACACCAACAAGGTCTCTGACATGAAGCTCCTGAGGGAGATGATAGACGCCCTCTCCTCCCAGGACTTTGACAACGTCAAGCGGAGCGAGAGCAGGAAGAAGCAGCTCGCCCAGTTCACCAAGACGCTGAGCATGTACTACAACCTTGTCTTCACGAAGGGGACGAAGAAGATCGGCTACGGCACGCTTTTCCACTTCCCGAAGCTCAAGGCGAACCCGGACAGGAGCGGCGGCATAGTGCTGGCAGCAAAGATAGTCGTGGGCGGGAAAAAGCACGAGGTCACCTTCGAGAGGGGGAAGTTCGACGACTTCCTGGTTGAGGTCAAGCCTTACGTCAACCTCCTCGGCGACCTCTACCGCCAGACCCGCAAGATGTAGGCCGCGATGAGACGCTACATCCTCGGGGTCGAAAGCACGGCCCACACCTTCTCTGTGTCTGTGACGTCCTCCGACGGGAAGATCCTGTCGAACGCGAAGTCGGTGTACACTCCCCCCGAAGGTAGCGGGATTCACCCCTTCGAGGCTTCCCAGAACCATCTGACCGCGGCTGCGAAGGTGGTGGCCGACGCCATCGAAAGCTCCGGGGTCACCATGGGCGACCTGGGTGCAGTCGCCTACGCCATGGGACCAGGGCTCGGGCCCTGCCTGAGGGTGGGGGGCGTCGTGGCCAGGACCCTGGCCGCCTCGCTCGGCGTCCCACTTGTCCCGGTCAACCACGCCGTGGGGCACATCGAGCTCGGCTGCCTGCTCACGGGCTCGGAGGACCCCGTGGTCCTGCTGGTCTCCGGTGGTCACACCATGATCCTGGCCTACTCCGCCAGGCGTTGGCGCGTCCTGGGAGAGTCCCTCGACCTGACTCTTGGCCAGCTTCTGGACCAGTTCGGCAGGCATCACGGGCTCGCCTCCCCCTGCGGAATGGCGATCGAGGAGGCGGCAGCAGCATCCTCGAATTACCTCAGGCTCCCGTACACGGTCAAGGGGAACGACGTTTCCTTCTCCGGACTACTGACCGCGTCAAAGGTTCTCCTCGACAGGGGGGGCTCCTTCTCCGACGTGTCGTACTCCATACAGGAGACCGCGTTCGCCATGGTCACCGAGGTCACGGAGAGGGCCCTCGCCTTCACGGGGAAGAGAGAGGTGATGATCGTGGGAGGGGTGGCAGCGAACAGGCGGCTCAGCGGGATGATGGCCGACATGGCCGGTCGGCACTCGGCGAACCTCACCGTGACCCCGCTCGAGTACAGCGGGGACTGCGGAGCGCAGATAGCCTGGACAGGCTGGCTCGCACATTCCTGCGGTATCGAGGTACCGATCGCCGAATCGAAGGTCCTGCAGTCCTGGAGGCTCGACCGTGTCGACATCCCTTGGCGCGACTGAGCTGTCCAGGGGCCGCCTCCTGTACAGGGGCGCTGAGGCCGACGTGATCCTGGGGGACTGGCAGGGGCTGGAGGCGGTGTACAAGGTCAGAAAGCCGCTGACCTACAGGCTCAGGATCCTGGACGAAGCTATCCGGCGTCAGAGGACCGTGCGCGAGGGAGAGATGATTCATCTCGCGAAGAAGGCCGGGGTATCGTCCCCCTTCCTCTACGACGTCGACGTCCCGGCTTCCACCCTGGTGATGGAGTTCATCAGAGGGGACAGGGTGAAGGACCTGGTGCCGTCGCTCTCCGAGGGCCAGCTGGAGGACGTCTTTCCCGAGGTCGGGGAGGAGGTCGGGAGGCTACACCGTTCAGGGATCATGCACGGCGACCTGACGACGGCCAACGTCGTAAGGAGAGGAGGGCGGCTCGTTTTCATAGACTTCGGTCTCTCCTTGAGGACGACGCGGCTCGAGGACCACGCGGTGGACCTGAGGCTCATCAAGGAGACCCTGGTCGGGGCGCACCCAGACGCGTCGGAGAGGGCGCTCGAAGCCCTGAACCGTGGGTACGCCACGGTCGTCGGTCCGGCGCGGTCCCGCGCTGCACTAAAACAGCTTCAGAACATAGAGCGAAGGGGAAGGTACGCCCGGGTCACATGAAACGAGCTTCCAGCGGGCAACATTTATCAGCCCAACTCCCAGGACTCGCCTGAAAGGTTCCGATATGGCTCGCATCCACTCGCACAGGCACGGGAAGTCTCATCAGACGAGGCCCCCTAGCAGGAGCACCCCCAGCTGGGTCACAGCCACGCCCGACGAGGCCAGGACGGTTGTCCTCAAGCTTGCGAGGGACGGGGTGACGCCGAGCAGGATAGGGCAGACGCTAAGAGACGACTACGGGGTCCCTCTCCTCAAGCCCCTCATCGGGAAATCCCTGGGCAGGGTTCTGGCGGAAGGAAAGGCAGCTCCAAAGGTCCCGCAGGATCTTCAGGACCTCATCGAGCGCGCCCATCGCGTGCAGAAGCACCTCCAGTCCCATAAGAGCGACAGAAAGAACGTCCACTCGCTCGAGCTCGTCGAGGCGAAGATCTACCGCCTTTCGAAGTACTACAAGGCGAAAGGTATCCTGCCGGGCGACTTCAGGTACACGGCCGTCGTCGCCCAGCTGGCGTAGCCTGGAGGCAGGCCACATGGCCGACCTCGAAGGCCTTCTCGCGAGGTACAGGTCGCTAGCTCCCGACATCATGAGAATCGTCAGAAGCGGGAAGAGGATCCTGGTCGTCACACACATAGACGCAGACGGCCTGTGCAGCGGCTCGATGGTGTTCGCGGCACTCAAGCGAATTGGGGCGAACGCCGTGCTGCGTTCGGTCCCCGACCTCGACCAGCGGTCCGTCGCCACGCTCGGCGTCCAGGGCTTCGACTTCTACGTCTTCACCGATCTCGCTTCCACGCTGGTGGAGCAGCTCGAGGCTGCCTTCCCAGCGAGGTACCTGGTCCTGGACCACCACCAGATTCCGGAAGAAGACGCAGGGAACCCGTCGGTGGTGAATGCCTGGCGGTACGGGTTCGACGGGGGGAAGGAGGCCTGCTCCTCTTCGATGGCTTACTTCTTCGCGTCGGCGCTTGAGGCCGGCAACGACGACCTCTCACCGCTCGCGGTCGTCGGTGCGCTGGCTGACAGGCAGGACGCAGGGCCGGGAAGGTCGCTCACGGGGATGAACAGGGCCGCGGTGGAAGAGGCCCAGGCCCGCGGCCTCCTCTCGGTCGCAAGGGACCTGATGTTCACGGGAAGGGAAACGAGGCCCATCCACGAAGCCATCGCGCTCACCTCCACGCCGTTCCTGAAGGGGCTCACGGGGAGCAAGGATGCCGTCCTGGCCGCCCTCCACCAGTCCGGAATGACCCTGAAGGACGGGGGGACCTGGAGGACAATCTCTTCCCTTACGCCGGACGAAAAGATGAATCTCACAGAGGTCATCGCCAGAACCCTGGGCGCCAACGAAGGGGCAACCGAGGCCATTGCGAGCCTCGTGGGGGAGACCTACACCTTCGAGTTCGAAGATTCCTTCACCCCCCTCAGGGACGCGAGGGAGTTCGGCACGCTCCTCAACGCCTGCGGGCGGATGGGGGCAGCTGGCACGGGAATATCTGTCTGCCTCGGGGACAGGTTGGAGGCACTGAAGGCCGCCATGAAGACCCTGGCTGACTACAGGTCAGGGATCAACAAGGCGCTCGAGGCCCTGACCGCGGCGCCGTCCAGGATGGAGCAGCACGGAAGCGTGGTCCTGCTCAGGGGGGAAGGCGTGGTGGACGAGAAGCTCCTGGGGCCGGTGATCTCGATCCTCACTTCCTCCCCGGAGTTCAAAGACAAGGTTCTCGTCGGGAGCGCCGAAAGCCGAGATTCGGACCTGAAGATATCGTCAAGGGTCGGGGACGCCTTCGCCGGCGATGTCAACCTCGGAATTATCATGCGGGAGGCCGCGGAAGGGGTCGACGGGGTGGGGGGAGGTCATGCCATGGCCGCAGGCGCCAAGATACCCGCTTCCAAGCTCGCACACTTCTCCAAGGCAGTCCTGGAAAGAGTGTCCGCTTGAAGGCGGCACTGACGGTCTACATGGCGGCCGCGGGAGAGGGGAGAAGCTTGGCCGCCGTCCTTACCCCTGACAATGAAGGCCTCCCCAGGGGGACGCTCCTGTCCACAAAGGCAAGGGGGAGGGCGCTCGAGTTCGAGGTGACGTCCGGCTCACTGTCTGCTTCGCTCTCCACGGTCCTCGCCCTCCTGCGGGACATCGCTCTCTTCGAGGAGGTATGGCTTTTATCGAGTCAGAGGAGAGGCCGGGTCCGCAGGGGCTGACCTGGGTTGATGGACATCAAGCTGGTGCGCGAGAATCCCGATGCCGTAGTGGCGAGCCTTAGGCGGCGGGGTGCGGTCGACAAGGTCCCCCTGGTCAGCGAAGCTGCCAAGGCAGACTCTGAATGGCGGAAGCACAAGACGGAGGTTGACAGGCTGCGGCACAGGCAGAACGAGCTGACGGCGGAAGTGGCGGCCCTGAAGAAGAAGGGAGAGCCCATCGAAGACAAGCTCAGGGAGGTCAAGGACATTCCCCGGAAGATAAAAGACCTGGATGCGAAGTCAGCCGAAGCCAGCGCCAGGTTGAACGCGGCCCTCTTGGGGCTCCCCAACATGCTCCACGAGAGCGTCCCCACAGGGAAGGACGAGACGGAGAGCGTAACGGTCAGGACCTGGGGGGAGCACCCCGACTTCGGCTTCGAGCCGAAGGACCACATCGACCTGCTCACCGCCCTGGACATGGTCGACATGGAGAGGGGCGCGAAGGTGGCAGGGGCCCGCTTCTTCTTCATGAAGGGGGACGCGGTCAAGCTCGAGCACGCAATAATGCAGTTCGCCCTGGACTTCCTGCGGGCTAAGGGGTACACGGCGGTGGAGCCGCCGTTCATGCTCAATCGAGAGTCCTACGAAGGAGTGGTCAACCTGGAGGACTTCGGGCCAGTCATCTACAAGATCGAAGGGGAGGACCTGCATCTGATCGCCACCTCCGAGCACCCCCTCGTCTCGATGCACCTGGACGAGATACTGGACGCTTCAGAACTCCCGCTCAAGTACTGCGGCTTCAGCCCCTGTTTCAGGGTGGAGGCGGGCGCCCATGGGAAGGATACAAAGGGCATATTCCGCGTCCACCAGTTCTACAAGGTGGAGCAGGTTGTCTTCAGCAAACCCGAACAGAGCTGGAACATCCACGAGGAGCTGATCGGGAACGCCGAGGGCATCTACCAGGCGCTGGGGATTCCATACAGGGTTGTTGCACTATGCAGCGGCGACACAGGCTTCATGTCAGCCAAGACCTACGACCTTGAAGCATGGCTCCCGGGCCAGGGGAAGTACAGGGAGATGGCCTCCGCCAGCAACATAACAGACTACCAGTCCAGGCGCCTCAAGATCCGCTACCGGGAGAAGCAGAGCGACCCCACCGTTCTCGTTCACACTCTGAACTCCACGGCGGTCGTCACCCGGACCCTGGTGGCAATGGTAGAGAACTTCCAGCAGAAGGACGGGTCCGTGAGGGTCCCAAAGGCCCTCTCTCCCTACATGGGCGGAATCACAGCCCTGCAGAAGCGCTGAGGTTAAATGCCCGCGCCGAACGGGGCGCCTTCGATTGCCAAAGAAAGCAGCAAAGGTGCGTGACAAGTGGAAGCTGAAGCAGTGGGTCACGGTCACCGCATCGCCATCCTTCGGCAACGCCCCCATAGCCCGGATCCCCCTCACCGATGTGGAGAAGCCGGAGGGGAGGGTCATCGAGACCACCCTCTACGACATCCTGAAGCAGGACCCACAGCACTACGCGTTCAAGCTCTTCTTCCAGGTCGATAGGGTCGAGGGAGAGACTGCCTACACGGTATTCAAGGGGCACGAGTATTCGCGGGAGTTCCTCAGGAGCCTCATCCGCCGCGGCTCATCGATGTCCGACTTCATCCGGGACTACGCCACCAAGGACGGCTACGTCGTGAGGGTGTACTGCACAGCCCTGTCTCAGGGGAAGATGAACAGCTCAAAGAAGCACGACCTAAGGCTCATCATGGACGCGGTCATCAGAGAGAAGGCGGCCAGCATGAACTATGAGGGGTTCGTCCAGGAACTGGTGCTGCAGAAGGTCGCGTCAGACGTCTACAACGAAGCGAAGAAGGTGACGCATCTCAGGCACGTAGGCGTGAGGAAGAGCAAGCTCATCGCGCGCCCCGAGCCGAGGAAGGCCGAGCAGCTACCCCCGCTTGCCGCTTGATACTATCTTCACGATATCCCTGTTCTTGAGCACGTGGTCTGATCCAAGCCTCTTCCCTGTCCTAGCGTCGACCGCGTAGAGGAAGGTATCCGCCAGCTCGCTGTGGACTGTCCTGGCGAGGTCGATCGCCGTGGACCCTCCCTTCATCACGAACGCGTCGGGGAGAACGCGGCCCTCCTTGTCCGAGAGGCGGGTCTCGTCCTCGACGGGAAAAACCACGATGGCGCTCAGGAGGCCGAAGAAAGCTTCGTTGATGGCTTCCTGGACGCCTGTGCCGCCGTAGATCTTCATCACCCTCTCTTCCACCATCCGGAGGGCGTTGGTCTGGGGAGGAGTGAGCCTCTGCGGGTCCTTCACAGCGAAACCCTGGTCTCCGGGCGTGTACTCCACGAGCCCGTGCTCCGTCGCCTTCCTAAGGAGGAGCTCCGCCTCGGAAGCGCATGGGACGACCTTCCTCCCGGTCTTCTTGAGTGCCTCGATGTTGGCAGAAGAAGAAGGGAGGTCAGCCTTGTTCGCCGCCACCAGCGAAGGCTTCGTCAGCTTCCGCGCCTCGACCACGAACTGCATTATCTGATCGTCGGTCCAGGCGGTCGGCTTCTCTGTGCGCAGGTGCAGGCGAAGGACGACCTGCTCGACGTCCCCGAATGTCACCGAGAGTCCAGAGAGCCTCTCTGCCAGGTGCTCGACCACCTTTCCGCCTGTCTGTTCAATGGACCTGGCCACCTTCTCCCAATCCTTCTTGATTATGCCGAACATCCACAGGTCGAACTCGTGCTCGACCATTGCGATGTCGCCCACGGGGTCGTGCGTCCCTGGAGGGACCTTCCTCCCTTCCAGGTCGGTGGAACCCGAAGCGTCCACCACCTGGATGAGGGCGTCAGCTTGCCTGACATCGTCCAGAAACTGGTTCCCCAGCCCTTTCCCCTTAGAGGCGCCTTCGACCAGTCCTGCAACGTCGACGATCTTGACGGGAATAAGCCGCGTGCCGTTCACGCAGGCGGAATTCCTCGGGTTGTCGGTGACCCCCATCTCCTTGCATACGCACAGGGTCTTGAGGTGGGCCACCCCCACGTTGGGCTGGATGGTCGTGAAGGGGTAGTCCGCGATAGGGACGTCCTTGAGCGTCGCCGCTGCGAAGAACGTCGACTTCCCGACATTAGGTTTGCCGACGACCCCCACGAGCACGACCCGGCCAAAATTCAGGCCTGTTATAACCGTCTCATCCGGCGTTCCCATCGTTGGCCAGGGTGTGCGTCATAGGCGGAGGGACCGCTGGGGAGGAAGCGGCGTTCGAGGCGGGCCTCAGGGGTGCCGACGTCACAGTAATCGAGAGGAGGTGCGCCCCAGACCCTCCCTGGAGGTCCTGGCCTGACCTGATCGTTGGGTCTCCGCTGGAAGAAGCGTCCCTGAATGGGCGCGGGGGGACGTCTCCCCGGGTGCTCAACGAAGAAGCGTCTGCCGCAGGGACCGGCTTCGTCGCCCTGTCCGGCGGGGCCAGGCTGCGGTTCGACTCGGTCATCATCGCAACAGGGGTCCGCTTCGAGCCAGTCGCCTTTCAGGGCCTCAGGAAGGCGGGGGTTCTCGTCCTCGACGGCGCAGAGAAGTACCGTGAGGTCGGTCGCACGTGCACTTCTCTGAACGAGGCCGTCATCGTAGGCGAGGGGTACCGTGGTCTCGAAGTGGCGGACAGGCTCAGCAGCCGCGGTGTGAAGGTCCGCCTCCTGATCTCGTGCTGGCAGCACGCCCCTCCTTCCCCCCTCGTTCTCGAGGTAATCGAGGACGTTGCCAGGGAGAGCGGAACCGAAATTCAGAGGGGAGAGGTGTCGAGGGTGGTGGGGAACGGCGGGGTCGAGGCCGTGGTAGCAGGAGGCTCCGTCATCCCCTGCGACGTCGTGCTCGTCGCCCCGCCCCGGGCGCCAAATCCCATCCCCGCCGCCGCGAAGCTCGGTCACGCCGGGGCGGTCGAGGTCGATCGGGGGATGAGGACCAGCGTTCCCTCCCTGCTGGCCGCGGGGGGGTGCGCTGAACTGAGGGGAAGCGCTCCGGGTTCGGGGGTTCTGGATTCGGAGCCCCGTCTCTCGGGGAGAATCGCAGGTTCGAACTGCACTGGTCCGGGGCACTCCCTCGGTACGGCGAGGGTCGAGGAGACGAGAGCCTTCGGTCTCCGCTGGTCAAGGATTGCAGGGAGGGCAGTGGACGGGACCCTCCCCTGTCAGGCGGAAACGGTGAGCCGGCGCTGGGGCTCCGAATGCGCCTGCACAATCACCCACCAGCTGTTCAGCGAAAGGGTCCTGCAAGTGGAATCAGTCCAGCCATCCGAGTCTTCGGCCGCGGGACTTCCTCCCCTGGGCGCCGGGGTGACCCTCGAGGCCCTCGCCTTCGGATTAGGTTCAAGCGATATATCGCAGATTTCGGAGACCGCTAGGCTGGGGCTGCGAGAATGGCAAAAGTCCTGATCTGCGATCACGTAGAAGTGGAGAGGCTCGCCCTGGGGCCGGGCGTCGTTGTCGACTATAGACCCACCATTACGAAGGATGAGCTCCTGGCAGTTGCGGGGGAGTACGACGCATTCATCGTCAGGAGTAGGACGAAGATCGATCGCGCGGTCCTGGACAGGGCGGCCAGGCTGCGGCTTGTCGCGAGGCCTGGCACGGGGCTTGACAACGTAGACGTCGAGTATGCGAAGTCAAAGGGGATTACGGTCGTCAACAGCCCCGAGTCCCTTGTCGAAGGGGTGGCCGAGCACGTTGTTCTCCTGATGCTGGCGCTGAGCAGGAAACTCGTGACGGCCGACGTGGGAACAAGGGCGGGAAAGTGGGAGAAGAGCATGCTCATGGGGAAGGAGCTGAAGGGCAAGGTTCTGGGGATAGTTGGCCTCGGGAGGATCGGGAAGCGCATAGCCGAGATAGCGAAGACATTAGGCATGTCCGTCCTTTTCTACGACGTCATCACCATACCCCCAGAGGTCGCGGCCTCCCTCGGGGCGAAGGTCGTGGGGCTCGACGAGCTGTTCAGGGGGTCAGACTACATCACGCTGCACGTCCCCATGACCCAGGACACAGCCCACATGGTCGGGACCCAGAGGCTCGGCCAGATGAAGAAGACCGCCTGCCTCATCAACACGTCGAGGGGGGGTGTGATAGATGAAGCCGCCCTCGCCTCAGCCCTCCAGAGCGGCGCCGTCGCAGGGGCTGCTCTCGACGTCTTCGAGAAGGAGCCGCCAACCGGCCCCATACTCACCGCCCCGAACACCATCCTGACGCCTCACATCGGCGGCCAGACTGAGGAGGCGCAGGTCAACGCGATCGTCGTGATAGGGGAGAAGGTCAGGGCATTCTTCGCAGCGGGCTGAATCGCCAAACAACGTTTATTTGCCGACTGAAAACGAGGCGCCCAGATGCCCATGTACAGCCAGGTTTCGAAGACGTGGCAGAACATCTTCCACGAGAAGGGAGGGGACATGAGGTCCCGGGCAGTGGAGCTGAGGAAACAGCCGGCGATGCTCAGGGTCGAAAGGCCCTGGAGGCTCGACAGGGCGAGGGCCCTCGGCTACAAGGCGAAGGAAGGCGTGGTGGTCATCAGGATGCGAGTCTCCCGGGGTGGGATGAGGAAGCAGCGCCCCACCTCCGGCAGGAGGCCGAAGCACATGGGCGTCCTGAAGATCAAGTCTGCGGTGTCCTCACAGAAGGTCGCCGAGAGGAGGGCAGCCGAAAGGCACCCGAACATGAAGCTCCTGGGCTCCTACCCAGTCTGGGAGGACGGAATCCACGCTTGGTTCGAGTGCATTCTCATCGACCCTGTGCACCCTGCCATCAGGAAGGACTACAACTACAGAAGGGTCCTGGGACTAGTCGACTAGGCCTACTTCTTCATCTCGCTGCTGTGGCCTGGGAATATCTTTGAGTTCGGGTCCACGTATGTCTTGGCGACGTTGACGGCCAGGGCTGCCTGCGCGTGGCCGGTGGCAATCAGATTCAGCTTCACCCCGTCCAGGGGCCCCGCGATGTCGCCAGCGACGAAGACCCCGGGGATGTTCGTCTCCATCTTCCCGTTGACCCTCACCTCTCTGCCGTCTATCTGCAGTCCCCAGTCCTTGATGGGGCCCAGATCGGCGCGGAACCCGATGTTGACGAGGATGGCGTCCACGTCCACCGTCTCCTCGGCCTGCGTCCTGTTGTCGAATATTACTGCCCTCGTCACGTTGTTCCCGTCTCCCGTGACGCTCCTCACTTCGTAGAAGAGCTTCACATCGACGCTCGAGTTCTTCAGGGCTATGACGCTCCCCTCGTGGGCCCTGAATACTTCCCTCCTGTGCACCAGGGTGATCTTCTTGGCGATGTCCTTGATGTTCAGTGCCCAGTCGACGGCGGAGTCGCCGCCCCCGACGATGAGCAGGTTCTTGTCCTTGAAGATGCTCCTGTCCTTGACGAAGTAGTAGACCCCCTTCCCTTCGTAGTCGGACGCACCCTTCGCGTCCAGCTTGTTGGGGGAGAATGCGCCCACCCCGGCCGCCACGAGGACCGCCTTCGACAGGTGCTTGGTCCCCTTGTCCGTCGTAAGCTCGAATATCCCGTCCAGCCTGCGCAGAGCCGTGACCCGTTCTCCGAGGACCACAGTCGGGTTGTACTGGAACGCCTGCTCGACCAGGCTCTTCACCAGGTCCTTGGCGAGAATCTTGGTGTATCCCGGCACGTCGAAGATGTACTTCTCCGGGTAAAGGACCGCCACCTGACCTCCCGGTTCTTCCAGGGCGTCGATCACCTTGGTCTTCATCTGTCTCAACCCCGCATAGAAGGTGGCGAAGAGCCCGCTCGGCCCTGCACCTATGATGGTGAGGTCGTATACGTCGCCGGACATCGGCTTTCCGGCTGGCCATCTGCAAACGGTGTATAAGGATTCGCGAATCTAGCCGAGCCCTGACGCCACCGGGTCCGCGGGTTTGATGACCTCCCTGATGAGAACTGTGGCGTACTGCCCCTTCCCCAGGGTGAACTTCATGGTAGCGGTGTGCCCTTCCACCCTCCAGGAGGGTTCAAGCAGGGCGAGATGGGGGCGCCTGAAGCCTCCCTCGGCGGAGATCTCCTGCATCTCCTTGACATAGAACGATCCCGGGCTGACACCTACCGAACCGAGCACCTCCCTGACGCACCTGTCGAACCTCGAGCCATAGTCTCTGAATGCGTACCCGACCACCTGGACCATCGGCACCGCCCTGTCGGTGGGCGTGTCTCTGACGCCGCGGGGGGCCGAGGTGACCAGACCATCGGGAGACGCCTCAGCCCAGTTGTCCCCCGGTTTCATTTTCGAGATGTCTTCTCCGTCTGAGAGGGCTAC
>Ga0187766_10001452_pt1 | contig 13866 bp, 11 predicted proteins | sample 0216_QUI02_MP05__4_FD_132971 | JGI IMG/M metagenome (GOLD analysis project Ga0187766, IMG submission 132971) | Tropical peat soil microbial communities from peatlands in Department of Meta, Colombia - 0216_QUI02_MP05_20_MG | ecosystem: Environmental > Terrestrial > Soil > Wetlands > Peat ... | reverse complement strand
CGGGCTGCCGTGCCGGCAGGCAAGCAAACGGCGAGCTGTACGACTTCCGGACCGGCGTCTAACTGGTCGGCCATCATTGCCGGATTCCTCGCCGCTTCAGGCCCTTGAATTACTGCAATAACCAGATAATCCCTTGCTAACCGAGCGGAGCCTCTATAGTCTAACTCGGTAACCGAGAGGAGAGCGTCGTGAGCAAACCTTCTGACCTCGTCCAGGGAACACTCGACATGCTGGTCCTCAAAATACTCGCGTTGCAGCCCCTGAACGGATGGGCGATCAGCCAGCGTCTCAAACAGATCTCCAGCCACGTGCTGGGCGTCAGCGATGGCTCCCTCTACCCGGCACTGCACAAACTGGAGCACCGCGGTTGGATTCGAGCTCAGTGGAAGGCGAGCGAAAATAATCGTCTCACCAAGTGTTATTCGCTCACGCGGCTGGGGCGGAAGCAACTCGAAAAAGAGACAGCCAATTGGAACCGCGTGTCAGCTGCCATCTCCGGCATAGTAAGGCTGGAAGAGGCCTGAACATGGACATCGAACAATGGTTTTATTCCTTGCCTGTCCGTTTACGGTCCTTGTTCCATCCTCATCAGATGGAGCGCGAACTAACCGAGGAAGTTCGCGAGCATCTCGACCAGCAAATCAGGGACAATGTTGCGAAAGGGATGTCTCCGGAAGAAGCGCGCTACTCCGCCATGCGCGCGTTTGGCGGAATCACGCAGATCGAACAGCAATGCCGGGAGGTACGTGGTAGTGCCCTCCCGGACGATTTTGCACGGGACCTGCGTTTCGGTTTCCGGCAACTGTATCGCTGCCCAGGCTTTTCTGCATTGGCGATTTTGTGTCTAACCTTGGGCATCGGCGCGAACACAGCGGTATTCAGTTGGGTCGAGGGAATTTTATTCCGCCCCTACCCCATGGTCGCGCATCAGGAGCGGCTGTTCGCACTGGCCGCAACGGTGCAGGGAGAGAGCCGTCCCGACATGCTGTCCTGGCCGGACTTCCTCGACCTGCGCCGTAGCTGCACGCTCTGCGAGGACTCATTCGTCAGTAAGATTACCGGCAGTACGCTTAATATTGGAGACCATGCCGAAGTCACGACTGGTAGCCTTGTCTCAGCCAACTATTTCGAAGCCATCGCTCTTCATCCCATTCTCGGGCGCGCCTTCGAGCCCGGCGAGGACGTCGGCAACGGTGCCCATCCCGTTGTAGTTATCAGTTATCAGATGTGGCGCAATCGCTTCAAAGGTGACCCGGAAGTCATCGGGAAGGTGCAACGGCTAAACAATGTGCCACATACCATCATCGGTGTCGCGCCAGAGGGATTCTACGGGACATTCGTAGGCAGGGCGATACAGTTCTGGGTGCCGGTATCGATGCAGGGAACCTTCGACAGCGGTGGTTACAAACTCGAAGACCGCGGTGCGCGATGGATCGAAGCCTATGTGCACCTGAAACCCGGTGTCAGTCGGGCACAGGCACAACAGCAAATTTCTACCATCGCGGCACGATTGCAAAAGGACTACCCAGCCACCAACCGTGGGCGCAGCATCGGACTGTGGGCGCTGTGGCAAACCCCATTCAACCATGCCGGCGAACTGCTGCCCACCCTCGAGGTTATGGTTGCCGTAGTCGGGTTTGTCCTGCTCATTGCCTGCGCCAACGTCGGCAATCTCCTGCTGGTCCGGTCGTTTATTCGACGCCATGAAATGTGCGTGCGTCTGGCAATTGGAGCCACCGGTTCCCGTTTGTTGCAGCAGCTTCTTATCGAAGGCCTCATCCTCTCGGTGCTAGGAACCGCGGGAGGATTTTTGATGGCGTATTGGTGCCGGCACCTGCTGGTGAGGTTGTTGCCAGTGCGCGAAGGCGAAGCAATGTACTTGCCGGGAACGATTGACGGCCGAGTCATGATGTTAGGTGCCGGCATTTGCTTGCTGGTAACACTGATTGTTGGCCTGGTTCCGGCATTTCAAATCCGCAAGCTGGATCTTGCTGGTTCGTTGAAAACTGAATCTTCGGGGGTGGTTGGCGGCCGTGGAAAAGCTCGGATGCGCTCAGGGCTGGTGGTATTCCAGATCTGCCTAAGCTTCATTCTGCTGGTTGCAGGGGCTCTGTTGCTCGAAAGCCTGCAGAGGATTCGAACAACCAACCCCGGTTTTTCGACGACGAGTGTCGCGGTGACAGGAGTGTCGCTGGTCGCGTCGGGATATGACGTGCCTCGCTCAAAGATTTTTCAGGACGAACTTCTTGACCGCCTGAGCGTGTTGTCCGGTATCCAGTCCACGGCGTTCGCGGCAGTCACGCCGCTGGGCTACGCCACTTTCTCTTCTACGCCGATCGCTGCGGATGGGTACCAAGCTCCGCTTGAGGAACAACTCGAGGTGGAATACAACCAGGTGAGTCCGAATTATTTCGCCACCTTAGGAATTCCTCTACTCTCCGGTCGGGAATTCACGCGCAGTGACGATGAAAACGCGCCGTTGGTCGCCATCGTTAATCGAACCATGGTGATGCGGTACTGGCGGGGTGAGGATCCGCTCGGACGTCGAGTGCAAGTGAAGGGCCGCTGGGCGCGAGTCGTGGGCGTGGCGGCCGACTCGAAATATGAAAGCATGCGCGAGACTGCGAGACCTTTCTTCTATGTGCCTCTGCGGCAGGACTTTGTCCGAGACCCGGACTTGAATATCCGCACTACACAATCGCTGCAGAACACATTGGCCGCCGTTCTCCGTGAGGTACACGCCTTGGACCAGGATCTTGCCCTGTATGGAATGAGCACGCTTCAGGAACAAGTAAACCGCGCCAACTCGCCGCAACTCGTCGCCGTCACCCTGGTCTTGACTTTGGGAGGCTTGGCGCTTCTCCTTGCCGCTGTGGGACTTTACGGAGTGATGTCTTACGCGGTCGCGCAAAGCACGCGCGAATTGGGCCTTCGCATGGCCCTTGGCGCCGACGCGGCTAACCTGCTACGGCTGGTCATTTCGCGCGGCCTGCGATTAACCGCCGGAGGTGTCCTTTTCGGCACGGTGGCTGCCCTGGCTGTGACGAGATTACTCGGACAACTTCTCTATAACGTAAGCCCGCACGATCCGCTGGTATTCGGTCTTGCCCTAGCAGTGATGACTACCACAGCCATCTTCGCTTCTCTATTGCCCGCCTGGCGAGCCAGCCGGACGGATCCCGCGCGCGTATTGCGGGAGTGATGACACCAAACGACAAAAGCGCTATGAAGACGGTTCACATCATCTCTGTTCCCCACAAATCGTGCAGGTGAACGATACCCTCCAGATTTCCGGCTGAATCGACGACCGCTAGTGATGTGATCTTCTTATCTTCCATCACCGCAAGCGCGGTCGTGGCAAATTCCTGTCCGCCGATAGTTTTGGGGTTGCAAGTCATGCACTCGCCGGCAGTCAGATCAAGCACATCTTTGCCGCGTTTTTCGAGCAGCCGCCGCAGGTCACCATCGCTGATCACACCCACAAGCTTCTCACCCTCGACTACCGTTGTAATGCCCAGTTTCTTGCGCGACATTTCGTAGATCACATCCGGCATCTTCGTTTGCGGCGATACGCGAGGCACCGTGTCGCCGGTGTGCATCAGCGATTCCACCTTAGCCAGACGCTTTCCTAAATTCCCGCCGGGATGCAGATTGGCAAAATCATCCTCTTTGAATCCACGTTTCTCCGCCACCGCCATCGCTAGAGCGTCACCCAAAGCCAGCATGGTTGTCGTGGAGGCTGTAGGCGCAAGTCCCAAGGAGCACGCCTCCTTGGCCACGGAACAATCGAGCGCCACATCGGCAGCGGCAGCCAAAGTAGAAGGCTGCGCCGACCGCTCATTTTTGGCCGCCAAACTCGGAACCAGCTCCTCGCATGTCATCGCAATCAGCGGAACCCGCAAACGCTTGAGTGTTGCCAAGAGCCGCAGAATTTCTTCCGTCTCTCCACTGGCCGAAAGCGCCAATACCACATCCCCTCGCACTACCATGCCCAAATCGCCATGAACGGCTTCAACCGGGTGCATGAAAAGCGCCGGAGTTCCCGTCGAATTGAGGGTGGCAGCAATTTTGCGAGCGATAATCCCGCTCTTCCCCATCCCCGTCACTACCACTCGCCCCCCGCACCGGTATATAAGCTCGACGGCTTGGTTAAAAGCCTGCGCCATCGGCCCGGCTATGCGGTCCGCCAGCACACGCAGCGCGTCCGCTTCGATCCGGACAACATTTTCTCCAACGTGTTTCATGAAGGAAAGGATGTTAGCACGTCAACAAGCTTCGAAAGATGGCAGCGGCACCGGCTGGTTCGGCCAGTCAAAAGTGATCGTCGAAAGTCTGCCGCGGTGATAATCCTCCCAGGCCTTTGGACTGGATCAATCGGTCCCAGGGACCGGCCTGCCAATTGTCCTTGTGACGCTCCTCAAACATCCACGGCGGCAGCGTGATCAAGAGCGTTTGCGCCAATGCATGCGCATACGCCTCGTACATCGCACGCAGCTTGGTCAGCTTCTCCGTAAATTCGGTACCCTCCTTCAGTCGCACTCCGCGGGCCTCAAGGCTTTTTCTCAGGGAAGCAAGCTGTTCCGCCGACAGGCGATCGGGGAACCCGCGGTCGTACTGGGCCCGGACAACTTGGGCCAGATCAACCATAGCGTGCCGTGCCATCGCAAAAGTCATCTTCGCCTGATCGGTCGGCAGCGCATCGACGCCAGCGATCACCAGCGCCGTCGTATCCAGGATTGCCGTCAGCGCCCCCAGCCATGATTGATTGGTGTGCTGCGAGCGAAAGAAACACAGCACCGGATAAGAAATGTGGCTCTCCAGGACCTCGCTGGCCAGCCGTTCCCAATCTCGAAAAACCTGATCGAGTAATCGCTTTTCGGAAGCCGTCCCTAATCTCGCAAGCAGTTCGGCCGCCGTTGGCGGGGAGCCTGCCCGCACATCCAGCAGCGAGATCTGAACTTCGCGGCGTGAGAACGAAGAATAGAGCGTAGGCAGGTACCCAATAACTGTTCCTAGAAAGCCAAAACCCATTCCCGCCTCAATGACAGCCAAGGCGCGAGACAAAGGAGAAGTGGGAACAATGTCCCCATATCCCAGCGTGAAGAATGTCTCACCGCTGTGGTATAGCAACCTGCCAAAGGTGATGGGTTCGTTGCTTAGTTGCAAATGCTCACCGGCGCCGTACTGCACCAGGGCAAAGCCGAAGATCAGCCCCATGGCCCACAAAGCCAGCAGGAAGATCAACGACAACGGTCCAAAGTAGCCGAGGACATTCTCGCGCCGGCCGGCCGACTGAATGTGGCTGGTCAGCGTGCGCCACGGAATCCACGTATGGCGGTAAAACCACGATGTGATGCGGAAATGGCGTTGGACTCGCCGTGGAAGAACAACCGTCTCAAACGCGTCGAGCAGGACCGCAAGAATTACCCCTGTACCAGCAATTGCGGCAAAGACATGCATATGCGGCTTACCGTGGCTGCTTAGATGAGGTAGGGATATTAGCAGATTCGCATCAGTGTCACGGCTGTGCCGGGAGAAGGCTAGGGAGTCTTATGTGCGTTCTGCACCGCCCGGCACACCGCTTGCAACTCCTTTAATACAGTCCGCAGTTTTGTCGATTCCAACGCGTTGGCACCATCGGATTTCGCTTCTTTCGGATTGTCGTGCACTTCGAGAAAAATCCCGTCCACCCCCGCTGCCGCTGCTGCCCGCGCCAACACAGGAATGAATTCAGGCTGCCCGCCGCTGGTCGCAGGTTGATCGTCATCTCCATGCGTCGCTGACGGCAGTTGAACCGAATGGGTGGCGTCAAAAACTACTGGCGCAAACTTGTGCATGATCGCCAGCGAGCGCATATCCACGACCAGATTGTTGTAGCCGAAACTCGATCCTCGCTCCGTAACAAATACTCTATCGTTCCCGGCCGTTCGGCATTTTTCGACGGAGTGTTTCATGTCCCAGGGCGAGACAAACTGCCCTTTCTTGATATTCACCGCACGGTCGCTCATGGCAGCAGCTACTATTAGGTCCGTCTGCCGGCAAAGAAATGCCGGGATCTGCAGAACATCTACAACCTCCGCAACCTTGGGCACGTCTGCGGTTTCGTGCACATCCGTGAGTACCGGCACGTGTACTTCATTTTTTACTTTTTTCAGAATCCGCAATCCCTCGATCAAGCCCGGCCCTCGATAGCTGCGAATCGACGTGCGGTTCGCCTTGTCGTACGATGCCTTGAAAATAAACGGAAAATTCAACGACCGGGCCACGCCTTTGATGATCTCCGCCATGCGAATGGCGTGCGCTTCGCTCTCGATCACGCAAGGACCCGCAATGAGAAACAGGTCCCCCGAACCGACGTGAATGCCTTCGATTTGAAAAGAAAGACTCATCTGGCCGGAAAACGAGGGATGGCCCGGGCTTGCTCCAACCTGACGTCCGTGCCCAGGCGCAGCGAATTGGGGATTTCTGCCACCCGATCAGTGTGATGGACGAGATCGAGGATCTGATCTTCCGCAGCATCGGCCTCCACACTAACGGAGAAAGTCACATTTTGAGCCCGGACCGGCTCACCTCCCCAATCTGCCTGGACCGTCACCTGCACGTTTGTTACTTGAAGCCCGCGTTTGGCGGCTTCGCGATAAATGTCGTTGCTGTAGCAGCCCCCGATTGCCAGAAGGAGCAACTCTCCGCCATTGAAGCCGAGTCCGAATCCTCCGGCTTCTCTGGTTCGATCAATCGTAACAGTGCGGGGACCCGCCGAGCCTACCGCCAGCGAGCCGCCTGTTACGGTGCGGATTTCAATTGTTGTTCGTGACACGGGGATGCAACAGGATTCTACATCCTGGTCCGAATCGGCCGGTGAAACATCTCGACTTCTGCCGCCGCTTCCTCCGCACGCCGCTTGAGTCCATGCTCGTAAGCCGCCTCAATAAACGAGCTGAACATCGGATGCGGCTCCAGCGGTTTCGATTTGAACTCGGGATGAAACTGGCAGCCGATGAAATGCGGATGGCCCGGCAGTTCCACGATCTCGACGTATGTGCCGTCGGGAGTTGAACCTGAGATTCTCAGCCCTCCAGCCGTCAGCGTGCCTTCATATTCACGGTTGAATTCGTAGCGATGCCGGTGGCGCTCGCTGATTTCCAGTTGCCCATATATTCGATGGGCCAAGGTTCCTGGCTCGATCTTGCAGGTCCAGGCACCTAACCGCATCGTCCCCCCCAGTTCCTCTACTCCACGCAATTCGCGGAGCTTGTAAATCACGCGATGCGGTGTTGCAGGATCAAATTCGCTGGAGTTCGCATCCGCTAGTCCGCACACGTTCCGAGCGAACTCGACGCAGGCAGTCTGCATGCCCAGACAGATTCCGAAGTAGGGCACTTTATTCTCTCGTGCATAACGGATAGCGTTCAACATGCCCTCGATGCCACGCTTGCCAAAGCCTCCGGGCACGAGAATCCCGTCATAGCCGCGAAGCTGCTCTTCGTAGGCACGGTCCTCGCCCTCTAGCCCTTCGGCCTCGATCCAGTTCACCACGAGCTTCAGGTTGTGCGCCAGCGCGCCATGAACCAGGGCTTCCTTGAGCGACTTGTAGGAGTCTTCGTATTCCACGTACTTGCCGACAATCCCGATCGTGACTTCCGCCTTGGGGTTGTAAACCCGGTGAACCAGGCCTTCCCACTCCTTCAAATCTCGTTGTTTCGCTTCGAGCCGCAAATACTTCAATACGAGGGAATCGACGCCCTCGTGAGAAAACACCAGCGGAACCTCGTAGATCGAGGCCACATCTTTCGCCGTAATGACCGCTTCTTCCTCCACGTTACAAAACAGCGCAATCTTGGATTTGATTTCTTTGGACAGGAACCGATCAGTACGGCACAGCAGAATGTCGGGCTGAATTCCGATGCTCAGCAGCTCTTTGACGGAGTGCTGAGTTGGTTTGGTCTTGAGCTCTTGCGCGGCGGCGATAAATGGCACGAGCGTCACATGGACGAACAAAGTGTGTTCGCGGCCCAGTTCCTGGCGCATCTGGCGAATCGCTTCCATAAAAGGTAACGACTCGATGTCGCCCACCGTGCCGCCAACCTCAACGATGCAAACGTCCACGTCCTGCGCCACTTTCTTCATCGCGCTTTTAATTTCGTTCGTCACGTGGGGAATTACCTGCACCGTCTTCCCCAAATAATCTCCACGACGTTCCTTGGCGATGATTTGCTCGTAAATTCGGCCCGTGGTCCAGTTGTTGTCGCGGGAAAGCTTGGCGTGAGTGAAGCGCTCGTAATGTCCCAGGTCCAAGTCCGTTTCGGCTCCGTCGTCTGTAACGAAAACCTCGCCGTGCTGGAAAGGCGACATCGTTCCAGGATCGACGTTGAGGTAGGGATCGAATTTCATGATGTTGACCTTCAGACCCCGGCTTTCCAGAAGACAGCCGATCGAAGCCGCCGCCAGACCTTTGCCCAGTGAAGACACCACACCGCCAGTCACAAAGATGTACTTCGCCGACATCGCTTCCTCGCTTTAAATTGTGTTTGGAATGTCGTGCAGGATGGGTGCACGATCAATTATGCCAGAGTTTCCTGAAGAATGGAACTGTGAAAAAGCTCCGCACATCCCCGATCTATACGGCAGACAGATCGTGGAAAAGCCTAAAATTGGGTGTGCGGATTCATTGGTTCGCTAGGTGTATCGTGAGACCACCTCTCATTCATCTGCTCTTCCTGCTCGCCGCCTTCCTCATTCTTTCGCCGTGCATCCACGGTCAGGAACTCGCCAAACGGCTCATTCTCAAAGATGGCTCCTACCAACTCGTCACCAAGTGGGAGGTTCACGGTGAGCGTGTGCGCTATCTCAGTGCAGAGCGCAATGAATGGGAAGAAGTTCCCTACTCGCTGGTGGATTGGGCAGCAACTGATAAATTCGAGAAGGACCGCGCCGCTGGCGTTTCCAGTCCCGAGGCGATCGAGCTCGACAAGGAACTGGCAGCCGAGCGCGCCGCGGAAGAGGCCAAGAGCCCGGTGGTCGCTCCAGGTTTGCACCTGCCTGAGGACGGCTCCGTGTTATTGCTGGATACCTATCAGAATCAGCCCGAGCTGGTGGAAGTGCAACAGAATGGTGGTGAGCTGAACCGCAATCGCAAAGCCAACGTTCTCCACGCGGCAATCAATCCGATTGCCAGCAGCAAGCAGACGATTGAGCTGGACGGACCACATGCCGCCGTCCAGGCACACACCAGCCTGCCTTCGATCTACGTCAACTTGGAGCAGTCGCAGGGTACAGGCACCAGCCCACAGTTTTCCGAACAGCCTCAGCAGCCACAACAGCCCGAACAACCGTGGGACCGTTTTCACATAGTTCGCACAAAATTGAAGAGCGGGAAAAGGATCGTCGGCGACATTAGGATCAGCATGGTCGGCAAAGTCAGCCAGCAACAGAACCTGGTGCCCGCCACTTCGGAGCGCCTCACCGGCGGCTGGATCAAAGTCACTCCTACCGCCCCACTCGAACCGGGCGAATATGCCGTCGTGGAACTCTTAGGCAAGGAAGGCATGAACACATTTGTCTGGGATTTCGGAGTCAACCCATCCGCTTCTGCAAATTCGGGCGCGCTCAAGCCGGAACTCGCACCGTCTGACAAGCCCAGGCAATCGACCAACAATCCATAACAAAAGCTAACTTCTGCGCATTTTCCCGCATCAATCCACAGCCGTTTCGCATCAACCAATCCATCCGAAAGTCAATTTTGATGGGAGCAGGTCAATGAAGATTGCAGTCATCGGTACGGGGAACGTTGGTGGCGCTCTAGGAAAGGGTTGGGCGAAGAAGGGGCACTCGGTCACATTTGGAGTCCGCGACAAAGCCGACGAGAAACTCAAATCGTTACTCAAGGAGGCCGGTCCGAATGCCGGCGCCGCAAGCGTTCAGGAAGCAGCCGCCTTTGGAGAAGTAGTCGTCTTTGCCACTCCATGGTCGGCAACTCAAGATGCGATACGTAGCGCAGGCGATTTGAACGGCAAAATTGTTTTCGAGTGCAACAATCCGGTAAAACCCGACTTATCCGGCCTGCAGTTCGGACAGACAACGTCTGCGGCAGAGCAGGTGGCGAGTTGGGCTCCGGGCGCCAAAGTTGTAAAGGTTTTTAACACGACCGGAGCTGGCAACATGGCGAACTCCCATTATCCGGACGGTCCTCCGGCGATGTTTTATTGCGGGAACGACCCGGGCGCAAAGAAAGTCGCCGCCCAGCTCGCCAGCGATCTCGGATTCGAACCGATCGATGCCGGAGAAATTACATCGGCGAGGTTGCTCGAACCTTTGGCCATGCTGTGGATTCGTCTGGCGTACGCGCAAGGCCTGGGCCCCAACTTCGCGTTTCGAATCATTCGCCGCTAAGCAGTTTTACTCGCTGCCACGGCGCCGGCCTCTTCTTGAATTCTTTGCCAGGCTCGACGCACATGGCGCGCCTCCGTGTTCGTCTGTCCGACGCAGAACCGCAGCGTCACGCGATCATTTAGTTTGGTGTGCGTCAAATACAGATCCCCGCTTCGATTCAGGCGATCCATCAGCGCCTGATTGACATCATCCCCGCCTTTGTGCCGGAAGCATACGAGGTTAAGTGGCACGGGAGCCGCAAGTTCGAAACAGCTGTCGGCTTTCACCCAAGTTGCGAATTCTTGCGCCAGCTGAATGTGCCGACGAATATGGTGTTGCAACCCCTCGATCCCATAATGGCGGATCACGAACCAAAGTTTCAGGGCGCGAAACCGCCGCCCCAGTGGAATTTGCCAGTCGCGATAGTCGAACACTGCTCCCGATTCCGTCGCTTTATTCTTCAGGTATTCCGGCTGGACGCTCAGCGTCCTTATGAGGGCCGCGCGATCCGCAACCCAAAAGCAATCGCAATCAAAATTGGTAAACATCCACTTGTGCGGATTGAAACAGTAGCTGTCGGCGAATTCCAGTCCATTGTGGATGTAGCGAAATTCAGGGCAAAGCGCGGCCGTTCCCGACATCGCTGCATCCACGTGCAGCCACAGATTTTTCTCCTTGCAAATCCTGCCAATCTCGGCAACCGGGTCAATCGCGTTCGAAGAGGTTGTTCCAACCGTCGCCGAAACGAAACACGGCGTGAGCCCTGCCCGCTGATCCTGATTAATCTGCCTGGCGAGCGCTTCGGCACGCATGGCGAATTTTTCGTCGACCTCAATCAGCCGCAAATTATCCCGCCCTATCCCCGCGATCTGCACGTCTTTCTCGATGGATGAATGCGCCTGAGTTGATGTGTATGCCACCAGCTTGCCATTGCCGCCCCGCCGATTGCTGGAGAAAGCTGTGGCACGTTCACGTGCCGCGAGCAAAGCACACAGCGAAGCGCTTGAAGCTGTGTCCTGAATCACGCCACCGCCTGAGCTTGTCGACAGAAACTTCTTTGGCAAGCCAAGCATTCCCACTAGCCAATCCAGAACATGAGTTTCCAATTCGGTGCACGCCGGACTCGTCGCCCACAGCATCCCTTGCACTCCCAAGCCGGAGGAGATCAAGTCACCCAAGATTGCCGGCCCAGACGCATTGCACGGGAAGAATGCGTAAAAATTTGGGGACTGCCAGTGCGTGATTCCGGGCATGATTAGTTTTTCGACGTCGCTGAGGATTGCCACGAACGACTCTCCTTGCGCCGGCGGATTCACGGGCAATGACCCGCGGACTTGCCCTGGTTCCGCGCCAGAGAATACCGGATAAGATTCGATCCGAGCGTAATAGTCCGCAATCCAATCCACCACTGTGTAGCCGTTCTTGCGGAACTCTTCGGGAGTCATGTGAAACGAGCTCTTCTCACTCATTGGCACTCCGTTGTCGAGCAAAACTTAGGTCACCAGATCCAATTGTGGCGACCAGGTTCAGGAATTAGTCACGAAAGCTGACCATAGAAAACCCGTGTGTCATACTCCAGCAACACCTGCCCTCCCGCCTGGTGCGCATCAAAGATCCGCCGCAACTCGGCCAGCATCGGCTCATAGGCCGGATTTCCAGCCTGTGGCGTATACGAGGATGAGAGCAGGCGCCCTTCAAGCGAAGGGTAACCACACTCCTGTCGCATTGTGAACGTTCGGGAATCGTATTGTGAAGGCGTGAAAAAATCGGCAATCTCTGCTGTCGTACGCTCATGTCGCACTTCCCGGTAGTCTGTTCCGTAGCTCAGAAGCAGGCGCTCATATTCGCGGAGGAAAGCTGCCCCATCCACTTTTCTTTCATTCCACACCAGCACGGTCCAGCCGTCCGGCCTCAATATCCGAACGAACTCTGCTCGGGCCCTTTGCCGATCGAACCAATGTGCCGCCTGTGCCGCCGTTACGAAATCTACGCTTCGCGATGGCAGCGTGGTGGCCTCCGCTCTTCCCGCTACACTGGTCAGATTGGAGAAACCTTGCAAATATTCCTCCCCGGCCTTTCTCATTTCCGCATTTGGTTCGACGGCCAACACGCGGTTTCCGTTTTCCAAAAGCATTCGCGTGAAGATTCCAGTCCCTGAAGCAATGTCAGCGACCACGTGCTCCCGCTTTAGACCACATTCCGTCTTCAGCAACCCAATTACTTCCGGCGGGTAACTCGGCCGGTATCGCACATAATCGCTCACTCTCGATGAAAATCGTTCGGTTGCATTCTTAGCCGGCATAGTGACAGTTTAGCTGCATCACTTGCGCTCACGCACCTGCGGATTATCCGGCGCTTGCGTTAACATGAAGGCTGCATTGGTTGGCTTCGTGCCTCGATGACGTACCCGATGAAAACCACTTCTTTCTTTATTGCAGTCGCCTTTCTTTTTGCTGCAGTCACCAGCGACCGGGGCCAGTCATCCAGAGTTTCCGATGGCTCCCGTCCTGTAATTTTCGGGTTTCGCGATGCCACCGCGGAAGCAGAAGTAGAGCACCAGTTTCTTGCTGTGCCGGATCCGAAACTGGCAGAACAGCACCTCCGCATTTTGACCCAGGCGCCTCACGTTGCCGGCTCCCGCGAGGACAAGGCAACCGCCGACTACGTCGCAGGAAAATTTCGCGCCGCCGGACTCGATACCGAAGAGGTTGAGTACCGGGTCTGGATGAACTATCCCTCCCAAATCAGCGTAGACATCACCGCTCCCGGCGGCGTTCACCTGCATGGCCCCTCCCCCGAGCACGTTGATGGCGATCCCTCCGGCGATGACCCGCGGGTAATTACGGCCTACAGCGGCATGTCTCCATCAGGGGATGCAGAATCCGAGGTGGTGTACGCCAACTACGGTGCACCCCAGGATTTCGACAAACTCAAGCAACTCAAGATCGAGGTCACGGGCAAGATTGTCTTGGTGCGCTACGGAGAGAATTTTCGAGGTGTCAAGGCTTTTATCGCCCAACAGCACGGCGCCGCAGGTCTGATCATTTACTCCGACCCTGCTGACGATGGCTGGCGTCGTGGCGACAAATACCCCGAAGGTCCGTGGCGCCCCGCTACAGCAGTACAGCGCGGCTCGATCGGTTACATGTTCGAGTTTCCCGGTGATCCAACCACTCCAGGCATCGCCTCTCTGCCTTCCCTGCCAGATGATAAGCGTGTTCCACCCGAGCGTTCTCCACAGCTCCCCACGATTCCGACGACACCGCTCTCTTATGCCGACGCCTGGCCAATCCTCGAACACATGGCAGGTCCGGTGTCGCCGCGCGAATGGCAGGGTGCTTTGCCATTCACTTATCACTTAGGCCCCGGACCTGTGAAGGTGGCGATGCATCTCAAGCAGGATTATCAGTTCCGAACGATCTGGGATGTCGTCGGACGATTGCCAGGAACGCAGTTCCCAGCTGAGTGGGTAGTGGCGGGCAATCACCGCGACGCCTG
>Ga0187766_10001449_pt1 | contig 13880 bp, 15 predicted proteins | sample 0216_QUI02_MP05__4_FD_132971 | JGI IMG/M metagenome (GOLD analysis project Ga0187766, IMG submission 132971) | Tropical peat soil microbial communities from peatlands in Department of Meta, Colombia - 0216_QUI02_MP05_20_MG | ecosystem: Environmental > Terrestrial > Soil > Wetlands > Peat ... | reverse complement strand
CGATCACCTCCCTTAATAATAAACCACATGCTGTTTATTATTAGAGGTGACGGTACCCAGGCTTGAACCCGCGGCTGTCAACCCGGCCCCGCTCGCCAGGCGTTCCCCCTGAAATCCCGACGGCTTGTCCGAGTCGGCATCGCGCTGGCTAGGCATGCCGCTTAGCCTGGCGACGATGCGGGCCGTGCTGCGGCCGAGGAGGAGCCGGGCAATCAGACCGAGCCGGCGGGCGGCTGCGGCGGCTCGGACGGCGCGAAGGCCCAGTTGTCCGGATTCCGCTGCGAGTACACCACCGGGCGCAGTTGACCCACGGTCGGCCAATCGTCGACATTGACGGCCATGCGCTGATACACGGTGTGTTCGTTGACGGTCGGTCCGTTGATGACGCCGGTGATGGTGACGTACTGCTCTCCGGTGGCGTCGGGTCGCGGGCTGACACCGGTCACCAGCAGCGTGCCGGCCACCCCGTCCGCGCGTCGGCCGCGCCGGATGAACCGCGGCGCCACGAACACCAACAACGTGGCGATCAGCAGGAGCAGCACACCGATTTCCCACACACCGCCATGGTAGGACTGCTGCCATGAGTCATGACGACCTGACGTTCGCGTTGGCGCTGGCCGACCGTGCCGACGCGCTGACTCTCGCCCGGTTCGGCGCGCAGGACCTGCGCGTCGACACCAAACCGGACCTGACGCCGGTGACCGACGCCGATCGGGCCGTCGAGTCCGAGTTGCGCGCCGAGCTCGGCCGCGGCCGGCCTGGCGACAGTGTGCTCGGCGAGGAGTTCGGCGGCCCAACCACTTTCAGCGGACGGCAGTGGATCGTCGACCCGATCGACGGCACCAAGAACTTCGTGCGCGGCGTGCCGGTGTGGGCGAGCCTGATCGCATTGCTCGCCGACGGTGTCCCATGTATTGGTGTCGTCAGTGCACCCGCGCTGCAGCGACGGTGGTGGGCGGCCCGCGGCCAGGGCGCGTTCGCAGCGGTCGGCGGCTCGCCACCACGTCGGCTGTCGGTGTCCTCGGTGGCGGAGCTGGGATCGGCGAGCCTGTCGTTCTCCAGCCTGTCCGGGTGGGCACAGCGCGGTTTGCGCGACCGCTTCCTCGAGCTGACCGACGCGGTGTGGCGGGTGCGTGCCTACGGCGACTTTTGGTCCTACTGCCTGGTGGCCGAGGGAGCCGTCGACATCGCCGCCGAACCCGAGGTGTCAGCGTGGGACCTGGCGGCCCTGGACATCCTGGTGCGCGAGGCAGGCGGGACATTCACCGGCCTCGGCGGCACCGCGGGCCCGTACGGCGGCAGCGCGGTCGCCACAAATGGCCTACTACATCAACACGTGCTGGCGAGGCTTGCCGGGCGGTAACCTAGGCGGCGGGGAGCAGACCATGAGTGACCCGTTCACTATCGCGACCAAACACTGGCACCGCCTCGACGACGGCCGGATTCAGTGCGACGTGTGTCCGCGGGCGTGCAAGCTGCACGAGGGCCAGCGGGGGCTGTGTTTCGTGCGCGGCCGGCTTGACGACCAGATTGTGCTCACCAGCTACGGGCGCTCCAGCGGTTTCTGCGTCGACCCGGTCGAGAAGAAGCCGCTCAACCACTTCTTGCCGGGGTCGGCGGTGCTGTCGTTCGGCACCGCGGGCTGCAACCTGGCGTGCAAGTTTTGCCAGAACTGGGACATCTCCAAGTCCCGCGAGGTCGACACCCTGGCCAGCCAGGCAACCCCAGCCGACATAGCCGCGGTGGCTTCCGAATTGGGTTGTCGCAGTGTGGCTTTCACCTACAACGATCCGACGATCTTCTGGGAGTACGCCGCCGATGTCGCCGATGCCTGCCATGAGCTGGGCATCAAGGCAATCTCGGTGACAGCGGGCTATATGTGCCCACAGCCCCGCGCGGAGTTCTACCGGCACATCGACGCTGCCAACGTGGACCTCAAGGCGTTCACCGAAGACTTCTACCGCAAGGTCTGCGTCGGGCACCTGCACGATGTCCTGGACACCCTCGTTTACCTGCGGCAAGAGACCGACGTGTGGTTCGAAATCACTACGCTGCTGATCCCAGGCCGCAACGACAGCGACGCGGAGATTACCGCCGAATGCACGTGGATCCGCGAAAATCTGGGCGTCGATGTCCCAGTGCATTTCACCGCATTCCATCCCGACTACAAGATGATGGACACCCCGCCGACCCCGCCTGCCACGCTAACGCGGGCACGCGGGATCGGCATCGGCGAAGGCCTGCAGTTCGTCTACACCGGAAACGTCCACGACGCCGAGGGCGGCACCACCTTCTGTCCGGGGTGCGGTACTTCCGTCGTTGTTCGGGACTGGTATGCGATGCGGCACTACGCGCTGACCGATGACGGTCGCTGTCAAGCATGCGGCCGGCGGCTGGCCGGCGTCTACGACGGGCCGGCGGGACACTGGGGCCCACGACGGCTACCTATACGGGCCAGCCTGTCGGGGATGTGAAGTACTTAACAGGCTCGCTACCTTACTCCGGAGTAAGATAGAGTCATTCGCATTGCCACAACGACCGAGGCTGCACACCATGACCGACAGCATCCCCGCTACAAACGGTTCCAAGCCGCGGCCCAAGCGAACCGGCCGGAAGACCGCTGTCGGGGAGCACAAACATAAGCGGACTGGGATCGACATCGCGTTGGGCCTGCTCACCCCGATCGTCGGTCAGGAGTTCTGGGACAAATACCACCTGCGTGATCCGCTCAACCGGACCTTGCGGTACGGGGTCAAGACCGGCTTCTCCGTTGCCGGTGCCACCACCCGTCAATTCAAGCGGGTCCAAGGGCTCCGGGGCGGACCGACCCGGCTAAAGGCCAGCGGCAAGGACTACTTCAACCTGACGCCCGACGACGACCAGAAGCTCATCGTCGAGACCGTCGACCAATTCGCGGAGGAGATCCTGCGCCCGGCGGCGCACGACGCGGACGAAGCGGCCAGCTACCCACCAGACCTGATCGCCAAGGCAGCGGAGCTCGGCATCGCCGCGGTCAACGTCCCCGAAGACTTCGAGGGCATCGCCGCGCACCGCTCCACCGTGACCAACGTCCTGGTGGCCGAGGCACTCGCCTACGGCGATATGGGACTAGCACTGCCGATCTTGGCCCCCGGCGGTGTGGCAGCGGCGCTCACGCACTGGGGCAGCGCCGACCAGCAGGCGACCTACCTCAAGGAATTCGCCGGCGAGAATGTCCCGCAAGCCTGCGTCGCGATTGCCGAACCACAGCCATTGTTCGACCCAACAAACCTGAAGACCACTGCAACTCGCACCCCCAGCGGGTACCGGCTGGATGGGGTGAAGTCGCTGGTGCCGGCGGCGGCCGATGCCGAGCTGTTCGTCGTCGGCGCGCAACTCAACGGCAAGCCGGCGCTATTCATCGTCGAATCGTCGAGCAACGGCCTGACCGTGAAAGCCGACCCGAGTATGGGGATCCGCGCTGCCGCGTTGGGCCGGGTCGAACTTGAGAAGGTATCGGTGCGGCTGAACGCTCGCCTGGGTGAGGACGACGCCACCGATGCCGACTACTCGGAAGCGATCGCGCTATCCCGGCTGGGGTGGGCGGCGCTGGCGGTCGGCACCTCTCACGCGGTGCTCGACTACGTCGTCCCCTACGTGAAAGAACGCCACGCGTTCGGCGAACCCATTGCGCACCGGCAATCGGTGGCGTTCATGTGCGCCAACATCGCCATCGAGCTCGACGGCCTGCGGTTGATCACCTGGCGCGGCGCGGCCCGCGCCGAGCAGGGCCTGCCGTTCACCCGCGAAGCCGCATTGGCCAAGCGGCTCGGCGCCGACAAGGGCATGCAGATCGGCCTCGACGGCGTGCAACTGCTCGGCGGTCACGGCTACACGAAAGAACACCCCGTCGAACGCTGGTACCGCGACCTGCGGGCCATCGGTGTCGCCGAGGGCGTCGTCGTTATCTAGTTAGCAACGAAAGACCAACCATGGCAATCAATCTGGAACTGCCCCGCAAGTTACGTGCGGCGATCGACAAGGCACACCAAGGTGCTGCCGAGATGATACGGCCGATCGCCCGCAAATACGACCTGAACGAACACGCTTACCCGGTCGAGCTCGACACCTTGGCCAACATGTTCATGGGAGCGGCCGAGTCCAACACGTTGGGACTCACCGGAGCCGAGGCGTTTCGTGAGGGCGAAGGCAAGGAAGAAAACCGCAACGGCGCCAACATGGCAGCGGTGCTGCAGACCTTGGAGGCCAGTTGGGGCGACGCCGCAATGATGCTCTCGATGCCCTATCAAGGCCTGGGTAACGCTGCGATCTCCGGTGTGGCCACCGACGAACAGCTGAAACGTCTGGGCAAGGTGTGGGCGGCGATGGCCATCACCGAATCAGGATTCGGGTCGGACTCGGCGGCGGTGTCCACCACCGCCAAGCTGGACGGCGACGAATACGTGATCAACGGCGAAAAGATCTTCGTCACAGCCGGATCGCGGGCCACGCACATCGTGGTGTGGGCGACGCTGGACAAGTCGAAAGGCCGCCCGGCGATCAAGTCGTTCATCGTCCCGCGGGAGCATCCCGGTGTCAGCGTCGAGCGGCTGGAAAACAAGCTGGGCATCAAGGGCTCCGACACCGCGGTGATCCGCTTCGACAACGCCCGCATACCCAAGGACAACCTGCTCGGCAACCCCGAAATCGAGCCCGGGAAAGGGTTTGCCGGGGTGATGGAGACCTTCGACAACACCCGGCCGATCGTCGCCGCCATGGCCATCGGGGTCGCCCGCGCCGCGCTGGAGGAACTCCGCAAAATCCTCACCAACGCGGGCGTGGAGATCTCCTACGATAAGCCGTCGCACGCCCAAAGCGCCGCCGCGGCCGAATTCCTGCGGATGGAGGCCGACTGGGAGGCCAGCTACCTGCTGACCGTGCGCTCGGCGTGGCAGGCCGACAACAAGATCCCCAACTCCAAAGAAGCGTCCATGGGCAAGGCCAAGGCCGGCCGGGTGGCCAGCGACATCACGTGCAAGGCCGTCGAATTGGCCGGCACCGCAGGCTATTCCGAGCAAATGCTGTTGGAAAAGTGGGCGCGCGACTCCAAGATCATGGACATCTTCGAGGGCACCCAGCAGATCCAGCAGCTAGTGGTCGCCCGCCGGTTGCTCGGCCTGTCGTCGTCCGAACTCAAGTAGCGAGCCCGCGGCTGCCGCTCATCGCGGTGGCAGCCGCAGGCCCTCCACTAGGAGGGTCGACACCAGACGCGCGTGTTCCTCGATGGCGGCGGGCTCAGATGGGGGAGCGGGCTCAGATGGGGAGGTCGCGTCGAACTTCGTCGCCAGCGGCACCAGCGCATGGGGTGCGGTGGCGCCGTGGGCGAGCAGAAAGTGGAAGGTCCGCAACGGAATTGGGCGGATCACACCTTCGTCGGCTAGGTGGGCGAGCAGCCGGGCGACGTCCTTGAGTATGGGCTCGATGTAGGTGTCGTAGATATAGGTCAGACGGTCGGTATCCTGACGGCCCTCGATGTTCATCAATGCGACCAGCTCCGGGTGATCGGCTGAGAACACGATGAACCGGTGCACCGCCACCCGGAGCTGCTCAAGCGGTTCACTGAGGGTCGGGTCGAACAGACCCTGCATGTGCCGCATCAGCCGACCGAAGCCGAAGTCGACCGCCGCCCGCCACAGCTCATCTTTGGTGCCGAAGCGCTGATAGATCAGGTTGTGGCTCACCCCTAGCTGACGGTTCAGGGTCCGCAGCGACATCCCGTCGTATCCGACCGTGGCGAACATCGTCAGCGCCTTGTCCAGTATCTCCTCGATCGGCATCGAATCCGACGCCTTCGGACGCCCGCGCGGCCGCTCGACCCGGGGCGCGCAGAACCGAGCGGTTGGTGCGGCTGACCCGTTGCCCAACACCATGTCGTCGAGGATGTAGCCGAAGTCGGGTTCGTCGACGCCGAGCAGGGTTTGCATCGGTTCGGAGGTCAGGCCGACCTTGTGCCCGACGAGGCTGCGCCCCTGGTGCAACCGCCGGGAAACGTTGACCTGCTGCATCGCGTAGGCGCCGGCAACGTCCAACGCGGGAAAGCGCTCGGTGAGCGGATCGATCGGCGCCCGGTCGGTCTGCGCCGCATACAGCAGATCGGCCGCCTCTTGGATCACGTTGTGCGTCAGTGTCATTGGCTGGCATTCTCCGATATCAGGCGCACCGCGGTGTCGTAGAGCGCGTGGGCATGCAACTCGAACAGCCCAACCAGGTCCACGGTGTCGCCGCCGATCTCCTTGGCGATGAACAGTCCGTCGGCGCCGGCGATCGCGTAGGTGACTAATTGGTCTATCTGGGCGTCGGTGAGCCCTGGGGTGAGTTCTCGCAGGGTATCCGTCAGCTCGTAGTGCGCCTGCGCTCGGGCTTGGATAAACATCGCACGCGCCCGCGGCTCGACCGGTCGGCGTTCCAGCGCCAGCATCAGCCCGAGGCGAATGAAATCGGGTGAATCCAGCAAGGCCTTGGCGATCTGCATCGCCAAGCCCACCACGCGGTCGCGCGCGGCACCCTCGCCAGGGAGCTGCCACGCCGTCAGCCAGTCGGCGAAGCTGCGCTCGATCACCGCCGCGATCAGGTCGTCCTTGTCCTTGAAATGCCAGTAGATGGAACTGGCCGGCAAGCCGCATTTGGCGCTCACCAGCGCGATGCTGGTGCCCTCGTAGCCGCGCTCTGCGGCGATTTCAGTGGCGGCGTCGAGAATGCGTTCGCGCGACAACTCGCCATCGGCGCGCCTGCGACGGGGCTTCGGCTGTTCCTCCTGTGCCATCTCCGCTCCTCGCTTCAGGGTCTTTACTCCGTAGTGATCGTTACATTACCGTAGTGATCACTACAGAAGCGACCCTTGCGCGGGCCTCACAGATGAGAGACAGCAGTGACTGAAGCCGCCAGCTATGACGTCGCGGTAATCGGCTACGGGCCGACCGGTGCCACCGCCGCGAACCTGTTGGGCCAACTTGGCCTGAAAGTGCTTGTGGTCGAGCGTGATCGGGATGTGTACGGCCGCGCCAGGGCGATCTCCACCGACGAGGAAGTCATGCGGGTGTGGCAATCCGTCGGCCTTTCGGAGCGCCTGCAGCAAGACATGCTGCCTGAGCGGCCGGTGGCCTTCGTCGACGCCGACGGTGTGCCGTTCATCGAGACCACGATCACCGCACACGGGTGCGGGCATCCGCCGCAGCAGTTCTTGTATCAGCCGGCGGTCGATCATGTCCTGCGTGAGGGCGTGCAGCGATTTCCCAATGTCGACGTCCTGTTGGAACACGAATGCCTACGCGTGCTCCCCAAGGGCGACGAGGTCGAACTCATGCTGGCCGACCTCCGCACCGACACCTTCAAACGCTTCCGCGCGTCCTATGTGATCGCCGCCGACGGCGGCTCGTCACCGACTCGGGGCCAGCTCGGTGTCGGCTATTCCGGACGCACCTACACCGAGCGATGGGTCGTCATCGACACCAAAGTCCTCGACAAGTGGGATGCCCATGACCGGCTGCGGTTCCACTCGAACCCGTCCCGCCCCATGGTCGACTGCCCGACTCCACTCGGCCACCACCGATGGGAGTTTCCCGCACGCACGGACGAGAACGAGCAGCAACTTTTGCGTGATGAGGAGATTTGGAAGGTCCTGGGCGACCAGGGCATCACCCCCGGACACGTCAAGATCCTGCGGGCCGTGATCTATAGCCACCACGTCCGCGTCGCCGACCGGTGGCGGGCGGGGCGGGTATTTTTGGCCGGGGATGCCGCGCACGCCATGCCGCCGTGGATCGGCCAGGGCATGTCGGCCGGGGTTCGCGACGCTGCCAACCTGTGCTGGAAGCTCGCCGCCGTCCTCAGCGGACAGGCGCCGGAATCGCTGCTCGACTCCTACCAAGCCGAACGTAAACCACACGTCACCGAGGTCACACGCCGCGCCTGTTTCGTCGGCCGGATCATCACCGAGCGCAACAGGTTCATCGCAGCCCTTCGTAATCACTTGCTGCGCACGCTGACCCGCCCGCCCCGTTTGGAGGCCGGCTTCCAGAAACTGATCTGGATTCCCGACGCCCAGGGTTTCTTCGCCGCGAGCAGGCACCGTGCTGTTGGGTGGCAGCTCCCGCAACCGTGGGTGATCGACACGGAGGGCACCACCCTTCGCCTCGACGATGTTGTTAGTGGGCAGTGGACCATCCTGCATACCGGCCCACCGCCTGCGGGTACGCAAGCATGGACAGAGCTGGGCGTGCCGGCGATCCGGCTGACGGGCCGCAAGACGGTCCACATCCGGAGGCGATCCGCGACAGCGGCGGCACCCTCATCCGCTGGCTGCGGCGCAAGAAGGCGGCCGCCGTGGTGCTGCGTCCCGACGGATTCATCTACGCCGCAGCCGAATCCGGGCAGCTTTTGCCTCCACCATCGTCCGGCTATACCGTATCCACCCTATCCAAGACTGGAGCCGTTGCATGACCACGACCAACTTGACCGAGCAGACCGTCACCGTCGCCGGAAAACCGATCTTCGTTGCCGAAACCGGCAGCGGGCCAGTGGCGGTGATGTTGTACGGCGGCGGTCCCGGCGCCTCCGGGGTGTCCAACTACTCGCGCAACATCGACGCGCTCGCAGCACATTTCCGGGTCATTGTGCCCGACATGCCCGGCTACGGCCGCTCGTGCAAGGGTATCGACAATGACGATCCGTTCGGCTACCTCGCCGACATGATCCGCGGACTACTTGACGAACTCGGGGTCGACACCGCTCACCTGATCGGCAACTCATCATCGAAACCGACAAGTTCGCCGACTGGTGCCGCTTCGGCCGCGACGCCATCGGCATGCACGTCGACGAGACGCTGCCTGACGTCATGCGGTTTCGGCTCGACGACAACGAATGCTGCTTCCTGCTGCAGCGCGGACCGGCCGAGGATGTCACCGCACTCGGGTGGCAGCTCGACGACCACACCGCGTTCGACGAAATCCTCTCCCGGGTGACCCGGCACGGCGTGCCCGTTACCGACGGAACCGCAGAGGAAGCCGCGCTGCGCGGTGTCGAGCGCTTCGTGCGCTTTCCCGGCCCCAACGGGCTGGCGCAGGAAATCTTCACCCGGGCCCGTCCCGGCGATACGCCGCTGGACATGGCGGTGCACGGCGGCTTTGTCACCGGGGAAGCCGGGATGGGACACGTCGCGGTAACGACGAAGAAGCCGCATCAGATGCGCGGCTACTACAACGCCGTCTTCGACGCGCGGCTGTCGGACTACATCGACGAAACCATCAGCGGCGTCAAGCTCAAGATCCGGTTCCTGCGGGTCAACCAGCGCCACCACTCGGTGGCGATCGCCGCGGTGAATCGGCTGCCCATCAACCCGATTCGCACCCGCATCCAGCACGTGAACGTCCAGGTCGCCGAGCTCGACGACATGACCGCCTCTTATCAGCGGGTCAAGGCCCTCGGCTTCCACATGGCACTGGCCGTGGGTCAGCACACCAACGACAGGAAACTGTCCTACTACGCGATGACACCGTCGGGGTTCGAATGGGAAGTGGGCTGGAACCCGATCGTCGTCGACGAAAACACATGGGAGCCAACAACGTATCAGGGCATCAGCATCTGGGGTCACACTCCGGAGGGCCAGACTATCATCGCGAAGCTCGCCCAGTTCAAGACCGCAGCCGCCTCGGTGCTGCACCGCGAAGACAGTGTCCCCGCCCTGTCCGGCGCCGGCATTTCCGACGACTAACGGAAGGCGATCATGTTACGAATCGACAGCCATCACCACCTGATCCCGCCTGACTACCGAAAAGCACTGCAGAAAGCCGGCATCGATGAAGCGGGTGGTCGTGCGCTGCCCGACTGGAGCGCCGACGCGTCGCTGCAGACGATGGCCGAACTCGACGTCGGCACCGCCATCCTGTCGGTGTCCACCCCGGGCACCACATTCCTGCCGAATCAGACCGACGCCGCCGTGCTCGCACGTGACCTCAACGACTACACCGCCGAACTCGTTGCGGCGCAGCCCGACCGGTTCGGATTTTTCGCCACCGTGCCGATGCCGCACATCGATGCGGCTGTCGCGGAAACGGTCCGCGCGCTCGATGAACTCGAGGCCGACGGTGTGGTGCTTTTGGCCAACAGCGCCGGGCTCTACTTGGGCCAGGACGGGCAGGACGCCCTATTCGCCGCCCTCAACGATCGCTCCGCGGTCGTCTTCATCCACCCGGCCGATTTGCCGGGGCCGACTGTTGCTGGCGTTGCCCCGTTCGCCGCCGACTTCTTGCTCGACACCGCCCGGGCCGCCTACCTGCTGGTGCGCAACGGCATTCGAAGCCGTTACCCCAACAGCCGGTTCATCCTGAGCCACGCCGGCGGTTTCGTGCCCTATGCCAGTCACCGGATGGCCGTGGCCATCACAGCCGACACCGGACGCAGCCCCGCCGGCATCCTCGACGACTTCGCCAGCTTCTACTTCGACACCGCGCTGTCCTCCAGCGCCGCGGCGTTGCCCACCCTGCTCGCCTTCGCCAAACCGGGCCACATCACGTTCGGATCCGACTGGCCGTTCGCCCCCGTTGCCGCCGGAAAGCTTTTCGCTGCCGGGTTGGAAACCTATGCGCTCGAGGCCGACACTCGTAGCGCTATCGACCGCACCAACGCGCTGGCGCTGTTCCCTCGGCTCGGCACGGCGCCGCGACCCATTCCACAGTCACCCGCTCAAAAGATTCGCCACGGCGTAAGCCGCGCCGTCATGCGCGGCGTCGCTCGCCTGATGAGCACCGCATAACCCTCAAGCTCGGTAATCGGGAGGACGCCCGCGGCGCGACGCCTCATAGCCGGAGGTCAACCAAAACACCGTGCGGTCGAGCGTCGGCAAGGTCTCGCTGATGCCAATCTCGTCGGCGGCGTAGGTCCCGGGCCGCCTGGACATTGTCTGCGCCAATGCCGGCATCACTGCGCCGGCCTCGCCCTGCCCGTTGACGCCGGCAGCCGCCTAAAGTAAACCCTCAGACAAAGGACAACGCCATGACAATCGCGAACGACATCGACGTCTACTACGACCCCTACGACGTCAACATCACCGCCAACCCGTACCCGATCTATGCCCGGCTGCGTGAGGAAGCGCCGATCTACTACAACGAGCAATACGACTTCTGGGCGCTCTCGCGACACTCCGACGTGGAGACGGCGCTGGCGGATTGGCAGACCTTCTCGAACAGCCGAGGCGACATTCTCGAACTTGTGCAATCGGATTTCGACATGCCGCCGGGCGTCATGATGTTCGAAGACCCGCCGATGCACACCATGCTGCGGGGGCTGATGTCGCGGGTTTTCACGCCGCGCCGGATGGCGGCGATCGAGGACCAGATCCGACGTTTTTGCGTGCGCTGCCTGGATCCGTTGGTCGGCTCGGACGGATTTGACATCATCGCCGAGCTGGCTTCGATGATGCCGATGCGGGTGATCGGGATGCTGTTGGGCATCCCGGAAGACGACCAGATCAGTGTCCGGGACGCCAACGACGCCAACCTGCGTACGAAGGCGGGAACGCCGATGAAGGTGGTCGACGCCGACAGGATCGCCGACGGCCGGATCTACGCCGACTACATCGAATGGCGCGCCAAGAATCCCTCGGACGACCTGATGACCGCGCTGCTCAACGTCGAGTTTGAAGACGAACACGGTGTGATACGAAAATTGACGCGCGAAGAGGTCCTGCGCTACACCCAGGTGGTCGCCGGTGCCGGCAACGAAACAACCGGCCGTCTCATCGGCTGGTTGGCCAAGGTGTTCGCCGAGCATCCCGACCAACGCCGCGACGTGGCCGAGGACCGGTTGTTGCTGACGCGCGCCGTCGACGAGACACTGCGGTTTGAACCGACAGGCCCGCACGTCGCGCGTTGGATGGCCCGGGATTTCGAGTGCTACGGCACCACGGTGCCGGCCGGAAGCGCCATGCTGCTGCTGTTCGGCGCGGCGAACCGCGACCCCCGTCGATACCACGACCCCGACACCTTCAACATCCACCGCGACAACATCTCCCACCTCACCTTCGGCAAGGGTTTGCACTACTGCCTCGGGGCCAATCTGGCCCGTCTGGAAGGCCGGGTGGCGCTCGACGAGTTACTCAACCGTTGGCCGGAATGGGACATCGACTACCAGACCGCGCAGCTTGCGCCGACATCAACCGTTCGTGGCTGGGAGCGACTGCGCATCGTATTGCCCTGAGCGAACGGCGAATTCCGACGGTACCGGTTTCACGCCTGGTCGGGCGCATCCCATGAGACCGAGGCCGACAACCAGTGTGTGATCTGCTCCGCCTGGTCGTTGCGGTACAGGTGCCGCGGCGGCTGCGCGAATGTCGCGTACGGGCGACAACGCACGACCACGCGTTCCTCCTGGACGGCCATCGCCTCGACATAGGGGCGGGCTTCGTCACCGAGCGGCTGGCCCGACATCCGCTCAGCGACAGCCATCATCACGTCGACTACCAGGTCGCGGTCGCGCTCGATCACCGCATCGGCATACACCTGCAGATACGCGAAGGGCCAGCGCTCGTCGAGCACACACAGGCTGACTTTGCCGTCGCGTGCGACGGCACGCGCCTTAGCGCGGCCGGCCATCGTGGACACCAGCAGCTCGTCGTCATCGGTCGGGATGTAGTACACGATCGACATCGCCGGACCATCTTGTCGTCGGCGGTAGCCGAACACGCATGTGCGGTGCGTACGCACGAATTCGCGCCGCTCCGACGGCAGCATGTCGCGGTCGGTGGGAGCCGTGAACGGCTCGGATGCCAGTGGCAGCAGCATTGTGAGCTCCTGGGTGTTACCGCCCTGTCGCCGCCCGAAATCTCAGGCGGCGATCGCGGTTAACTGCTCGCGGGTATCGTCGTCGAGTTCGATGTCGGCGACGGCGAGGTTCTCCTCCAGGTGACGCATTGACGAAGTGCCGGGGATCATCACCACGTTGGGCGCAACGTTCAGCGTCCACGCCAATGCGACCTGCGCCGGAGTGTGGCCGAGTCGCGCGGCCGCCTGCCGCACCACTTCGTGTCCGAGCACCTGATCCGGCGGCGCAAACGGCGATCTCAGGCTAAAAAAGGGGACGAACGCGATACCGCGCGAGGTGCATTCCCGCAGCACCGGATCAGACGACCGGTCGACGAGGCTGAAAGCGTTTTGCACGCAGGCGATCTCGGTGCGATCTAAGGCATGCAGCAAGTGGTCACGGGTGATGTTGCTCAGCCCAATTCCGCCGATCAATCCCTCGTCACGGGCAGCGATCATGGTCGAAAGCAGTTCGTCGAAGCGTTCGTCCGGCCGGTCGCTGTCGATGAGCCGGAGGTTCACCGCCGCCAGCTGGTCGACGCCCAGCGTTCGCAGGTTGGCTTCGATATCCGAGCGGAAGTCGGCGGGGTCGAGGAGGGGCAGCCAGCCGCCGGCATCGTCGCGGCGGGCACCAACTTTGCTGACCAACGCCAGGTTGGGCGGATAAGGGTAAAGGGCCTCGCGGATCAGCTGGTTGGAGACATTGGGGCCGTAGAACTGCGCGGTGTCGATGTGGTCGACGCCGAGTTCGACGGCCCGCCGCAGCACCGCCAGCGCCTCATCTCGATCCCGCGGCGGCCCGAAAACCCCCGCCCCGGGAAGTTGGATGGCGCCAAACCCCATACGGGCTACCGAGAACCGACCAAGTGGGTATCGCTGCATGGTAGGAGGCTAGCGTCGAACCCATGGAGACGTTTCATGCACTGCCATCTCGGCCTGATCACCACCGACGTCGACGTCAAGGATGTGGTCGGCGTGCTGGACCAGGTGCGTGCGAGCGCGTTCTCCGGCCGGGCTGTGGTGCGGGTCGCCAACGGCTTCTGATTG
>Ga0187766_10001447_pt1 | contig 13899 bp, 14 predicted proteins | sample 0216_QUI02_MP05__4_FD_132971 | JGI IMG/M metagenome (GOLD analysis project Ga0187766, IMG submission 132971) | Tropical peat soil microbial communities from peatlands in Department of Meta, Colombia - 0216_QUI02_MP05_20_MG | ecosystem: Environmental > Terrestrial > Soil > Wetlands > Peat ... | reverse complement strand
CCTCGAGCTACGGCTACGACGTCCGCTGTGCGAGCGAATTCAAGATCTTCACCAACATCAATTCCACGATTGTTGATCCGAAGAGCTTTGACGAGAAGAGCTTCGTGGACTTCGGCGGCGATGTCTGCATTATCCCGCCCAATTCTTTCGCACTCGCGCGCACGGTCGAGTACTTCCGCATCCCGCGAAAGGTGCTCACGATCTGCCTGGGGAAATGTGTGGCAGGCGACACACGCGTGGTAGACGCCGAAACCGGTGCTTATGTTCCCATCACGGAAATGGGCTTTGGGCGTACGACACTGGGGATCCATGACTGGGCACTGAAGCCTGCAAAGGTTTCGGCTTTCGTTCCGCAGGGCAAACGCGCCGTGTACGAGCTGCGCACGAGAACGGGTCTGCGTATTCGCGTTACGCGCAACCATCCGTTTCGAATGCTTAGGGGATGGGTCCCCCTCGAAGAACTCCGAGTTGGTGATCGCATCGCCGTGGCACGCACCATCCCAGTTTTCGGCAAGACGCCCATTCCAGACTGGGAAGCCACACTTCTCGGACTGATGATCGCTGAGGGCCAGTGCCACGCTCCCGGCCACAGTCCCACCTTTACGAGTAGTGATCCTGCATTGGTAGATTTACTGAAGAGAGCCGTAGCGGATTCGACACTGGGGACTGTGACTTTCAACGGCCGATATGGCTATCGACTCGTCAATAGGCAGGGTCGGGGTGGGAAAGCAGAGTCGAACAAAGCGCAGGCTTGGCTCGCAAGCTATGGTTTGAATGTCAGGGCCGCAGGCAAGTTTGTTCCACAAGCAATATTTACGGCACCGCGCAGGTCGGTGCGTTTGTTCTTACAGGCCCTCTTTGCTGGCGACGGTGGCTTGTACACTTCCCGTGCAGGGGACGCGTATCTTGAGTACTACTCGAAGTCCCGCCGTCTGATTGAGGACGTCCAACACCTGTTATTGCGTTTCGGTGTGTTCTCGCTCATACGTGAGAAGACGACCGCGATCGGCACTCCGGCGTGTAGTATCCTTATCACCGACCGAGAGCAGATCGCGCGCTTCGCGCAGGAGATTGGATTTGCGCCCCAGTGCGTGAAACAGCGGCGGCTCGAAACCAAAGTGTTGCCTCATCTACGCTCCAGAAAACGCCGCCGCACCAACTTCGATACCTTGCCGAGAGAGATGTGGTCACTGATGTTATCGGTCTCACGCCGAGAAGGCGTTAGTCTCAATTCGCTAGACATAGGACCGCATTTGGATCAGTCGGTACCGTTTAGCGCTGCCGCTCGTTTGGCAACCGCTACTAAGGATCCGTTCCTAACACCGCTTGTTGATGGGCCAGTATGGGATGTTGTTGAAGGAATTGAGTCGGCCGGTGTCGAAGAGGTGTTCGACATCTCAGTACCGAAGTTGCACAATTTCGTTGCCAACGGGTTTGTTGTGCACAATTCCACGTATGCCCGCTGCGGTGTAATAGTGAATGTAACGCCCTTGGAGCCCGAGTGGGAAGGTCACGTCACGCTAGAGTTTTCCAACACAACACCGCTCCCCGCGAAGATTTATGCTAACGAGGGCGTTGCTCAGATGATTTTCTTTGAGTCTGATGAAGTCTGCTCGACGTCCTATCGCGACCGGGCCGGCAAGTACATGGGGCAGAAGGGCGTGACCCTGCCGAAGACCTGACCGAGTTGTCTCACTGCCGGGTGAGACTCAGGATCTCCATCGTCCACTGCACGTCATCATCGACTTTCTGCTGGACGCGCAGCGGGATGTAGCCGCGATCGGGTGCGCACCAGTAGCGATTCACACGCGATGACCACTGCCGTTCGCTGCGGTAGATGATCGTGGGAATCTTGCCGATCGGTGTGTCGAGAACCGTCTCGCCCTCGCGGATATAGGAGTACTCGCGCATGTCGTTCTTGCTGTTGAGGAGCAGAAATCGATCCGGCTGCTGGCCGCGTAAGAGTTTCGCCATCAGCGCCACCTGCACCGACGCGTCGTCCTGCAAGTCCGGTCTGAGCGGGAGATCGATCGGCGTATTTTCGTAAACGCCCGTGACACGATCCTTGTCCCAGTCGTACTTAACGTCGATCGCGCGCTTCGTGGAACTCGTGCCGTCACTTGCGTTGTAACTCAGAGGCTGCGTGCCCGAGGCCGTAACCCGTACCACGCTCAGCTGCGTCGGCCGTTCCGAGAACACCCGTCCGATGCCGCGCGGCTCACTGCGCGAGCGATAGCTCCAGAGGTCGCCCGCGCCCTTTTGCAGTTCCACGTGCGAAACGGCGACGGTCATCCCGTGCCAGATCCAGGCGTAGGAAGCCGTGAAGGGCTTGAGCTCATCGGCGCTCGCCACGTTGACCCCAAGTGCCAGCGCGCAGGCGAGATAGAATCCCAAGTCCCAACTGCGACCCCGGCCGCGTCTGGTTTCAGCTCTGCGTCCTGGCACGGAAATCCTCCACCATGGGCGCTCTAAGTGGTGCGCCATCGAACCAGACAATCCCTTCCCGCCAGCGCAGGCGCCGCTCCGCGTACCAGCCTAGCACCCGTGGATAAATGATGTGCTCGGTGGCGAGCACGCGTGCTTCAAGGGTGGCCTCGGTATCGTCCGGTTCGACCGCGACTTTTGATTGCAACACCACGGGCCCGGAATCGAGATCGGCCGTCACGAAATGCACGCTCGCGCCGTGGACGGTATCGTGCGCGGCGAGCACCCGGCGGTGGGTGTGGAGGCCGCGGTAGGCGGGAAGGAGCGCAGGGTGAACGTTGAACATCCGCCCGAGGTACTCGGCCACAAACGCGGCCGAGAGGATACGCATAAAGCCAGCGAGCGCGATGAACTCCACCTCGCGCTCCTTGAGCGTCGTCTGGAGCGAGCGCTCGAACCCCACCGAGTCGCGTACCTGGGCCCCTGACACGGTCAGCGACTCGACACCGAGCTTGCGGCCGCTCGCGAGCCCCGCGGCATCGGCGCGATCGGCAATCACCGCCACGGGCCGTGCGGCGATGCGCCCCTCGAGACAAGCGCGCACGATTGCCACCATGTTTGAACCGCGTCCGGAGATGAGGATCGCGAGCCGAAGCGGCGTGCGGGCGCTCATTCTCGAATCAGGACGCCGTGTCCGCCCGCGCGCACCGCGCCGATCACTTGCGCTCTTTCGCCGCGCGCCGTGAGCAAGGCGATCGCATCCTGGGCGCGGTCCGCGGGCAGTATGACCACCATGCCGATGCCGCAGTTGAAGGTGCGGTACATCTCGGCCGGCTCGATGTTGCCCTCGCGCGCGAGCCAATCGAACACCGGGTCCCGACCCCAGCTGCGGCGCTCGAGCACCACCTCGAGTCCCTCAGGCAGCACGCGCGGAATGTTGTCCGTGAGGCCACCGCCCGTGATATGCGCGAGTGCGTGCACCGGCATCGTGCGCAGCAGTTCGAGGAGCGGCTTTACGTAGATGCGGGTCGGCGCGAGCAAACGCTCGAAGAGGCTCGCACCGTCGAGCAGCGTCGCGGGCGTGGCCTTCGTCATCCCCAGAAGCTTGCGAATGAGCGAATAGCCATTGGAATGCGCACCCGACGAGGCGAGCCCGACGACCGCATCTCCGGCTGCGACGTGCGCCCCGTCGATGATCGCGTCCTTCTCGACGACGCCGACACAAAAGCCGGCCAGGTCATAGTCTCCGCGCTGGTAGATGCCGGGCATCTCGGCAGTCTCACCGCCAACGAGCGCGGCGCCCGCCTGCACGCATCCCTCGACGATGCCCCTGACGACGGCCTCGGCAACCGCGACGTCGAGTTTTCCAGTGGCGTAGTAGTCGAGAAAGAAGAGCGGCTCCGCGCCCTGCACGACGACATCGTTGGCGCACATCGCCACCAGGTCGATGCCGATCGTGTCGTGACGGCCGGTGTCGATAGCGAGGCGCAGCTTCGTGCCGACGCCATCAGTGCCCGAGACGAGCACCGGCTGGCGGTAGCCGCGGGGCAACTCAACGAGGGCCCCGAACCCACCAATGCCGGCGAGTACTTCGGGACGTTGCGCGCGGCGCACGAGCGGCTTGATGCGCTCGACGAGCTCGTCGCCGGCGTCAATATCGACACCCGCATCGCGGTACGTGATACCGGGTGGTTCGTTCATGTGCGAAGCACGGGCGGTGGGCCGACGTGGTGAGCGGCGCGTATAGTATTCTACCTTGCCATATCGCGCCGTTGCGCGTGCCTCAAGACCATGTCGCGACCGGCCTCTGCACCGAGCACCTCGACCCCGTGGGCGCGAACACGCATCACGGGGTTGTGCGTTGCCTTTTTTCTGCTGGCGGCGTCGTCGGCGTGGGCCGCGCGCCTGGTGCGCGTCTACGAGGTTGACGCCGACGGGCAGTCGACGAAGGCGTTGCAGGATGCGATGCGGCAAGTTCTCGTGCGGGCGACCGGCCGGCGCGAGTCCGCCGACGATCCGGCGTTCGCGAGTCTCGTGGCGGAAGCACCGAAGTACGTGAAGGGTTACACCACCGGCCCGCGTGGCGAATCGCAGGTCGTGTTCGATGGCGCCGCCGTCGAACAGGCGATCAACACCGTGGGTCGCAGCGTCTGGGACCCGCAGCGACCGTTCACTCTGATCGTGCTCGTGCCCCCGCGTGTTCGCACCGGGGAGGACACAGCGCGCGCCGAACTCGAGCGTGTGGCCGCCGAGCGCGGCCTGCCGATTACGCTGATCCCGCTCGCACTCACCGACGCTGCGGGTAACCCGCTGAGTGCCGATGCGCTCTTGCAGGCGGCACAGCGTTACGGCGGTGACGAAATCCTCATCGGCCGCGGCGACACTCCGACGCCCGACGCGCCGCTCCAGTGGACGCTCTACACGCACGCGCTGAGCGAGAGCTGGAATGGACCGCTTGCAGCCGGGATCGACCGCACCGTGGACCTGTTGGTGCCGCAGCAGCAGGGCGCATCGCTCGCACAGGCCGAGGCTGCGGCGCGCATCGAAATCGATGGCGTCACGAGCCTGAACGACTACGCAGCGATCGGGCGGCTGCTGCAAAGCGCACCGGGTGTGCGCCGTGCCAATCTCGCCGGCGCAGACCCAGGCAACGTCGTGTTCGACGTGCTCGTGCGCGGCGGTGCTGCCGGGCTCGACCAGGTGCTCGCGGGCTCGCCGCACCTGCAGCACATCAGCTCGAGTGGCACCTGGGTGATCTATCGGTACCAGCCCTAGGGGTTGAGCGCGAGCGTCCCTGAAGGCATCCTGCATCGCGCCGTGCGCCACCTACCGAATTTCATCTGCCTAATCCGCCTCGCGCTCATCTGGCCGATCCTCGTCACCCTGCACGCGGGTGAATACCGAACCTCGCTCGCGCTCTTTGTCGCGGCGGCCGCCTCGGACGGACTCGACGGTTACCTCGCGAAGCGCTTCGGCTGGACCTCCGAGCTCGGTAAGCTCCTCGACCCGATCGCCGACAAACTCCTCTTGATGAGCGTGTTTGTAGAGTGCGCGTGGCTCGGGCTCGTGCCCTGGTGGCTCACCGCCGCCGTGGTGGCGCGCGATCTTTTGATCGGCAGCGGGGCGATCGCCTTCCGCCTCTTCATCGGGCCCGTACACGGGCGACCGACGATGCTCAGTAAGATCAACACCGGCGCGCAGCTCATCTACGTAGCGCTCGTGATGTTGTACGCGGTCGTGCGGCTGCCGCCGCGGGAGATGCTCGAGGCTTGCGCGCTGCTCACGCTCGCGACTACGGTGGCGTCAGGCCTGCAGTACGTGGTGACTTTCACACGCCGCGCCTGGGCGTTGCCCGCGCGCTCGACGTAGCGGCGTATGCGGCAGCTTCCGCTCGGCATCCGTCTGCCCGACCGCGCGGTGTTCGCGAGCTTTCTGCCCGGCCGCAATAGCGAGGCGCTCATGCACGCGCAACGCCTTGCCGCTGGCGAGGGCTCAGGTCTCACCTGGCTGTGCGGCGGCAGTGGAGTGGGCAAGACTCACCTCTTGCAGGCGATCTGCAGCGCCGCGAGCACTAACATGCGCGCGGGCTATGTGCCGCTGCGCGAGGTGGCGTCACTTGGCGTGGGGGTCCTCGAAGGACTTCCCGACCTGCAGTGCCTCTGTCTCGACGATGTCGATCGGGTCGCGGGACAGGCCGAGTGGGAGCGGGGGGTTTTTGCGCTCCTGCGCGAGATCGAAGAGGCCGGTGGACGGCTGATCCTCGCCGCGCAGACCCCGCCTGCACTCGTTGCGTTCTCACTCGCGGACTTGAGGTCGCGTTGCGCAGCGGGGGCGGTCTTTCAGCTGCGTCCGCTCGATGAGGAGGAACAGCAAGCGGCGCTCACCCTGCGCGCACGGCTGCGCGGCTTCGAGCTCCCCGAGGAAACCTGGCAGTACCTGCAGCGACACTTCCCGCGTGACATGCGCAGTCTCTACGCGCTACTCGATACGCTCGATGAGGCGGCGCTCGCTGCGCAGCGCCGTCTCACCATTCCCTTCATCCGCGAGGTGCTGCGCTCAGGAGCGCGCGGGGACGGCGGCTGAAGCGAGCTGCACGGCGAGCGTGGCGACACGCTTGCCGAGTGACTGTGCGAGCGAGCGCTCGTGCTCGCTGAGCGCGCCCGCGGTATCGGAGCCGCTCACGTGGGATGCGCCATAGGGCGTGCCGCCGCTGCGGGTCGCATTGAGTGCCCGTTCCGTGTAGGGAAGCCCGACGAGATACATTCCGTGATGTAAGAGTGGCAGCATCATCGAGAGCAGCGTGGTCTCCTGTCCGCCGTGCATGCTCTGCGTCGAGGTGAAGACGCCGGCCGGTTTCCCGACGAGCGCGCCCGATATCCATAACGCCGCGGTGGCGTCAAGAAAATGCTTAAGCGGCGCCGCCATGTTACCGAAGCGCGTCGGGCTGCCGAGCACGAGCGCATCCGCATCGCGAAGATCTTCGAGCGTCGCGTACGGTGCGCCGCTTGGGGGGATCGGTTGCGGTGCGGCCTCGCTTTCGGCGGACACCGCTGGCACGGTGCGCAGTACCGCTGTCGCACCCGGCACGCTCTCGACGCCGCGGCAGACCTGTCGAGCGAGCTCCGCAGTGGCGCCGCTGCGCGAGTAATAAAGCACCAGTACCTGCGCCAGAGCCCTTCTCCCCGATGCTTCGGCCCGGAGCCGCGCGCGCTTGCCGCCCGCGGTACGTTGCCACAAAACGAACCCGCGATCCAAGTGTAAGCACTGCGGGGATGCTCAGCACGTGCGCGCGAATCTCTAGTAACATGCCCTCCATCCCCCGGAGCGATGAAGCCAAGTTGGGCATGCGGTGCAAGAAGTGTCTGGTGAGCGGGCGTGTGCAGGGCGTGTTTTATCGGGCGAGCGCGGTACAGCGTGCGCGGGAGCTCGGTGTACACGGCTACGCCCGAAATCTTCCGGACGGGCGCGTCGAAGTGCTGGCATGCGGCGAGGAAGAGGCGGTGAGCGAGTTCGTGAAGTGGCTTTGGATCGGCTCGTCGGCCTCGAGGGTGACGGCGGTGGAAGTGGCTGACACTGCACACGATCCAAAACGGCGCGCGGGTTTTCACACCGCATGAACCGCCGCAGATGTTGAACCGCGCAATTTCGGGCGCACTCTCGCTCGCGTTGCTCCTTTGCTTCGGTGGCTCGAGCGCTGCCTGGCAAAGCGAGCCGGCCGTCAAGGAGAGCACGCCCGCGCCGACGACTGCGGCGCCGCCGGTCGAGCAGACTCCGAGTGCCGGGCCGAGCGTCGAGCCCGCCGCGCCGCCCGCCGCGCCAGCGCCGCCCGCCGCGGCGCCCTTCAGCTGGTTTCATCACCATGCTCACCACGCGCAGCAAGCGTGGGTCGTCGCGGCGAATCCGCTCGCGGTGGATGCCGGAATCGAAATTCTCGCCAAGGGCGGACGCGCGATCGATGCGGCAGTGGCCGTGCAGACAGTGCTCGGACTCGTGGAACCGCAGAGCTCGGGTGTCGCAGGCGGCGCTTTCCTCATGTACTACGATGCGCGCAGCGGCAAGCTCACCGCCTTCGACGGCCGCGAAAAGGCGCCGGCGGGTGCGAGTGCGGACATGTTTCTCGATGAGCACGGCAAACCCCTGCCGTACGTCGAAGCGGTGCGCAGCGGCCGCTCGACGGGTGTGCCGGGCGCGATCGCCATGCTCGGCCTCGCGCACTCGAAGTACGGAACGCTGAGGTGGCGCGAGCTGTTCCAGCCGGCGATCCGCGCCGCGTCGCAGGGTTTTCGCGTCTCGGCGCGCCTCGCTTTGTTTCTTGGCGAAGGTTCGCCTTTTCCGCCGACCAACGAAGTGCGCACGCTTTTCGCACGTGCCGACGGGGAGACGCTCGAGGAAGGCGACCTGTTCCGAAACCCACTCTACGCGCAAACGCTCGAGAGCATCGCGCGCGAGGGTCCGCGTGCGCTCTACACGGGCTCGATTGCCACGCGCATCATCACCGCGACGAAAGCGCCGCCTCTGCCTGGGACGCTGACGCTCAGGGACTTCGACAACTATCGCGCTGAGGCGGACGAGCCGCTCTGCCGGGCGTACCGCGGCTACTCAGTCTGCGTACCCCCGCCGCCCTCGAGCGGGATATCGCTGCTCGAGATGCTCGGAATCCTCGAGCGTACTGACATCGCCTCGCGTGGGCCTGAGGATCCGCAGGCGTGGTTTCTCTTCGCGCAGGCGAGCCGCCTCATGTATGCCGATCGGGACCGTTACGTTGCGGATCCACGTTTCGTCCCAGTCCCCGTGATGCGGCTTCTTGAGCCCGCTTACGTGCGGATGCGGGCACAGTTGATCGGCGAGCACGCGGGCCCCGCGCCGCCGCCCGGAGATGTGTCTGCGGTACGCGGTCGCGATGGCACCACTGAAGCGGAGGGTACGAGCCATTTCGTCGTCGTCGACAAAGACGGTGATGTCGTCTCCATGACGACCTCGGTGGAGTCGGTCTTCGGCTCCGGACGCACGGTCGGGGGCTTTGTGCTCAACAACCAGCTCACCGACTTCTCGTTCCTGCCGACCGACGGGGGCCGGCCGGCGGCGAACGCGGTGCAGGGGGGCAAGCGTCCGCGCTCATCGATGACGCCGGTCATCGTCTTTGACCACGCGGGTGAGTTTTTCGCGGCGCTCGGCTCCCCGGGTGGCACGGCGATTCTCGACTACAACGCCAAGACGCTGGTCGCGATGCTGGCCTGGAAGCTTCCGGTCAAGGAGGCGGTCGAGTTGCCGAACCTGATCGCGCGCGGCGATACCTTCAGTGGCGAACTCTCCAGGTTCTCGCCGGCGGTGCTCGAGGGATTGCGCGAGCGCGGCATCGAGCTCAAGGCCGGGCACGCCGAGAACTCAGGCCTGCACGCCCTCGCGCGCCTCCCTGATGGAACTTACGAAGGCGCGGCGGACTCGCGCCGTGAGGGCGTGGCGCGCATGCTGCCTGCGCCGCAAGCGAAATCGCCGGCCGCGCGGCCGCACTAGGAGCGCGCCTGCCGCGGCGCGCGGCTGCTCTAGCGCGCGGCGGAATTCACGCTTGGAAACCCGAGATCATCCGCGCCGCGCCAGTGCGTCCACTGGCCGAGCACCCGATCCGGGTAGTCCCGCCGGCCGACGCTGCCGTTGTAGCGTGCGAGCGCCTTGCGCACGTCGTTGCCCTCGTAGGAGAGGTAGTAGCGCAGAATCGCGCAACCCATGTGAATGTTGGGAGCGACGTGCACCAAGTCGTAGCGGCGCATGCCGAGTTGCTCGGGCCAGAAGGGCATCACCTGCATGAGGCCGACGGCGCCTGAGGGCGACACCGCCCAGCGATCGAAGCGGCTCTCGACGGCGATCAGCGCCATCACAAGTCCGGGCGGCAGGCGCGCCTCACCCGCGCGGTGGGTCTCGCAATACACCTGCTGAAGAATGTCGAGGCGCTCCTGCTTTTCTTTGACGATGCTGCGCAGCCGCGGCTCCATGAGGGTGTACCAGACGGCCGAGTCGTATTGATCGGTGAAGCAGGTGGCCTGCGCGATCGCCTTGGCGACCACGGCCTCGAGCTGCGGGTCGCGCTGCTGATCGGCGCGCGCGAGGGGTGTGGCCGTGAGGGAGAGGAGGGCGAGAGTGAGGGTGCCGAGTACTCCCCGCATTCTCATCCGTCGCTCAGGCGAGCCGCGCGCGCACGAAGGCGAGCGCCTCACCGAGTGGAAACTCGACGCTTGAGCTCGCGCGCCGCTCGCGGTACTCGAGCTTGCCCGCCTCGAGTCCACGCTCGGAGACCACCACGCGGTGCGGGATGCCGAGGAGTTCGGCGTCAGCGAACTTGACTCCCGGACGTGCATCACGGTCGTCGTAAAGGACCTCGATTCCTGCGGCGATGAGCTCGGCATAGAGCCGGTCAGAGACTTCGCGGACACGGGCGGATTTTTGCAGGTTCAGGGGTACCAACACCAGCTGAAACGGCGCAATCGGTGCCGGCCAGATAATGCCGCGGTCATCGTGGTTCTGTTCGATCGCCGCGGCTACGACGCGCGTCACACCTATGCCGTAGGTGCCCATAAGCAGCGTCGTTTCACGGCCCGCTTCATCGAGCACCACCGCCTTCATGGGTTTGCTGTAGCGATCGCCGAGCTGGAAGATGTGGCCGACCTCGATGCCGCGCGCAATCTTGAGGGTGCCCTTGCCCGAGGGGCTCGGATCGCCCTCGACTACGTTGCGCAGATCCGCGCCCACCGCGCCCTTGACGTCCCGTTCCCAGTTCACCCCCATCAGGTGCATGTCCTTCTCGTTCGCGCCGCACACGAAGTCTGCGAGTGCGAGCGCGCTGTGATCGGCATAGAGCGGGCAGGTGAGTCCGATGAGTCCCACGTAGCCGGGCTCGGTGCCAGTCGCCTCCGCCACGCGTTCGGCGCTCGCCATGCGCAGCGGGCTCGCGACGCCTGGGAGTTTCTGCGCCTTGACGGCGTTCAGCTCGTGATCGCCGCGGATCACGAGCGCGACGACCCCGCCCTCGCTCCCATCGACGATCAGCGTCTTCAGGCAGCGCGTCGGCGACACCTTAAGAAGGCGGGCCAAATCCGCAATCGTGCGCGCGCCGGGAGTCGGCACCTTGCGCAGCGGCTCGCTCGGGGCGGGGCGCGGCGTTGCCGGCGGGAGCGCGGTCGCCGCCTCGAGATTCGCGGCGTACTCATCCGCATCCGAGAACGCGATCGCGTCCTCGCCGGAATCGGCGAGCACATGAAATTCCTGCGATACGTCGCCGCCGATCGCACCCGAGTCGGCGCGCACCGCGCGGAAGGTGAGCCCGGTGCGCGTGAAGATGCGCGTGTACGCATCGTACATGGCGCGATAGCCGGCCTCGAGCGAGCGCTGATCGAGGTGAAAGGAGTAGGCATCCTTCATGATGAACTCGCGCGCGCGCATCACGCCAAAGCGCGGCCGCACCTCGTCGCGGAACTTCGTCTGAATCTGGTAGAAGTTCACCGGCAGCTGCCGGTAGCTCTGCAACTCGCGCCGCACGATGTCGGTGATCACCTCTTCGTGAGTTGGCGCGACGACGAAGTCCCGCTCGTGCCGGTCCTTGAGACGCAGGAGCTCCGGTCCGTACTTGGCCCAGCGCTCGGACTCCTGCCAGAGCTCGGCCGGCTGCACCACCGGCATCACGAGCTCGAACGCGCCGGCGCGATTCATCTCCTCGCGGACGATGCGCTCCACCTTCTGCAACACGCGCAGCCCGATCGGCAGCCAGCTGTAGAGTCCCGCAGCGAGCCGCCGGATGAGCCCGGCGCGCAGCATCAGCTGGTGGCTGATGATCTCCGCTTCTGCGGGCGTTTCCTTGAGCGTGTTGATCGGGTACTCGGAGAGCCGCATTGCGCTTGCGCTTCAGGTGGTAAATTGAGCGGCTGGCATCTTAGCAGGAGGCCCCTGATAAGATGCCGTCGTGGCGACCGACACTCAGGGCCTCGTAAGACCGCGCGGCAAGGGCATTTACCTCCTGCCGAACCTCTTTACCACCGGCTGCTTGTTCTCGGGCTTCTACGCGGTGGTCGCGGCGATCGACAAGCACTTCGATCACGCTGGCATCGCGATTTTCGCGGCCATGATTTTCGATGGGCTCGATGGCCGCATCGCCCGCTGGACGCGCACCGAGAGCGCCTTTGGCAAAGAGTACGACAGCCTCGCCGATATGGTCGCCTTCGGGGTGGCACCGGCGATCGTGGCCTACCAGTGGGGCGTCGTACGCATCGCCGAGTTCGGTCAACACTGGGGGCGCTTTGGCTGGCTCGCGTGCTTCTTCTACGCAACCGCGGCGGGGCTGCGGCTCGCGCGCTTCAACGCGCGCGCGGCCACCGCCGACAAGCGCTACTTCGAGGGACTGCCGAGTCCCTCGGCTGCGGCCGTCGTGGCCTCCTTCGTATGGTTCATCAGTGATTGGTCGGAACCGGGGCTCACGGGTCTCATCGGCGCGTTCGCGGTCACGGGAACCGCCGGAGTATTAATGGTGAGCCGCCTCGGTTACCCGAGCTTCAAGCAATTCGATCTCGACCGGCGTATCCGCTTCGTCTACCTGCTGCTCGTGCCGCTCGTGATCGCACTCATTCGCATTGATCCGCCGACGATGCTGCTCTCGGTGTTCGGGACATACGCCCTGTCGGCGCCGCTCCTTTGGGCGGGACGGCGGCTGCGGCGACTGATGCGCGGCGCTCCGGCGCCAAGGTAGAGCGCCATGCCAGGGGCGCGGCGCAGCGAGTACCTGCAGGCGATCGGCATCGAGGAGTGGGTGCCGAGGGGACGAAGGCGCGTGGCCGCTCACACGGCGCCCGCGCGCGCCGCATCGCCCCTCGCGCTGGCGCTGGCGCCCGAGATCGCAGCGCGCTGGGAAGCCCTGCGGCTCGAGGTGCAGAACTGCACCCGATGCCCCCTGCACTCGACGAGGACCCAGGGCGTATTGGGGGTTGGCCCCAAGCGCGCCGACTGGCTGGTAATCGGCGAGGCGCCAGGCGCCGAGGAAGACCGGCGCGGGGAGCCCTTTGTCGGCGCCGCCGGGCAGCTCCTCGATCTCATGCTGCGCGCGATCGGCCTCGATCGCACCACCAACGTGTATATCGCCAACGTGCTCAAGAGCCGGCCACCGGGCAACCGCGATCCGAAGCCCGAGGAGGTCGCCGCCTGCATGCCGTATCTGCTGCGGCAGATCGCCCTGCTGCAGCCGAAGATCATCCTCGCGGTTGGGCGGATTTCGGCACAGAACTTGCTCTCGACCGAGGCCCCTCTGGGAAGGCTGCGCGGTCGGGTGCATCGCTTCGGGGAGCTGAACACACCGCTCGTGGTGACGTATCATCCTGCGTATCTGCTGCGCACCCCCTCCGAGAAGCGCAAGGCGTGGGAGGACCTGAAGTTCGCGCGCGGCGTGTACCAGCAACTGACCCAGGGCGCAGCGACCGATGGCGACCGCACCTGAACTGCTCAAGTCCGCGAGCACCGCACCGGAGTTCGTGATTCGGCCGATGCGGGCGAGCGACGTTGCGCCGGTCGTGGCGATCGAGCGCGCTTCCTACCCCTTCCCCTGGAGCGAGGGGATCTTCCGCGACTGTCTGCGCGTCGGCTACGTCTGCCGCGTGATGACCGCGAGCCGCCAGGTGATGGGTTACGGTGTGATGAGTATCGGCGCGGGTGAGGCGCACATTCTCAACCTTTGTGTGGGGGAGGCGAACCGCTCGCAGGGGATCGGTAAGCGGCTGCTGCGCTCGCTCATCGAACGCGCGGGCGCTGCGGGCATGTGCGAGGCGTTCCTTGAGGTGCGACCCTCCAACACGGCGGCGATCCGCCTGTATCTGTCGCTCGGCTTCGAGCAGGTCGGTATGCGGCGCGGCTATTACCAGGCCGTGAATGGCCGCGAGGATGCCGCCGTCCTCAAGCTCGTCCTGCGCGCCGGGCGCTCCGCTTCCTAGCGACGACGGCGCT
>Ga0187766_10001444_pt1 | contig 13906 bp, 19 predicted proteins | sample 0216_QUI02_MP05__4_FD_132971 | JGI IMG/M metagenome (GOLD analysis project Ga0187766, IMG submission 132971) | Tropical peat soil microbial communities from peatlands in Department of Meta, Colombia - 0216_QUI02_MP05_20_MG | ecosystem: Environmental > Terrestrial > Soil > Wetlands > Peat ... | reverse complement strand
GCGTCGCGAGCGGCTTACCGAGCTCGGCATCGATCCGGTCGCGCTGGTCGGTGACGAGCACGCGCAACGCGAGGCGCTCACGGCCGAGATGCGCGACGCGTTCGAGCACGCACGGAACGGCGGACTCGTCGATCACATCGGCAAGATCATTTCGATCGATGGCGTCGAGCGCTCGATCACGCTCTCCGGTGTGCTCGGCGTGATCCAGGTTGCCGGGCTTGAGGGTGCGTGCGCGTGGCTCGAGAGCCCGGCCGATCGGCGGCGGTTCAAGAACACGACCGCGGCGTTTACGCGTACAAATGGGGTGTTCTAGCCATGGCCCACGAATACGAACAACTGTCGAAGCTGATCGCGCTGCACGAGACCTACTTCGCGGCGCTGGCGCAACGCAACCCGACGTCGAAGCTCCTGCGGTCGTTTTTGCGTTCGACGTGGGATCCGTTCTTCATGCGTTGGAGCGATCTCGTCACCACGCATCACGTCTCGAACGTCGACGCCGACATCCTCGCCGAGACGGCGCGCGATCTGTCGGCGGTTCGCTCGCGCGCTCGTGCACAACAGATCCCGGTGCCGAAGATCACCGGAGAAAGCGGCGTCATCATGGCAGGTCCACATCACGGCGGCGGTCACCATGGCGGGCGTGGGCGTCGGCGGTTCTTCGGCGGCGGCGGATGGTACGGTCCGGCCTACGGTTGGGATTGGCCCTACGACGATAACGGGACCGACATCACGATCCAGAACCCGGAGAACGTGACGATCGGCGCGACCGGCCGGCACGCGACCCAAGGCCGCGAGCTCGCGGCGCTCGGCGCGGTGCTCGCGCCCGGTGCGAACGGCGTGCGGGTGTCGACGGATCTCGATGGCGCGATGTTGACCGTCAAGATCTGCGTCGACGGCCGGTGCTACGAGTCGACGATCGATCTCGGCAGCGTGCTCGCCGGCGCCGGCGCCGCGCTGCGCGCGTGGCACGACCGCGCGCATTCTAGTCAGCGCAGCTTGACCGAGCCCGGAGGGCGAGACCTCGATCCCGCAGCGGCGATGCCCGAAGTCAAGGCCGCAGGTCAGATCTTGATCGGCGCGATGCTCGATCAGCATGCGCACGAGATCTGCGCTGGGTTCTGGAGCTCGATCACGCACGGGATCTCGAGCGCGGTCGGCAACGTCGCGCACGGCATCACGCACGGGATCTCCTCCGCGGCGGGCTCGGTCGGCCACACGCTCAAGAAGTTGAAAGGTCCGATCGCGATCGCCGCGGGCGCTGCCGCCGGCGCTGCCGCCGCGGCGATTCCCGGCGTCGGCGTGGTCGCTGCGCCAATGGCGGCGTCGCTGGCAAAGAACCTCGTCGACGCTGCCGCCGGTGACAACGTCAACGCGCAGCAAGCGGCGCAGGGCGCGATCCAGGCGGCGAGCGCCGCGGCGCAGAGTGATCCGCACATGAAGGCGGCGCTCGATACCGCGCAAAAGGCCGTCGCGCAGACCACGGCGGCGTTTCACATCGCCGATACCGTCGCGAAGGCGGGCCAGGGCGACACCGCGGCGCAAAAGCAAGTCGAAGATCTGTCGAAGTCCGCGGCGTCGGGCGACTCGGCGGCAAAGACCGCGATCGCGACCGCGCAGCGCTTGCTTGCCGGCGATGCACGCGTCGCCGATCCGAGCTCAGTGATGTCGCCGGCGTATCAAGTCGACGAATCGCAGATCGAGATGTACGACCCGACCACGACGGGCGTCCCGACGGCCGCGCCCGAGGTGGCAGGCGAGCTGCTCATCGGCGCCGTGCAGGTGACCTTGCGTGATCAGGCATCGCGCGCGGCGATGCAGATGCCGGGGCAAGTGATCGGCGTCGCGCTCACCGGCGACGGGTGGCAGCTCAAGCAATTCGATTCCGTCGACGACGCCGATGATTGGTTCGGCAACGCCACCGACATCCCGCACACGTTCGTGTACGCAGCGTACTTCGACAAAGGCGATCCGCTGTTCCCGGCGCCGCTCAACGAAGCACACGGGACGCTCCTCACCGGCGCCAAGGTCGCGCACGGTCGCCACGAAGCGATCCAGCGCGGCGCTGCGATCGCGAGCGGGATCCCGTTGCCGCTCCTCGCCGCGGCGAGCGCCGCCGCCGGGTTCTACGGCTATCGTGCGTGGCGGCGTCGGCGTGGCACGCCGATCGTTCCGTCGAAGGTGGCGTGATGCGCGGCCCCTTGGTAAACGAGCGCGGCGAGGTGATCGATCTCGAGATCATGCGCGAGATCGCTGAGGCGGCTGCGCAGCACAGCCGGCGCGATACGGATCTCGCGCGCACGATCGCATGCCCGGTTTGCGATGCTTCGATCGGCGATCCGTGTTCCGCCGAGCCAGGTCCGTTCTATCTCGAGGTTGAACGGCCCATCGAATGGCCGATCGTGTTCGGCGTCCATGCAAGGCGCAGCATCGCTGCATTCAGGGGCGCGCCATGAGTCGCTGGGGAAATGCGATCGCTGCCGGCGCCGAGGCGCACGACCGCGTGCTCACGGTCGTGAGCATCCCGGCGCGTACGGCGTACGGCGCGCGTGCGGCGTTCACCGGCGCGCGTGGGCTCGCCGAGCTCGGTTCGAAGATCGGTCGCAACGCACGCGCACAGATCGCGAACGGCACCTATGACGATCGTCCGCTCACGATCTCGGGCGCCGAGCTCTATCACTCGGTCGGCGATCGCGAGCGCGCGCTCGATCAGCTCGCGACCGATTTCGCGTCGCTGCAAAACGACATCATGACCCAAGCGGGATGGCGCGCGGATCCGTACCATCCCGCCGAAGGGCCGGTGTTCGACTGGTATCGCGCCAACATCGAGCCGACGATCATCGAGTGGCAGACCTTCCACGCCAATCAGACCGGCTCGTGGCCGATCCGGTGGGCTACCGACTGGTCGGTCTACGAGCAATGGCAGGATCGGCTCAAACGGATCCGCGAGCTCGCGACCGCACACGGCGTGCATCTCGCGTCGCCGGCGCCGGTCGATCTTCCCAAGACCGTGTGGCAGCGCGGCGCCGAGGGCGTCGGTTCGGGTGCCGCGGCGCTGTTCACGCTCCTTAAGGTCGCGGTCTATGCAGCGATCGGGATCACCGGATTCGTTGCGCTCTACGCGGTGTTTCGTGATATTCGGGGGCGTGGGAAACCAGCATGAGCGATGATCTTCGCGAGAAATTGGTCGCGTTCCTCGCTAAAGAATTTGCGCGCAAGGAGCATCGGCAATGCATCCGGCTCGAGCTGTCGCACGCGCAGATCGGCTATCGCGGCGATGTGCTGCGTACGTGGGATCGCGCCGAGTCGCCGGATCTGTTCGAGCTCAAGAACATCGAGGAGCTCGCCAGCGAGATCGTGAAGCTCGCGCGCGATGAAGCCGACAACTTCCCGACCCGGCAACGGTTCGTGCTCCGCACCGAGCAGTATCTCGCCGGCGGTCGCGCCAAGCACACGTTCATGATGGAGCCGGAGTATTCCGGCGATGACGAAACGCAAGCGATCGTCGGTGCGTCGGGCGAAGTCTCGGCCGCGCCCACGGTCGCGAACGTGCTCGCGATGCAGATGCGCCACAACGAGCGCATGATGCAGATGAACGCGCAGACCTTCCAAGGCTCGCTCCAGGCGGCGCTCCGTCAGAATCAGATGCTCGTCGACGAGAACATGCAGCTCCGCAAGGAGCGCGCCGAGATGATGAAGGAACTAGAGGAATCGCGCTCCAACAAAGACGAGCGTGAGCTCGCCGCGCTCGCGCAGGTTGCCAGCGACAACCGCAAAGACAAAGCCGTCGGCAAGCTCTTGCAGCTCGCGCCGGTGGTCGCCGCGAAGCTCGCCGGCGGTAAGGATGGCCTGCCCGGCGCACCGACACCGCTCTCGATTCTCGTCTCGGAGCTCGGCAAGTCGCTGTCGACAGAGCAGATCCAGCGCATCGCGAGTGCGCTCACGATGGAGCAAAAAATTCTGTTCGCCGAAGCGATGAAAACCGCCAAGGCGAGCGAACCGCCGGAAGATCCGGCGGACAAGAAAGCGAACGGCGCCGACGCGGCGACGAAATAAGTTTCTTGCCGGAGGATCCGGCTCGGTCAGGGGCTACACCGACTCGAAGTGAGCTCGCCACGAGAACGCAACCCGAACAAAGAAAGAGCAAGCTACTATGACCGACACCGCTACCGCGACCGCAGGCCCCAAGGTCACCGCGCCGAACACGATCACGGCGCTCGTGCCGTCCAACACGCTGATCGGAACGCCGGTGCGGAAGTCCGGCACCGGCACCGCGATCCCGGCCAAGGCCGACAGCGCCGCGGATGCACGCTGCATCGGTCTACTCGCGACGGCCGGCGCCGCGGACACCGATCCACAGATCCGTTACGCGGGTCCGCTTACGCTCGAGACCACCGAGTGGGACGCGATCACCGGCGACTCGGGCGGGCTCGTCGAGGATGACTACTACTTCATCAGCCAGAGCTCGGCCGGCAAGCTCACCAAGACCGCGCCGGTGTCGGGCATCCGTGCGCCGGTCGGCGTCGCGCTGTCGGCGGACACGCTCCTCATCCTGATTTCGTATCCCGCAACCGTGGGAGCGTAGCGTGGCGCAGGCGAGCACGATTGCCGGCGGTCGGCCGAATCCGTCGCTCTCGATCGTGTCGTGCGATCAGGAGTCGATCGTCGGCGACGGCACGACCGAAAATCCGCTTCGCGCCGGCTCGGGCGGCGGCTCGATCAAGGTCACGGTCTCGGTGTTCGCGCCCGATGGCGTGGTCGGCGGTCCGGTGTATCCGACGACGGGTACGCCGCTCGACGGTACGGTGTGCGCGGTCGCGCGTGCGAAGTCCGACACCGACGCGCACGCGCAAGCGATCGGCATCATCACGGCGCTCGGCACCGAGACCGGAACCGAGCGTGAGGCAACGGTTCAATACGCCGGGCTCGTGACGTTGCCGACCACGACATGGGATCAGATCACGGTGGCGGGATCCGGCGGGCTTATCGCCGGCGAGACCTACTATCTCGCCGCATCGGGCAAGATCGATGACGTGCCAGATACGACATCGGGTCACTACCGGATCGCGGTCGGGATCGCGCTCACGACCACGCAAATGCTGCTTGCAACGCCGTACTTGCCGATCCAGGCAAATCCGTAGCGGGCGGTCTAGTCCGCGTAGCGTGTTTGAGGCGCGAGGCGCCGAGTAAGGATAACAACCGATGGCGACGACGACAGAACCGAGCGCGGACATCACGGCGGCGAGAGCCGAGCTCGATCACGCACGGTATCTCGTCGAAGATTGGAAGCGTCGCGGATCGCCGATCGTGGAACAGGCCGAGCTCGAAACTCGCCTCGCCGCGGCCGAGGCGCGCGTGGCCAACTTGATCGATCCGGGCGCGGTCGCGAAGAAACCAGAGCACCACGCCGCGCGCGCCGCGCATGCGGCGATGAGCTCGACGCAAAAGGCCGCGGCGTCGATGCTCGACAAAGAGACCGATGCGCGGTTCTGGGCGCAGACCGGATACAAGGTCGGCCAGAAGCTCGATACGTCGAATCCCACCGATCGCGCGATGGCGAAGGTCTGGACCGACATCTACAACAAGGTCAAGTCCGAGGATGCCGCCGGGCGTCTCGTGCTCACGTACAACCATCCCGTCGTCGAGCATCACCTCGATGCTGCCGCCGACGCACACGACGCGGCAACCGCGAGCCTCGACGCCGCCGCGAAAGCGCCGACGCCCGAAGAAGCCGCCGCGCACACGGCGGACGCGCACGCCGCGGCGCAAGCCGCCGCCACCGAGTCCGCGAAGGCGGCGATCCAGCAACCGCCGTCAGTCGCGCCCGAGGTGGCGCACACGGCGGCGCAAGAGACCACGCCGGCTCCGATCCCCAAGCCGCATCCAGGCAAAGCCGGCAAGGGTCGCGGCGCGCATCCGTATCGCGATCCGCATCCGCACACGGTCGTGCAGATCACATCGCCCGGGATGTTGCAAGACCTCGGCCCCGGCGGCGCGGCAACGTCGCCGGACAACGCGAACGATGCGCTCGCGCAGATGCAAGCGCAGAATGCTCCCGCGCGCGCGGCGGCGCTCCACGACATGGCCGGGACTACAGGCGCTCCGGCGCCGGCGCAGTCGGTCGATCACGGCACGATCGCCGACATCCGCGCGCACGGACACGAGCTCGCCGCGGCGCGCGCGAGCAACTTCGTCGCGACGGCGCTCATGCCGGATCATTCGTGGAACGTGTCCGAGCTGCCGTCGCGCGAGGCGCTCGACAGCTGGTACGGCACGATCACCGATCATCCGGACTCGTTCCTCTACGCTGGCGTGTGGGACAAGACCGATCCCCACAACTGGCAAGCGGACGGCTCGCCATCGAACGAGACCTTCGGCTCGGGCAAGGTGATCCCGGTGAGTGTGTCGGTCGCGCGTCCGCAACCGCCGCCGGTGGTCGAAACCAAGACCAATCTCGGCCCGATCGCCGCGGTTGGCGCAGTTGGGATCGCCGGCGTTTTGTCGATCTTTGCTGGCCGTCGGCACAAAAAGGGGCGATAGTCAAGCTATGCGCGGACACTCGCTCTCCCCTCAGCTCCCACCGATCAACCCGCGCGAGCTCGATCGCGCGCCGGAGTATCCGGGCAACGGGGAGTGGCCGCGGCGTCCCGACGATCGCAACGTGTGGACGGCGTGGGCGCGGCTCGCGCAAAGCGGCGCGCTCGGTAAAAAGTCGGTGCTGGTTTACAACGCCGATGTCGTCGCGAAGCAAAACGCGGCCGTGTCGATCTTGCAGATCGAAGGTCAGGACGGCGACGCGCAGCCGGTCGTGGTGACGCTCGGCTCGCCGAGCGTGATCCCGTTGCCGCTTGTCGACTTTCAGGGGCTGAACCTGCAAGCGATCACCGGCGAGCAGAGCAACTTCCAGAGCTGCGCTCGGACGTTTCCGGGGACCGCCGGGCCGACCGAATGGCCCGGCATCATGGCCGTGATCGAGTGGGGCGTCGGCGGCGCGAGCTCGCGCGCGTTCGTCGATTTCGTCAACGGCACGTGCGTCAACTTGCAAGCGTCGTGGCTTCGCGTGCACGCCGCGATCTCGGAATTCGACGCCAACGCAATCCGGGGCACGAGTGCGGCGTACGTGCTGCAAGCGTTCGTCGGGCCGGGCTACACGCGACCGGGCAACGCGCAACGTACGATTTACGTCGGCGAGCTCAACAACAACGCCGAGAGCGCCGTGTTCCCGGTGCCGCCGTTCGCGCGCCGCGCGACGCTCATCGGCTGCGATAACTCGAACGTGCCCAATGTCACCGTGGGCACGCTTCGATTCTGGCGGTCGGCGGCGGGCGTGCCGAGCGGCGATAACGTCGGCAACTACTTCGTGTCCGGCAATCAGCCCGGCCCGTTCGACGTGCCGAACGCCGCGGAGTTTTTCTCCGTGTTCAATCAGATGGGCGAGTCCGACGTCCTGTTCGGAGTGATCTTCGAGCTGGCGATCTAGTTTGGGATTCTGCGCCATGGCGGCGCAGAAGGGGATCAAATCGAGCATAGCCGGCAGCCCCACCGGCAACTTTCAAACTCTGGAGATCCAGATGGCAAGCGACACTCGGCTACTCCCCACGCGCACGCCGCGCTCCACCGGCATCGCGCAAACGCAGATCGTCAACCGCCCGGCCACGATGGGCGTCGGCGGCGTCGCGCCGCCGGTGACGGCATCGCCGGCGGCATCACGCGCAGTGCAGGCGCAAGCACAGAACGCAAGCGGCGTGCCGCTTCGCCCGATGTCGGCGCGCGTCGAGCTCCGCGGCGCTCCGGGCGGCAGCGGACGCACGCGCACCGGCGCCGGCAACGTTCTGCCCGGCCCGCCGGGATCCGCGGTCGCGAGCGTGGAGCTCCTGCCGAACGTCACCAAGAATCCGCGTGTGCCGGCCGTGCCGAAGTTTTCGCCCGACGAGCTCTTGCTCCTGATGCACCTCGTCGACAAGCACATGGGCACCGAGATCTCGGACGCCGATCGAGAGCTCGCCGAAGGCGCGCAGAAGATCATCGCCGCACTCCTCGAGCGCGGCTAGCGAGCGTAGCGTGCCGGCGATCGGATGGCTCTTGCTCGCCGCGGCGTCGATCGCCGCGGGATTCGCGTTCCATGGACGCGGCGAGAAATTCCTGCGCGAGCATGTCGCGCCGCGCGCGCTGCCGCCACGCGCACCGTCGCCGCGTCACGCAGCGCAGATGCCAACCACGACACCGGCGCCACGCGCACCGGCGCCAGGCGCCGTTTCGCCGGTGGACTTCGACAACGCCAAGCGCCGGCTTGCAGATGCAACCGAAGCCGTCGCGATGTTCGCGATGATGAAGTTGCCAGCCGATGATCCGCGCTACGTCGCGGCAGTTGCCGAACAAGCGGCAGCGAGCGCGAACCTCGATCAGATGCTCGAGGCATCGAAACTCGCGGCGCCGAGCGCGCCGGTGGCGCGAGGGGGTCCGATGCAGACATCGTATGGTCCGAGTAACGTCACGTTTCCGATCGACGAGAACGATCCGGCGATCACGCGCTGGCTCGATCCGGTGACCGGCTCGATGCTCGCAGCACGGATCCCGGTGTCGTTTGCGATGGCATGGCTCGCGATCGAGAGCGGCGGCAAGCCGTGCGCGATCGGCGAGCCCGGCGCCAAGGGTCCCGACGGCAACCCCCTCGAGCTCGCGCTGTGGCAGGCATACAACCCCGATGATCTAAAACCGGCGGGGATCACCGGCGCCGAGCTCCGCGCCTATTGCCTGCCGGGCGGTCAAAACCTATCGCGCGCGATGACACCGGCCGAGATCGCGCGGCAGATGGATCTCGGCGTGTCGCTGATCGGCCGCAAGCGCGCCTACGCGGATCACTATCTCACGGCGAACGGCGTCGCGTGGCCAACCGCCGGCCCCGACTACTGGGCGGCGGTGAAGCTACCGCACGCATATCCGCCGATTCTCAATACCGGCATGCACGAGGTCGTGCAGCGGCTCGGCCGCGCGCCGAGCTCGTGGCAGGAGTTTCGCGCGACCTACGAGCAGATCGAACCCCGCGCTCGATTCGATCCGGACGCGAAAGAGCAATCGCCGTACTACCGCGGACTCCAGAACGCGGAGTGGTGCGGCTTCCATGTCCTGCCGCCGGCGGTGTCGTGATGGGCAATGCAGACCATCCGACGTGTGACGATCCGGCGTGTGACATCTGCGCCGACCGCGAGCGCGATGCGGTACAGCACGTCAAGCGTGCGCTTCGATCGCCGTCGATGGCCCGCCTGCGCGACCATGCAAAGCGACGCGGAAAGCGAGCGCACGCGTGAGCGTGTGGCAGACCAAAGAAGGCAAGCGCGCGGCGTTCCTCGCTGGCGTGCTGCGCTATCCCTTGCTCGGCGCGCTGATCGCCGGTGGCGCGCTCGTGCTCGCGAAGTATGCCGGCCCGCCCGTCGCGCGCGAGCTCGGCCGTCGCGGCGGCGAAGGCTTCGCCGAAGGCGTCGCGAAGGTGCAAGCGCAGCTCGCCGTAAGCGGGCGATGGAGTCGGTTCGCATGAGCAAGAATGGACGATGGACGCAGGTCGCGCCGGCGAAATTGTTCGTAGGCGCCGAGGGTGGCACGGTGCCGCCGCCGCAGAAATCGCCGTGGAAAACGATCGCGATCCTCGCCGGGATCACGGTCGGGATCTACGCGCTGTCGCCCGGCGCGCGGCACGCGTACAAGCACGGACACCTACCCGAGCCGGAGCGCGCGGAGTAGACCGTGACGTACAAGTGCAACGAGTGCGGATGGAGTTGCGCCGGTTGGCGCGCTCGATGCGGACGCTGCAACGCGTTCTCGCTCTCCCCTTTGGAAGATGTTTCCGCGGAGGTGAACCATGGAGCGCATCGGGCGGACGCGGCTACGGTCGCGAGCGCCGTCGCGCCTACACCTATCGGCGACGCGCCGATTACGTTCGTTGGCGGCGCGTCGCCACCCCAACCCGTTTCCGAACCGATCCGGATCACGCTCGCCGACGTCGAGATCTTCGATCGGATCCCGACCGCGATGATCGAGCTGGATCGTGTGCTCGGCCGAGACCGCGACGACGATCCCGGCGGTGTCGTCGTCGGTTCGGTCGTGCTCCTCGGTGGCGAGCCCGGGATCGGCAAGTCGACGCTCCTCATCCAAGCGCTCGCGAGCTCGCGGCGCCGCGTGCTCTACGTCTCGGGCGAGGAGTCCATCGGACAAGTCGCACTCCGCGCGCGCCGCGTTGGCGCCGCGACCGATCAGATCTGGATCGTCGCCGAGTCCGATGTCGACACGATCATCGCGCACGCGCGATCGCTCCGGCCCGATCTGCTCGCGATCGATTCGATCCAGACCTGCGTCGATGCGGCGATCGCCGGTGTGCCCGGGTGCACGACGCAAGTCCGCGCGTGCGGCGCAAAGCTCGTGTCGTTCGCCAAAGCGGAGAACATCTCGACGATCTTGGTGGGGCACGTCACCAAGGACGGATCGATCGCGGGTCCCAAGACCCTCGAGCACCTCGTCGATGCGACGCTCTCACTCGAGCTCTCCGAGGCGTTCTCGTCGCACCGCGTATTGCGCGCGTGGAAAAACCGCTTCGGCTCGACGCAAGAGATCGGCGTGTTTTCGATGGGCGCCAAGGGACTCTCGAGCGTCGAGCGCGACGATGATCAGGCGAAGGCGCCATCGCCAGCGCCGGCGCCGCACGAAAGCGAGATCACGTCATGAAGATCACGGCGCCGATCCAGATCTTCGACGATGTTCGGCTCGATCTCCTGCCGATGCTCGAACGCGAGATCCTCGCGCGCATCGAATCGCAGCGCGGCAGCTTCCCGTCGCTCAACTGTGGTGGGTGGAAGTCCTCCGAAGGCGCGTTCGAGTGGGAAAGCGCGCCCGGCATGCGTGCGCTCCGCGCGACGATCTGCGATCACCTGGGGCCGAGCTCGCTCGCGCACAATCGACCGAACGCGTGGGCGATGGTCAACCGCGCCGGGTCCTTCCATCCGACCCATCGCCATCAGACCGCGATCCGCGCCGGCGTGTACTACGTGTCACCCGGCGATCCGCCGACGCCGACGATCTTCGAGCTCGCGACCGGCGACGATCTGCCGGTCGAAGCCAAGCCGGGGCGGCTCGTGATCTTCCCGGGCAACCTGTGGCATCGTGTGCCGGTGTACTCCGGCGACACGCCGCGTATCACGATCGCGTTTGACCTTCGGAGATAGGAGATCCTCGCCATGGCCGATTTCAGCTACACGCGTCTCGCTCGCAATGTCGTGACCCCCGGCAATTCGGCATCGACGGCCGCCGCAGTTGCGCCCGATACCTCGGTCGATCTCGGCGCACCGATCCTCCTGTTCGATGCGGTGACGCTGTGTCAAGCGAACGCGGCGAACACGTCCAACTGCGCCGGACTCTGCATCGGCGCCGGCGAAAACCCGACCGCGCCGGGCGGCCCTGTGTCGATCCGCTACCAGTTTTCCGGTCCGCTCACGCTCTCCGTCGAGGAATGGGCGAACATCTCCGGCGAGGTCGGCGGACTCACGCCACACTCGACGTACTACATCTCGGCCGCGACCGCGGGCAAGCTCACCAAGACCGCGCCGAGCAATCCCAACTTCATCGCGCCGGTCGGCTTCGCGCTGAACGCGACCACGCTCATGATCCAGATCCCGGGCAATCCGCAGGAAGCGGCGCCCTGATATGGCGCGCTACACGGCAAAGCAGCGAGCGGCGCAAGCCGAGATCATCATCGATTCGATCCCGACCAAGGAATGGTCGCGCGCGAAGGTGATCGCCGTTCTTCGTGATCTCGATACCGATGCGCTTCGCGTGCTCGAGATGCAGCATTTGATCGGGGCTGGCATTTACGGAGCTGGTCGCCAGGTCGCAAAATGGGCGCGCGAAGTGCTCGAGGAACGCGGCGCCGGCTAACCATCATGAAGCCTGCGATCACGACCGCCGAGCCGAGCGCACTCCCCCACGCGAGCAAGCTGTTCGCGACGTGGGGCGTGCGCGAGCTCGCGGTGTGTCCGTGGAATGGGTTCTGGCCGTTCAACCCGAGCGTGATCCGCACGCGCGATGGTCGCTGGCTGTGCTCCGTACGCTGCGCAGATTATTCGATGCCGGGCGGACGGCCGCGCATCAACGCCACCGGGCGTGTGGTCAACCGTAACGTGATCGCGATGCTCGATCCGACCACGCTCAAGCCCGTGTCCGCGATCGAAATGCGCGAGGCGCACGCCGAGCCGGTGCTTTCGAACAAGGTCTCGGGCGTCGAAGATCTGCGCCTGTTCGAGACCGATGCCGATGGCTTGTGCGCCGTCGCGACCGCGATGCAATTCAACCGCGACGATCGGCAAGAGATCGTCGTTCTCGAGCTCGATGCAAAGTATCAGATCGTCGATGCGACGCCGCTCCGCGGGATGTGGAGCAAGACCCATCAAAAGAATTGGACGCCGTACGACAAGTCCGAGGGCGTGCGGCTCGTGTATTCCCTCGAGCGCGGCGGCGTCCACAACGGCCACCGGATGATCGTGCCGCGCCATGGCATCGAGATCCCGCCGATGGCGATCGACGAGACCGCGCTCGGCGTCGTGCGCTACGGCCAGCACCTCACGCAGATGCGCACGGCGACGCCGAACCTCTATCGCAACGGCTCCCTCGAGACCAAGGTGATCCGGCGCCACCCCAAGATGAACCGACCCGAAGGCGAGCGCGCGGACTCCGGGCCGTTCACGCTGCGCGGCGGTACGCAGCTCGTCGAGATCGAGCCCGGTCGCTGGCTCGGAGTCGCACACGGCGTGCGCCTTTTCGGCTCGTTCAAATTCTATTGGCACGTGCTCTACACGATGAATCGAGACGGCGCGATGCTCGAACGAAGCGAACCGTTCAAGCTGTCGATGGGCGGGATCGAATTCGCCGCGGGTCTCGCGCTCGATCCCGCCAGCGATCGCGCCGTGATCTCGTTCGGCACCGACGACGAGAGCGCGTGGCTCGGCGTGACCACGCTCGGCGATCTCGTGCGCCAACTTCAACCGATCGGAGCGTCATGATCATCCGTATTACACAGGGTGGACGTCCGCTGTTTCTTCTGATGTCGAAGAAAACCGGACGCATCATCGGCAAGCATCGCAAATTCGCCGACGCGAAGGCGCAAGAGACCGCGATCAACTTGTCGAAGGCGCGCGCCGCCGGCCACCGGATCCCGTACGCGAAGCGCAAGCGTTAGACCACATGCAAACCTTGCTCAAAGAGATCGAGCGCGTGCTGCCGGACGGCGGCGATTGGTGCGATCTCGGCAAGGCCCACACGCTCGCGACGCTCGTGCTCGCGCTGCGCCCGCGAATCGTCGTCGAGATCGGCGTGTGGATGGGCGGCTCGCTCGTGCCGATGCTCCTGGCGATGAAGCACATCGGCGCCGGGCGCGCGATCGCGATCGATCCGTGGTCACCGACCGCGAGCGCCGAAGGTCAAAACGATACCAACGCCGCATGGTGGAGCGGTGCCGATCACGAGCGGGCGTATCGGAAGTTTCTGGCGCGGCTCGAGCTCCACGGGCTCGTGCACCTCTGCACGATCTGTCACCGCTCGAGTGACCTGTGCGAACCGCCCTCCGAGATCCAGCTCTTGCACATCGACGGCAACCACGGTCCGCAAGCGATCGCTGACGTCGAGCGGTTCGCGTCGCGCGTGACCATGGGCGGGATCCTCGTGCTCGATGATGTGGGCTGGGAAGGCGGCAACGTGCACCGCGCCGAGCAACGCGCCATCGAGCTCGGGTTTCGCGAGCTCTATCCTTTGAGCACCAAGCATTGCGAACGCCAAGGCGTCGTGATGCAGCGAAAGGGGTTTGGGCAATAAAAACATGCGCGACAACGGAACGCCTACGAACGTAAAGACTGAAGGTGGAACGTCGGTC
>Ga0187766_10001443_pt1 | contig 13912 bp, 12 predicted proteins | sample 0216_QUI02_MP05__4_FD_132971 | JGI IMG/M metagenome (GOLD analysis project Ga0187766, IMG submission 132971) | Tropical peat soil microbial communities from peatlands in Department of Meta, Colombia - 0216_QUI02_MP05_20_MG | ecosystem: Environmental > Terrestrial > Soil > Wetlands > Peat ... | reverse complement strand
GCCCACTGTAGGAGGACCCAGGCCACGGCCAGGACGACGACCAGGGCGATTAGAGCGACGATGAGAATCGATAGCCACCTGAAGAGCCTAGGTTGGCTCTCCCCTTCCCCTGACAACCTTTCGGGGAGTACCACGCTTCTATTTACGGAGACACCTGAGAGGGACTGATGTCTAGAGGGAGCGTAAACCCAGCCGTCATGGCCGACACCGCGATGCCTCTGAGATCCCGCAAGGGATTCATCTCCGCCTAGACACGAACCCGCAGGCCGGTCAGACCTTCAGCTCGACTTCCTTCTTGACGAATGCCCAGAACTATCTTTCTATCTCGTAGCTCCACAGCGAGATCGGGACTTCGGCGCTGAAATACCATCAATATCCACTGCAACTATGTCTACTGTCGGGGGTAGGCTTCTTCAAATCCCACCCCCCGCATCCTGCTAAGGAGTCAGAATGAGCGTAGTTTAGGAAAAGGCGCCCGAATTTACACGCGGCATGTGGGGCTCGAGTCCCACCACACTAGTGTCTCGCTTCTCCCCGACCACCGATAATCGGCACCGCCCTCCTCTTCAGCAACAGTTTAGGACTCCCCCGGCCGACTCACTGTCGTGATGGACTCGACAGTCACTCCCCAGACAAAGCTCGGTGACCTGGCCAGGGAGTATTGGGAGGAGAGGATGTACAACGAGCCCCTCGTTGCGACGGGCCTCGGCGACAGGAGGTTCGACGACAGGCTCCCTGACATCTCACCTGAAGGAAGGGCACGCATGAGGATACAGTACGAAGCGATAGTTCGGCGGTGCGAGGCGATCACAGAATCTAGCCTGCCCGTCGGCGACAGGCTGACCCGGACATGTCTACTGGTGGACGCAGGTTCTGTTCTGGACTACTCTTCCTGCGACCTCGACGACTGGGTGGTCGACCCCCTCCAGGGGCCCCAGGTCGAGCTGATGAACGTCGAATCCTACCAGCCTGTGCGGACGGTCGCCGAAGGCCATGCCATGGTGAAGCGCTTTCAAGCCATCGGGCCTTACATGGACCGGCATATCGCGAACCTCAGGGCTGGCGCACTCGGGCATAGGGTGGCAGTCCGGGCGGCGGTCGAGAAGGTTATTGAGGAACTTGGGGACCTGACTTCGAAGCCTGATTCAGAATGGGCACTGCTACGGCCACTTGCCGTCAAGCGCGACTGGACGGAAGCAGAGTCTCGCGAGTTCAAGAAAGGGATGGAGGGCGCCGTCAGGGAATCAGCCCGGCCAGGGTTTGAGCGATACCTCGAGTTCCTCAGGTCTCAACTGCTCCCACTGGCGAGGCCCCAGGAGAAGCCCGGCATAATGCACATCGCAGGAGGAGCAGACGCCTATGTCAAGCTGATTCGTGTTCACACCTCGTTGAACCGCACCCCCGAGGAGATCCACGAAGCCGGTCTCAGGGAGGTCGCGAGGATCAACCGAGAGATGCAGGAGCTGGGTGGGAAGGTCTTCGGCATCAACGGGCTGAGGGACATCCTCAAGCGCCTGAGGACGGACACCTCGTTGTACTTCTCGAGCAGGGATGAGGTCGCAGCCAAGGCGGAGTCGGCTCTTGCCAGGGCCAACGCCGCAATCCCGAAGTGGTTTGGACGACTCCCAAAGACTCCGTGCGAAGTCGTAAGAATGGAGGAGCACGAGGAGAAGCACTCCACGATTGCATACTACCGTCCTCCGGCGACCGACGGTTCTAGGCCAGGGCGATACTACATCAACACCTCCGAACCGCAGACCAGGCCCAGATACGAGGCCGAGGCTCTCGCATACCACGAGTCCGTCCCGGGTCACCACCTGCAGATTGCAATCGCTCAGGAACTCGAAGGGATTCCAGAGTTCAGGAAGAATAGCGGAGTTACGGCCTTCATTGAAGGGTGGGGGCTGTACGCCGAACGCCTGGCCGAGGAGATGGGATTGTACTCTTCGGACCTGGACAGGATCGGCATACTCTCCTACGACGCCTGGAGGGCGTGCCGTCTGGTCGTTGACACGGGCATGCACGCCATGGGGTGGACCAGAGAACAGGCCATCGATTTCATGTTAGAGAACACAGCCCTGGCCAGGAACAACATAATCAACGAGGTTGACAGGTACATTACATGGCCGGGACAGGCCCTTGCCTACAAAACCGGGCAGCTGGAGATGGTCAGGTTGCGGCGGGAGGCTGAGGCGAGACTTGGCAACAGGTTCGACGTGCGTAAGTTCCATGACGCTCTGCTGGGGGACGGGGCAGTCCCTCTGCAAGCTCTGAGGCAGATTCTGGAAAACTATGCGTGATAGAAGGCCCCTCGCGGCACAAGGCTTCGACGCAATAACCGTGGACTAGCAAACAGCACCCAATCGACACGAACACCGAAAATTCTCCGCCGAAGACCGTAATCAGGAGAGCTACCTGACTTGGGTAGACACGTTCGAATCCCGCCCCAACACCCTCACGGTTGTAAGGAACGGGTGATGCCACTTTAGATTCAAATTCAGGGCGACTGACACTTATCCCCTCAACAATGTCTATTCGCCGTTTTAGAAAGGGCGACGAGGCAGTGGTTCTCGAACTGGCGAACACATATGCTTCCTTTGACGGAACGACGAGTGAGGCGGACTTGGCAATCACAGGACAATTCCCTGCGGGGTTTCTAGTTGCGGAGGAGGGGGGAACAATAGTGGGGTTCGCCTATGGATACTTCAGAGACATTCCTGGGGAGGTTCTGGAGAGATGGCAGGCGGTCAAAGTGGGGCATGTCGCTCTGATGGCCGTCGCACCTGGTCAGAGAAGAAGGGGAATCGGGACCGCGCTTCTTGACAGACTCTTGGCGGAGTTCAGGAAAGCTGGCGCTAACATGATTACCTTGGACTGCCCAGCAGAAGCCACGGAAGCGAAAACGCTGTACGAGAAGATGGGTTTCGTGCCTAGATACTCTGAGATGAAAAGACGCTTGGTTGCAGAAATGTAGGCCACTTGTGGCCATACTTCAAATGCCAATAAGACGGGCTGGTACTGGAAGCACGACCTCGTCATTACCGCTCCTTGTGTCGCGTGCCAGTCCCAGGAACCCCCCAAGTGTACCGAATGGATTGCAATGCTGCATTACTGACGGCAGGTGGCCCGGACTGCAAGAACGGGCCGGACTCACCACTTCTGCCGCTCAGTCGGGTGCCGGCTCAGGCTGCTTTTGGAGCTTGAAGGTGGGGCCCAGGACTATCCAGAGGGCAGAAATGCCCGAGATCAGTGCCCCCACGATCAGGGTGGGCGTAATCCCTAGGCTTGTGCTGAGGATTCCTCCGAGAAGAGAGCCTGCAGGGATGGTGCCCCAAACAATCGTTCTCATGGTAGCGTTCATCCTCCCCTGGAGTCTGTTGGGCGTTATGATCTGCCTCAGGCTGACTTGGTTGATGTTGTAGATCGGGGTGCCGAAGTAGGAGATGAAGAAGGCGGCGCCCAGGATTAGCACGGCGAAGGTGCCGTTGGCCAACAGCACCAGCAGAAGTGCGAAGTTGAACGCGATCGATGCCGCGATCGCCCTGCCCAGGCCGAGCCTCTTGGTGAAGGCTGACGAGACCAGTACGCCCACGAGGAAGCCCACTGCGCCCATCGAAAAGGCGATTCCTATGATTCCTTTCGAAATCCCGAGCGTTCGGTAGGCGTAGAGCAGGACGGCGACGCCGAAGATGTTGCTGCCGAGGTTGGCGGTACCCGTGCACCCTGCCTGTGTCCAGAGCAACTCGTTGCCAACGACGACCCGGATTCCTTCCCGCATTTCTGCGAAAAAGTGCCGTTCGTCTCCTGGCCCGCTGTGCTCGGGCTTCGGTTCCGGTTTCTTGATTGAAATGAGCACGAGTGTAGCGATGAAGGTCCCGAGGACATCAGCGGCAATTGAAAGCGCGGCGCCGAAGATCTGCATCAGCCCGCTAGCCACGCTGGGGCCCGCCACCTGAGCGGCTGAAGCACTTGTCTGGAGCTTCTGGTTTCCCTCCACCACGTCCTCCTTTTCGACCAGGCTGGGAAGGTAGGACTGGTAGGCAACATCAAAGAAAAGAGTGCAGGTTCCCATGATCAGGGCGACGGCGTACAGTTGATAGAGGCTGAGTACACCGAGGACGAAGGCGACGGGCACGGTCGCGAGCACGGCTACTTCGATGAGGTTGACAACAATCATGACTGGCCTCCGTCTCGCCCTGTCCATCCAGACCCCGACGAACAAACCGAGGACTGGGAATGCGATGAAGCCCAGGGCGTTCAGTATGCCGAGCTGGAATGCGGTCACCTGCAGCGTCAGGACTGCGACCGTGGGGAGAGCCAGGTCGGTGATTTGACCCGTGAACTGCGTCACAGTGTCGCCCGTCCAGAACTTCAGAAAGTCCTGGTGCCTCCACAGCCTCCCTTTGAATGCCACCAGCTTAGGTGGCCCCCTGAGTAGTTGAAGGATTCGCTTCTATGTGCGGAGCCGGCTGCGCTTCTGTCGAGCGCGCGTTAGATGCTGGTTTGATCGCTATCCACCGTTGAGGCTACGCGACTTCGATAAAGGCAGTCGTAAGAGATGGTGCAAGATGGCGCTCGATGGAATGGGGACCAACGAGGGAGAAGATGGTGCGATCATGAAGAACGTGGTGAAAACAATGGGTACGCGACAAACATGAAAAACGGCCAAGAGTTCTTCCATTAGGCGGCAGAACTACTGGGACGAGTTCTCGATTCTTACTGGGAACTTGACTCCATAGCCGTCAGAAATCTTGGCCAGCATGGTGGAGACCATGCCCTCGCCGGCGATGCCGTCCAGTTCGTGTATGAGTCTGAGCGAGCTGAGAACCCTCCTGTTCGTCCGGCACGCGTAGGGCATGGATTTTACCGTGTTGAAGACGGCAGACCTCTCGTCTTTCGTGGGTTCTTTGCCGTAGTCGCGGGCGAGCACGTCTTCAATCTCCCTCAGAGTGCCCTCGAGGCACTTGGCAGAGTTCGAATAACCAAAGAAGCAGTTGCCGCAGTCCGGAGTCAGCATCTCCCTCATTGGCCCTCTCTCGTTGACCCTGAAGTGCTTCTGGGTGTAGACGTACCCATGGGTCTTCAGGCGCTCAGACACCTTGTAGACAGCGCCTATGGTGAGGCCCTGAGACAGCACGGCCTCATAGAGTTCTGTAACGGAACCTCCAGGACTTGTGCAGAGAGCGGACATCACCTTCTCCTCTGTCCAGATGGGGAGCTCTGTGATTTTCCTCTCCAGCGTCTGCTGGACAAGGCTCTTGTCTGTAGCGAATTCCGTCAGATTCTTGGTCGACCCGTTCTGAGGCGTGAGATGGAAGAGATTCTGGAGCGCCTGGCCGCACTCCTTCGTGGTGAGTCCCGCGATCTCGGCGATGTACTGGAGCTTCAGGCTGGTCTGTGACCAGTCCTCCCTCTCGCCGATGTAAGCGAGGGCCCACAGGGCTGTGAGCTCCTTGTTCTGCCAGCTCCGCCTGACGTACCAGTCGAACTCACGGAGCCCCTTTACGGCGTTGGCCTTGGTGACCAGGAAGCGTCTGCGCTCCTGGCTCGCCTTCTTCAGCCCGAGAGGAGACGAGATGGCGTCGAGCCTCTCCTCGACGTTGTAGTCTCTGGGTACGAGGTAGACTCGGCCAGAGATCGTTTCTATCGTGAAGGGAGGGCGAGTAATGTAGGTTTCCTCGGTCCACTCCGTTGGTTTGAAGCTGCCGAACAGACGCATTGGAACCTTCAATTCGATTCTGGGTGCTGTTTGGGGCGGAGCGCACTTTTACTTCTGTTCCCTAATTAGTTACAAGCGTCGAATATACGACCCAACCCACACGCTCAACGAGCCTCCGGGCAATCAGACTCGGATTCTCCAACGAAGGCCAAAGAACGCGTGAGAGTCTTCGCGGCCGACATGAGACTGCCTGGAAGGGAAGAACAAACGCGCACCTCCTGCATGACCATGGTCGGCTCTGAGGCTCGACTCCTCAGGGACGGCAAGACAAGTGTGCCTCCTTAGCGCCTGTCACGAGCTAGGCACGTCTCGCCTCAGAAACAATTTAGCGGTCCCATGGGACTCGGTGCCCGAATGACGAGCCTAGTACATGGAGAGTCGGCTGCGACGTGAACTCCCAGGCAGAGAAGGCCGAAGCCTTTCGAAGGCTCCACGATCGTAGGGAGGTGCTGGTGCTGCCGAACGCCTGGGATGTTCCGAGCGCCAGAGTCTTCGAAGATGAGGGGTTCCCGGCAGTCGCGACGTCGAGCGCCGGCATGCTGGTCTCACTCGGCTACCCTGACGGGGAGGAAATCCCGCACGGGGAGTTCAACGCCGCCGTTGCGAGAATCTCGCGTGTGCTCTCGGTTCCACTAAGCGTGGACGTCATCGGAGGGTTCGGGGACACCCCCGAGGGAGTAGTCAGTAGTGTAAGGGCGGTGATTAAGACGGGCGCCGTGGGAATCAACATAGAGGACTTCGTTCACAGTACGAAGAAGCTCCTCCCTGTCGAGAAGCAGAAGGCGAGACTCAGGGCACTAATCCGCCTCCGCGAGTCCCTTAAGGTACCCTTCGTCATCAACGCCCGTACGGATGCACTGAGGTATGCCTCCGGAGACGACGACGCAAAGATGGGGGAAGCGATTGTCAGGGCAGAAGCCTATAGGGACCTCGGGGTCGACTGCATCTACCCGATGGGGCTTACGGATGGGGCGTCGATTTCGAGGTTCGTAAAGGCCCTCGATTTCCCGACGAACGTGATGGTGAGGAGGGGCCTCCCGCCGGTTCCGGAGCTGAAGCGTCTGGGAGTGGCCAGGGTGAGCTTCGGGCCTGGCGCTTCGTACGCCGCCATGGGGTTGCTGAAGCGCGCGTCTAGAGAAGTCCGGGAGAAGGGCACGTTCGATTCTCTAATCGAAGGCGCCATAACGTTCGACGAACTCAACTCGCTTGCCGTCCCGAAGAAGCCGACCAGTCGAGGGTAGCGGCAGGAACCAGACCGGCTGGGCCCTTTTTCTCTGAATTTGTTGATGTTGGGAGTGGGCAGCTAGACTTTGATGCCGAGCAAGCGCTCAAGGATGTCAGAAAGCGTGATCATGCCTACCATCTTGTCCTCGTCAAATACGAAGGCGATGGTGGTGCCGGCGTCCTGCATCCTGTCGATGACAGAGGGGAGGCTGTCTTCTTCGAAGACGTGTGCGGGTTGTATCATGTAGTCCAGGACAGAATAGTCCATGTGGTCTCGGGAGATGGCCCTCGAAATGGTTCTTGATGTGACTGCCCCGATGTACGTCTTCCGCTTCTTGTCGTAGACGGGCATTCGAGGATGGTTGGCCTGACCCATTATCCGGAGCGCTTCGAACACTGTAGAGCCGCTGTCGATGGACACTATCTTCTCCACGGGAGTGAGGACGCTGGCGGCGTTGTCCTTGGATGAGGCGAGCTGGGCCCTCAGGAGGCGCCCCGAGTCCGGCTCGATGTGTCCTGCCTTCTCGAGCATCGTGACTACGTCCTCGAATTCCGCTGCCAGGTCCACCTCCCTGTACCCAGGCTTCCCTACGAGCCTCTCGGACAGTGCCCGGGCGAAGTTCGTCAGGGGCACCGCGATGGGGGCGAGACCGGTCATGATCATCTTAGTCGAGGAAGCCAGTATTATCGACATCCTCAGAGCGTTCTCGATGCCGATGGCCTTCGGAAGAAGGTAGAGCAGGGTCATGATCGCGAACGAGCCGCCGACCGTGCTGTAAATCCAGCCCATCGGACCGAAGAAGCCGGAGAGGATCAACCCGATGGTGGTGGCGAGGACCACGTTGGAGAAGGTGTCGACGAATGTCGTGACGCTCACCAGCCTCGTCTTCTCGCTCACGATTTCGAGGGCCGTGGCAGCCTTTGACGATCCAGCTGCTATGGAGGAGCTCAGTGAGAAGGGGCGGAGGGTCAGGTAGGTGGCTTCGACGATGGAGGACCAGAAGGAAATGAAGATTGATGCGACGAGGGCAATATAGACGAAGACCGAGACCAATTCCTGTTGCTTTTCACTCCCGATGCTCGGCTTAACTTACTACCGTGCCTATCTTCACTCCATGAATCGCCTTGATCACACCCTTCGGCTCCGCGCCGTTCAACACCACCAGCTTCACCCTCGACTCGAGGAGCTGGTCCACCGCCACGGGGTCGACTATGCTGTGGATTCCCGGCCGGTGCGAGCCGCCCAGAATCTGCTTCATTCTTTCGTAGGTCAGCCTGTCGAGCTTCTTTGCCTTCCTGTTGACCCTCGGGTCCTCGGTGTAGATGCCGTCTTGATCAGAGGCCTTCACCAAGATGTCCGCCCTCCATCTCGCCGCCACTATGGCCGCCACAGTGTCTGTCGTTATTCCTGGCTTTAGCCCTCCCATCACGGCGACCCTGTTCCTTGCTAGCCGCTGGAGCATGCCGTCGATCGACGTGGGTACGCTGCTCACCCCCCCAAGCTTCATCGCCACAAGCCGGGCGTTAAGCCTCGAAGCGTGGATCGCCACCGTATCCTGCTGATAGGTCGAGAGGCCCATGGCCGCCGCGGACCTGATGTATTCCCGGGAGATTTCGCCGCCCCCGACGACGACCGCGACGGAGTGTCCCTCGAAGTTTAGGTCGGCGATGACCTCGGCGTAGGCGTTGACGACTTTTGCCGCTGGGGGAGACCCTAGCACCGAACCGCCGATTCGTAGCACAGCCTTCATGGTTGCAAGCCCTCGCTTGGGCCTGTTCTTGGAGTGATAGGTTTTATAAATGGGTCAGGAAGATTTTGAGCATCGAGATGCCTGCTGCCTCTTTGGAAGCGACGGTTTCTTCGGCCTGACGTAGGGGTAGCTCTGCATTGTCCAAGACCGACTCAGTGAGACTATACAAGGTTAGGAAGCTTATCTCCGAGCTCAGCAACAAGGAAGGGAGGGGGACAGAGCTCGTCTCTCTCTACATCCCCCCCAAGAAGCCCGTTCACGAGGCAATCGCGAACCTAAGGGAGGAGTGGGGGACAGCTGGGAACATCAAGTCGGACACCACCAGGAACCACGTCCAGGACGCACTTACGAAGGCAATGCAAAGGCTCAAGCTCTACAGGACCGCGCCAGACACCGGTCTGGTGGTCTTCTCAGGAGCCCTGCCGACAAACGGGCCAGGAAGCGAGGTCGTCAACGTGTGGGAGATTATCCCACCGAAGCCAGTCACCCAGTACCTATACCAGTGCGACGACCACTTCCACGTCGAGTGGCTCAAGGACATGCTCAGGGAGGAGAAGGTCTACGGGATTCTCGCCATAGATTCGAGCGAGGTCGGGATGGGGATTCTCAGCGGAGACAGGATGGAAATAGAGGACGTGCTGACATCCGGCATCTCCGGGAAGACGAGGAAAGGGGGTCAGTCCGCTAGAAGGTACGAGCGCGGAAGGGAGATGGAGCTGACGTACTACTTCAACAGGGTCGGGGAGCACGCAACCCGTGTCTTCATAGACAGCAACAAGGTCACCGGCCTGCTGGTCGGGGGACCGGGGCCCACAAAGGACGAGTTCCTGAAAGGGGGGTACCTGCACTACGAGTTGCAGAAGAAGGTCATCGCCGTCCTAGACCTGGGATACTCAGGAAGAGAGGGCGTGAGAGAGCTTGTGGACAAGGGGGCCGACGTGCTCAAGGACGTCCGGCTGGTCGAGGAAAAGCGCCTGGTCCAGAGGTTCCTCGCGGAGGTGAACAGGCAGGCGGGGCTGGCCGTTTACGGCCTGCCCAGGGTGATGGATGCGCTCCAGAAGGCTAGCGCCGAAGTGGTCTTGGCATCAGAAGACCTCGACATGGTGAAGATAGAAGCGATGTGCAGGAAGTGTGGGACTCCAAAGTCGGAGACTGTGGCTGCCGCTAAGAAAGTGCAGCAACGCCAGGACATGACGTCTACCCCCTGCACCAAGTGCGGGGCGACCGACTACGACGTCGTGGAGAAGGACTTGGTTGACGTACTCGAGGAGCTCGCCTTCCAAGTGGGATCGAAGGTCGAGATAATCTCGTCGGGGACGGAAGAGGGAAGTATGTTCAAGAGCTTCGGTGGCGTGGGCGCAATCCTGCGGTACAGGAGCTAGGCCCCGGCCTTCGTCCTGAGCTTCGACCGGGGGCCGCCAGTCCGTTCATATGAAACAGGTTCCTCCCAATCATCTCCGACCAATCTTTTTGAACGCCGAGCAAGAAAGACAGCCGAGAAGGGCCATTCGTGAGCGAACCAGCTAAGCAGCCGCCACAGGAGGTCGCGCCTCCTGCAGGGAAACGCACGAAGGGAATGGTCGATGCGGAGCTGAAGGGGAACACGCTCAGGGTGTACGTCTACGCTCTCAAGAAGCGAAAGGTGGGGGTGAGGGAGGTTCAGAGGGCCCTCATGATGTCGAACCCCTCCCTCGCCCAGTACCACCTGAACAAGCTGAAGGACCTCGGGCTAGTTTCAGAGAACAATGGCGAGTATGAGGTCGCCGGAGAGGTGAAGGTGGATGTGATGAGGGACTTCCTCCGCGTCGGGACCCTGTTCGTGCCTCGGTTCATCTTCTATGCCGTGGTTTTCACGGTGTTCGCCGTTTATCTCGCCTGGGTAGGGTATTCCTACTTCGACGTCGCGTCCGTGGTAGAGTGGTTCTCAATCGTGCTTGCACTAGCCGCAGCGGCCTTCTGGTATGAAGCCGTGAGGGCTTGGCGTTCGGCCCCCTCCCCCTGACGGCGCCGGTTCGTGCAACTGTTTTTATGCGGTGAAGGAAGCTAGTGAGCAGGAAACCATGGTCATACGAATCGGAATTATCGGCAAGACGAATGCAGGCAAGACGACCCTGTACAATTCGATGACGCTACTCTCCGGGGAGGTGTCCAACTACCCGTTCACCACGAAGTCCCCTGAGACCGGGGTGGCGAACGTGGTTACGCTCTGCGTCCACAAAGAGTTCGGGGTTTCTGACAATCCTGCCAACTCGAAGTGCGAGGACGGATGGAGATTCATACCTGTCGAGGTCACGGACCTTCCCGGCCTAATCAAGGGTGCCTGGATGGGCAAAGGGCTGGGGAACCAGTTCCTGAGCGTGGCCGCGCAGTCAGACGCGCTCCTGCACGTTGTGGACGCGTCGGGGAGCGTCGACAAGGACGGAAAGATATCAGAGCCTGGGACCGGAGATCCTATCGCTGATTTCGCAGACGTGGAGCTGGAGCTCGTCCTCTGGTACACGAAGCTCTTCAACACCAACCTCCCGAAGATATCCAAGCTTTCGAAGATGCCCGGCTACGGCGTCCCCACTGCTGTAGAGGAGGTGATGCACGGGATTGGGGTAAGGAGGGAACACGTGATAGCGGCGATGAAGGAAGCGATGCTCGAAGAGAAGCAATTCGATTCGTGGAACGAGAAGGATGTCCAGAACTTCTGCTGGTCTCTTCGTGAGTACTCGAAGCCGACGCTGCTAATTGCGAACAAGTTGGACCTACCGTTCGCCGCGGAGAATTTCCAGAAGCTCAGGGAGAAGTTCAAGGGGCTCATCGTGGTCCCTACGAGCGGCGAGGCCGAGCTAACACTCCGGAGGGCAGAGGCAAAGGGACTCATCAAGTACGTACCTGGCGAGGAGCGGTTCGAGATACTCAAGCCTCAGGACCTGAACGACGCACAGAAGAGCGCTCTGGCTTACATCAGGAGGAAGGTCTTCGGGGAGTACCTGAGGACAGGCGTGCAGTTTGCGCTGAACTCTGTGACCTTCAAGCTGCTCAGGGAGAACGCGGTTTACCCGGTGCACGATCCACAGAAGCTTTCCGACAAGAATGGGCGGATACTCCCTGACGTGTACCTCCTCCCCAGCGGGTCCACCGTGGAGGACCTGGCGAGGGACATACACACCGACCTGGTCAAGGGGCTCCTCTATGCAATCGACGTCAGGACGGGGCTCCACCTCCCGACCAACTATGTGCTCAGGGACAGGGACGTGCTCTCGATCGTCTCAACGGCGAAGGAAGGCTAAGAAGGGCCTTGGAAGGCCGGAACCTTCGGTGGAGATAGATGCCGTATGGCGGGCCACTGCTGTCCGACCTTGAGCTGAGGTATCCCTTCGCTCCCAGATCGAGGAAGTTTTTCGAGTCCATCCCGGTCGAGGACGGGCTGGCCAGCAGAGAGGTGGTCGGGCAGACGGAGAGCAGGCTCCTCAGCTCACTGGGGAGGGCGAAGTATGAGCCGCATATGTCTGGGCTGGTCGAGTTCTCCAGCTTCTTCGCGGCCGCCCTCGTCGCCAGCCAGGACGCTGTTCTGACATCGAGATTCTCCAAGAAGGAGGCGGAGAGGGCCAAAGAGTTCTTCGTAAGGGAAGAGCCGAAGGCGAAGGCGGAGGTCATGGGGGAGTGCTTTGGCACTGTTCCGTCGCTGGTAGACGTTGCAGACGGGCGGGCAAGCTACTCGATGCCCTTCGAGAGCTATCTCTTGCTGGTCTCGAAGTACGAGCTCGCCAAGAACCTCAGGTGGAAGCTGGCGAGGCAGGAGTTGGAAAGGGGGGTCGTCTACATCTCCGACAACATGCTCAACGATCTTTTTGGAGACTCGGCCCTCGCTGCAATTGGCGAAGGGGTGAGAAACCTGCGAAGGGGCCAGTTCCCCAAGCAGCTGCTCGGGGTCAAGGCTGATGTGATGCAGTATGTTCCCTCTCCGAAGCCGAAGACCAACAAGGGGTACCTCTACGTAGAAGACCTCCTGGCGCACCCGGTTTCTGATGGGAGGCACAGGTTGGTGTGGTTGGTGTTGGCTCCCTATCTGGTCAACGTCAAGAAGCTGGACGACGAGATGGCAATAGAGAAAATCAGGGCCTTCGTCGCTGCGGCTGGCGAGACGAGCGCGATGAGGCGGTTCGTCGAATACAACGTAAGGAGAGCCAGAAGAAATGGACTCCTCCCCCCGACGTTCTCTACCCTCAAGACGGAGCACCCTGATATCTACTGGCTTCTGCCCAAGGAGGTCGTCGCGGGAGAATCTGTGAAGAAGGGCGCTTCGTAACAACTCGCGAGGGTTTTCGAGTCTGATGGTTTATCCAGCCGGGTTCCGCTGTTTTCTTTAACCAGTTCTGGTGGCATTCCTTCCATGCGGCTGAAGGAGTTTGGCAGGACCGGCCGAAAGGTCTCGGAAATCGGGATGGGCACCTACTACGATCCCCTCTGGATCGCGACGGGGTTCCTGGGGTGGAGAAGAGGAGCCGGTACGAAGGTGGAGGCGATCAAAGCAGGTCTGGACTCGGGCATCACGCTCGTCGACACGGCAGAAGTCTACAGGTCAGAGCCGCTGGTGGCGAAAGCCATGGAGGGCCGGAAGAGGGAGGAAATCTTCCTGGCAACGAAGGTGTGGCCCATCCATTTGCGCAGAGACGCGCTCATCAAGGCGTTCAACGGCAGCCTTAGGCGGCTTGGGACCTCCTACATCGACCTCTATCAGGTCCACTGGCCCAACCCGAGAGTGCCCATAGAGGAGACCATGGCCGCGATGGAACAGCTGGTGGGAGAGGGGAAGCTCATGCATGTCGGTGTGAGCAATTTCAACCTCAAGCAGATCAAGGAAACGCAGTCGGCCCTCCCCAAGTCAGGGCTCACCTCGGTACAACTAGACTACAGCCTGGTCCAAAGGAGCGTCGAGAGGGAAATCCTCCCTTACTGCGAGAAGGAGGGGATCGCCCTGCTGGCATATTACCCGTTGGGACATGGCAAGCTTCCTGGAGACGCTAGGCTGGAGAAGGTGAGTTCAAGCAACGGGCGGACCAAGGCCCAGGTCGCCCTGAGGTGGCTTGCAGGCAAGCCAAGTGTGTTCCCTATTCCCCGGGCTTCGAGCCCGGAGCATGTGAGGGATAACGCCGGAGCTGGCGACTGGGACCTCCCTGAGCTTGATAGGCAGGAGCTCGACCTGCAGTTCCATTGATGGCTTAAATCG
>Ga0187766_10001442_pt1 | contig 13918 bp, 10 predicted proteins | sample 0216_QUI02_MP05__4_FD_132971 | JGI IMG/M metagenome (GOLD analysis project Ga0187766, IMG submission 132971) | Tropical peat soil microbial communities from peatlands in Department of Meta, Colombia - 0216_QUI02_MP05_20_MG | ecosystem: Environmental > Terrestrial > Soil > Wetlands > Peat ... | reverse complement strand
AGCGGGCGCCGGCATGCGCTCCGTTCGCCGTCGTCATGTCGGCGGACGGGCGCGGTCGGCGACGCACTGCCCCGACGAGCGCCTCGAGCGTCATCCGCCCCACCGCCGCGGGTTCGGCGGTTCCAGCCAGAGGCTGCACCTCGACCTCCTTCGACTCCGAGAAGCCCTCCGACAGGGTGAGGATGCTCGTCGCCCCGAGCTGCTTGGCGGCCTTCCGCTGCTTGTCGAGCGATTGGTCGCGAAGGGGATACTCGGCCGAGGCACCGGCGCGGCGCAACGCCGCTGCTACGGTCATGAGCTGCGCGAGCGACTCGGGTGTCGAGGCGTCTCCGGCCACCCAGAAGTCGACGGCGAGTGGAGCCGTCTTGAGCAGCCCGCGCTCGCGCAGCAGCTCCGTGAGCACCACGTCGCCCATGCCGAAGCCGAGAGCGGGGAGATCGGCGCCGCCGATGGCTCCCAAGAGATCGTCGTAGCGCCCACCGCCACAAATGGCGCGCAGTGCGCCCTTGGCGTCGAACAGCTCGAAGACGATGCCGGTGTAGTAGGCCAGCCCGCGGACCACGGTGAGATCGACTCTGAGCCAGTCGCTCTCCACGCCGAGGGCGCTCAGGTAGCCGAGGTATCGATCGAATCGCCCGGCGGCGTCCCGGCCCCCGCCGTTCGCCGGACGGATCTTCTCCATCCGCGTGTGAGGCAGCTCGATCACCTTGGCGATCGCCTTCGCGCCCAGCCCGAGCTCCTGCAGCTTCCTCTCCGAGACATCGGTAGGCTGTCGACCCAGCTTGTCGATGACCGCGAAGACGCCGCCGAGCGTCTCGCCGGTCGCACCTAACGACGCGAGGTAGGCCTCGATGATTCGGCGATCCGACACCCGGGCGACGACGTCGCTCGCGGCGAGACCCAGCGCGCGCATGATCTCGATCGCCGCGGCGAGCAGCTCGGCGTCGGCCGAGACATCGGCTTCCCCGACGATGTCCATGTTGAGCTGAAAGTGCTCGCGCAGCCGCCCGCGTTGCTGCCGCTCGTAGCGGAAGAGCTGAGGGATCGAGAACCACCGAACCGGCTTCCGCAGGGCGGCGGCGCGCGCGGCTACCATGCGGGCCAGCGTCGGGGTCATCTCCGGCCGGAGCGAGACCTCGCGATCTCCCTTGTCGGTAAAGCTGTAGAGCTGGCCGACGATCTCTTCCCCGCTCTTACGGGTGTACAGCTCCAGCGGCTCGAGGGGAGGTCCGTCGTACTCCACAAAGCCGAATCGGCGCGCGATCTCCCGCCAGACGCCGAACAGGTACGCCCGCTCCGCGAGCTCGGTGGGGTAGAAGTCGCGGAATCCGGGTAACGCTCCGGGGGACATCCGTGAAATCTATGCCCCGAGCGGAGATACCTGCAAGCACGCCATCGCGTCGCCGACCGTATGGAAAGAGCCGGTGATAAGCGTTGTCGCCGCCCCGGCGCGCGCATGCTCGACGGCGTGGTCGAAGTCGACGTCGGCTGTCGCGTCCCACCCGTTCTCCCGTGCGAAAGCGAGCGCATGGTCCAGCCGCCACGCTCGGTCCGCCGGAACGGAGGGGGGTGCCGTCAAGACGAATCGGTCGACGTGCGCGGCGAGCATCCGCATCATGGCTCGCCAGTCCTTGTCGCGAAGGACGGTGAGGAGGCAGCTGAGTGGATGCTGCGGCCGCACACTCGTCAGGGTGTCGCAGAGCATCGCGACGCTGGCCGGATTGTGGGCAACGTCGAAGATGATGTCTCCGCAACGTTGGAAGCGCCCCGGGATCGCCACCTGCGCGAGCGCGCGGTCGACGTCGGTCACCGCCTCGGCCCAGGGCGGGCCGGCGCTCTCCAGCATCGCCAGCGCGGTGGCCGCGTTCGTCGCCTGAAAGCGCCCCACGAGCGGCGTGTGCAGACGGCGCGACCATTGTGGCGTGCGAAGGAGGAAGCGCGTCCCATCGTCCTGAACATCGATGTCCGACACCTGCCAGCTCTCGGCGACGATCACGACCGGCTCGGCCCCCACCTGTGAGGCGATCTCGGCGAGCAGGGTGCGAATCTCCACTCCCTGTTCGCCGATCACCGCCGGCACTCCGGCCTTGAAGATTCCCGCCTTCTCGGCGGCGATCTGAGATTCGGTGTCTCCGAGGTACTGCATGTGATCGAGGCCGATGGAGGTGATGCCGGTGACGACAGGGGTGATGACATTCGTCGAGTCGAGCCGGCCGCCGAGCCCCACCTCGATCACCGCGACGTCGACCTGCGCGCGCGCGAAGTGGTCGAAGGCCATGCATGTCGTGGCCTCGAAGAAGGTCGCCCCGACCTTCTCCACCTCCGGCGCCCAACGCTCGAGGAAGCCCACTACCGCCTCCTCGCTGATCGGTACGCCATCGACGCAGATGCGCTCGCGGAAGTCGATCAGATGCGGCGAGGTGTACCGGCCCACCCGTCGCCCGGAAGCCCGGAGGAGGGCGTCGAGTGTGCTGCAGACGCTCCCCTTTCCGTTCGTACCAGCCACATGCAGGGTGGGGTAGCGGCTCTGCGGCTCGCCGAGCGCGGCGAGTAGGGTCCGCGTGGTCTCGAGCCCCAGCTTCCAACCGCCGCTCACCCTCGCGAAGAGGTAATCGAGGGCGGTCTGGTAGCGACTCAGGACGCGGTCCACCCCGCGGCCGCAGGCTGGCCGCTCATGTGCCGGAGCAGCTGCCCCACCGTGCCCTTCAGGTCGCGCCGGTGGGAGACGATGTCGAGCATGCCGTGCTCGAGAAGGAACTCCGCCGTCTGAAAGCCTTCGGGGAGATCCTGCCCGATGGTCTGCTTGATCACCCGCGGGCCCGCGAACCCGATGACCGCGCCGGGCTCGGCCACGATCGCGTCGCCGAGCATGGCGAAGCTCGCGCTCACGCCACCGGTGGTCGGGTTGGTGAGGACGGAGACGTAGGGCACGCGCCGGTCGTTGAGCTGGGCGAGGAGCGCCGAGGTCTTCGCCATCTGCATGAGGGAGAGCACCCCCTCCTGCATCCGCGCCCCGCCTGACGCGGAGACGAGCACCAAGGGGTGCTTACGCTCCAGCGAGCGTTGCCCGAGGCGGGCGATTTTCTCCCCGACCACGGAGCCCATCGACCCGCCCATGAAGGCGAAGTCCATCACGCCCAGGTTGATCGGCATCCCGCCGAGCGTGCCACTCACGCTCATGATGGCGTCGAAGTCGCCCGAGACGGCCATCGCCTTCTTGACCCGCTGCGGGTATTCGGGGAACCCGAGCGGGTCGACCGAACGGATGTCGACGTCGAGCTCCTCGTAGTTGTTCTCGTCGATCAGAAGGGCGACGTAGTCGCTCGCCCGGATGCGACGGTGGTAGTCGCAGTTAGGGCAGACGTTGAGGTTGCGGACGAACTTCTCGCGCAGGTCGGTGTGCCCGCACGCCTCACACTTCTCCCAGGCATCGGCCGGGATCTCGAGGCGCTCCCGGCGTGGCTGACGCGCCTTCTTCTCCTTCCGGAACCATGCCATGACGATGGAATCTGGCCGGGGGCGGAAGGGCCAGCAAGCGCGCGCCGGGCCTTTACACGGCTACGTCGCCTATCCTCGCGCCGCGCCCCTCGCTGGCGATCCGCACCAGAATCCCCACGGCGATCCAGCAGGAGACCATGAACGATCCCCCATAGCTGAAGAACGGCAGGGGGATGCCCGTGATCGGCATCAGATTGAGCGTCATGCCGACGTTGACGATGATGTGCACGAGCCAGCAGGAGGCGATGCCGAAGGCGGCCAGCGTGCTGAAGGCATCGTTGGCGCTCGACGCCACTCGCACCGCGCGGAGGAGGAGGTAGAAGAAGAGCGCCAGGGCGAGGGTCACGCCGATGAAGCCCAGTTCCTCGCCCACGACGGCGAAGATGAAGTCGGTGTGCTGCTCGGGAAGGAAGGCGAGTCGCTTCTGCGTCCCGGCGAGATAACCCTTGCCCAGCCAACCGCCGGAGCCGATTGCCACCTGCGACTGAATGACGTGCCAACCCGATCGCCGCGGGTCGATGGTCGGATCGAGGAAGACCAGCAGACGATGCTTCTGGTACTCGGAGAGCCGATCCCAAGTGATCGGTGCGAGGACGCCCATGATCACGTTCGCGGTCACCAGCCCGACCCCCTCGAGCATGTACGGCTTGTACCAGAGCACGAGGAGGAGGAGGGCGATGAACCACGCGCCCCACAAGCTCGTACTGAAGGCGAGAATCAGGCTCACCGCCGGTGACGCGAGCAGCACGAGGAGCGGGAACGGCACACCCGACCAGTAGAGCATCGCGAAGAAGATCCCGATGAAGACCATCGCGCTGCCGAGGTCCGGCTGCGCCATGATGAGGAGCCACGGGATCAGGATCACCACCGCCGGTCGCCAGAGCTCGAGGAGCGAGCGAGGCGCCTCACGACGGGCTGCCAGCTCGCGCGCCAGCATGAGCACCGTGGTCACCTTGGCGAGCTCGGTCGGCTGGCCGAGGCGATGACCGCCGATGACGAGCCAGCTGTGCGAGCTCGCTGCGTCTCCCGCTCCGCCGCCGAACTTCCAGGTGAAGAGGAGGACGATGCACGAGATCACGTACGCCGGCAGCGCCACCCACTCGTAGAACCGCACCGATCCCCGGCTCACGATGTAGGCGCCGACGAGGCCGAAGGCGAGCCACCGGAGCTGCGCGATCCAGGCGTGCGCGGCGACCGTCGGGACATCGGTCTGGCCCGCCGAGTACACCATCGCCACCCCGTACAGGGAGAGGAGCAGGGCGGTGATGACCAGCGGATACCCGGCAACGACGCGGCGCACGTCAGCCGTCCGTGTTGATGAGCTGCGTGGGCACGGCCTTGAGATAGCGCGCGATGATCTTGGAGGCGATCCGCGCCGCTCTGTCGCCGTGCCCTCCGAACTCGAGCATCACGGCGACGACGATCTGCGGATCACGCGCGGGCGCGAAGCCGACGAACCAGGCATGGTTGTGCAGGAGATCCTGGGCGTTCTGCGCCGTGCCCGTCTTGCCGGCGAGCACGACGCCCTGGATCTGGGCGCTGCTGGCCGTTCCGCGCGAGACGACGCCGGCGAGCGCGGCCCGAACGTGCTCGAGCTGCTCCTGCGAGAGTTGGAAGATCCGAGCCCGCTCCGGCCGACGGCGGACGATCTCCGGTGTCGCCGCCGTCCCGTCGGTGGCGAGCGCCGTGTAGAAGCGACCCATGTTGGCCACCGTCTGGTCGTTCTCCCCCTGCCCGATCGCCAGGTTCAGCACCACCGCCTGGCTCCAGTTCCGCTTCCCGTAGCGGCGGTCGTAGTAGTCCTCCACGTCGGCGGTCGGAAAGATCGGGCGCGCCTCGTCAGGCAAATCGATGCCGCTCCGGTCGCGCGCCCCGAGGGCGATCCCCCCGGCCACGAGGCGGGAGAGGCCGACTTTGAGGCCGAGCTGGTAGAAATACACGTCGCACGACACCTCGATCGCGCGCTGCAGCGAGACGCTCCCGTGTCCCTTCTTGTCCCAGCAGTGGAAGTACCGGTTCCCGAACTGGTAGCCGCCGGTGCACGGGATCGGCATGTGGTCGTCGAGCGCCACCAGTCCCTGCTCCAGCGCGACGGTCGCTGTGGCGAGCTTCCAAGTGGAGCCCGGCGGATACCGCCCCTGCGTCACCTTGTTGAAGAGCGGCCGACGCGGATCGTTGTTCAGCTGCTTCCAGAGCTCCGACGAGATCCCGCCGATGAACCGGTTCGGGTCGTAGCTCGGCGCCGAGTAGAGGGCGAGCACGCCACCGCTCTGCGGATCGATCGCGATGGCGCCCCCCTGCAAGGAGTCCCCGAACAGCGTGGCGACGGAGCGCTGCAGATCGAGATCGATGTTCGTGTACAGGGGATCGGCCGCCTCGGGGCGCAGATCCTGGCGGGCTCCCGCCTCGCGCACGACCCGCCCTCTGGCATCGACCTCGACGAATCGCACGCCCTCACGCCCGCGCAGCCGGTCCTCGTACTGCCTCTCGAGCCCGCCCTTCCCGACGACCTGCCCGGCCTTGTAGCCCTGGTATTTGCTCGAGGAGAGCTCCGCCTCGGTAATCTCTCCCACGTAACCCACGAATGACGCGACCGCCGCCCCGTCGGGGTAGTACCGCTTCGGCGCCGATTGGATGATCAGCCCCGGGAACTCGATGCGCCGCTCCTCGAGCACAGAGACGACGTCGAACGACGCGTCGGGCAGCACCACCGTCGGCCGGTTTGGCGCTCGGCGGTAGCGACGCACCGAAAGGTCGATCTGCTCGGGGCTGAGCTGGATGATCATCGACAGCCGCTGTAGCGAGGCGCGGAGGGAGTCCGCCGACGGGCTCAGGATCGACACCGAGTAGCCGGGGACGTTCTCCGCGATCACCTGATTGTGGCGATCGTAGATGATCCCCCGGGGAGCCGGCAGCGGCACCTCGCGCAGCCGATTCTCCTCGGATTGCAGGGTGTAGACCCGGTTCTGAACGACCTGTGTCCGGAAGAAGGCGCCCACCAGCACCAGGAAGACGCCGCCGAGGATCCACGTCGCCTGACGAGCGCGCCGAGCGATCTCGTTCGGATGGTAGCTCATGCCGGCTGCGGCTTGAGGATCGGCCGAAGCAGGAGCAGCGCCAGCATGCCGAAGGCCGCCGTCACCAGGGCGCTGAGGGGCGACCAGACCAGAAGCTGGAGGAGCAGCTCACCGAAGCCGTACTGGTGCTCGGTGAGGAGATAGATGATGTCGAACGCCCACTTCCCGGCGAAGAGGAAGAGCGCGTTGAGAATGATGTCGTCGGCGAAGAAGACCGCCTTGAGCCAGGATGCGGCGAAGCCGACGACGCACATCGCCAGCGCCCCGGCGCCGAAGGCCTGCAGGTCGAGCGCGTCGGAGATCAGTCCGACGCACAGCCCGACTACGGCCGCCGTTCCGGGACGGACGCGAATCGACACCACGAGCAGCGCGATGACGAGAAAGTCGGGCGCGGCCCGCCAGCCGAGGAGCGGCCGCACGGTGTAGTGCAGCACGATCAGCACCACGAACGCCAGGAGAGTGCGCGCGAGCTCGGCGGGCTTCATGGCGGCGTCGGCACGGGTTGCACGTCAGGCGGCTTCGGTGCGCTGTCCGAGTGCTGGATAGGACGGAGAGACGGATCGGCCAGCGCCGCGCTCTCGGCGCGGGCCCGAGCCCGGGCGCGACGGCGTCGCGCCGAATCGGCGGCGGCGTGCGCAACCTCCGCGCTATCCGCGGCGGGAGCGCGCACCCGCGCATCACTGCGAGAGACACCCTGGGGATCGGCGGTGGCGAGCGAGTCGGCGCGATTCACGCGCGCGATGGAGTCGGCGGCGGCGATGACGCCACGCGCGGCCGAGTCGGAGGATCGGCCGGCGCGCCAGACCGACTCCACGCCGGCGTGGGCGCGCTCCGGCAGGAGCACCATCACGCTCGTGACCTCCGAGGGCATGACCGCTGGACGGAGGAGGTACGTGCGCGCCCAGAGCTCCGAGGTCCGGATCTCTCCGAGTACCATGCCGAGAGGGATTCCGCGCGGAAACGTGCTCCCGAGACCGGAGCTGACGATGAGGGTGCCGGGCTTGAGCGTGCTTCGGATCGGCACGCCGCGCATCTCCATCAGGTAGCGCTCCGGTTCGGCGCCGAGGTGGGTGGCCACGATCCCGAAGGCGCTGCCGTCGGCAGCCATGGCACTCACCCGAAAGTCGGGGTGTGCCGAGAGAATGGCGATGCTCATCGACGGATCGACGGTCTTCACCATCCCGACCAGCCCCTCGGGGGCGACCACCGGACTGAATGGCTTGACGCCGCTCCGGGATCCGATGGAGAGCGTGACCGTATAGTCCTCGCCGACACCGCGTCCCGTGAGTACCTCGGCGGGGACGAAGCCCCAGCGGAGCTCCTGGCCGAGACCCAGCAAGAGCCGCAGACGCTCGTTCTCCGCCTGGACGGCGTCGAGCGTCATGCTGCGCAGCGCCAGGCTGTCCTGGGCGAGCGTGCGTGCCTCACGAGATTGCCAGGCGCGGTGGGTGAGTTCGGCGTCGCGCTGCATCGCGACGAGCGGCGTGAGCACCGTCTGGCGAAGGGTAGCGGCGACGGGGTCGCGGAGCCGGTCGGGGAGACCGCGCGCGATGATCGACGTCAGGACACACGCCACGAGGAGTACCGAGTCCCGGCGGCTGAAAGCGCGCGCAGCGGTCGGCACCGTCAGTCCTCAGGACTGGAGGACGGACCAGTACTTTTCTTCGTCGTCCAGGATCCGTCCTGTGCCCCGCACCACGCAGGTGAGCGGGTCTTCGTCGACGTGAATGGGGAGGTTCGTCTCTTGACTGAGCAGGAGATCGAGCCCGCGAATCAGGGCGCCGCCGCCGGTCATGACGATGCCGCGATCGACGATGTCGCTCGCCAGCTCCGGCGGGGTGATCTCGAGCGCGCGCCGCACGGCATCCACGATCTGCTGGATGGGCTCCTGAATCGCCTCACGAATCTCGCTCGAGTGCACTCGGACCGTCTTCGGAATGCCTGACACGAGGTCGCGACCCTTCACTTCCATCTCCCGCTCTTCGCCCACCGGGGCCGCCGACCCGATCTGGATCTTGATCTGCTCAGCGGTCGGCTCGCCGATGAGCAGGTTGTAGTTCTTCCTCATGAACTGGACGATCGCCGTGTCCAGTTCGTCGCCCCCGGTGCGAATGGAGGTGTCGCTCACGATACCGGAGAGGGCGATGACCGCGATTTCGGTAGTGCCGCCGCCGATGTCGATCACCATGTTCCCCGTGGGGGTCTCGACGGGGAGGCCGACGCCAATGGCCGCGGCCATCGGCTCGGCGACCATGAAGACTTCTTTCGCGCCGGCGCCCATCGCCGAATCGCGCACCGCGCGCTTCTCCACCTCGGTGATCCCAGAGGGGACACACACGATGACGCGCGGCTTCACTTTGAAGATGTGGTTGTCGATGATGAGCTTGAGAAAGTACCTCAGCATCTTCTCGGTCACATCGAAGTCGGCGATCACACCGTCCTTCATCGGGCGCACGGCAATCACGCCCTCGGGAGTGCGCCCGAGCATGCGCTTGGCTTCGAGTCCGACACCCTTGATCTTGTTGGTCGCGCGATCGATCGCGACGACGGAGGGCTCGTTGAGCACGATACCCTCGCCCTTGACGTAGATCAGAGTGTTGGCCGTGCCCAGGTCAACGGCAATCGCATTGGCGGGGAAGAGCGATCCCGCTTTGAAGAGCGACCAGCGCATCAGCTATTCAGTGTTTTTTCGTTCCCGAAGGAACGGCGTCTGCGGCGGGGGGAGGATGGGGCAACGCGACTTAAACTAGCGGCGCAAGCGGACTGCGGCAAGGTATTGGCTTGACTCAACCTACACCGCTTCGCCAACATCGTCATCGTGCCCTTGCGCCCCCCGTCGGAAATCGCCGAAGTCGATCCGCAGCTCTGTGACGCCTGCGGTCTGTGCCTTCCCCTCTGTCCCCCGGAGGCCATCCATCTCGGGCGCAACGGGCTCGAGATAGACGATTCAACGTGCACGGGGTGTCGGAAGTGCATCGCACCCTGCCCCGTCGGAGCGCTCGCGATGCGACCGGCGGCGCTGCGCGCATGATCGCGCCCACCGCCCGCTACGACGCGGTCGTCGTCGGCGGAGGGCCCGCCGGCCTCATCGCCTCACGCGAGCTGTCCGAGCGCGCGCCAGGCGCGAGGGTGCTGCTGGTGGAGCGAGACCCGGCGATCGGCGCTCCCGTGCGTTGTGGCGAAGGTGTGGGAAGCGCCGGTCTTTCCGAGTTCATCGACCACGCGAACGCGCCCTGGATTTCGCGACTGATCAAGCGGGTGATCTTCCGGGCGCCCGACGGCAGCGACGTCCCGGTGGCCGAGCAGGAGGTCGGCTACATCCTCGACCGAACGCGCTTCGAGCCCGCCTTGGCCCGAGAGGCGGAACGGGCAGGGGTCGAAGTCGTGACCGAAACCGAGGCGACGGGGCTCGATCGAGACGCAGACGGCTGGAGCGTTGCCCTGAGCAATGTCGACGGGCCGCGGCGCGTGCACGCGCGGATGGTCATCGCCGCCGATGGCGTCGAGAGCATGGTCGGGCGCTGGGCCGGCCTCGACACGCGCGTTCCGGCGCGCGACATGGAGAGCTGCGCCCAATACCTCCTCGCCGGGATCGACTTCGATCCCGACGCGATCTACCTGCACTTCGGCAACGAGGTGGCCCCCGGCGGCTACGCGTGGATCTTCCCGAAGGGGGTGGGGATCGCAAACGTCGGGCTCGGCGTGGTCGCCCTCCGCGCCGGGAGACGCTCGGCGCGCGACTGGCTCGACGCGTACGTCCGCCGGTACTTCCCGTGCGGAGAGCGCCGGGGGTGTACGGTGGGGGGCGTCATCGTCCACCCCACCCTCGCGCAGACGGTGACCGACGCGCTCATCGTGTGCGGCGATGCGGCCCACATGATCAACCCGCTCTCCGGCGGCGGCATCGTCAACGCGATGAAGGCGGGACGCCTCGCCGCCGAGACGGCGGCGCTGGCCCTCGCAGCCGGAGACACCAGCGCCAGCCGGCTCCGTCGCTACCACGACGCCTGGATGGCGATGCTCGGGGACGATCACGTCCGGTTCTACCGGGTGAAGGAGGCGCTGGCGAAGCGCGACGACGCGTTCTTCGACTCTCTGGCGCGCACCGTGCGGCGCATTCCGAAGGAGAGGCGGAGCCTCGGTCGTATCTTCGCCAGCGCCCTCGTCAGGCACCCGACGCTGCTGCCGGTGATCGCGAAATATTTCGCCTGACAGGTGCGCTAGCGGGCGGCGGCCTCCCGCCCGCCCATGCCCCGCCTGTCGCCCCTCCAGCGCCGAAAGATCGACGTCCCGACCGCGCACCGATTGGCGACGGACCCCGCCAGCCACTCGAGCGAGGCGAGGCGCCCGACGCCGGGGAGCGGCGGCGCCCACATATAGACGGGCGCCCGCGGCACAGCGAGGGGATCGCCGCGCCAGGGTCGCGCGAGAGTGAAGCCGAGGCGGTACCCCGCCGCTCGGGCGAGACTTGCCTCACGCGGGCCGACAGCCCCGAAGGGGTAGCTCACCGCGATGCACGGGGCGTCGAGACACCGCTCGATCGCGCTCTTCGAGCACTCCAGCTCCCGCCGAACATCATCGTCCGCCAGCCAGGTCAGGCGCGGGTGCGAGGCTGAGTGGGAGGCGAAAGTCATCCCGGCGCTCTGCCAACGTCGCATGTCGCGCCAGGAGAGGTGCGCGAAGCGGCGGCCGCCGTAGGCGACATCCCATCGATTGAGCCGTCCGGCGAAGTCGGTGACGACGAAGCAGGTGGCGACGTAGCCGTGCGCACGCAGCACCGGGAGCGCGTGGTCGCGCAAGCCTCGGTAGGCATCGTCGAAGGTGATCGCCAGCTCGCGGGGACCGGTCGGCCGAGTACCCGCGACAGATTCTTCCAGTTGCGCGAGCGACATCGTGCGCCAACCGGCCCGCGCGAGGCGCTCGATCTGCCGCGCAAAGCGCGTCGGCGAAAGGCGCGTGACTCCTAGCTCCCGTCGCCGCTCGATCTTGTGGTAGCAGAGGATCGGCGGCAGCACCGGCCTACGCGAAGAAGCGTTCGGGCGCCTCGAAGGGGAGTCCGAACGCGTCGGCGACGGCCCGGTAGACGACGTGCCCATCGACGACGTTCAGGCCTTTGGCCAGCGCGCCATTCTCGCAGAGCGCCCGCTTCCATCCCTTGTTGGCGAGCTGCAGCGAGTAAGGGAAGGTGGCGTTCGTGAGCGCGAGGGTCGAGGTGCGGGACACACCCCCTGGCATGTTCGCCACGCCGTAGTGGATGACGCCATCGACGACGTAGACAGGATTCTCGTGCGTCGTGGGGTGAATCGTCTCGACGCACCCTCCCTGATCGATCGCCACGTCGACGATGACGGAGCCCGGCTGCATGAGCTTCAGGTCCTGCTTCCGAATCAGGCGCGGGGCCTTGGCGCCGGTGACGAGCACGGCGCCGACGACCAGGTCGGCGGTCGCGATCTGCTCGAGGATCGTGTGCCGATTGGAATAGACGAGGGTGACGTTCGCCGGCATCACGTCCGAGAGGTAGCGCAGGCGCTCGAGCGATAGGTCGAGGATCGTCACCTTGGCGCCGAGGCCGGCGGCCATCTTCGCCGCGTTCGTCCCGACCACGCCGCCGCCGAGGATGACCACCTTGCCGGGGGGCACGCCGGGAACGCCGCCGAGCAGCACTCCGCGCCCGCCGTGGAGCTTCTCGAGGTACCGCGCCCCCTCTTGCACAGCCATGCGGCCCGCGACCTCCGACATCGGTGTGAGGAGCGGAAGCTCCCCGCTCGGCAGCTGCACCGTCTCGTACGCGATGCAGGTCGCGCCGCTGGCCAGGTGGGCCATGGTCAGGCGCTCGTCGGCCGCAAAATGGAAGTAGGTGAAGATCGTCTGCCCCCGGCGCATGCGCGGCCATTCGGGCTCGATTGGCTCCTTCACCTTGAGAATCATCTCGGCGTCGCGCCAGACGCCATCGGCATCCGGAACGATGGTAGCCCCGACGCGCGTGTAGAGCTCGTCGCCGAACCCGCTCCCTTCGCCGGCGCCCTTCTCGACCAGCACCTTGTGCCCATTCGCCGTCAGCGCCTCGGCGCCGGCGGGGACGAGCGCCACGCGATTCTCGTTGGTCTTGATCTCTTTGGGGACGCCGATGCGCATGAGCCGAGTCGCTCGGGTGGTATGAGGGAGGACGGGGTATGAGGTGGGGAAATGGTAGCGCGACGGCTCGCCATCGGCCAGGGAATACGGGGCCGATCAGGCGCCTCAGAGGACGGCGGTCGGCCCCAAGCTCACCACGGTTTGTCCGTCGGCGGCAAAGTAGCGCCGGCACACCTCGAGCACCTGCTCCTCGGTGATGGCATCCACCAGCGCCAGAATGTCATCGAGGGTTCGGAAGGGCTCCTCATAGAGTGCCACGCCCGCGGCGCGATACATGCGCGCCGAGACACTCTCGAGCGAGAGGGTCACCTGGCCCTTGAGCTGGCTCTTCCCCGACGCGATCTCGTCGGGAGGGAGGCCCTCGGTCGCCAGGCGGTGCAACTCCTCGCGAATCGCTTCCACGGCCGCGCGCCCCGTCTCCGGCGCCGTTCCCACGTAGACCCCGTGCACTCCCACCTCGGGGTGGAAGTTCTGGAACGTGTACACCGAGTACGCGAGCCCGAGCTCCTCGCGAACGCGCTGAAAGAGGCGCGAGCTCATCCCGCCCCCGAAGATGGTGTCGACGAGCACGACCGCGTACCGGAGCGGGTCATTGTGCGCGACGGTCGACGAGCCGAACACGACGTGCGTCTGGGCGCTCTCCCGCTCCACATGGCGATACCCGGGCACGGCGCCCTCGAGGCCGGGAGACGTTAGGCGCTCTTCGCTCCCGCGCGGGATATCGGTCCATCCGGTCTTCCGGAGGATGTCGAGCAGCTGGTCGTGCTCGACATTCCCCGCGCAGGCCACGACGAGCTGCGGAGGGTGATAGGCGCGCTGGTGCAGCTCACGCAGCTCGCGCACGCCGAGCGCCGACACGGTGTCGCGCGTGCCGAGGATCGAATAGCCATAGGGGTGTGTGCCCCACATCGCCTCGTTGTGGAGCTCGAAGACGAGATCGTCCGGCGTGTCCTCCACCATGCTGATCTCCTCGAGCACCACCTTTCGCTCGAGGCGCAAGTCCTCGGCGCGGAGCAGTGGGCGGAAGACGAGATCGGCCACGACGTCGGCGGCCTCCGTGAGGTGCTCGTCGAGCACCCGCGCCTGGTAGGACGTGTGCTCGCGGGCGGTGTACGCATCGAGCGAGCCCCCGAGCGTTTCGAGCGACAGGGCGATCTCCTTGGCGCTGCGCGCCGTGGTTCCTTTGAACACCATGTGCTCGAGGAGGT
>Ga0187766_10001441_pt1 | contig 13920 bp, 12 predicted proteins | sample 0216_QUI02_MP05__4_FD_132971 | JGI IMG/M metagenome (GOLD analysis project Ga0187766, IMG submission 132971) | Tropical peat soil microbial communities from peatlands in Department of Meta, Colombia - 0216_QUI02_MP05_20_MG | ecosystem: Environmental > Terrestrial > Soil > Wetlands > Peat ... | reverse complement strand
TGCCGGCCTCGGCCCGCCACGACCGCCTGCGCGACTTCCTCCGCGCCTTCCCCGTGCTGGGCTCCGCCACGGAGCAGGCCTTCGCCCGCTTCTTCGACGGCGCGCCCTGCACCCACGCCGACCTGGTGACCTTCGCCACCAGTCCCGGAAATATCTCGGCTTCCCCCGCCCCCCGCGTCCCGGCCCCCGGCCCCCATCAGGGCGCGCGCTGCCCCCTCTGCCGATTCCCCACCCACGCCTTCGAGCCCGAGCCGGCCTGCCTCCCGATTGACCTGGTGGAGATCATCCGGAGCGACTTCCCCGCCTGGGAGCCCGCCCACGGCCTCTGCCGCCAATGCGCCGATCTCTACCGGGCCCGGTCTCTGGCCCCTTCGATCGCCCTCACGGGGCCGGCGGCGCGATAGTACCCCTGCACTCCGGTCCTGATTGACCCCCCCCTCCCGGCCCCGTCCTCGCCGGTTCATCTCCGCTCAAACCTCCGCCAAATCCCGTAGTGACCAGTGGATGATCTTCAATGGCCAAATAGAAGAAGCTCGTTGGTTTCAATGTGTTACAATCGTGTGGACATTGCGTACATGACAACAATCATATATATCAATGAGTGGGGTCATTGGTGGCTACGGGAACCTGACATACACTACGGCCCATCAGACCCACAGGAGCCGAAAGGTCCGTTGGGCCCTACCGAACGCTGGCCGACAGAGGAGACCGATGAACTTCAGCCGCGAGTGCGAGTACGCCGTAAGGGGAATGGTGGCCCTGGCGGGCGAGCCCCGGGGGCAGGCCCTCACGCTGCAAGAAGTCGCGGCCGGGCATAACCTGCCGCCCGGCTTTCTCTCGAAGATCTTCCAGAAGCTCGTCCGCCACGGGCTCATCCAGTCCCACCGGGGAGTACAGCGGGGATACACGCTGGCCCATCCCGCCCCCGAGATCACGCTCCGCCAGATCCTGGAGGCCATCGAAGGCCCCGACCTCTTCGATCGGTGCGTCTTCTCGCACCGCCGCTGCGGCGAAGGGGGCCAGTGCCTCGTCCATCCCTACTGGCGCCGGGTGCGGGGAGAGGTGACCACGCTCTTCGAGGAGGTCAGCCTCCGCGACCTGCTCGCCTCGGCCGGCCAGCAGGCGGCCGGGAGTGGGGCCCCCGAAGACCCGCCGGAGGAGCCGGCGTGGATTCGCGACAAGGTGCGGGCACTCTACTCTTGATGGTGCGTTGCGGAGTGCCAGGCCGGTGCCGGGGATGGGCAACGAACGACGGTCGACGGTCGGTGATGGCGCGGGTCCGGGTGCACTGCCTCGGCATGGTCGGTGACTGGGTGGGCGCCCGACGGCTCGAGCTGCCCGGGCGGTCGGCCGGCGAGGTGGTGAACGCACTCCTGGCGGCGGCCGCACGACCCGGCGAGCTGGGGAACGGTGACGGGGCCCTGCGGGAAGGGGTGGAGGTCCTGGTGAACGGGAGGAACATCCGGTTCGAGCGCGGCCCGTCCACCCCCTTGCGGGAGGGCGACGAGATGGTCCTGTTCCTCCATTCCAACTGGGTGGAGGTGCCGTTCCTCTGATTGCGGAATGTGGAACGCGGAGTGCGGAATGGGGTACCGGCCCTCCGCGATCGGCCTCAATCGACAATCGTCAATCGACAATCGGTAAGGGGGGGGCCATGGGGATCGAGGGACGACTGGAACAGTGCCGCGCCCTGGCGTGGGACACGACCTTCCCCGGCGTGCGCGACTGGAAGAACCGCCACCCCGGGGGAAAGGCGGTGGGGGTCTTTCCGGTGTACTCCCCGGTGGAGATCTACCACGCCGGCGGGATGCTGCCCGTGGCTGTGTTCGGCGGCGGCAACACGGTGGACCTCTCCCACGCCGACTCGCGCTTCGTCTCCTTCGTCTGTTCCATCTCCAAGAGCACACTGGAACTGGGGCTCCAGGGCCGCCTGAAGGACTTCGACGCCCTGGTCTTCCACTCCATCTGCGACGTGGCCCGGAACCTCTCCAGCGTGTTCGTCCGCAACTTCCCCGAGATGCACGTGGAGTACATCCACCTGGCCCAGAACCCGTCCTCGCGGGGCGCCGTGGACTATCTGGCCGGCGAGTACCGGCGCGTGCGGGACAATCTGGCGCGCCGGCTCGGCGTGAGTATCCCGGACGAGAAAGTGGCGGCCAGCATCCTGGCCTTCAACGCGGCGCGGGCCAAGATGCGCGAGCTGTACGCCTTCCGCCAAGCTCACCCCCACCTCCTGTCCACGGCGGAGTTGTACCTGGTGATCCGGGCGGGGGTGATGCTGCCCATCGAGGAGATGCTGGCGCTGCTGGACGAGGTGCTGGCCGACCTGCCGCGCCGGGCCGGCCGCCCGCGGGACCGGGTGCGCGTGCTGGTGGAGGGGGCCTTCTGCGAGCAGCCCCCCCTGGGCCTCCTGGAGGTCATCGAGGAGGCCGGCTGCTACATCGTGGATGACGACCTGGCCCTCGGCTTCCGCTGGTTCCAGGAGGACGTCTCGCCGGAGGGCGACCCCATCCGCGCCCTGGCCGAGGCCTACGTCCAGCGGAGCGTCTATTCCTCGGTGCGGCATGACTGGCGCCACAAGCGCATGGACGCCCTGGTGGAGAAGTTCCGGCGGTCGGGCGCCCAGGCGGTGATGTTCCTGCCGGCCAAGTTCTGCGAGCCGGCCCTCTTCGACTACGTGCTGTACCGGCAGGCGCTGGAGAAGGAGGGGATCCCGCACCTGGTGGTGGAGTTCGAGGAGAAGATGTGGACCTTCGAGCGGACGCGCAACGAGGTCCAGACGTTCGTCGAGTCCCTTCTGTTCGAATAAGGATCGGGGGAAAGCGCCATGGCAGACGCGGCATTGAAGGACCGGCAGTACCAGGGCGAGGTCCACAGCCATTCCAAGCGGATCATGACCGAGTACTACGAGGCCATCGCCCAGGCCTCCAAGAAGGGAGAGACCACGGCCACCCTCATGATCTCCGGCAACTGCGTGGAGATCCTGCGGGCCTTCGACATCCATCCCATCTTCCCCGAGGTGAACGCCCTGCAGTTGGCCATCCGCAAGCAGGCCCTGCCCCTGATCCTGAAGGCCGAGCAGATCGGCTACTCCAGCGACAACTGCGCCTACGTGAAGGCGGACATCGGGCTCCTCCTCAGCGGCGGCATCGGCGAGGGCGCGCCCATCCCCAACCCCTCCCTGGTGGTGTGCAACTACGTGGGCTGCAACGTCTACATCAAGTGGTTCGAGCACATCGCCCAGTTCTGCAACGCCCCCCTGATCCTCATCGACATCCCCTTCCTGCGCGAAGAGCGCCCGTCCCCCGACGACATCCAGTACGTGGTGCGGCAACTGGAGGAGCTCATCGAGGCCTGCGAGCGCCTGACGGGGAAGAAGTTCGACATCGACCGGCTGCGCGAGATCCTGGCCTACTCGGTGCGCGCCGAGGAGGGCTGGGCCCGCTCCAAGGAGCTGTGCAAGCGCCGGCCGGCCCCCTTCGATGCGTACTTCGATAGCATCAACATGATGGGCCCCATCAACGTGCTGCGGGGCGGCCGGGAGGCGGCCGAGTTCTTCGAGGCGGCCGTGCCGGTGTTCGAGGCCTCGGTCGCCAACGGGGAGGGGCCGTTGCCCCAGGAACGGTTCCGCACCATCGTGGAGGCCCCGCCCCCGTACCCCTACTACCGGAACTTCCGCAACCTGTTCGCCAAGTGGGGGGCCGTGTCCGTCCAGTCCACCTACTCCACCGTGGGCGGCCTCTTCGAGTTCGGCTTCCGGCACGACCCGGCCCACCCCCTGGAGAGCATCGCCGAGCACATGATCGTCCAGAACATCATCAACCGGAGCATCCTGGACCGGTACACCTTCATCAAGCGCTTCATCGAGGAGTGGGAGGCCGACGCGCTGGTGATCCATTCCATCAAGAGCTGCCGACTCTTCTCCGCCGGCCACGGGGACATGCGGGACTACTTCACCAAGGAACTGGGGGTGCCCGTGCTGATGGTGGAATCGGACCTGGAGGATCCGCGCTATTACGCCGAGGCGCAGATCAAGAACCGGATCGACGCCTTCTTCGAGACCCTGGAGCACAAGAAGCTGGTCACGGCGCGCTGACGGGACATCGTTCGGATGTTCGAGCCTTCGGGCGTTCCTCAGGGACAGCCGAACTTCCGAACGTTCGAACGCCCGAACGCACTTAGGCGAAGGAGCGAGCATGATCTACGGGGGGGCAGTCGATGTGGGGTCCACGCAGACCAAGGCCATCATCCTGGGGGACGCCCGCCAGATCGTGGGGCGGGCGCTGATCGACACGGGGGCCAACGTCACCCGGGCGGCCGAGACGGCCTTCGGCCTGGCCCTGAGGGACGCGGGCCTGCGCCGCGAGCAGGTGGGCTACGTGGTGGGCACCGGCTACGGCCGGTACAAGGTGACCTTCGGCGACACGCAGATCACCGAGATCACCTGCCACGCCCGGGGGGGGCAGTTCTTCTTTCCCGGCACGCGCACGGTGGTGGACATGGGCGGGCAGGATACCAAGGCCATCAAGGTGGCGCCCAACGGCGACGTGCAGGACTTCAACATGAACGACAAGTGCGCCGCTGGCACCGGCCGCTTCCTGCTGGCGGCGGCCGAGGTGATGGGGCTCGGCCTGGACGAGATCGGGCCCATCGCCCTCAAGGGCACGGACCCGGTGCGCCTCACTTCGGTCTGCACCGTCTTCGTGGAGTCGGACATCATGGGCTACGTGGCCCAGAAAAAGAAGATCGAGGACATCCTGGCCGGCGTCCACCGGGCCATTGCCGCCCGCACCGTCTCCCTGGTGCGCCGGGTGGGCATCGAGGAAGAGGTGACCTTCACGGGCGGCGTCGCCCGCAACGTCGGCATGGTCCGGGCCCTGGAGGACGCCCTGAAGGTCCGCATCAACGTGAGCCCCGAGGCCCACTTCATGGGCGCGGCCGGGGGGGCCCTCTTCGCGCTGGAGCGGGCCGAGAAGGCGCAGGGCCGGGGCGAGCCCACGGTGGCCATCGGCGCGTGGGAGGACGGATTGAACGGGGGGACCGCTTGAGACGCTGCAGGGGGGCGGAGGTGCAGGGACTCATGGAAGTTCAATCCGCAATCCGCAATCCGCAATCCGCAATGGTGTAGGCGAGGCGATGGGGAGCGCGACGGAAGCCAGCGGGCAGGCGGCGGCGCCGGACGTGCGCAAGGTGCCGGTCTACTGCTACCAGTGCGTGGCGGGCCCGGACCTCCTGAAGGTGGAGGTGCGGGACGGCGTCCCCGTGCGCGTGGAACCCAACCTGGACCTGGCGGCCGAGCACCCGGGCCGGGGCCGGGTGTGCGTGCGGGCCTACGCCCTGATCCAGAAGACGCACAACCCGAACCGGGTGCAGCAGCCCCTCCGGCGCACCAATCCCCGGAAGGGGCGGCACGAGGATCCCGGCTTCGTCCCCATCTCGTGGGACGAGGCGCTGGACCTGGTGGCGAAGCGGCTCCTGTCGCTGCGCGAGTCCGGCCTGCTGAACGAGCAAGGCCTGCCGCGGCTGGCCGCCACGCTGGGGTCGGGGGGCATCGCGCCGGCCTACTTCGGGACGTTCGGCGCCTTCCTGGCGGCGTGGGGCCGCGTGGATTTTAGCATCGGTAGCGGGCAGGGCATCAAGTGCACCCACTCGGAACACGTCTACGGCGAGTTCTGGCACCGTGGCTTCACCGTGGCCCCGGACAGCCCGCACTGCCGCTACGTCCTCTCCTTCGGGGCCAACAGCGACGCCTCCGGGGGCGTGGCCGGCGTGTGGCGCCACGCCGAGGCGCGCGGCCGGGGGATCCGCTGGATGCAGTTCGAGCCCCACCTGTCCATCACCGGGGCCGCCGCGGACCGCTGGATCCCCGTGAAGCCGAAGACGGATGCCGCCGTGCTCTTCGCCCTCATCCACGTCCTCCTCCACGAGATGCCGTGGCGCCAGGCCTGCGACGTGGCGTTCCTCCGCGACCGGACCAGTTCGCCCTACCTGGTGGGCCCGCGGGGCTACTACCTGCGGGACCCGGAGTCCCGCAAGCCGCTCCTCTGGGATGTGGCGGACGGCCGGGCCAAGACCTACGACGACCCCACGCTCCGCGCGCCCGCCCTCGAGGGCGAGTACCGCGTCCGTGGGATCGAGGTGGGGCCCGACGATCAGACGTGGGACGGCGAGGCCGTGGACTGCACCCCCGCCTTCCGGCGCCTCCGGGACCACGTGAAAAGCTGCACGCCCGAGTGGGCGGCCAGGGTGGCCGACGTGCCGGCGGAGGTCCTCCGGCAGGTGGCGCGCGAGTACGTGGAGGCGGCCCAGGTGGGGGCCACCATCGAGGTGGACGGCGTGGAGCTCCCCCTGCGCCCCGTGGCCGTGCTCCTGGGCAAGACCGTGAACAACGGCTGGGGAGGCTACGAGTGCTGCTGGGGGCGCACCGTCCTGTCGTCCCTGGTGGGCGCCCTGGAGGTGCCGGGCGGCACCCTCGGCACCACGGTGCGGCTCAACCGGCCCGGGACGGACCGGCTGAAGAGCGTGCGCCCGGGGCCCGACGGGTTCATGGACCAGCCCCTGAACCCGACGGACCGCGCCCGCTGGGAGGCCGTGCCCACCAGCCGCAGCGCGTACAAGACGCTGGTGCCGCTCATCGGAGACTCCCCCTGGTCCCCCGCCCTGGGCCCCGCGCATCTCCCCTGGCTCTTCCTGGAGGACCGCCCCGCCGACTGGCCCGAGCCCACCCCTCCGGACGTCTGGATCACTTACCGCACCAACCCGGCCATCTCCCACTGGGACAGCGCCCGGGTGGGGAAGGCCCTGGCCCGCTTCCCCTTCATCGTGAGCTTCGCCTACACGCTGGACGAGACCAACTGGTACGCCGACGTGGTGCTGCCCGAGAGCACGGACCTGGAAAGCCTGCAGCTCTACCGGGCCGGGGGCAGCAAGTACATCGAGCAATTCTGGGAGCACACCGGCTGGATCCTGCGGCAGCCCGCCGGCGACCCGGCCTACGATACGCGCGACATCACGGACGTGGCCGGCGAGCTGGCCGCCCGCACGGGCCTGCTGCCCCAGTACCTGGAGGCCCTGAACCGGGGCGCGGGCATCGGGGTGCCGCTCCGGGGGGAGGGCTACGACTTCCGCCTGGACGTGGCGGCCCCCGCGCCGCCCGACGCGGCGGGGATCTGGGACCGGGCCTGCCGCGCCGCGTCCTTCAGCCTCACGGATGGGCGCGAGGAGCGCGGCCTGGAGTGGTTCCAGGAGCACGGCGCCCTCTTCGTGCCGGTGCCCAAGACCCAGTGGTACCTGCACCCCGTGATGGTGGCGCAGGGCCTCCGCTACGAGCTGCCCTATCAGGAGCGGATCCGGCGAGTGGGCGAGGAGCTGGCCCACCGTCTCCACGAAAAGGGGATCCGTTGGTGGGACGAGCAGCTCGCCGAGTACCAGGCGCTGCCGGCCTGGAAAGACTTCCCGGACATCTGGGGGCGCGCCGCGGCCCTCTTCGGCAAGCGGCCGGAGGACTATCCCCTCTGGCTCCTCACCTCCAGGAGCATGCAGTATTCCTGGGGGAGCAACGTGGCCGTTCCCATCCTGGCGGAGGTGGCGGCCAACATCCGCGGGCACGAGGGCGTGGTCCTCAATGCGGCCGCGGCCGCCCGCCTGGGCATCGCCGAGGGGGATCCCATCTGGGTGGAGTCGCCCATCGGCCGCGTGCGGGGGGTGGCCACCCTGCGGGAGGGCATCCGGCCGGACACCATTCTGGCCCTCCAGCAGTTCGGCCACTGGGTGACGCCCGTGGCCAAGGAGCTGGGCCGCCGCCTGCCGAACCTGAACCAACTCGCCCCGATCCATCTGGCCCTCACGGACGCCACGGGCAGCGGGGCCGACCTCGTCCGGGTTCGCGTCTACCGCGCGGACCCGGACTCGGAATGACCAATGACCAATTTGATCGAGGCGCCTCGCGCCATCCTCAGAGATGGGGGGCCGGAAGCGACGATTGGTCGTTGGCGATTGGCCATTGGCGATTGAGGGACTAGGGATGCGCTGGGGCATGGTGATCGACCTCCGGAAGTGCGTGGGGTGCCAGACGTGCACCATCGCGTGCAAGCTGGAGCACGGCCTGCCCCCGGGGGTGGCGTGGCGCTGGGTGGCCGACATCGAGGTGGGGACCTTCCCGGACGTGCGCCGCACCTTCCTGCCCCTCGGCTGCCAGCACTGCGCCAGCCCCCCCTGCCGGGACGTCTGCCCCACCACCGCCACCCGCGTGCGCGAGGACGGCGTGGTGGTGGTGGACTACGAGAAGTGCATCGGCTGCGGCTGCTGCGTGCTGGCCTGCCCGTATCGGGCGAGGACCGTGATCCACGACGAGGCCTGGTACTTCGCCGGCGGACCCACGGCGCCCGAGGCGGCCACGGCGCGCGCGGAGCGGATGGGGGTCTGCACCAAGTGCAACTTCTGCCTCCACCGGTGGGACGGGAACGACGGGCTCCGGCCGGGGGTGGATGGCGAGGCCACCCCCATGTGCGCCCTCTCGTGCATCGCCAACGCCATCCACTTCGGCGACCTGGACGACCCCCAGAGCAACGTCTCGCGCCTGATCCGCGAGCACACCACGACGCGCCTGATGGAGGAGTTGGGCCTGGATCCCTCCGTCTACTACATCGTCGCCCCGGCCGCGCCCGGCCCGGCGCCCGCGGCGGCCCGGGAGGCTGCGTCGGCGCGATCGTACGGAACGGGAACGGGATCCTGACCGTTCGCGAATTGGAAATTGGCCAATAGCGATTGACCGTTCGGGAGGGGAATCATGCTGGTGGCGGGAATCGACGTGGGCTGCGGCTCCACCAAATGCGTCATCCTGGACGAGCAGAAGACCGTGCGCGGGCGCGGGTGGGCCCGCACCAAGGCCGACTTCGAGCAGGTGAGCGGCGCGGCCCTGGAGGCGGCCCTGGCCGAGGCGGGCGTGCGGCAGGACAACCTGGATTACATCGCCACCGCCGGCCTGGGGCGCTACAGCATCTCCTTCCGGGACATCCAGATCACGGACCTCACCTGCGCCGCCCACGGCGCCCACTACCTGTTCCCGGGCACGCGCTTCGTGCTGGACATGGGGGCGCAGAGCACGCGGGCCGTGCGCCTGACGGACGACGGCAAGGTGAAGGAATTCCACATGAACGAGAAGTGCGCGGCGGGGTCGGGCGGCTTCCTGGAGCGCGTGGGGAAGTACCTGGAGGTCCCCGTGCACGACATGGGGGACATCTCGCTGAAGAGCAAGGCGCCCACCACCATCAGCAGCATCTGCGCCGTGCTGGCCGAGTCGGAGATCATCAACCATGTCTCCGAGGGCCAGACCGTGGAGGACATCATCGCCGGCATCCACTGCTCGCTGGCCGAACGGGCCATGCTCCAGCTCAAGCGGGTGGGCTTGAACGGCGAACTCACGTTCGTGGGCGGCGTGGCCCGCCAGGCCGGGATGGTGCGGGCGGCGCGCGAGAAGTTCGGCGTGCCCGTGAACGTGCCCGACCACCCCGAGTACGTGGTTGCGCTGGGGGCCGCCCTCCTGGGCCTGCAGCGGGCCCGCAAGGTGCGTGCGGGGGCGCCGGCCGCCGCCTGAAAACCGCAGGGGTGCGGAGGAGCGAGGGCGCATGGGGGCAGGGGCGAACGGGCGACCCAGGGTTTCGGATCTCCCCTGCGCCCCCGCGCCCCAGCCCCCCTGCAGCGGCGGTGACGGAGGGAGGGGATGATCAACGTCAGCAAGCTCTACTGCGGGGCCGCGTCGGGGAGCGACGGGCTGCGCTACGGGGCGGCCCGGACCTCCGCCGAGCAGCCGGCCACGCCGCGCGCGGCCGCCCTGCGCCGCCCCGTGGTGGTGTGGAACGTCACCCGGTCCTGCAACCTGCGCTGCCTCCACTGCTACAGCGATTCCGAGGCGCGCCGGTACGAGGGCGAGCTGACCTTCGAGGAAGGCGCCGCGTTCCTGCGGGACCTGGCGGCCTTCGAGGTGCCGGCGGTCCTGTTCTCGGGCGGCGAGCCGCTGGTGCGGCGGGACCTGTTCGAGCTGGTGGGGTACGCCCGCTCCCTGGGGCTGCGGCCGACCCTCTCCACCAACGGGACCCTCATCACCCCCGAGGTGGCCGCGCGGATCGTGCGGACCGGTTTCACCTACGTGGGCGTCAGCCTGGACGGGATCGGCGAGGTGAACGACCGGTTCCGCGGCGTCTCGGGCGCGTTCCAAAGGGCCCTGGCCGCCTTCCACAACCTGAAGGCGGTGGGCCAGCGCGTGGGCCTGCGCCTCACCCTGAACCGCCACAACGTGGAGAACCTGCACCGCATCTTCGACCTCATCGAGCTGGAGGGGATCGACCGGGCGTGCTTCTACCACCTGGTCCCCTCCGGGCGGGGCCGGAGCATCGTGGGGGACGTCCTCTCGCCGGCGGAGACGCGCGCCGCCGTGGACGTCATCCTGGAGCGCGCGGCCGATTTCCACCGGCGGGGCCTGGGCAAGGAGATCCTCACGGTGGACAACCACGTGGACGGGGTATACGCGTACCTGCGCCTGCGGGCCGAGGGGTCGCCCCGGGCGGAGGAGGTGCTGCGGCTGCTGCGCTGGAACGGCGGTGGCCTGTACAGTTCGGGCGTGGGCATCGCCGACGTGGACTTCCTGGGCAACGTCCACGCGGACCAGTTCTGGATGCACTACAGCTTCGGCAACGTGCGGCGGCGGCCCTTCAGCCAGATCTGGATGGACACCTCGGACCCGCTGATGGCCGGGCTCAAGGACCGCAGGCCTCGCCTCACGGGACGATGCGCGGCGTGCCGGTGGTTGGACGCGTGCGGCGGGGCCCTGCGGGTGCGGGCCGAGCTGGCCACGGGCGATCCCTGGGCGCCCGACCCCGGGTGCTACCTCGCGGACGCGGAGATCGGGCTGGCGCCGCCCGCGGCACCCCCTGCCGGCCCGGCCGGGGCCCCTGCCTCAAACGCTGCCTCCACTGCGGCCCCATCCTCGCGTGCGTGACGGGGATGGCGCCGTGAAACCGAGGCATCTGGAGGTGGTGCGGCCGGCGGCGTGGGCGCGTTCCACGCTGTACGACCAGGCGCAGGTGGATGCGCTCAACCGGATCGCCTTCCGGTTCGTGCGCTGCGCCCTGGTCTACTTCGCCCTGGGCGTCACCCTCGGGGGGCTGATGTTCCTGGGGCTGGTATCCCTTCCGGCCTTCCTGCACGTCCACCTGAACCTCTTCGGATTCGTGCTCATGCTGGTCTTCGGCATGGTGTTCAAGCTGGTGCCCCCCATGTTCGTGCGGCGGCAGGGGCTCTACAGCCTGGGCATGGCCCGGGCGCAGTTCTGGCTGGCGAACCTGGGGCTGATCGGGATGCTCGTGACGTACGCGCTGCCGGTGCGGCAGGAAAGCCGGGCCGTATGGGCGGCCGCCGGGGCGTCCGCCCTGGCCGCGGTGGCGGCCTGCTACCTCTTCGTGATCAACGTCTACCTCACCCTGCGCGGCGCGGGCGGGCCCGAGACGGCCCCCGCGGACGCGGCGGCGCCTGGCGCGCCATCCTAGAGGGCTGCTGAAGGACGTCCATCTGCGGCGTTGGCACGCTCGCGCGCCGCCTTGCGTCTGGACGTTCTTGCCCGCCCGTGGCGGGTTTGAGCGGCCTGCGGAGGAGCGGGTTTCTTACTAACCCGCGAGACGAACATGCGCGAAACGTTGAATGCGGTCCTGCCGGCCACGCGTCCCATGCCCCAGCCGCCCGCCGGCCCGCCGACGGCGCTGGACTTCGGGCGGGCGCCCTTCATCGTGATCTGGGAGGTGACCCAGGCCTGCGAGCTGGCCTGCCGCCACTGCCGGGCCGAGGCCCGGCCCCGGCGCGATGCCGGCGAGCTCACCACGGCGGAGGGCAGCGCCTTCCTGGACGAGGTCCGCCGCTTCGGCCGGCCGCTGATGGTCCTCACCGGGGGGGACCCGGCCCTGCGCCCCGATCTCTGCGAGCTGATCCGGTACGGCACGTCGGTGGGCCTGCGGATGACCCTCACCCCCAGCGGCACACCCCGCATGACCCGCGATCGGATCCGGGACTGCGCCGAGGCGGGACTGCAGCGCATGGCCGTGAGCCTGGACGGGTCCACCCCGGCCGTGCACGATGCCTTCCGCGGCGTTTCGGGATCCTACGGCTGGACCATGGATATCATCAACGGCTGCCACGCCGAGGGGGTCCCGGTCCAGATCAACACCACGGTCACCAAGCACAATCTGCGGGACCTGAAGGCCATCGAAGCCCTCATGCTCCGGCTCGATATCGTGCTCTGGAGCGTCTTCTTCCTGGTGCCCACGGGCCGCGGCCGGCGGGAGGATGCCCTCTCGGCCCGGGAGTTCGAAACCGTGTTCCACCGCCTCTACGATCTGGGGCAGTGCGCCCCCTTCGACATCAAGACCACCGCCGCGCCCCACTACCGGCGCGTGGTCCTGGAGCGGGACCGGGCGGCGGGCCGCGCCACGGCGGCCCTCAAGGGCGTGCCGGCGGCCGAGGCGGCCGGCCAGGGCGCACTGGCGTCCACCCCCGCGGGTGTACGGGGCGGGATGATTGCCACCGCCGCAGCAGGAGGGGGCGGCGGGATCGCCACCGCCCCCGCAGGCCACGGGGGCGGAATGATCGGCCGATCCGCCCAGGGCGTGAACGACGGGAAGGGCCTCGTCTTCGTCTCGCACGTGGGAGACATCTATCCGAGCGGTTTCCTGCCCGTGAAGGCGGGGAACGTGCGTTACCACAGCCTGGTGGACGTCTACCGCAGGTCCCATCTCTTCCTGGACCTCCGCAACCCGACGCTGCTGCGGGGCAAGTGCGGGCGCTGCGAGTACCGCGAGGTCTGCGGCGGCTCCCGCGGGCGCGCCTTCGCCATCGCCGGGGACTACCTCGCGTCGGAACCCTACTGCGTTTACCGCCCCCCCAAACGCTAGCAGGCTGCTGAAAAAGGCCCACCATCTCTCCCGGCCGCCTCTGCGGCGGCGGGTGGGGCGTTGGCGCGCTCGCGCACTCCCTGCGGCGTACCCGGCGTACGCCTCCGACCCACCTTCGGTGGGTACCCCGGCCTCGCGCGCCGCCTTGCATCTGGGCCCTTTTGAGCAGCCTGCTACTATTCCCGCAAGCCCCGTCTGGCCGCCGGCTTTCCTGGGTTCCGATGCTGTGCGGGGACGGTGTTCAGGGTCCTGAGAACAATCATCAACATTTATGACCGAGGTCATGGCGCCGCACGGGCCGCGAGATTTATAAGGGCCGGGCGAGAAGAGGACCAAAAAGGTCCTCTTGCTCCGCGGAGCACGATGCAACTCACCCGGGCTGGCGATTACGCCGTGCGCGTCATGATCCACCTGGCCTCGGCCCCGTGGGGCGCGGTGATCCGCAGGGGCGAGATCCAGGAACGGCAGGGTGTGCCCCCGGCGCATCTCGCCAAGATCATCCAGGCCCTGGGCCGGGCCAAGCTCGTGAGAACCTTTCGAGGCGCAGGGGGGGGCGTCTCCCTGGCCGTGCGTTCGGAGGAGGTCAACCTGCGCCAGGTGATCGAGGCGGTGGAGGGGCCCATTCATCTCAACCGATGCCTGGGGCGCCCGGGGGCCTGCCCCCGAGACGTTTTCTGCACGGCGCACCCGGTGTGGCAACGGATCCAGGAGGTGCTGATGCGGGAACTGGATGCGGTCACCGTGGCGAGCCTGGCGGCCCCGGAGGCCCTGGCGGGACCGGCCGGGCCGGCCGGGAAAGGGCAGGGGGTGCTCTTATGATGCGCTGGCTTCCGGAGAACATCTCCACCTACGGCGGGGACATCGACGCCCTCCTGTCTCTGATCTACTCCCTGACCGTCTTCTGGTTTTTCCTGACCCTCGGCCTCATCGGCCTCTTCCTGTTCCTCTACCGGCGTCGGGACGGACGGCGGGCCGCCTACGT
>Ga0187766_10001440_pt1 | contig 13924 bp, 15 predicted proteins | sample 0216_QUI02_MP05__4_FD_132971 | JGI IMG/M metagenome (GOLD analysis project Ga0187766, IMG submission 132971) | Tropical peat soil microbial communities from peatlands in Department of Meta, Colombia - 0216_QUI02_MP05_20_MG | ecosystem: Environmental > Terrestrial > Soil > Wetlands > Peat ... | reverse complement strand
CGCTATCAAATGTTGGACCTTCCGAGGACGAATGCCTCGGCGCTTCATCGCGCGAGAGAGATCGGGATCAAAACAGGACTCCGATATGTCTACTGCGGAAATATCCCCGGTGACGAAGGCGAAGATACGTTCTGCCCTCATTGCGGCGGAAGGTTGATTGAGCGGATCGGATTTCGAGTGACCCGGAACGATGCGGTGGATGGCGTGTGTCGTCACTGTTATACGAAGATCGACGGAGTCTGGAAATAATTTTTCTCTCGTCATAGATAACGATTTTATAAAATGGAGCAGGATCAAAGTATCCATCGGAAGATGATCTGGACCATCGGGGGTGGCAAGGGAGGGAGTGGGAAGAGTTTTATCACCGCTAACATGGGTGTCTGTCTCTCCAAACTGGGCGTCCGGGTTGTCCTCATCGATGCCGATTTAGGAGGAGCAAACCTCCATACATTTCTCGGGATTTCCCCTCCCTCACTCTCCCTTGCTGACTTTATCAAGAAGAGGGTTTCCCATCTTCGAGAGGTCCTCATTCCAACAGCCGTTCCCAACCTTCAGTTGCTGACCGGCGCACAGGACCTCCTGAATGCCGTGGACGCGAAGAGCGTTCAGAAGCGCAAACTGATCCGCTCCATCCAAAGTCTGGACAGCGACACGATCCTGGTGGATCTAGGAGGGGGGAATTCGCTGAGCGTTCTGGACTTCTTCTTGATGTCGGATGCAGGGATTTTGGTGGTTACTCCTGAACCCACTTCCATTGAAAATACGTATCGGTTTCTCAAGAGCGCTTTCTACCGGAGGCTTAGACAATCGGTTTGTTGTTCGTCTGTGAAGGCCCTCATCGATGGCGCACTGGATCGAAAGAATGAGATGGGAATTCAAAATCCCCATGACCTTGTCAGAGCAGTGAGGCAGATCGATGAGAGGGATGCCCAAAGGGTTGTGGAAGAGGCAAAGACCTTTCGCCCGAATCTGGTTCTGAATCAAGTCCGGTCAAAGAAAGATATTGAGATTGGTTTTGCCATTCGGAGTGCCTGCCTGAAATATTTTGGCATCCACCTCCACTATTTGGGCTATGTCGTCTATGATCAGGAGGTGAGTCATTCCATCCGACGAAAGAGGCCTCTGGTTTTGGAAAATTCCGGGTCCAGGGCTGCCCAATGCGTGATGGAGATCGCCTCTAAATTGGCCAACAGTCATCCCATGGCCAATCGGGATTAAGGTGTACGGGTATGAAGGACATTACCGATCAGACTTATTATGAGATTTTGGAGATCAGCCCGACTGCTACGTCCAAAGAAATCCAGAGGGCTTATGAACATGCCAAAGAGACTTTTCATGCCGATTCTGTGGCGATCTATTCTCTTTTTTCCGAGGAAGAGGTGAAAGGGATAGAAGGAGCCGTTGAAGAGGCCTATCGGGTTCTCATGGATGAGACGTTGCGGAGAGATTATAACCAGTCGCATCCCCAAATGCTTCCAATGGCTGAGGGACAGCCTACAGAGACCTCTTTCGAAGCCCAAGGGATTCCGCGAGAAGAAAAGCCTCCCCTTTCTTTTACAGGCCTTTCGCTCAATGCTGAGGAGCGGCCCTATCGTGGCAAGACATTGAAGCAGATCCGACAGGGAATGGGAATTGACCTCCAGACCATCTCCAAGGAGATGAGGATCAGTACAAAAACCTTGGAGTGGATCGAAGAGGAAGCCTTTGAGAAACTTCCGGCCCTGGTTTATCTCAAGGGTTTTTTAAAGAGTTATGCCCAATCCCTCGGGTTGGATCCGTCCAAGGTCATCGAAGAATACCTCCGGTTCAAGGAAGAATCTAAGAAGAAATGATCCCATCGCCCCACTTATCTCTCAAATCCTCGGTAGGTTTGATGCTCGAAATGTCAAATGCCAAAGTTCGCACGAAGTGACGAACTGAAAGTGAGTCAATTCCAAATCAAATCCAAAGCTCAAAAATTGCAGACTCCTAATTTTGAACTTTGGCATTCTTTTGACATTTGGATTTTGAAATTTGGATTTTTGCAGTTCTACGGTTTTTCCGAGGTGAGGTTTGCCACTTGCGTAGCTAATCGACGACCCATGGTGCTATCAAAGCCGGCCATCTTTTCCCGAATCCTACCTTCCTTATCGATAAGAAAAGTTGCCGGGATACCGGTCACTCGGTAGCTCCTGACCACATCTTCCGGCGCGGTTACGACGGGGTAGGGGATATCCATGGACGTGACAAAGCGCCGAACGGTCTCTATATCGCCCTTATCAATGTTCATTCCAACCAACTCAAATCCACTTTCTCGATAATCCTTATAGAGCTGAATGAGAGGGGGGATGGATTTTTTGCAGGGTGTACACCAGGTGGCCCAAAAGTCAAGTAGGACAACTTTCCCTTTAAGCTGGGAAAGAGTGATCTCCTTCCCAGCAAGAGTCTTGAGGGTGAAGTCGGGGGCCAAGCCGGCCTCCTTCTCTTTCCTGGCGCAGCAGGGGAGAAGGAATACCCATACCAGACAGAGGCTAAGGATGATGAGCCATCTGAGAAGTGATTGTTTCATATCAGAAAAGGCATTTGGATCTTGGCTCGCACTACAAGGCTTTTTCAATCATAGCCTTCAGGCGCGCCTTCGGGACTGCACCAACGATTTGATCGAGAATCTTTCCGCTCTTGAAGAGAATCAGGGTAGGGATTCCCCTTACCCCAAATTGACTCGGGGTAGCGGGACTTTCATCCACATTGAGTTTCGTCACCTTGATCTTACCCAGAAATTCCTTGGCTAACTCCTGAACGATGGGGCTGATGCTACGACAGGGCCCGCACCAGGTGGCCCAAAAATCGACCAGGACCGGGAGATCCGCATTGAGCACCTCAGAGGCAAAACTCTTATCATCGACATGAACCAGACTCGACTCATTCGCCATTTTTTACTCCCCCACTTTCTGTATTCATTCTTTTTTCTTATAACCCTAAAATCTAAAATCCGCAATTCAAGATCGCTTACAGCTTCCTTTGCAATACATAATCGGCTAGGGTACAAAGGGCTTCTTTCTCCTTCGAATCGGGAAAGGCGCTGAGATACTTCTTTGCTCTTTCGACATACCCTTTCGCTTTTTCCCAGGTGTATTGAATCCCCCCGTATCGTTTGATAATCTCCACCACCCGGAAAAAGGCGTCTTTAGTAATGGGAATGAGCGCGACCGTCTGCTGAATAAGGGCTTTTTCCTCCCGATTGCAATGACGAAGGGTGAAAATCAGCGGGAGGGTGATTTTACCATCGTGGAGATCGATCCCGATTTTCTTCCCAAATTCCTCTTCCTTGGAAGTATAATCGAGATTATCATCAATCAATTGAAAGGCAATTCCCACATCCATCCCAAACTTCGCCAGAGCAGTCTCTTTTTCTTCTGAGACATCTCCAAGAATAGCGCCGATTTGCGTGGCGGCTGAAATGAGATAAGCGGTTTTGCGGGCGATGATCGAGAGATAGCTCTCCTCGGTTAGGGAGAGGTCTTTGGTTCTGATCAATTCTTCCAATTCTCCTTCAGCAATGATGGTCGTCGCTCCAGAAATGGTATGAAGAATCTTCCAATTGCCGCATTCCACCATCCGAGTGAAACACTTCGTGAAAAGAAAATCGCCGACGAGGACACATGCCTCATTCCCCCACTTGGCGTTGGCGGATTCAACGCCTCTCCGCAACATGGCGTTGTCCACGACGTCGTCGTGGAGCAGAGTCGCGGTGTGAATAAATTCGATCAGGCTTGCCATGGAGATATGATTTTCTCCGGAGTAGCCGCATAATTTCGCTGAAAGCAACAAAAGCTTTGCCCGAAATCTTTTACCGCCGCTCTGAAGGAGATGTTCCCCGATCGCCGAGATCATTGGCACATCGGATCTTAAGTTCTTTTGAAATTCTTGATCTACTTTCTTTAAGTCGTCATCCATCCAATCGAGGAATCCTTCCTCCGCAGGCGAGATTTTGGTTTCAAAAATGGGAGGCATCGTGATCAACCCGCTCATATTAAAAATTATTATCCTATCCAGAGGACATTGTCAAAAGGTTTTATCTCACCCGATCCGGAAGCAGGGTTTCCCCTTTGGCGGACCCATGAAGAATCAAGGGATGCACGATCTTTAATTCGACGCCACTGGTTTTAACGGATTCGGTAAGAATGAATTTTGCCTCTTCGTCGAGGTGGGGATGAACCAACTGCAATCGCTTGGGTTCTAGCTTCCCCTCTCTCAGGGCAACGAATAGATCGACGGTTCTCAGAGCAGGAAAAATCAAGTAGCACCTTCCTTTGGAAGGAAGAAGGTAAGAGGCGATGCCGATCAGGTCTTCCAGCGTTCCCTTGATCTCGTGGCGCGCCACCGCCTTCTCAACCGAAGGATTGATCCTCCCGGACCGATATCTCCGGTAAGGTGGGTTCGAAAGGACGACATCGAAAGAACCGGGCGGGAAAATCCCTCTTAACTTTCTGAAGTCCTGTCTGAGAACCGATATCCGACCGTTCAGATGATTCAGGACCACATTTTTTCGGGCGCACCCGGCCAACCCCTTTTGGATTTCAACGCCGACAAAAGAGTGGGCTTTTGTGCTATAGGATAATAACAGAGGTAAGATTCCACAGCCCGTACCCAGATCGATGACTCTTTCATTCTTGCGAATTGTGACGAATTGACTGAGGAGAATGGCATCGAGAGAGAATCGGTAGCCATTTTTCTTCTGAAGAATTTGGAGCTTTCCATTCAAGAAGGTATCTAATGTTTCGTCGTGTGAAGGGAGGAGATCCATAGGTCAACATGCGAGGCTGAAGAATAACGTTCTTTTACCACGGAGGGACTTTGTCTGTCAATGGAGCTTTTCTCCCTGGGTTAAAATGTGTTCAAAAGGACAAAAAAGTGCACAAAAATTATCCACCGGGTGTCCGCAAAAACAATAAATTCCTTTTGGAATTTGCAGAAATCCATAATATTTTTAGATAATTAGAGAGGGTAGTTTGGAATTTGGTATGGATATTGCTTAAATATTTTTCTTGACAAAATAGTGTTAAGAGACTAATTTCTAAACAAATTTTCTTTTTCTTGGCTTATAAAACCGTTTGAAAAAGAGGAGGTATTTATGAGAAAATTCTTTGGTTTCTTTTTCGCCATGATTTTGGTGCTCTCCTTCTGTTTTGTTCTTTCAGGATTGACACAGGAGAAAAAGGACACGGAAGGTGTATATACCATCAAGAAAGGAGACACGCTCTGGGATATCTCAGCTAAATTTCTGAAAGACCCCTTTCTTTGGCCAAAATTGTGGGAGAGAAATCCTTATATTACCAACCCTCATTGGATTTATCCAGGAAACCCGATCCAGCTGACCGAGGCTGAGCCGGCAGAGAAAGAGGCGGCCAAGGGGGAATCCAAGAAGATCGTCGAGGAGAAACCCGAGGTCCAAGAAAAACCCAAAGAGGCTGTGAAAGAAGAAGTCAAGAAGGCAGAGCCCGCTCCAGTAGGAAAGAGACCAGAAGCAGTTGCAGAACAAAAGGCTGCTCCGCCGGCGATGAAACCTGCCCCGGTGGAGGAGGAAGAAGAAGTTGCGGAGGAGGAGAAACCTGTCAAGGAGGAGAAAAAACACATTTACTTCCGGGAAATTCGGTCCGCCGGATTTATGAGCGACATAGAGTATCGTGGAATCGGAGTTGTTTTGGAGAGCAGGGAAGGCAAAAACCTTATGTCGGCAGGAGACGTCATTTACCTGACCTTCCGAACCTCAGAACCTATCTCGATCGGGGACAGATATACGGTCTTTCGTGCTGCGCGAGAGATAAAACATCCCGTTACTGAAAAACCGATTGGAAGAAAGTATGTCATCGTAGGAAATATTCAACTCATTGACCAATACGGCAGTTTCTTCACAGCGAAAGTCATTGAATCCTTTGATGCCATTTTGGCAGGGGATTATATCCAACCCTATTCAAAAGAAAAAATGGAGGGTGTCGTAGAGAGATAGGACAAACGCATTAAGGGGTTATCGTCGTAACCAACGTCCGAGCACCCATCGCCGGATAAGTAACATCTATTTGGGATGTGTTGACCGGAATTTTCATGTGGGCTTCGGAGATCTTCTTCCATCTCCCAAGCCTTTTTTTATCCGACTTCGCAGTAGGCGATGTAAATGCGACGGCAGAGGCTTCCTGCGGATAATCCGCCAAAGCGCTTCAGCAGCCGGTGGCGAAGGCGGGTATCTCATCACCGAGGTATCACGGGCTTTCCCGTGTGGCTCGATCCCCTAACCCAGCTTCAGTCGATAAGGCATTCTCTCGCCTGAGGATCTTTATGGCCGAAGATATTTTCTACTGGTTGGCCTTAAGCCTCACCCCCGGGGTGGGGAGCATTCTCATCAAACGGCTCCTAGATCGATTCGGAACTCCAGAAGCTGTCTTTCGCGCCCCGCTGAAAGAATTATTAAAAGTTGAGGGGCTGGGTGAGAGGGGGGTTGGTGTCATCCGAAAAGGGCCATCGGAGAAAGCCGTAAAAAGAGAGTTGTCTTTATTGGAAAAGACGGGAGGGAAGATTATCACTCTGGGAGTGATGACTATCCGAAGCGCTTGAAGGATATCTATGATCCTCCTGCACTGCTTTATGCCAGGGGAGAGGTGAAAAAAGAGGACGAGTTGGCCGTTGCCATTGTCGGGAGTCGAAAAACCTCTGCCTATGGGAGAGAGATTACGGAAAGGATAGGAATGGATCTTGCCCGTCATGGAGTGACGGTGGTCAGCGGAATGGCAAGGGGGATCGATTCAGTGGCCCACAACGGAGCGCTCCAAGGAGGAGGGAGAACGATCGCGGTGCTCGGTTGCGGTGTCGATGTGATCTATCCCTCCGAGAATCGAAATCTCTTCCATCAAATCATCAAACGAGGGGCTGTCCTTTCCGAATTTCCAATGGGGTCTCCTCCTGAGGCAGGGCATTTTCCGAGAAGGAATCGGATCATCAGCGGTCTCTGCATGGGGGTGGTGATCGTCCAGGCCAGCGCGGAGAGCGGTTCCCTGATCACGGCGGGCTATGCGTTGGAGCAGGGAAGGGAGGTCTTCGCGGTTCCGGGGAATGTCGGAGCCGAAGGCAGTCGTGGCACGAATCAGTTGATCAAAGAAGGGGCAAAGCTGGTGGAGTCCAGCGAAGATATTCTTGAGGAAATTTTGCCCCAATGGAGAAGGGAAGGCGAGACAGTCCGAAAGGCAGAGATGGCGGCCCCCAGCCTCACGGAAGCAGAAAAGATTGTCTGCGGGCTTTTAAGCGAGACTCCACTGCATATCGATACCATCATACGAGAGAGCCAATTGGATCCGGGTAGCGTCTCGAGTCTCCTTCTGAATTTGGAGCTGAAGGGATTGATCTCCCAGTGGCCTGGCAAATGTTTCACGAAGAAGATGTGAAAAAAAGAAAATTATCAGTTATTAAGTTAAAGTAAGCAATTCGTAAGAAAGGATAGGCAATTAGATGTCAAAAGGCTTGCTTGTGGTGGAATCCCCTGCGAAGGTAAAAACCCTTCAAAAGTTTTTGGGGGCGGATTACGTGATCAAAGCTTCCGTGGGGCATATTAAAGATCTCCCCGAGGGCGAGCTGGGAGTGGATCTTCAAAAAGATTTTCAACCCGAGTACGTCACGATCCCCGGGAAAGCGAAGATCATCCGGGAATTGAAGAAGGCGAGCAAGGGTGTGAAGAATATCTACCTCGGGCCGGATCCGGATCGGGAGGGAGAGGCCATCGCCTGGCACGTTGCCGAAGAGATTGGGAACGGGGACAAGAAGATTTACCGGATTCTCTTCAATGAAATAACCAAAAAGGCAGTGTTGGATGCCATTCAGCACCCGCGGAAGTTGCAGCAGTCCAAGTATGAAGCCCAACAGGCGAGACGAATCCTGGATCGCTTGGTAGGCTATCAGGTGAGTCCGATCCTCTGGGAGAAGGTCCGCAGAGGTCTGAGTGCGGGTCGGGTCCAATCCGTCGCGGTTCGAATCGTCTGTGAGAGGGAAAGGGAGATCCAGGATTTCGTCTCCGAGGAGTATTGGAGCCTCACCGCAACGCTGAAGGGTAAAGAATCCCCGGTTTCGTTTGACGCGAAATTAACGAAATGGAAGGGGAAGAAGGCAAAGATGGCCAACGAGGCTGAAGCCTCGGCCATTCGGAAAACCCTGGAGAGCGTTCCTTATTCTGTTTCAAAGATTGCCCAGCAAGAAAAACAACGCCATCCCTTTCCTCCGTTCATCACAAGCCGACTTCAGCAGGAGGCCTATCGAAAACTCGCGTTCCCGGCCAAGAAGACGATGTGGATCGCCCAGAAGTTATACGAAGGTGTGGACCTCGGTCCGCTCGGAACGGTTGGGTTGATTACTTATATGAGGACCGACTCGGTGAGGGTATCTACGGAAGCTGTTCAACAGGTCAGGGGATGGATCAAAGAGCGGTTCGGGGACGCTTATCTTCCCCCAAAGCCGAATGCCTATAAAAGTCGCAGGGGAGCCCAGGAGGCCCACGAGGCGATCCGGCCCACCTCGATTGAAATGGAGCCTGAAAAGGTAAAGTCGTACTTGGACAAAGATCAAGAGGCTCTCTATAAACTGATTTGGGACCGGTTTGTGGCTTCTCAAATGCTTTCAGCGAACTTTCTCCAGACGACCGTCGAGATCAAAGCGAATGATGCCGTGTTTACAGCGGTCGGCACGGTTCCTGTTTTTCAGGGTTTCATGATCCTCTACATGGAGGGAGAGGATAACCAGGAGAACGGCAACGGCGAGAAGAAACTTCCGCCACTTGCGGAAGGGGAAGTTCTTGAGCTATTAGCCCTGACGCCCAGACAGCATTTTACCCAACCGCCCTACCGATTTTCCGAGGCGACGCTGATCAAGGAATTGGAAGAGAACGGCATCGGAAGACCTTCGACGTATGCCACCATTTTGGCCACGATCAAAGAAAAGGAGTACGTTCGTTTAGAAAAAGGGAAATTCTTCCCCACGGAATTGGGGTGCCTGGTGAATGACCTCCTCGTCGTCAATTTTCCGGATATTTTTGACGTCGAATTCACGGCACAGATGGAAGAAAATCTGGATCAGATCGAAGAAGGCGGGAAGGATTGGGTGGAAACGCTGAAAGAGTTCTATCTTCCTTTCGAGAAGGACTTGGCGATGGCCAAAATCTCGATGCGTGATGTGAAGCGAGAGCTCATTCCTACGGATATCGCCTGTGAAAGATGCGGGTCAAAGATGGTGAAGCGCTGGGGGAAAAGGGGCTATTTCCTTGCCTGTTCGACTTATCCTGAGTGTACCTATACGAGAGAAGTGGAAGGGAACGGAGAGAATCAGGTGGAGACCGACGCAACATGTGAGAAGTGCGGAAGCCCGATGGTCGTCAAGAACGGAAAGTTCGGAAGGTTTCTGGCCTGCTCCAACTACCCGAAGTGCAAATTCACACGGTCCCTGGATGTCGGCGTCCGCTGTCCTCAGGAGGGGTGTGACGGAATGATTGTCGAGAGAAAGACCCGCAAGGGAAGGACCTTCTACGGCTGTTCCAACTACCCCAATTGTACCTATGCGTTATGGGATAAACCCGTTCCGGAGAAATGCCCACAGTGCGGTTTCCCCTTCGTGGTGGAGAAGCATGGGAAAGGCGGGGTTACCAAGCGATGCCCCCAGAAGGATTGTGGCTATCGCACATCAGAGTAAAAGTCGTTCAGACATTTGACGACGGACCCCAGACATCAGACTGAAATCGTCTAAAGACCGCAAAATCCCAAGGTCCAACAGGATTCCAAATTCACGGATAAAGTCATCGATCCGAAGGCAAACGTTTTTCTCCGATTCCACTCATCGTGATATGGGCGGGGTAGCAGAGAAAATATGATAAGGAGAAGTCTGGTGTCTAAAGTCTGCAGTCTAGTGTCTGATTCCCAGTAGAGATCTTCGGTACCTTCGCTTTCCCCCGAGGATTTTCTTTTTTGTAAACCGGTGCTGCATCACCTGAAAAGGAAAATAGCCGATTCGGTTGATCAGCGTCGGTGAATATTCCCAGTGGAATCGTCTCCAAATGGAGGGGTAGGAGTAAAACTCCTTCCACGCCCTTTTCCAGCCTTTCCGGAGTGTCTCGGGGCTCATCTTCATCGGAACAAAATGGGGAGCGAAGTCTTCCTGCCTTTCCAGTAACCACCAATGGTCCTGTGCCAAACGCCCCTCGCTTTTTACTCTATGGTAAAAGGTCGTTTCCGGGTAAGGTGTGAGAATCATAAAGACCGCAGAGAAGAGTTTGGTTTGAATGGCGAAAGAAACCGTCTCTTCAAATACGGAAGGGGCATCCTCATCAAACCCAAAGATAAAAGCGCCGCAGATGGCAATCCCAAATCGATGGAGAGACTCGATGATCTCCCGGTACTCCGACGGATCATTCTGAGGTTTTTGGGCCGCCACCAGGTTTTTCTTGGAGAGTGATTCGAAACCGATGAAGAGGCTGATGCACCCGCTCTTGGCCAGCAATTCGACATTTTCAACCTTTCTCAATCCCGATAAAGAGGCCTGGCCGAACCATTTCTTCTTAAGAGGGATTAGGGCCTTGAGTAATTCTCTTGAGTAGGAAGGGTTCCCGATAATGTTATCATCGTTGAACATCATCCAGCGATGAGGGAGGTGGCGCACCTCCTTAACGACCTCAGAAATGGGTCTGAACCGATGGGCTTCTCCAAAAAATTTCTGGACCGTACAGAATTCGCAACGAAAAGGACATCCCCTTGATACCTGGACCACGTCCAGAGAAAGATATCCTCTCTTTGGGAGAATGTCTCGCCGGGGTTTCGGCATTCTCGACAGATCTGTGTAACTTTCCTGCCGGTAAATGGGCTTGAGATTTCCCGCTCTCGCATCCTCGACCAGATGAGGCCAGACTTCTTCAGCCTCTCCAAGGACGACGGAGTCGGCATGTTCTTTAGCTTCCTCCGGAACGGCGGTAGGATGAATTCCGCCAAGAACGACGGGTGTTCCCCTTCTCCGATAAGCGTCAGCGATGTCATAAGCCCGCACCGCTGTCTTAGTTAAAACCGTGATGCCAACCAGGTCGACCTCCTTTAGATCCTGGTCCAAACGGATGGGAGTCAGGAGGTCGTCGGTGAAAGAAATTTGGGCATCGGTTGGGGAAAGACCGGCCAGAATAGGAAGGGCAAGGTTAGGGACACGAGCGTTTTCTTCAACCGCTGGCACGATTAATTCAATCTTCACGAAGGTAATCGTAACAACCTTCCAAAGGAATTGTCAAAGGCAACGCCCTCCTCCCCTCTCCCGCTGCCTGCCGGCAGGCAAGCATCAGGCAAGAAGGGACAAACGGTTTATTTATTTTGCAAATTCATGAGAGACCAAATAAAATAGGAAGCGATGGACCCAATTGTCATCATCGGGGCGGGGCTGGCAGGGTGTGAGGCGGCTTGGCAGATTGCCAGGAGAGGAGGGAAGGTGATTCTCTTTGAGATGAAGCCGGCAGTCTATTCTTCAGCTCACCGTTCTCCCTTCTTCGCGGAATTGGTCTGCAGTAATTCTTTCAAATCGGAATCCCTTGAAAACGCTTCCGGTGTGCTGAAGGAAGAGCTGGGGAGATTAGAATCCCTTATCTTAAAAGTCGCCAAAGAGGCGAGGGTTCCTGCGGGAGATTCTCTCGCTGTGGACCGAGAAGTTTTTTCAAAGCAGATCACTCAGATCCTGGAAAGCTTGGACAATGTGAAAGTGATCCGGAAGGAGGTGTCTTCCATCCCACAAGATCAGATTACGGTTATCGCCACTGGACCGCTGACATCGGCAATATTGAGTCAGGAGATTCAGAAGATGACCGGGAACCGTTCTCTCTTTTTTTATGATGCCATCTCACCCATCGTTACCGCTGATTCAATCGATTTTCAGCGTGCCTTCAAATCGTCTCGGTATGGAAAAGGAGGAGATGACTACGTCAATTGTCCGATGGATGAGGAAGCCTATAACCAATTCGTGCTGGCGTTGAATCAGGCGGAGAGAGTCCCGCTACGCCCGTTTGAAAGGCGGTATCTCTTTGAAGGCTGCCTTCCCGTTGAGGAGATGGCCGAGAGGGGGAGGGAGACTCTCGCTTTCGGACCCCTCAAGCCGGTTGGACTCATTGATCCTAAGACAGGAAAACAGCCCTTTGCTGTGGTCCAGTTGAGGCAGGAAGATCGATTCAAAACGCTTTTCAATTTGGTGGGATTTCAAACCCGGCTGAAGCATGAAGAACAGAAGAGGGTCTTCCGGATGATCCCTGGGTTAGAAAAAGCAGAATTTGTCCGGCTGGGCTCAATTCATCGTAATACTTTTATCGACTCTCCTCGGCTGCTGGGGGAATCCCTCCAACTAAAGGCGTTTCCGAGTCTCTTCTTCGCTGGGCAGATAACAGGGGTAGAGGGTTACATGGAATCGACAGCAATGGGGCTACTTTCGGGAATCAGTGCCTATCGACATGCGAACGGATTGCCCATCCTTATTCCCCCACCAACGACGGCGATGGGCGCGTTGATCCGTTACATCACCCATTCCCTGACTGTCCCCTTTCAGCCTATGAACATCAACTTTGGTCTCTTCCCTCCCTTGCCAGGGAAGAGTAGAGGCCGACAGAAGCGACTCCTCTTTGCGAAGAGGGCCTTGAGAGACCTATCAGAGTGGAAGAACAAAAATGAAATATGAACAAGGAGGAGAAAAATCCCTAAAACGTAAGCCTGAGGATAGGGATAAGGCGCTTGACCCATAAGAATCTGACGAGGAATGAATGAAAGAGAAAAATTGTTTTCGATGTGGGAAGAAACTCGAGCCTGGCGGTCTCTTCTACGTCGTCGATATCAAGGTTCTTTCAGGGTTTGACGGCATCCTTACAGAGCCCCCTGAAGGGGTTGATCAACAATTAAAGGAACTGCTCGAACAGGCCGAACGCTTGGATCCCAAGGAGCTTGAGAAAGATGTCTACGAAGAGATCACATTGATCATGTGCAAAAGTTGCCGGGATCGGTTTGTGGATGAGATTCGGAATCCGTGGGAGGGCCCCTTTCGAATTCGAAAAGACCCGGACTCTCTTCTCCATTAAAGCTTCTCTCTCGTCACCCCCTCCGGCACCGTTCTTTTGTCTCTCACTCCTTCCTCCAAGAGACTACTCCGTCGTGATTACCACACAATCCCCATGGGGACGGCCAGGAGGTTCCTGCCAAAAATCACTTGACAAAAATCAAAATTTGTGATCTATTGATTCAACTGAATCAATTGAAGCAAAAGAATGGAGAAGCGGACTCTTTCCTTAAAGAAACTGAGTGGCGCCGTTTTGAAGAACGGGTCGAGGGAGATGACCGGCCGGTCGCGAGGCGCCCGGATTCGAGAGGCCCTTGAAAAGATTTTAAGCGAAGAAAAACGATCGCTTCGCATCGTCCTGGATTTTTCGGGGATGGGGTCCATCGATTTTTCCTGGGCGGATGAGGTCGTGGCGAAAATGATCTCCCGGCTGTGGGGCGGCGAGTATGGGGAGAAGTTTCTCGTCCTGAAGAACCTCGACTCCTCTCAGGCGGAGAACATTGATGTGGCTTTGGAAAGGAAAAGACTGGCTATTCTGATTACAGGGCCGCAAGGATGGCGAATTATCGGTTCCCTGAATAATTATCTTATCCACACATTAAACCGGGTGATGGAGAAGAAGCAATTGACCCTGAGACAATTATCCGAGGAGGAAGGGATTGGGATGAACACAAGCGGCACCCGGCTTCTCAATCTTTACAGAAAGCGCCTTGTCGCGCGGATAGAGGGACCGGCGATGGGAAGAGACGAACCTCATCGGGGGAGACAGTATATTTATCAATCCCTCCTTTCCTGAGTAGAGTGTGATGGCAGAGCTGAGGAGAGAGCCTGTTACAAGAATGTGGGTGGT
>Ga0187766_10001438_pt1 | contig 13929 bp, 14 predicted proteins | sample 0216_QUI02_MP05__4_FD_132971 | JGI IMG/M metagenome (GOLD analysis project Ga0187766, IMG submission 132971) | Tropical peat soil microbial communities from peatlands in Department of Meta, Colombia - 0216_QUI02_MP05_20_MG | ecosystem: Environmental > Terrestrial > Soil > Wetlands > Peat ... | reverse complement strand
CAGAGCCAAGAACCACGATGTTTATATCCCCGAGAATTTTCGCAAGAAATCAATTAACGATTAACACCGTTAAGCACGAGTGAAACAGAAATGAAAGGAGAGGATGGGATTGCCAGATTCAGGTATAGTAAAGTATCTAGTCAAACTGAAGTTTGAAGTAGACGGAGTCGTTGAAAGGGCCGACGTAATCGGGGCGATATTCGGACAGACAGAGGGCCTGTTCGGCCCCGAGATGAATCTCAACGAGCTTCAGAAGAGCTGGAAGGTAGGCCGCATAGAGATTAACCTAGAGTCGAAGAACGACAAAACAAGGGGGGAGGTTATTATCCCCATGTCGACCGACATCGGGACCGCCGCTCTAATCGCAGCCGCGGTGGAGAGCGTCGACAAGGTCGGCCCCTGCAGCGCCCGCTTCAGTGTTGGCGCCATAGAAGACGTCAGGGCGGTCAAGCGGAAGCAGATAGTTGATAGGGCAAAGCTAATCGTCAGGGACTGGAGCTCGAAGACCTCGAGCGAAGGAGAGAACCTCCTCAAGGACGTGACAGAGTCAACCAAACGGGCTAAGGTGATCAACTACGGCATGGAGAACCTTCCCGCCGGTCCCGGCGTTTACTCGTCTGAGCTGGTCTACCTCGTCGAAGGAAGAGCAGATGTGGTGCTTTTCTTGCGTGCGGGAATTGAGAATGTGGTCGCCCTCGAAGGCACTAGCGTGCCAGATTCGATAATCGAGCTCGGCAAGAAGAAGCGGCTAATCGCCGTGCTTGACGGCGATAGGGGAGGGGACCTCATCGAGAAGGAGCTTGCCCAGGTCGTCAGAGTCGAAAAAGTCCTCAGGGCACCGGCAGGGAAGGAAGTGGAGGACCTCACGCCGATTGATGTGCTCAACATGCTGAAGGGAGAGGCACCCACGCCTGCACGAAGAGAGAGGGCCGCGGAAAGAGCGGCGGCCAAGGCTCCAGAGGAGGCGGACGAGCCAGTCGTAGCAAAAACGAAGGAGCTCTACCAGGACCTGAACGGCACCCTCGAGGCGATCCTCCTGGACCACAGCCTTCAGGAAATAGGGAGGTTCCCAATCAGTGAGCTCGTCCAGAAGATGGAGGCAACCAGCGGAGCAGTGTATCTAATCTTCGATGGCATAGTCACTCAGCGGCTCGTGGAGTCTGCCGCCAAGATGGGAGTCAAGGGAATCATCGGCCACCGGACCGGCGAGCTTAACGAAGTCCCGGGGGACGTCAGAATCGGCACCTTCCGAGACTTGGGCCTCGAGTAGCCTGGGCCGTTGATAGTTAACGAGTTCAATCTGAAGCGCGGCTACTGCTCACTGACGATGGAGTCTGCTGAAGACCTCTGGACTCTCAGGCGCCTTATTGCAAAGGGGGACGTCCTTGTCACCCGCAGCTCCCGGGTCGTCAAAAGGGAAGACGAGTACTCCCGCCCAGACAAAGGGGAGAGGGTAAAGGTCACGATCGCCCTCGCCGTGGACGAAGTCCATCTTGACAGCAGCATCGAGAGGGTTCGCGTCAAGGGCACCATAGTGGAGGCTAGCGACGAAAGCGTCACGAAGGCGGGTTCTCACTCCGTCACTCTCTCTCCTGGTCACTCTCTCACACTCCGAAAAAGAGAATGGACCCCCCTCGACATCCGCCTCGTTCGCCCGCCTCGACGCCAATCATCCCGCTTCATCTTGGTCGCGGCCGACAGGAGGGAGGCAGGCATCGGGACACTTAGCGGGTCACATCTCGCGTTCGTCACTACCGTCGAGTCCGGGTTGGGGGGCAAGATGGGGGACGAGCAGAGTCCCAGACCGTACATATCGAAGGTCTCCGAAGTCGTCTCGGAGCTTTTCCGCGAGGGAGACCAAGTCGCCGTCGGGGGCCCGGGGAACTTCAAGAACAACATAGCCAACCAGATCAGGGAACGCCTGACCTCACAACCTGTGAGCGTCGTCGAGGGGCTCGATACGACCGGTGGGGACGGCGTCAGGGCCATGATCAAGATCCAATCCTTCGAGACCCTTGCGAAGGACTCCCTAGTCGTAGAGATGCAGAAGCTAGTCAGCGAGGTGGTCAGGAGGATATCGACTGGGGATCCGAAAGTCGCCTATTCGCTCCCGAGGGTAAGGGTAGCTGCCACTTCCGGAGCCGTTGAATCTTGCGTTGTCTCTGACGACGTTTTTTCGGCCGGAGTGGACGAAGAGGAGCTAGTCGATGTTCTCAATACAGTCGAGCGGAAAAGAGGCTCTGTATACCTCGCTGACGCATCCATGGAGTTCGGTAAGGAGGTCTCTTCATTCGGAGGCATCGTGGCCCTCCTGCGCTACGCTGTCAGAGCCTTGTGAGAACAGGGAAGACGAACTCGGAGACTATTGCCAGGGCGACCCCTCCCTTGATCAAATCCTTCCCCAGGCGCCGCTCTATGTGAGTGTAGTAGAGGAGAAGTCCAATCATGACCAGCGAGACATAGGCAACCCTCGAGACATCTACGACAGTCGAGTCCACGGTCGCGAGCAGCACCGTGACCGCCGACGTGAACTGCTGGGCGAATTGTTGGACCAGGCTCTCTCCCCCTGCAGGAGGCGGTATGTCGAGCAATTGGCTCTAGAGGCGTTTTCGATATTTAACGGGCAAGGGACGTGTTCAGATCAAGTTCAGGTAAGCCGCGAACGGAAGGCTCGCCACCACGAAGAGCGTCGCGAGGGTGACGCCGGAAGTTATCTTGGACACTCCCTTCTCGCTGATCCTCCCCCTTGCCAGTCCCTTGATGGCGGCTTCGAATGCCTGTCCTCCGTCCAATGGGTAGATGGGCATCGCGTTGAATATGGCAAGATTGAGATTAAGGAAGAACATCCAGTAGAGGAAGTTGGCCAGGGGCGCAAGGGAGGACCCGAAGCTCGAGGTGTAAAAGACAGACAGCTGATCGGAGAACGGGTCGATACTCTGGCACTTCGGGAAGGCAGGGATGCAGAAGTAGGTTATTGGATGGCTGAAGAACGCCCCCGAGTATGTTGACACCGTTCCCTTGAGGTCGGAAAGGCTAACGCTCGTTATTCCGATGAACCCTTCTGACGAGTTGTTGGGGTTGGTCCCCAACGTCAGGCTCGGGATTTGGATGATCTTTCCCTGTCTGTAAATGGTGAGGTTGATGACCTGGCCCGGACGGTACCAGGGAGCGCTACCGAGTTTCAAGGAGTCGTTGTAGTGGATGCCATTCACCGCCAGCAGGAAGTCGCCGTGCTGCAGTCCCGCAGCTGCTGCCGGTGACCCGACGTTCACCTGATCTATGGCGATTCCATTGGCAGCCGGGGACATCCCCCCAACCATGCTTGACAACAAGATCAGGAAGACGATTCCTGCTATGAAATTGACCCCGGCCCCCCCTGCCAGAATCCTGAGCGAGTCCTTTGCCGGCGCTGCCTTCAGAGCCTTCTCGTCCACCTCCACGAAGGCTCCTATCGGAATGACGAGAAGAAAGATGAGACCTGATGACTTGACGGGGTACCCAAGACTCCTGGCCACGACCCCATGGGCCCCTTCATGGATGATCATGGCAACTATCAGCGCCGCCCATCCGTCCAGCAGGGGGATGTACGGGTTGATTCCGGGGAGTCCCAGATAGGCGAGGGGGGAGATGGTCCTCACAGCGGTCCCCACTGCGTGTATCTGTGAGGAGAAGAAGAGAGCGAAGTTCGAAAGGAAGATGTAGAACCCTATTCCCGCTGCGATGGGGAGCAGATACAACAGGAACCAGCCGAGCGGCCTTGAAATCTTGTTGTGCCCCATTCTTTCCATGAGCGGGGTGAACCGGGTGGTCCTGAGCATGATTAGCCCATAGATGAACTCGAATTTCTTGGGTTTCTCCTCGGTCTCCAATTCTGATTCGCCGACCTTCTTCCGGCTTTAAGGATTGAGACTAAATAGCGAGGCGGAGCCCGTCTCACCCGATGTCAGTCTGCACCAGGTGCGGAGGGAAACCATTCTACACTAGGAGATACTCCGGGGAGACCCTCTGCGCCGATTGCTTTCTAGACTCGATTGCAGAGAAGACGAAAAGAACTGTTTCGAAGTACAGGATGTTCGGACCCCACGAACGTATCGCGGTGGCCGTCTCAGGAGGGAAGGACAGCCTCTCACTGCTTAGGGTACTCAGCGACCTATACCTCCCCCGACGTAATGAAATCATAGCAATCTCCGTGGACGAAGGTGTGGTGGGGTACCGGGACGAGGCGCTGGAGCACGCCCGCGCCGTTGCCAAGGAGCTAGGCGTCGAGCAGGTGGTCGTTTCCTACAAAGATCTCTTCGGGTTCTCCCTCGACGAGGCATTGGATTGGAAGGACCGACCCGTCTCGTCCTGCAGCTTCTGCGGCGTCTTCAGACGACGGGCAATCGACGAGGTCGCGACAAGGGCGAAGGCGACCGTGGTAGCGACGGCACACAATCTCGACGACTACATACAGACCTTCATGATGAACCTCATGCACGGCGACATCGAGCGCCTTGGGTGGCTCGACCCAGCCTATGCCGACGATTCGTTTCCAGTGAGAAGGGTGAAGCCCTTCATGGAGATCTATGAGGAGGAGGTGGCGCTCTACGCCTTCCAGGTCGGGGTCCCTTTCCAGAGCGTGAGCTGCCCCTACATGCACGAGGGACTAAGGAGCGAGGTCCGTGACTACCTCAACATGATGGAGGCGAGCCACCCGGGCATGAAGAACGTCCTCTTGCGGTCCAGCCTCGACGTCATCTCCCGTTTTGCGCGTTCTTCCGAAAAGGAGTCGGTACCATGCAGAAGCTGCGGCAGGCCGTCGTCCAGCGGACTATGCAACGTGTGCAGAATGAAGGCCGAAGTAGAAGAGCACGTAAATATACAGAGAAACCCGCGGGCGGCTGGCGGTGGGTAGGGCCGGGAGGTCAGCCTTCTCCCAGAGTGCTGAGACAGGCTTCATGCAGAGGCCAGCAACCTCCGGGTAAAGCCACCTTCCTCGTTACCCGCACCGGATGGGGGAGACGAACTCACGCCGAGGTGGGCGGTCATGAAGTGCAGCCCTCTCGAAGGAGAGGGCCTGACTCTTGATTGCCGAATCGGGCGAGGTCCGGGAGGGAGCAGCCCTATGGTGACGTGGCCACGCTGCCTCGTCTACGTGGGGGATTCCCCGTCCGACGAGATGGGGGCGGAGAGTGATGGTGAACTCCGGAGGGGCTGCCGCCGCTTACGTTTTTATCGGCCACGAATGGGCTCCGAACTTGCGCAGGGGTAGCCTAGAGTCCTGGACGGGGAGCCTGGTAAGGCGCAGCCACGGGGCGCAAGCTTGCTAAGCCTGTGTCTCTAACGGGACTCGTGGGTTCGAATCCCACCCCCTGCGCCTGTCACTTCGATATGGGAGGCGTCTCCTTCAGCTTGAGCTTCCTTAGGTCACCCGACAGGGCGAAGAGGCCCGTGGAAAGTATTGCCCCCAGAGCCGCGATCAGATAATCCGTGCTAATCCCCATTGTGGAGATTACAACCCCTCCGAGGACCTGCCCCACCGGAATCACCGCAAAACTACCAAGTTGGTCAAGCCCAAAGTACCTCCCTTGCATTTCGGTGGGGACGATGAGCTGGACCGTTGTCAGCCAGGTGGTGTTAAGCAGGCCCAGGAAGAGCCCAATCATGAATGCAAAGACCAACGCGGTGACAAGGTACGGAAGAGCGACGAGCCCCGCTATGCAAATGCCATCCGCAACCCCTGAAATGATGTACGTCCATCCGGCGAATCTTACAGTTCGAAGACGCGCCGACAGGTATGCCCCCGGAGCAAAACCGAGAGCGAAGGATCCCCCGATGAACCCGAAGACAACCGGGCCCCCCTGCAGAACGCTCTGCGCATAGACGACAAAGAACTGCAGGGCCATCACGAGAAAGAAGTTGGCGAGTCCCGCAGAAACGGTGAGCTCGAGGAGCGCCCTGTTCCGAGCAATGTACCCGAAGCCCTCTCTAAGATCTGCCATCACGGACGGATGGGGCCCTCCGTCCGCACCCGCCGTTGGTCTCTTCGGCACTGCGAAGCCCACTATTCCCAGTATGAGCAACGCCGAGACAATGAACGTCAGGGCGTTAAGGGAGAAAGCAGTAATAACTCCCGCGACTCCTACAAGGACCCCCGCCACGCCGTTGGACGCAAACTGTATGACCGAGTTGGAACTCTGTACCAGGGCGTTTGCGTTCGCCAGCTGCTCGCTCCCCACAACTTCGGGAGTAAGGGCCCGTTCGGCGGGTTGGAAGAGGGTCGTAAAAGAACCGAGTACGAACGCGACCCCAAGAATGACTGGTAGACTGAAACCAATAACTAAGAGATAGACCACTAGGACCGCAAGGCTCGCTGCCCGGGCGAGGTCCGACAGTACCATTAGCTTCCTGCGTTCGTGCCTGTCCACGAGAGCTCCGGCTGCAAGGCTGAATATCACAGAAGCTGCGACGAAGGAAACCCCGATGTAAGCCACATCAAGCGCGGATTTTGTGGTTGAAAAAACAATCCACGTAAGGGCGACCTGGCCTATGGCAAACCCACTGGCGGAGGTGACTCCTGCGAAGAACAAACGCGCGAAGTTTCTGTTCTTTAGGACGGCCGGTCCCCAAGTTCTGCCCCGGCGATTGTCCCCCTGATCACCCTCCTCGCTCATGTCGCCTCCGGGCTTTTTCTCAGATATATAGCGACCTCACGTAAGATGACAGATTGATTGGATGTGGTCTAGAGGAACCGTCGACCGGCGAACTTGGCCTTTGACCCCAGCTCCTCGTCTATCCTCAGGAGCTCGTTGTACTTTGCGACCCTTTCCCCCCTCGCGGGAGCACCCGTCTTGATGAATGAGACTCCATAGGCCGTAGCGAGATGGGCGATGAAGGGATCGTTCGTCTCTCCAGATCTGTGTGAGACCACGGCCTCCCACTTCGCCTTGAGGCACTCCTCGATGGCACGCTGCGTTTCTGTGACAGTTCCTATCTGGTTCAGCTTGATCAGTACCGCATTTGTCGCCTTGGCCCTTATCCCTCTCCTGATCAGCCGGACATTGGTGACGTACAGGTCGTCCCCGATCACGACCGTATTCTTCCCAACTCGCCGAGTTATGGACGCAAAGGGTTCGAACGACCCCTCCTCAAAGGGATCCTCGATGGTGAGAAGGTTGTACTCGTCCTTCAGGGACGAGTAGTAGTCTTCTAGCCGAGACCAGTCTAACTTCCTCCCCTCCAGGGCGTACCGGAATGTCTTCCCGTCGTAGAACGTGGAGGAGGCGGCATCGATTCCAATCCTTACATCCTTCTCGGCGTATCCGGCGTCTCCGATTGACTTGCGGATCGAGTCCAGCGCGTCTCTCGTCCTTCTCAGTGGTGGTGCGAAACCCCCTTCGTCGCCGACATTGATGGCACCCCTTCCGTACCTCGACACGAGCACCTGTTTCAGAGACTGGTAGACCTCAACGCCCATCCTGATGGCCTCGGTGCAGCTGGCGGCCGCCACGGGCTCGATCAGGAACTCCTGTACGGCGAGGTCGTTTCCGGCATGCTCCCCTCCGTTGATGACGTTCATCATCGGAACCGGGAGAGTATGGCTCGTTGAAGCCCTCAGGCTGCGGAAGAGGCTCACAAGCCTTCCATTGGCCGCAGCCCAGGCGCAGGCCATGGACACGGAAAGAATGGCGTTTGCCCCAAGCTTGCTCTTGTTGGGCGTGCCATCCAGTCTGATCATGACCCGGTCGATTTCCCCCTGGTCAGAGCAGTCGGACCCGCGTAACTTCGGGGCAATCACCGAGTTTACATTGGACACCGCCCTAGTGACCCCTTTACCAAGGAAATGTCTCTTGTCGCCGTCCCTCAGCTCTAGCGCTTCGAGCTTTCCTTTTGATGCGCCCGACGGGACGCTCGCTCTCCCGACAGAGGTTTTTGTCATGACCTCAGCTTCCACCGTGGGGTTGCCCCTGGAATCAAGAATCTGCCTGGCCCTAATCGCCACTATCTTGCAGGCCTTCCCCAAACTCTCTTCGGGGCGTTCGCCCTCTGGGGCACGTTAAATCTGATTCGTTTGAAGGCAGCATTCCAACACTTATTACGCGAGGCCAACTCGCGCCGTTCGGGCCGGTCGTCTAGCCTGGTTTAGGACGTCAGGCAAAGTCCCGTCAAGCCCTTACACGGCGAAACGGTCTTCCGCGCCAAGGTCGGCGGTCCGAATCCGCCCCGGCCCACTTCACATGCCCAGATCAGCTTCGAAGAGTTATCTACACTCGGCGGACTGGCCAGCCCCTTGCCGAACTTCAGGTACATCAGCTGGCCCGAGTACGGGAACCTAGCTCTAGCACTCGCGGAGAAGGTCAGGGCCAAGGGGATGAAGTACGACTTGGTGGTTGGCATTGCCAGGGGAGGCATACCCGTCGCCATGGTGATCTCCGATCACCTTAATGTGAAAGTGGACTTCGTCAATGTCAAGTCGTACAGCGACATAGGCAAGCGGGCACCCCCGAAGATCCTGTCGACCCTCACCGAGGGGATTCAAGGCAAGGACATACTCCTGGTGGACGACCTGGTAGACCAGGGAGACACTCTGACTTTGATGAAGCGCTACCTTGCCGAACAGAAGCCCAAGACGCTCGAGACGGCGGTCCTTTTCAAGAAACCTTGGAGCAAGACTCTACCCGACTTCTACCTCGAAGAGGTCTCCGAGTGGGTGGTGTTCCCTTTCGAGCTGGGCGAGATGGGGCGGCTCAGGTCCGCTATGGAGAAGCCCAACGGTTCGCAAAAAAAGTCTGCCGGTTAGAGCATGGAAGTCAGCAGGTACGAATTGAAGAGGACAATCAGAGCTACCGCTGCGAGAGCGAAGGCGATCGTGACCTTCTTGTTTACCAATAGTCCCATGTACTTCTTCTTCGACGTGTAGTAGACGAGCGGAATCATCGGTAGCGGGATCATCAGACTGAGCACGACTTGGCTGTAAACCAGCAGGACCAGGGGAGTGACCCCGAGGAGAATTGCTATGGTTGTAGGGAACACATTTACGCACCTCGTTACGATTCTCCTCGCCCAGACGTTCCAACGCTTGCCAATCAGCCCCTCCATTATGACCTGTCCGGCTATGGTTCCGAGGGCAGACGACGTCAAACCCGACGCGAGCAGGGTGAGCGCAAAGAGAACGCCAATCATGGGACCGTATATGGCGGAAAGCCCCGACACGAATGAATTGATAGTCAGGTTCACATTCACGCCGGCGCCCCGAAAGAGCGGTGTCGCAACCAAGAGGATACCCGCGTTTACGACGCCAGCGATGGTAAGCGCTATGATTGTCTCCCTCCGGTGGAGCCAGTTCATTCTCTGTTTCTCCGCTACCGAGTGGGGCGGATGGACCGGGGTTGCCGTCTGCAGAGAATCCATCATGGAGGGATTCTTTCCTCCGCCGTTGAGCTTCTGTCCCATCATGTCCATTTTGTTGTTCGTGAGCCACGAATGAACGAACAGGGCGTGTGGCATTACCGTGGCTCCGATCATGCCGACGACTATGGTGAAAGCTGTGCCGTTAGGAGCGCTTGGGACGATCGAGCCGTATGCTGCCTGGGCGATGTCTGGCCGCACTACCAACAGGTTGTAGAGAATGCCTACCACGAGGATGCTGATCAGGAGGGCGAAGTACTGCTCTATGAGCCTGAACCTCCTGCTCATCATCATCAGCAGAAGGATTACATCGAGCGCCCCAAAGATGGCTGCATAGATCAGAGGAACTCCAAAGAGGATATTCAGGGCGATGACTGTCCCTAGATATTCGGCCAAATCCGTTGCCGCCGCCGCGGCTTCGGCCGCAATCCAATATGGGATGATGTACTCCCTCCTCCCCAATGACGTCCTCACAAGCTCCGGGAGGGAACGGCCAGACGCTATGCCGAGTTTCCCCGAGAGGTACTGCAGCAGCATGGCCATCCCAGAGGCCAGCCATCCTGCCCACAGAAGTGTGTACTTGTACCCGGACCCGGCAATTATGTCTGTCCCGTAGTTACCTGGGTCCATGTAGGCTATTGAAACCATAAGTGCCGGTCCGACCCAGCGGACGAATTCCCATAGTGATCGCTTCGATTCTCCATCGGTTGACTGCTCGGCCCTTGAGACTCGTTCCGGAGGCGCCAGCAGCCTCTTCCAGGGTAACCTCATCCAGGCCATATTCTGCGCTTCAGTATATAAGTTAGATAACCAAAACATAGATTTGTGACCCTCATAATGCTCCATTGACCGAAATACGGCCGTCGGGTCCACAGAATCCTTTTATCGTCTCAAGTCGCTTCTTACCGCGAGCAGGGCTTTGTCGGTAGCGGTTCAGTCGAAGAAGGACATTTCGCGCCTCGAGGACTACCTAGAAGCGATCTACAACCTCAACGAGGAGAAGGGATACGTTAGCGCCGCTGACATCTCCGAAAGGCTGGCTGTCAAGCCTCCCACCGTCTCAAACATGGTAAGGAACCTTGCAGACAAGGGTTACCTCGACCACACCAAGTACAGGGGAATGAGGCTCACCCCCTTGGGCGAAAAGATAGCTCGGTCGGTCATCAAACGCCACAAGGTGATCTCCGAGCTCATCACGATGCTCGGCGTGGACAATCAAACCGCTTACATCGATACTGAAGGGATTGAACACCATGTCCACCCCAGTACACTTAGGCGGTTCGAGAAGCTAGCCGAATACCTACGGGGCAACCCCCAGACGCTCAAGGCAATCCGCGAGTTCATGGAAGAATAGGTAAGAAGTCGTCAGATATTTGGCTGGGGTCCGTTTTCGTCTCTCAGCAAAGTGCTCAGTATCCGGTAGGTCAGGCCCCACACCACGTAATCTCCAACCACATACGCCGGCATGTCTATGGCTCTCCCGTCTCTGCCCACATCATAGCTCGACCTCGCCGACGGCCTGAGGAGTTCTTCGAGCTCCACCCATCGGAACGAGGCGACCTCCTCGTTAGGCTTGACCACGACGCTCTCCTTCAGTTCGAAGACCGAGGGTACGACGTCCATGGTCCCTGTGTGGGTCGTCGTTGCTCCGCCGTACCCCAGGAACTCCCCATACCTGTCCAGATCGATCCCAACCTCCTCTCCTGTCTCCCGGGTCGCTGTGTCCCTAGCCGTCTTGTCCCCCTCCTGCATTTTCCCGCCGGGGAAGGCCACCTGTCCAGACCAGGGATCTCCCACGCGTTCTGCTCGTCTGATCAGCAGCACGCTGGGGGACCGCCTATCCCTGACTATCACGGCGACGGATGCGAACCGCAGCCCCTTCTGCGGCGGCTCATGGGGGACCAGATTGCTGGCAATTTTCGCGAATGTCTCTCGGTCCAAGTCAAATCATTGCGACGTCCTCCAATTTTAAATACGCATCGCAGACGCTCATGATAGTGTTCGAAATGGAGACAAGCCATCAAGATTCAACCGTAAAGCTGACAGAGGCGAACTTTGACAGACTCACCTCGTCGGAGAAGCTCACTCTTGTGGACTTTTGGGCGACCTGGTGCGGCCCCTGCAGGATAATGGAGCCTGTGGTGGAAAAGCTCGCGAAAAAATACTCTGACAAGGTCCTTTTCGGTAAGGTGAACGTGGATGAGGAGATGAACATCTCGTCTCGCTACCAGGTCTTCTCCATTCCCACCTTCATGATCTTCAAGAACGGTCAGCCTATGGACGCGGTCATAGGAGCAGTGGGCGAAGCCTCTCTTGAGCGCCTCGTGACAGGCGCGATCGGCAAGTAGCTTATTTGCCTAGGTCACCCTGGTGCCGTCCGTAAGGAAGATGTCTGCATCCTCGAGGCTCACCGATCTCGAAGAAAGCACCGGTCCGAACTGGAACGACCTGCTCCTGTTGATTGGCTGCCCGCCGACGAGTCGATTGAACGGAGGCATCACCGTGAGTCTCCCTTTCCCCTTCGGCCTTGACCCATATCCTGCCCCTTCCATGAGTTCGGCGACATCGTACTCGGCTCTCACCCAGACGGCTTCCCTAGTCCTGGCTCCCAGAGAGTCTCGCATCTCATAGTTGAAGTGAGAGTGCCCGATGACGAGGTTCCTGGTCGCAATCGCCTCCTCTGATGGCCATGCGTGACCATGGGCGACACCTATCCTCCCCGTGCCACTCCCCAGAACCATCCCCTGAGAGGTGTGAAGAGTCACCCTCTGTGGCATGACAGTCCTGATGTTGGCGTCGTGGTTCCCTGGGACCACCTCCACTGCCTCGAAAAGATCGAGCATCGTGTCAAAGAACCAAGGGACGACCCCCCAGTCGATGTCCTCCACCTTTCCGACGGTGTGTTTGACGTCCCCCAGGACGGCCAACCTTCTTGTCCTATATTTCTCGGCGATGTCCTTCACCCTCTCCACCATCCTAACGGAGTAGGCTGGGAGGCGGAACCCCTTCTTCGCCATCTCCTTCTCGAGCCCGAGATGAAGGTCTGAGATCAGGAGAGTGCTGTCCCCGGCGCTGGAGAAAACGATTGCCGCTTCGCCTGGGACTATCTTCAGCAATCTTCTTCTAGGCTATTAGCGGAAAGACCTGCGTATTAACGAAGTTCTTGAATTCTGAAAGCTCCATCCTGCTGAATCCCGTCAGGATGCAGTTCCGCGTCAGCCCGAACACATAACCGTAAGCCTTGCTCTTGAAGACGATGTACCATAGCTTCCCATGTGTCAAGTAGTCGCTGTAGAGGCTTGTGTTCCCGAGTTCCGCACCATAAAGTGATAGCTTGCTTATGTTTGGCAAATCCACGTCTGAGAAGAAGATCACCTTTGTGTCCTCGAAGTTGGCTTCATGGAACTTCCTGAGAGTCTCTGGGTCAATCCTCGCTTCCACCACCTCTCCAAGGCTCATGAATACAGCCTTGCTCATCTCGTTGGCGATGTTGTTCGCCCTGTTCTTCTTATCGTAGACCGTCAGAAACATCCTGTCCTTGTACGTGTTGAACGAGAAGGGCGCCTCGAACGTCCTAGGCACTGGGACAGACTCCCCTCTGTGCGGTATGACAAACACCGTGTCGAAGGAGAACTTCCCCTCTAGGCTCCCCTTCCCCACGCTCAGATCGGTTATCTCCGTCACGAGCTTGAACTCCTTATCCTCCACTGTCGTTTCCGTCTCGATCTTGAACGCCTTCAGCTTCTCAGTGAGAGTGTCGAGCTCATAGTTTTCCCTGACGAGGAAGACCTTGCCTGCTAGAACCAATTCATGGCGCCCTCCCGCATCCTGCTTATTGGTTTTCAGCCGCTCCAGTACTGCCTGGTGGTGACGAAGCGTATCTTCGCTTCGAGCAAGTCCCTGTAGAATGCCTCCTCGTCGTCGTGCATCTCGGCGAGGATCCTGGACGCCGTCTGAGGGCCGATGCCGTAGACTGTCTGCGCTACTACCGCCTTCTTGCCGTATGATAGCACCAAGTCCGCCCCCCTCCGAGCCCTAGAGAGCTCAGCGCGCTCATCTTCATTGAGCAGCGACCTCGCCTCTTTCTTTAAGATGAGCTCCGAGAGCTTGGCCGTGCCCCAGTAGCAGGGAACCAGCAGGCCGGAACCGCACCTGACGCACCTCGGCTCCTCCGTGAGTTCCCCCACGGTTGTCTCTCCCTGGTCCGTCCCGCACTTCACGCAGAGTAGGCTCACGTCTGTCCCAAAGATGCTCGCCTTCATCCTCTGGTAGGATGACCTGCCCAGGGAGTCGGGGGCCACCGCTTCCGGGACTTCCAAGTACCTGTAGAGTAGGCCATAGGCGATAGGCGTCGGTTTGTCCCCGGCGAGGAATGTCTCGACGGAGACCTTACCGCTCGCTACAGCGAGGAGGACCTGCTTGCTCCGCTCCATGTCGATGAGGTCTCTCCCCGTCTCCTGGAGGGCCTCTTCGAATATGGGGGTCTTCTCGAACCTCGTGGGCAGAGAGCAGAGGTTCGGGTGGGCGATAAGCTTCCCCCGT
>Ga0187766_10001437_pt1 | contig 13935 bp, 17 predicted proteins | sample 0216_QUI02_MP05__4_FD_132971 | JGI IMG/M metagenome (GOLD analysis project Ga0187766, IMG submission 132971) | Tropical peat soil microbial communities from peatlands in Department of Meta, Colombia - 0216_QUI02_MP05_20_MG | ecosystem: Environmental > Terrestrial > Soil > Wetlands > Peat ... | reverse complement strand
TGAACCACATAGGCCCGCAAAGGTCAAAGCGGAAGGACGGGACCCAAAATCTTAGGAACTTCAAATCCGACACACTCGTGTGGCGAACCCGAAATTCGCCCTATCCGGGTGCGGGACCGTGAGCGATTTTCGGATTCAAAGCCACACGAGGAATATAATGTATCGAGTGTGGTATTCGGGTTTGAAGTTCCTAAACGTGGATGCCACCTAAATGACAGGAACTTCAAATCCGCCACACTAGAATTGAATCACGAGCGCCTTTTTCGGTCTCCGAAGTCAGCGCAGGAATCGCAATGTCCGCACCCCTGACAATTCGCCCCATCGCCCACACCGATTTCGCAGAGTGGCTGCCGCTTTGGGACGGCTACAACGAATTTTACGGCCGCTCGGGCAAGACTGCCCTTGCCAAGGAGATTACGCAAATGACCTGGGCACGGTTCTTCGACGCCTACGAGCCGGTGCACGCGCTTGTCGCCGAATCCGGTGGGCGGCTCCTCGGTCTGACGCATTACCTCTTTCATCGCAGCACGATCATGCTCGGCCCCACCTGCTATTTGCAGGACCTCTTCACGAGCAAGGAGGCGCGGGGAAAAGGGGTCGGCCGTGCGCTGATCGAAGGTGTTTATGAACGCGCGAGAATTGCCGGCTCGAAGGTTGTCTATTGGCAGACCCACGAGACCAACCTGACGGCGATGCAGCTCTACGACAAGGTCGCCGCGCGCTCGGGCTTCGTCGTTTACCGGAAGGCGCTCTGACGGCGAATTCCTCCGGGGCTCCGATGTCGTCGAACTTCGAGGCTACCGAACCGGCTTCGACATATAGACCGTCTGCGAGCCCTTGTACGGCTCCCGGTGGGTCTCACGAAAGCCGATCCGTTCATAGAGCGCGATGTTTTCCGTGAAATGGTCGTTCGTGTAAAGCCGTAGCTCACGATAGGCCTGCCGGCGCGTCTCCTCTTCCGCGAATGCCATCAACATTCGCCCGAGGCCGCTCGACTGCCGAGACGGATCGACGGCGATATTTTCGACAAGGAGATGATCTGGTTCCGGGATCAACTCCAATACCGCGATGATCGCTCCTTTTTCCTCGACGAGCCAAAACTGGTGCGCAGCGATCCGATGCGAATAATCGACGGTCATGGGTTTGGGCTCCCGCCCGATGCGTGCCACATACTTGCCGTAGGCGGTACGGACGAGGGACGTAACCGGTCCCGCATCTTCGGCGCCCGCCCGGCGCAGGCCGGGGATGGAATGGCTTTCCTTCATGGCCGTTCGATCAAAGCCGCTTCGCGGTGGCGATGAAGGCGCGAATGCGCGCGGGGTCCTTGTGGCCGGGACTGATTTCCACGCCGGACGAAACGTCGATGACCGTTGCACCGGTGATTCTTACCGCCTCTTCGAGATTTTCCTCGCGGAGGCCACCCGACAGCATCCATGGTTTCGGCCATTTCCTTCCGGCAAGCAGCTCCCAGTCGAAGCGCAGCGCATTGCCGCCTGGAAGCGCGCTCGTCATGGCTTTGGGCGGTTTCGCATCGAAGAGGAGCCAATCGGCGACAGCGGCATAACGCTCGCCCTGCGTCAGATCCTCGGCGGCGGCGATCTTGATGGCTTTCATGATCGGCAGGTCGAAGCGGGCCTTGAGCGCCACCACGTCATCCGGCGACTCGTCCCCATGAAGCTGCAGCATGTCGAGCCGCACCTTGCTCAGCACATCCTCGATGGCACCCTCGCCCGCGTCGACGAAGAGGCCGACGCGCTCGATACCCGCCGGCAATACCGAAACGATGTCGGCCGCCTGACGCGGCTTCACGAAGCGGGGCGAAGGCGGATAGAAGACGAGCCCGACGAAGGCCGCACCGCCTTCCGCCGCCGCCTTCGCCGCAACGCGATCGTTGACGCCGCAAATCTTGACCGCAATCGTCATCTCGACACCGGAAACCCATCCTTCGACGAAGCAGAGCGCGCAAAGGTTCGATCCAAAACGGTCATGATTCCGTCATGCGTTTCGCCATTGCGCGGCCTCTATAGCAGATCGCTGCGGCAGGAAGCCACAGCCGAGCCTGCCGGGATCGGGTGCTCAGCCGCTCGGTCACCAGCGCCGCCGCCGCGAGGTACTCGAACACCGCGCCGACGAATTGAAGAAGGTATTGCCGTTATCGCTCAACCGAACGAGCAGCCGCGCTTGGTCGAGGACCGCCTCGACGGCGGCGACCATGCGCATTGTCGTGTCTTCTTTTTGAATTCGTTCAGCTCGCGTATGGCAAGCGCGGCGGCTCGGCGGCTGCCGGTGAGCTAGGAGCCTTCGGCCCGGCGGCCAAGGCTTGTTTGCGCGCCTCGGCGAGATCGCTTTTTGCGCGTTCACACTCGCGCTCGGCCGCCCGGGCCCGGCGGCGCCATTTTCGGGCGCCAAGCCAAGCCGCAATGCCGCCGAGGACGAAGCCGACGATGAGGCTGAGCAGCAACGCCGCATAGAGCGGCGCCTCGATCAGATACGGCAGCGGCTCAATCCGCAACGGGACGGTCGTACGGTTCGACACGGCAAAGAGAATGAGAAGCACGGCGACGAAGACGCCGCCGATCCAACGGATCAGCCTCATGAACCCCACCTCGGCGGGCCGGAAAAACGATGCGGTGCGACGGCGGGCTTACTTCTTTCCATTGAGCCGCTCGCGCAGCTCCTTGCCGGTCTTGAAGAAGGGAATGTGTTTTTCGCTCACTGCGACGGCAGCGCCCGTGCGCGGATTGCGTCCGAGGCGCGAGCCGCGCCTTTTGATCGAAAACGCGCCGAATCCACGCAACTCGACCCGATCGCCGCGCGAGAGTGCGGCCGAGATCTCGTCGAAGATCGTGGAAACGATCCGCTCGACGTCTCGCTGATAAAGATGCGGGTTCCGCTCGGCGATGCGCAGAATCAGCTCGGACTTGGTCATCGACATCGACCCCCCTTCCCGGGCTCCCCAGTTTCTTTAATGGTGTGCCGGGTTTCACGGAAGCCTGCCAGAGCGGAAGGCGGCCGTCAAGGATAAGTCACTCAGATAACGTGCTTTTTCCGTCCCCATTTGACCCCGGTCGAGAGTGCGGTGCGCGCTGTGGGGTACGCTGGATAATTGCCAAAAAAAACGGGCGCGCCACCTGAGGGCCGGCGCACCCGCGATTCAACGCCAAGGATGTCGGCGACTTACTTCTCCTCGCCACTCTCCGAGCCGTTTGCGCTTTCATCCTCGCTTTCGGCCTTGGCCTTCTTGGCCTTGCTCGCACGGGTGAGGGCGGCACCGAGAATGTCGCCGAGCGATGCACCGCTGTCGGATGAACCGAACTGCGCCATCGCCTGCTTGTCCTCCTCGATCTCCCGCGATTTGATCGAGAGCGAGTAGCGACGGGTGGAACGATCGACGCTGATTACCTTTGCATCCACCTTCTCGCCAACCGCGAATCGATCGGGGCGCTGATCGACACGGTCGCGCGACAGCTCGGCCTTGCGGATGAAGCCGGTGGCGCCATCCGCAACCGTGACTTCGATGCCGTTGTCGAGGACCTTGGTGACGGTGCAGGTGACCACGTCGCCTTTCTTGATCGAGGTCGCCGTGCGCTCGAAAGGATCGTCGGTGAGCTGCTTGATGCCGAGGGAAATACGCTCCTTTTCCACGTCGACGTCGAGGACTTTGATCTTCGTATTGTCGCCCTTCTTGTAATCCTTGATGGCTTCTTCGCCAGGGCGGTCCCAGGCAAGATCGGAAAGGTGCACCATGCCGTCGATGTCGCCGGGCAGGCCGACGAATAGGCCGAACTCGGTGATGTTCTTGATCTCACCCTCGAGCTCGGTGCCGATCGGAAACTTCTCGACAAAGCCCGCCCAAGGATTCTCCATGCACTGCTTGAGGCCGAGCGAAATGCGGCGCTTCTGCGGATCGACATCGAGCACCATCACCTCGACCTCTTGGCTCGTCGAGACGATCTTGCCGGGATGCACGTTCTTTTTCGTCCAGCTCATTTCGGAGACGTGAACGAGTCCTTCGATCCCTGCCTCGAGTTCCACGAAGGCGCCGTAATCGGCGATGTTGGTGACGCGGCCCTTGAACTTGGCTCCGACCGGATACTTGGCGGCCACCCCTTCCCACGGGTCCGCCTCGAGCTGCTTCATGCCGAGGGAGATGCGCTGGGTCTCCGAATTGAAGCGGATCACCTGCACATCGACCGTCTGGCCGATGTGAAGCGCTTCGGAGGGATGGTTGATGCGACGCCATGCGATGTCGGTCACGTGGAGCAGGCCGTCGACGCCGCCGAGATCCACGAAGGCGCCGTAGTCGGTGATGTTCTTTACGACTCCCTTCAGAACCTGGCCTTCCTTGAGATTGGCGACAAGCTCGGTCCGCGCCTCAGCCCGAGTCTCCTCGAGGACAGCTCTCCGCGAGACGACGATGTTGCCGCGCTGGCGGTCCATCTTCAGGATCTGGAAGGGCTGGGGTTGGCCCATGAGCGGCGAGACGTCGCGCACCGGGCGGATATCCACCTGGCTTCCGGGTAGAAAGGCAACCGCACCGTTCAGGTCGACCGTGAAGCCACCCTTCACGCGGCCGAAGATAACGCCGTTGACGCGTTGATTTTCCTTGAAGGCTTTCTCGAGTGCGGTCCAGGACTCCTCGCGCCGCGCCTTCTCTCGGCTCAGGACCGCTTCGCCGTTCTTGTCCTCGATACGCTCGACATAAACGTCGATCGTGTCGCCCGGCTGCACCTTGGCGCCTGGGCCATGGCCGAATTCCTTGAGCGGGATGCGGCCCTCTGCCTTGAGACCGACATCGATGATTGCGTAATCGCCCTCTACCCCGACCACCCGTCCCTTCACGACGGCGTGTTCGAATGATTCGGTTGTGCGAAGGCTCTCCTCAAGAAGGGATGAAAAATTTTCCTCGCTTTGGGCGAGGGCAGTGGCTTCAGACATCGATAACTCCAATCGTTTGTCGTTTCCGGCCAGCCGGTTGAATCCGGTGGTCTTTGCCCAGTTGCGATATGCGCTTCAGAGCCCTTCCTACAAGCGGGCCCCGGCACCGATGTCCTCGAGGGATGCTGACCATGCCATCTCGGTCAGGTGAGCCGGCTGCCGATCCTGGTCAGGATGAGGTTGACCGCTACGTCGAAAGCCTGATCCGCGTCGAGCGCACTCGTATCCAGCACGTAAGCATCGGGTGCTGGCTTGAGCGGGGCGGCCGCGCGCGCAGAATCCCGCGCATCGCGCTCCTTCAGGTCCTCAAGGACGCGCGCATATATAATGGTTTCGCCCCGCGCGATCAACTCTTTATGCCGCCGCTCGGCGCGCACTTCGGGACTTGCGGTTACGAAAATCTTAACGTCCGCGCTCGGGCAAATGATCGTTCCAATATCCCGCCCGTCCAACACCGCCCCCTTTTTCCGCCCCGGTGGGTGGTGAGCAAAGCGGCGTTGCAGGCCGAGAAGGGCGGCACGGACCTCGGCGAGGGCGGCAACCTGGGAGGCTGCTTTGCTTACCTCATCGCTTCTGAGGGCTTCCGCCAGGGCTGGGTCCTCGAGATCGCTCAGCGCGAGTTCGCGGGCTGCCGCCGTGGCTGTTTCGACGATGGCAGGGTTACCACCCTTGGCCAGCACTTTGTGCCCGACCGCGCGATAGAGAAGGCCCGTATCGAGAAAGGCCAAGTCGAAGCGGTTCGCAATGCGCCGGGCCAGGGTCCCTTTGCCCGACGCCGCCGGTCCGTCAACCGCGACGATCATGACGCCTCGATCTGCGAGATGGCTGCGCCAAGCCCGTTCATGAGATCGACGAACCCCGGAAAGCTCGTGTCGATCATCCTACCGTCGTCGACCGCGATCGGGGCTTTGGCGGCGAGGCCGAGCACCAGAAATGCCATCGCGATACGATGATCCATATGGGTTGCAACGCTGCCGCCGCCAGGAACGGGGCCGGCGCAGCCGTGGACGATCAGGCTTTCGCCTTGGATTTCCACCTTGACGCCGTTTGCGACAAGGCCGGCGGCAATCGCGGCAAGCCTGTCGCTTTCCTTGACGCGCAGCTCCCCGAGGCCATCGAAGCGCGAAACGCCGTGGGCCACGGCTGCCGCAACGGCAAGGATCGGGTATTCGTCGATCATGGACGGTGCGCGAGCTGCGGGAACGTGCACGGCCTTGAGCTTGTTCGCATTGACGACGACAATGTCGGCAGTGGGCTCACCCGCCTCCTCGCGGAGAGGGTCGACACGAAAGGCCGCACCCATTTCGGAAAGACTGGCGAGCAGGCCCGCGCGGAGGGTATTCACCCCCACCCCTTTCAAAACCACATCCGAGCCCGGAACCAAAAGTGCCGCTACCAATGGAAATGCCGCCGACGAAATGTCGGCGGGAACCTTTACCACCTGCGGCCTAAGCTCGGGCTGTCCGGTAAGCTGGATCGCGCGGGAGCCGTCGTCGCGCTCCCCGACCTCGATATTGGCGCCGAAGGCGCGGAGCATCCGTTCGGTATGGTCGCGCGTCGCCTGCTGTTCGATCACGGTGGTCGTTCCCGGTGCATTGAGCCCCGCAAGCAGGATCGCGGATTTCACCTGCGCCGAAGGCACGGGCACGCGATAGGTGATCGGTAGCGGCTCCGTCGTGCCGATCACGGCGAGCGGCATTCGCACGCCCGTGCGCGCGGCGACGCGTGCGCCCATGCGCTCCAGCGGCTCGCCGACCCGGCCCATCGGCCTCCGGCAAAGCGAGGCGTCGCCTGTAAAGAACGTCACGAACGGATGGCTCGCAACGACACCCATGAGAAGCCGTGCCGCTGTGCCGGAGTTGCCCATGTCCAGCACGCGCGAAGCCTCACCGAGGCCCCCGACCCCGACGCCGTTGACGTGCCAGGAGACTTCCTCATCGTTGCGGGAAATTTCGGCGCCGAGGGCGCGGAGGGCTTCCGCCGTGTGAAGCACGTCATCGCCCTCGAGCAAGCCGTGCACCACGGTTTTGCCGACGGTCGACGCACCGATAATCAGGGCGCGATGCGAAATCGATTTATCGCCCGGCAATGAGGGCGAACCTTTGAGTGGTGCTTTGGCGTCAGCAATCGGCTTCGAGATGAGCGATCTCACGTGTCCTCTTTCGCAATTTCCAGTCGATGCACTGCACTTAAGCTTCCTGAGGCAGTCCGTAGCATAAACGACGGGAATCGGCAAAGTACGGGCGCCTTGGTCGGTCGCGATGACCGGACCGGCCCGCACCGCCTCAAAGAAGGGGGGTCAGCCGCGGTCGCCGAACCGGCCTCCTTTTCCTTTTGACAGGGCTTTTGGAAAGTGGCATTGGCACCCCTTTGCTGACCACATGCAGGAGATTGCCGGTGTCGAAACCGGAATGGGGAACCAAGCGGAATTGCCAAAGCTGCGGCGCGCGGTTTTACGACATGCGACGCAGCCCGATCGAATGTCCGAAATGCGGCACAATATTCGATCCCGAAACCCTCGTGAAGGCGCGCCGGCCGCGGGCGGTCGCGGCACCCGTTGTCGTGGCCCCGATCCCGGCCGCCGAGCCCGAACTCGCCGAGGAAGGCGAGGCGGGCACGCCGGTCCCGGAAGGCGAGGAAGAGGAAGTCATCGAGGATGCGTCGGAACTTGGGGAGGACGAGGACGACGTCGCCGAAGTGATCGAAAACGTCGAGGAGGAGGAGGGCGAGCGGTAAGCGCGCTCCCTGGCTCGGCGCCACTCGGAGGTCGGGAGATCGGGACTAGCCGCCGAGGGCTCGGCATGCTGGTCGAGCGAAGTTTTTTCTTGCGCGGGCTCGCCGCGGCCACATATTTTCCCCGCTTCGCACGCCGGGCGACGGATTGGGCGCGATTCGAAGAGACGGATTCAGACGGGGCCGTAGCTCAGTTGGGAGAGCGCTTGAATGGCATTCAAGAGGTCAGGGGTTCGACTCCCCTCGGCTCCACCAATCTCCGGTGGGTCAGGAACCTGACGCGCGTCACTTTGGCGCACGGCGCAGACGCGTCGCACACCCGGGTCGGTTCCGATTGATCTCACACATCGATCTTGCTTGAACGGGGCGAGCCAAGCTTCGTGGCGGCGACAAGGGCCTTTTGGGCGGCCCTGCTCAGCGTGTACGGCCAGATTTGCGCGGCGAGCGCTTGATCTCGTAGGTCACCGTGTGGGAGCGGCCTCGGGTAAGACTCTGATGGATTTGGCCTGCGCCAGCACTATGAGCGCGCGGCGATGGATTGCGCCAAGTCTGGCTCAGTCGCTCTGCCGCGGCCGCAATTTCCTCGTCCGTCGGCATTCGCTCGTGCGTGTCGCTGGGGTTCTCTTTTTTGCGCATCAATTCGCCGTTGCTCGGGTTTGCATGGGGGTGCCGGTCATCCTGTCGGGGAAGAAAGCGCCGTGGAGGTCGTTCCTTCGATTGCAGGGGCGTCCGGGTATCTGCGGCTCATTCAAATCTTGCGTCCGAGCGGCTAAGGGCGCCTACCGAACGTCCATTGCCGCGGCACAGGATGGCGGTCAATTCCCGTGTCGATCTTCGATTGTGCGCGGCGATACTTAATAAATGGTTGCTTCATGAATCGTCACCTTTGAAAAACGCTTGCGTCCGGTCGAGCTATTCAGCGCGGATTTGGCGCTCGACGCGCAGAGGTGGGTGCATACGACTTGCTGTATCCAGGCCGCCCCTGGCAGGACCATCCGCCCGATCCTGAACGATTATGCTTCGGGGTATTCGATCGAGGTGATTTCGAGCGTGGTGTCCCCCGCGGGCCTTCGCCAGGTCACGGTGTCGCCCACCCGCTGTCCGAGAAGTGCCCCTGCAAGCGGCGATTTCACATTGATGAGTCCCCGCACTGGATCGGCCTCCGTCTCACCGACCAGCGTGTAGGTATGCGACTTGCCGTCCTCGTCTTCGACGGTGACGCGTGCGCCGAATGCAATCGTATCCGGATGCTGCGCGGGATCGATCACGACCGCAGCCGCTCGCTGCTGCTCCAGAATGCGTAATTCGCGCATCGCGCGCGCATAGGCAAGCCTTTCGTCGGGCGAGGTCGCGTCGCGCAGTCGCGCTACGTTCGCATGCGCCTCCGCGAGCCGCGTCTCGAGTCGCGCGAGCCCAGCCGGCGACAAAAGGACAGGCCCCTCGATCGACGGCAGATTGAGCTGTTCGTCGGTGAGGCGATCCTCATCGGGCTCTTTCGTAAACGCGCGACTCACAACATCCTCCTTCCCCGGGGGAAATTGCCCCGGGGCCGTCCCCTAGCTTCCACCCGCGCCCATTCCCCCGTCAATGCGCGTCTTGGCATTGACTGCCGCACCACTCGCAGTCAACTGCAGCACGACCATGCATTGCCTGTGCCGCATTCGATCGAATTCATGTTGCGAGGGTGCGTCAGCCTACCATAAAGATTGCAAGCGCCGTGAATTCAATCAAAATGCCTCGGCAAGACACGTGAAGCGAGCAACGGCACTGAGTTTATCGCGCCGAGTGACGTGGGAGGGCTTCGATCGTGACGGAAAGAAGCAAGCCAGGGCACGACAATATTGGGCCAACCGTGGCCGAGGCCTATCTGCGGCATCTCGGCGAGAGGGGCATCGAATACATTCTCGCGAACGCGGGGACCGATTTTCCACCGATCATCGAGGCGCTGACCCGTGCTGCCGAGGAGGCCACGCCTACGCCGAAGGCTTTGGCAATACCTCACGAGAATCTGGCGATTGCAATGGCTCATGGCCATACGATGGTGTCGGGCCGGCCACAAACCGTGATGCTGCACGTGAACGTCGGCACGGCGAATGCGATCTGCGGCCTCCTCAACGCGGCACGAGAACGGATTCCAATGATGGTCGCGACCGGCCGCACACCCTTCACGGATGCCGGCCACGAAGGTTCGCGCAGCCTCTATATCCATTGGGGGCAGGAGATGTTCGATCAGGCGGCCATGCTGCGCGAGATCGTCAAGTGGGACTATGAACTGAAGCTGCCCGATCAGGTGGGCCAAGCCGTCGAACGCGCCTTCGCTCTCGCCGAGAGCGAGCCCAAGGGTCCCGTTTATCTGACGCTGCCGCGCGAAACGCTCGCCGCACACTTACCGGCGGACTACGGTAAAGCGCATCGCGCCCAAGCGTCGGCGCGGCCCGCCGCACCCGAAAAAGATGCAATCGCGGAGGCCGCAACCTTGCTTGCAAAGGCGGAGCGGCCGGTCATCATCACGTCGAGCGTTGGGCGCGACTTTGGCGCGGTACGGGCACTTGAGTCCATCGCCGAGCGGTTTGCGCTGCCGGTCGTGTGCCATATACCGAAGACCTATTGCCTGTCGACGGCGCACAAGATGCATTTCGGCTTCGATCCCGCACCCTTCCTCGCAGAGGCGGATGTCGTCATCGTCATCGAATGTGACGTGCCTTGGGTTCCATCGCGTGCAGCACCTCGCGCCGATGCGAGGATTGTTCATATCGGCGCCGATCCGCTGTTCGGTCGATATCCGATGCGCACATTTCCCGCAGATCTGGCGCTCACGGGCGATGCGCGCACGGCACTCGAGATGCTGGAGTCAGCCCTTGAGGTAAAGGGTGCTGTCCTCAAATCGAAAGTGGATGCGCGTCGGCCGAGATTGGCCGCAAAGCGCAAGGCGATGCGCGAGAAGATCGAAGAAGACCTGACGCGATTCTCACGCGAGACGCCGATTCATCCCGCGGCCGTAAGCCGCGCGATCGACCGCGTGCGCGGCGAGGATGGCATCCTTGTCAACGAGCTCGGTGTGCTCGTCGACTTCATGCATTTCACCAAACCCGGCACCTATTTCTCCTCGAGTTCCGCGGGTGGCTTAGGTTGGGGCCTCGGTGCAGCCCTCGGTGCCAAACTCGCATCGCCCGAACGCCTGGTGATCGCCGCGATCGGTGACGGCTCATACATGTTCGGTAATCCCACGCCGGCCCATTACATATCGCGCGCTCACGACCTGCCGATCCTCTATGTCGTGATGAACAATGCGGGCTGGGCGGCCGTGCGGAAAGCAACCGAAACGATGTATCCCGACGGCCGAAGCCTGCGCGCCAACCGCATGCCGCTTTCGACCCTCGAGCCCTCGCCTGCATTTGAAAAGGTCGTCGAGGCGTCGGGCGGCTATGGCGAACGCGTCGAAACGCTGGAGGATTTGGCGCCCGCCTTCGAACGCGCGATGCACGCCATCAAGGTCGAGAAGCGTCAAGCGCTCCTCAACGTGAACTGCGGTGTTCCCGCCGTGCGCAATTTCTAGAGTGCAATGCAACGCCATTATTCGAATTTCAGTCGACCCGATTGTCGATAATTCGCCGCGGCTCGGTGCGGTCATTAGCCCTCCTTGATTGGGTCGCGTCGCATGCCCAGATAATACGGTGTGACGGCGCCATGCCGGCCGCCACAGGGGCGCCCGAAAGGGGCCCGGATGATGGCACTTCGCTCGCCGACGAGGAGGTTGCAGGATGTCCCGCCTGACGCTTTTCAACAGTCCGCTCTTGCTCGGCTTCGACCATTTCGAGGAGGCTCTCGAGCGGGTTTCGAAGGCCGCGGCGGATGGTTATCCGCCTTACAATATCGAGCAATGCGAAGAGGATGGTCTGCGCATTACGCTTGCGGTGGCGGGCTTCACCGAAGGCGAGCTCGCGATCCAGCTCGAGGACAATCAACTTGTCATTCGCGGCAAGCAGATCGAGGACGAGCGCGACCGCGTCTTCCTCCATCGCGGGATCGCGGCACGACAGTTCCAACGTAGTTTTATCCTTGCCGATGGCATCGAGGTGGTGCGGGCCTATCTGGATAACGGCCTGCTTCACGTCGAGTTGCGGCGCCCGCCCGCGGCGAGTCGAATTCGTCAGATCAAGATCGACTCTGCAAAATCCGACACGCCGAACAAGCGTCAAAATCGGAAGGTGGAGACGATTGAGGCGCCCGCCGCGAGAATCGAGACCCGAGGAGCGTGAAGTGCGAAAAATCAGGGATGGAGGACGCCGGCGCTTATGATGGGGCCGCGAGAGATTAGAGAACGACCATGAGCGACATGATCAACGATATCCGACACTTGTCTTCCCGGGAATTTTTTGCCCTCGGGGTGCAGAACATCGCCTATGTAAAGGAAGTGGTCGAAGACGGTGTAACCGCCTTTGCAATTCATGCGGCAGATGGTTCCCGCCTGGGACTTGCCAAAACGCGCGATCTTGCTATTGCCGCCTTGAAGCAGCACGACCTCGAACCGCTCAGCGTGCATTGATTTTCCGGATTTATCGGGGATATCTGCGCCGCTCAAGGGGCGATGGCGCACCTCGCTCCGCGGTCGAGCGAATCGCGCGCGACAATGAGTGAAACTTTTTGCATCGTCGCTTGCGGCATGCACATGTGCCGCCGCCGCGGCGAAGCCTCATTTCCTGGCTGACGGTTTCAGGCGGCCCTGCTCGCGGTCGCGTCGGTTAGAAGCGCATAGAGCGCTTCCGCCGTGTCGGAGCCGCGCAGCTTTTCGCAAATACCGCGGTCGCGCAAAAGGCGTGAAATGCGGGCGAGTGCCTTCAGATGGTCTGCGCCGGCCTGGTCGGGGGCGAGGAGCAGGAAAATGAGATCGACGGGTTGTTCGTCGATTGCTTCGAAATTAATCGGCGTTTCAAGGCGCGCGAAAAGTCCATAAAGCCGGTCGAGATTGGCGAGCTTTCCGTGCGGAATTGCAATGCCGTTTCCGACACCGGTGGTGCCCAAACGCTCGCGCTCGATGAGCACTTCGAAAATCCGCCGCTCCGGCACGCTCGTCAACTCGGCGGCGCGCTTGGCGAGCTCCTGAAGTGCCTGCTTCTTGCTCGTTACTTTCAAGTGCGGCACGACGCTTTGCAGGGTGATCAGATTATTAATTTCCATCTTTACTCCTCTGCCGCGGCGACTTGACATTCGCCGCCGCGGGGTCGACCCAGCCGATATTTCCATCCGGCCGTCGGTAGACCATGTTAAGCCCTCCATGCGCAATATTGCGGAACAGCATGGCGGGAAGTTCCGCGAGATCGAGACGCATCACGGCCTCGCCCACGGTCATCGTGTCGATCGCGGTCGTAAGCTCGGCGATGACGACTGGCTTGTCGCCATTGGTAAGATCCTCCTCGCGATCATCGTCCCTTCCCGCCGCCAGGACGTATTGCTGGGCCACCAGCGAAGCCTCGGCCTGGTCCTGTCGCTTGTGGTGGTCGCGCAAGCGCCGCTTGTACCGCCGCAAACGCTTGGCGACACGCTCCGCCGCGGTATCGAACGCCGGATAGGGCTCGGCCGCATCCGAATGCGCCTGCACCATGATGTTGTGCCCAACGCGGACCGCAATGTCGGCGCGATAAAGGTGCGCGTGACGCGACAACACGACGTGAGCGTCGAGCGCGTTGCTAAAGTATTTGTCGACCGCCGCCGCAAGGGTCGTCTCGACATGGCTCCGCAGCGCATCGCCGACGTCGAGCTGCTTGCCTGATACGGAAACCTGCATGGTCGATCTGTTCCGCGCAATCCGCCCGGTCAAACACTCACGCGTCGGCCCACCCGCGTGGGGGCCTGATATCGAGGCGCCGGACCATAGTGAGACCGTGAACCCAAGTCAAGCGCACCTCCCCTTCTCACACAAGTCTTTCATTATTCTGCCGATTTCAGCCGCCGGCGCTGCACCGAGGAAGGAATTCGCAATGCTTCCCGATACTTGGCGACAGTGCGGCGCGCGATATCGACGCCGTCCTTGTTAAGGATTTCCACGATGCGATCATCCGAGAGAACCTCATCCGGCTTCTCGGCATCGATGAGCGTCTTGATGCGGTGCCGCACCGCCTCGGCAGAGTGCGCCGCCCCGCCCTCCGAACTCGCGATCGACGAGGTGAAGAAATACTTGAGCTCGAACATGCCACGCGGCGTCGACATATATTTATTGGTGGTGACACGGCTGACCGTGCTCTCGTGCATTTCTATGGCGTCGGC